>Ga0172363_10000622_pt1 | contig 27441 bp, 38 predicted proteins | sample LakKivs2_kivu2a2_FD_114541 | JGI IMG/M metagenome (GOLD analysis project Ga0172363, IMG submission 114541) | Sediment microbial communities from Lake Kivu, Rwanda - Sediment s2_kivu2a2 | ecosystem: Environmental > Aquatic > Freshwater > Lake > Sediment | place: Rwanda: Western Province, Lake... | reverse complement strand
AGATAACCAGAATGTGGAGGTGGAGTTGATCACCACTGTGGCCATGGAAAAAGGCCTGCGCTTTGCCATCAGAGAAGGTGGACGGACAGTCGGAGCCGGCACAGTCACCGAAATCCTGGAGTAAAAAGGTTAAAAGAATGGAGAACGAGGAACGACCATGGAAAAGATAAGAATTAAACTCCAATCATTCGATCACCGACTTTTAGATCAATCTGTGAGAGACATTGTTATCAAAGCAAAAAGAACCGGAGCCAGGGTATCCGGACCCATTCCTCTGCCGACCAAAATTCAGCGATTTTGCGTTCTTCGTTCCCCGCATGTTGATAAGAAGTCAAGAGAGCATTTTGAAATGAGAATTCATAAACGGGTGATTGACATAAGCGAATACAGTAATGAGACGATCGAGGAGCTTCAGAAGCTTGATTTACCGGCTGGTATCGATGTGGAGATCAAAGCCTTTGGCGCAGGAGAGTAATGATGGTTGAAGGTATCATCGGAAAGAAGGTCGGCACGAGTCAGATTTTTAACGAGGAGGGGAATGTTATCCCCGTTACAATCCTGAAAGCCGGTCCCTGCACTGTTGTCCAGAAAAAGACCACAGAAAAAGATGGTTATGAGGCTCTGCAGCTCGGCCTGGTAGAAGAAAAGCCGGCAAAGCGTCCAGGAAAGGCTGAAGCTGGGCATTTTAAAAAATCCGGAACCCCAGTTCTCAGAATCTTGAGAGAAGTAAAATACATGGGTCCCTTGGAGATAAAGGAAGGAGACCAGTTGCTGGTTGATATCTTTGAAGTTGGAGAAAAAGTGCACGTGGTTGGCCTTAGCAAAGGAAAAGGTTTTCAAGGGGTGGTGAAAAGGCACGGGTTTTCTGGTGGTGATGCGGCTCATGGCTCAATGTTTCACCGGGCACCTGGTTCAATCGGCGCTTCCTCTTTTCCATCCAGGGTGATGAAGGGTATGCGAATGGGTGGCCGGATGGGTGGAGACAGAGTGACGGTCAGAAACTTAAAAGTGGTTCAAGTCGACAAAGAAAACAATCTCCTGGTAGTTAAAGGTGCTGTTCCCGGGAGCGTAGGGGGCCTTGTCCTTATAAGAAAAGGTTCATTTAAGACCAGGACTTCATGAGTAAAGAGCATGTCATGAAAATACAAGTTTTAGACCAAAGCGGAAAGCCGGTTAAGGAATTAAAGATACCGGAAGAGGTTTTTTCTTATCCGGTGAAAGAGCATTTAGTTTATGAGGCGATAGTAAACTATCTGGCCAACCAGAGACAGGGGACCGCCAGCACCAGGAACAGAGGTGAAGTTAGCGGTGGCGGTAGAAAACCCTGGAGGCAGAAAGGCACTGGAAGAGCCCGGGCCGGCAGCGTCAGGTCGCCTCTCTGGCGCCATGGTGGGACAGTATTTGGGCCCAAACCAAGGGATTATGGTTATGCCATTCCCAAGAAAGCCAGAAAGAATGCTCTCAAATCTGCCCTGACAGCGAAACTGGCCGAAAAACAACTGCTGGTTATAGATAAAATAAAAATTGCTCAACCGAAGACCAAAGAAGCTGCAGCCTGGCTGAAGAATCTAAAAATAGATTCGGCGCTGATAATAGATAATCGAGAAAATGAGAATCTTTTTCGTTCAGCCAGAAACATTCCTAGGGTAAAAGCTGTGAATGATGAGCAGCTGAATGTTTATGATGTCCTTAAATATACATGGATATTAGTCAGTCAGAAAGCCTTTGATTCCCTGGTGGAGAGGTTGAAATGAAAAGAGACCCGAGAGATATCATTTTGAAGCCACTGTTGACTGAAAAGAGCACCAGGCTAAAAGATGCTCATCATGAAGTTTGCTTCGAAGTTGCTCGCGATGCCAACAAGATTGAAATCAAAAATGCAGTTGAAGAGCTCTTTAAAACTAAGGTAGAAAGAGTGACTGTTGTCCAGCTCAAAGGAAAAGTTAAGAGGCTTGGACGGAGCCTTGGCCGGACCAAGGACAGGAAAAAAGCTTACGTCAAGCTTAAAGAAGGCGAAAAAATGATCGAATATTTTGAGGCAGTTTAACCATGGGTATAAAAGTTTACAAACCGGTTACCGCAAGCCTGCGGCACAGAACAGGTCTTGCTTTTGAAGAATTGACCACGGATCAGCCCTATAAGCCGCTGGTTGTTCCTCTACCAAGAAGCGGAGGTCGCAACAACAGAGGCCATCTCTCAGTCAGACATCGCGGCCGAGGGCATAAAAGACTCTACCGGATGATTGATTTCAAGCGGGATAAGATTGATGTTCCTGGCATGATTGAAACTGTTGAGTACGATCCTAACCGCTCTGCATTCGTATCTCTCGTCAAGTATGTTGATGGTGAACGTCGTTATATTCTTGCTCCGCTGAACATCAAGGCGGGTGATACGGTCATTTCGTCTAACAGCCAGGTGGACATTCTTCCCGGAAATGCCATGCCGTTAAAGTGCATTCCGGTTGGCACGATTGTTCACAACGTTGAGCTGAAAATCGGTAAGGGAGGTCAGTTGGCCCGCTCGGCTGGAGCTGGAGTCCAGATTCTGGGCAAAGAAGGTGGTTACGCTCAGCTCAGGCTGCCTTCGTCTGAAATTCGCAAAGTTCATCTTGACTGCCGGGCCACTGTCGGTCAGCTGGCTAATCTGGACCATCAGAATATTAGTTTCGGGAAGGCGGGCCGGAAACGCTGGCTGGGCATCAGGCCGCATGTTCGCGGCACGGCCATGAATCCGATTGACCATCCTCACGGTGGCGGTGAGGGCCGGACCAAAGGCGGTCGTCATCCGGTAAGTCCTGAAGGTATTCCGACCAAGGGCTATAAGACCAGGAAGAACAAAAGAACCCAGGCTTTTATCATCAGACGAAGGAGTAAATAACCATGGGCAGGTCTTTACGTAAAGGTCCCTATGTTGACCCGAAGCTGCTGGAAAAGGTTCAGGCTGCGCAATCGATGAAAGAGAAGCGCCAGGTTATCAAAACCTGGTCGAGAAGGTCAACCATAATCCCGGAGATGGTGGGTCTGACCTTTGGAGTTCATAATGGAAGGAAGTTCATTCCTGTTTTTGTCACCGAGCAGATGGTTGGGCACAAACTGGGTGAATTCGCCCCGACCAGGACGTTCAAGGGACATACTTCAAAAACTGCCCGTCAACTTAAAGTGGGTAAATGAAGATGGAAAAAGAAAATTATCTTTCAAAAGCTGTTGCTCATTATGTCCGGATGAGCCCGCAAAAAGGACGTCTGGTGGCTGATCTTATCAGAGATAGAATGGTGGGAGAGGCACTCACGATTCTGAAATTCTCTGAGAAGAAGAAAATCAGTGCCATTCTGGAGAAAGTTCTGCGCTCGGCCATAGCCAACGCTCAACAGAAGGCTCCGAACGTAGATGTAGATAACCTTTATATCGCAAAGATTTCAATCGACCAGGGCCCAACCATGAAAAGAATAAGACCGGCACCGATGGGCAGGGCCTACCGGGTTTTAAAAAGAATGAGCCATGTAAAAATCTACTTGGACGAAAGGAAAGGGAGATAGACGGTGGGACAGAAGACACATCCAACAGGCTTTCGCTTAGGTTTTAATAAACAGTGGACTTCTCGCTGGTTTGCCAAGGGCAAGGACTATGCCAGACTGATTCATGAAGACCTGAAAATGAAAGAAGCGGTCAGGGGAAAATACTCCCACGCCGGCATTGCCAGCGTTGATGTGGAAAGAGTTGGGCCAAAGATCAGAGTAATCATCCACACCGCCAGGCCGGGCATTATCATCGGCCGCGGCGGGAAAGAGATAGAGAACCTCAAAAACCTGCTGGAAGGTATTGCCAGGCGCGAAGTCTATGTCGACATCAGAGAAGTAGATAAGCCTGAACTCAATGCAGCTCTGGTGGCTGAAGGGATTGCCACTCAGCTGGAAAAGAGAATTGCTTATCGCCGAGCCATGAGAAGGTCTGTGGAACTGGCCCTGAGAATGGGAGCCAAGGGAATCAAAGTCATGTGTGCCGGGAGACTCGGAGGTGTAGAGATTGCCCGGACCGAATGGTACCTGAAGGGTCAACTTCCGCTTCAAACCCTCAGAGCTGATATTGATTATGCTTTTACTGAGGCTTTTACCACTTACGGCCAGATTGGAATCAAAGTCTGGATCTATCGGGCTGATGTGGAAAAACCAAAAGTCTCTTCTCAGATAATTGAAGCTGAGGAGATTTAACCATGTTGATGCCAAAAAAAGTTAAATATCGGAAACAGCAGCGCGGCCGAATGAGGGGCCAGGCTTTCCGCGGTGCGGAGCTGGCTTTTGGTGAATACGGGCTGCAAGCCCTTGAACCCTGCTGGCTTTCAGCCAGGCAGATTGAAGCCGGCCGAGTGACGATTACCAGGTTCCTGAAGAAGCGTGGCAAGATGTGGGTCAGAGTGTTTCCCTGGAAACCAATCACCAAGAAGCCGACTGAAACCAGAATGGGTCGCGGTAAAGGAGACCCCGAATTCTGGGTAGATGTGATAAGGCCGGGAAGGGTCATTTTTGAAGTTGAAGGCGTCGATTTCCATATCGCCCAGGAAGTTATGCGTCTGGCAGCCCATAAGCTGCCCATAAAAACCAGATTTATATCCAGAGAGTACAGGGAGTTAAAATGAAGATCAGAGAACTCAGAGAATTATCGATAGATGAATTGGAGCAGAAAGGAATCGAGCTTGAGGACCAGTTGTTCAAGCTGCGCTTTCAAAAATCTCTCGGCCAGCTTGATAATCCGATGAAGATCAAGAATGTACGACGAGATATCGCCAGAATAAAAACAATTCTGAAAGAACTTCAAAAAAAAGGAACTTGACAAAAGATGGAAGCTAAATTGCAAAGAAGAAAAATAACCAAGGTTGGCACAGTCATAGCAAAAAAATCGAGCAAGACCATCAAGGTTCTGGTTGAAAGGCTTGAGCAGCATCCGGTCTACAAGAAAACCATAAGACGAAAAAGAGTTTTCCTGGTTCATGATGAGCATGAAAAATGTAAGATTGGCGATGTGGTTCGTATTATCGAAACCCGACCTGTCAGCAAATTGAAGAAATGGAGAGTAGTCGAAATCGTCGGCCTGGCTTCCAGAGAGACGGAAACCGAGAGTGAGGAAGAACTAACATGATCCAGATGAGAACTTTGCTCAAGGTGGCTGATAACTCCGGCGCTCGGAGAATAATGGCTATAACTCCTCTGGGCGGGAGCGTTGGCCGGCTGGCTACCATAGGCGATGTCATTTCAGCTTCAGTTAAGGAAGCTGATCCGGACAGCAAGATAGAAAAAGGAAAAGTAGTGAGAGCCGTCATCGTTCGGACCAGAAAAGAAGTGCGGCGTAAGGATGGCTCTTACATTCGCTTCGACGATAATGCGGCCGTTTTGATAGATAAGGCAGGCGAGCCTGTTGGCACCAGAGTTTTCGGTCCAGTGGGCAGAGAGCTCAGGGAGAAGAAATTCATGAAGATTGTTTCGCTGGCTCCGGAGGTGCTGTGATGGCCAATTTCCCTTTCAAAAAAAATGACCTGGTGATAGTTCGCAGCGGAAAGGACCGGGGAAAAACTGGCAAAATTCTGAAAGTCATTCCGGAAAAAAACAGAGTTGTGGTCGAGAAAATAAACTTTGTTAAGGTTTTCGTCAGGCCTGACCGCAGCCAGAACATCCAGGGTGGCATCATGGAAAAGGAAGCTGCTCTCCATGTTTCCAGAGTTATGCTCTATTGTGAAGATTGCGGCCGGGGGGTTCGGGTCAAGCACAAAGTTCTTGACGACGGAACCAAGATTAGAGTCTGCTCGCGGTGTCAGACTAACTTAGAGAAGTCCTGAGAGGTCAGAAGATGAGCAGGTTGCTTGAACGTTACAAGAAAGAGATCATCAAACAGCTTCAGAAAGAGCTGGGGATTGACAATCCTATGGCTGTGCCCAGGCTGGAAAAGATAGTTATCAATATGGGCGTGGGCGACGCCATCCAGAACATAAAACTGCTGGATGCAGCCAAAGTGGAGTTAAGCCTGATCACGGGTCAGTACCCGGCAGTTGGTCGGGCTAAAAAATCTATTTCTGCCTTTAAACTGAGAAAGGGGCAGCCGATCGCCTGCTATGTTACTCTGAGGAGAAAAAGAATGTATGAATTCTTCGACCGGTTGCTCAATATTATTCTTCCTCGGGTTAGAGATTTCCGCGGAGTTTCTCCAGATTCTTTCGATGGTCGCGGCAATTATACACTGGCCATAAAAGACCAGCTGGTGTTTCCGGAGATAGATTATACGAAGGTGGAGAAGCCGCGAGGACTGAATATAAGCATCGTGACCACGGCCCGAAATGACAAGGAAGCATACGCCCTGTTAAAAAAAATGGGCATGCCTTTCCATGAATCTTGATGAAAGGAAGGTTAAAGTGGCGACCATAGCTAAGGTGGTTAAAGATCAAAGAAAGCCAAAGTTTTCTGTCCGTCACCGCCGTCGATGCCGGTTGTGCGGAAGACCGAGAGGCAATTATCGAAAGTTTGACCTGTGCCGTCTTTGTTTAAGAGAATTAGCTTTAAAAGGAGAAATTCCGGGAATTACCAAGGCTTCCTGGTAGATTTCCTCGAAAGGATGGAGTGATGAGTATGACTGACCCGATTGCTGACATGCTAACCAGAATCAAGAATGCCATCAGGGCAAAAAAGAAAGAAGTTAACGTTCGTTCTTCTAATCTCAAAATAGAAATTGCCAGGATTCTTAAAGAAGAAGGATACATAAAGAACTATAAAGTTATCGAAGATAACAAACAGGGTGTGCTGAACATCACCTTGAAATATACGGATGGCGACCAGAATGCTATAACCGGACTTCGCCGGGTAAGCAAACCTGGCTGCCGCGTCTACTGCAGTAAGGACTCAGTACCCAGAGTTCTTGATGGTCTGGGAGTCGTAATAGTATCCACTTCCCGGGGAATCATGAGCGGGAAGCGGTGCGAGGAGCAAGGTCTGGGTGGTGAGGTCTTGTGTGAAATCTGGTGAGTATGAATGATGAGGTATAAAGATGTCTAGAGTTGGCAAGAAACCGATTGAAATACCAAAAGGTGTAAAAATAACCGTTCACCCAGAGATAATTGAAGCGGAAGGCAAGCTTGGTAAGCTGACCTCGCCGCTCTATCCTGGAATCAAAGCAGCGGTTGAAGGGAACCACCTGATCCTGACCAGAGAAAACGAGGAGCAGAAGACCAGACAGTTCCATGGACTGTGCCGGGCTTTAGCTAATAATGCGATCATCGGAGTGACTAAGGGCTTCAGCAAACAACTGGAGATTACCGGAGTCGGTTATAGAGCCAGGGTTGAAAAGAAAAAGCTGGAGCTTAACATCGGCTATTCCCGGCCGATAATCTATGAAATTCCTGAAGGAATAGAAATAATTGCTGAAAAGCCGACTCTGTTGACCGTCTGCGGGATTGATAAGCAGAAAGTTGGACAGGTGGCGGAGACCATCAAGAGATTGCGTCGTCCGGACCCATATAAGCAGAAAGGCATCCGTCTGGTTGGTGAAGTTCTGATCAAGAAAGAAAGAAAAGCGGGGGTGGCCGGTGCTTAAGTCGAAACCTGAAATCAAAAAAATCAGAAAGCAGAGAATAAGAAAAAGAATCAGAAAAAAAATCAAAGGTACACCTGAGAGGCCAAGAGTGCTGGTAGTAAAATCCAACCGCTATTTTTATGCTCAGGTGATTGATGACCTCTCCGGTCGAGTTATCACTTCTGCTTCCACTCTGGAAAAAGGATTCAGAGAGAAGGCCAGCAATACCAGGAATAAAGAGGCCTGTTCGCTTCTGGGATCAATCCTGGCCAAGAGACTGAAGGAAAGAAAGATTAATGCCGTTGTTCTCGACCGTGGAATCTATCCCTACCACGGCCGGGTCAAGGCCTTAGCTGAAGCCCTCAGGGCAGAAGGCATTTCCTTTTAGCCGATGAAGGAGGAATGAGCGTGGAACATGAAGATATTGAAAAGCTGGATGAGGTTGCAGGCTCCGAACTTGAACTGAAAGACCAGGTAATTTCTATCAGAAGAGTTACCAAAGTGGTCAAGGGCGGCAAAAACCTCAGTTTTTCAGCTCTGGTCGCTGTTGGGAACGAAAGTGGGAAAGTGGGTATCGGCCTGGGAAAAGCCAGAGAAGTTCCTCAGGCGATAGCTAAAGCAGTGGAAGATGCTAAAAAGAATATGTTCGATGTGCCCATTGTTGAGACTACCATTCCTCATATGGTTAAGGGCGAAGTGGATGCCGGGATAGTAGTTCTGAGGCCCGCGTCCAGAGGAACTGGAGTCATTGCTGGAGGAGCAGTGCGGATAATTCTTCAGCTGGCAGGAGTGAAGGATATTTTGACCAAATCAATCAGAAGCAACAATCCTGTTACCGTGGCCCACGCCACGATCGAGGCTTTGAAAAAACTTAAAAGAGCTGACGAAGTTTCAAGAGTTAGAGGCAAAGAAAGCGAGCCCGTCAAGTAACAGAGTGAGGTTAGAATGAGCACAAAAAAAGGGAAAGAAAAATACTTAAAGATAAAACTGATTCGCAGTCTTATCGGTCATCCGCGGAAGCACAGAGAAGTAGCGTATGGCCTCGGATTAAAAAAACTGAACTCTGAAGTAGTTAGAAAAGATTGTCCTGAGGTCAGAGGAATGGTCAGAAAAATCTCTCATTTGCTCAGGGTGGAGGAGTTAGAAAAGCCATGAACCTCACTAAATTGAAACCAGCTGAAGGCTCAAAAAGAGCTGACAGGAGAAGGGGCAGGGGTCCGGGTTCTGGTCTGGGAAAGACTGCTGGCCGCGGTCATAAAGGACAGCTGGCTGGAGCCGGATACAAAAGGAAATGGGGCTTTGAAGGCGGTCAGATGCCGCTTCATCGTCGTTTGCCAAAGAGAGGGTTTAGAAATAAATTTAGAGTTGAATACGCCGAGGTCAATCTGGAACGCCTGGACAAATTGCCTGCGGCCGAGATCGGACTTGTGGAGATGCTGGAACACCAGCTGATCCGAAAGAAGACTGACCTGGTCAAAGTTCTGGGTAAGGGTAATATCTCTTCTGCAAAAACAATAAAAGCCCATGCTTTTTCTCAATCAGCTCTGAAAAAGATTGAGGAAAGTGGTGGCAAAGCTATTGTCATCGGGAAGGAATAATGTTAGAAAGTATCCGCAACATTTTCAGCATTCCTGACCTGAGAAAAAGGGTTATTTTTACTCTTCTTCTTCTGGCCGTTTACCGCATCGGAGCCCAGATACCAAATCCTGGAGTCAGTGCTACGGCCCTGGCTGAGTTCTGGCAGACTCAGCGCGGTTCTATCCTCGGGTTTTACGACCTGTTCTCAGGAAGAGCCATGTCCAGGATGACCATTTTTGCTCTGGGTATCATGCCTTACATCAGTGCCTCCATCATCCTCCAGCTGCTGACTGTAGTCTGGCCTTATCTTGAAAGACTATCCAAGGAAGGTGAACTGGGAAGAAAGAAAATCACTCAGTACACACGGTATGGTACCCTGGTCATCTGCTTGATCCAGTCTTTCGGAATCTCAATCTTTCTCGAAAATCTGACCAGCCCTACCGGTGCCAAGATCGTGCCCAGTCCTGGCTGGGGTTTCAGGTTGTTAACCATGTTGACTCTGACTACAGGCACCACCTTCATCATGTGGCTTGGCGAACAGATTTCAGAAAGAGGAATCGGAAACGGGATTTCTCTGATCATCTTCGCCGGTATTGTCGTCGCCTTGCCCAGCGGAATCAACAGCCTGGTCACTGGCTTGAGAACCGGAAATCTTGATCCATTGCGGATTATTTTCCTGGTAATACTAATGCTCGTGGTTATTGCCTTTATCATTTTTGTTGAAAGAGGTCAGCGAAGAATTCCGATTTCTTATGCCAAGAGAGTCATCGGTAGAAAAGTCTATGGAGGCCAGAGCACTCATCTTCCGTTACGGGTAAATACCGGGGGAGTTATCCCGATAATTTTTGCAGCCTCAATTATCACTATTCCATCGACCTTAGCCAATCTTTCCAAGACACCCATTTTCCAGACGATTGCCAGGCAGTTCGGTCTGGGAATGCCCCTTTATAACACTCTCTATGTGGCTTCAATCATCTTCTTTACTTATTTTTATGTTTCCATCATTTTCAATCCCAATGATGTGGCTGAAAATTTAAGAAAATACGGCGGATTCATTCCTGGAATCAGACCTGGTAAAAATACTGCAGATTATATCGATGAGGTCCTGAGCCGGATCACCCTGGTTGGCGCTCTGTATCTGGCCGCTATTGCTATCCTGCCAGAATTCTTGATGACCGGGTTTAAGGTGGGATCCCTGCCATGGGTTGGAGATTTTCTGGAGGCGAACCTGCCAAAATGGTTTACCCAGGGCCTGAACGTTGATTTTTACTTCGGCGGCACATCCATCCTGATCGTGGTTGGCGTAGCTATGGATACTCTGCAACAGATAGAAGCTCAGCTGGTAATGCGCCACTATGACGGCTTCATGAGACATGGACGTATAAGAGGGAGAAGAGGATGAGAGTGGTTCTTCTTGGACCTGCCGGCAGCGGAAAGGGGACTCAAGCTGATTTAATTCAGAAAAGCTACGGATTCCCCAAAATTTCGACAGGCGATTTACTGAGAAAGGCTGTCCAGGAAGGAACAGAGCTGGGGAAAAAAGTTCAGGAAAAGGTCAACGCTGGCCAGCTGGTAGCTGATGAGATAGTCTTTGAGCTGGTCCGGCAAAGAGTCTTTGCTCCTGACTGCCAGCATGGTTATATCCTCGACGGTTATCCCCGTAACCTCGGTCAGGCACTGCTGCTCGAAAATGTTGAAAAGAACCGGCCGGAAACAGCGTTTGAGATAATGATTACTGAAGACGAAATCTTAAAACGACTTTCGGGACGGAGGGTTTGCCTTCAGTGCGGAGCCGTGTATAATATTATCAAAAACCAGCCGAAGGTCGATGGCCTTTGTGATGTCTGCGGTTCTCAACTTGTTATTAGAGAAGACGATAAACCTGAAGTTATCAAGCAAAGATTCAGGATATACATAGAAACTATCAAACCGCTTATAGAATACTATTCGAAAAAAAAGGTTCTGTTTCAGGTTGACGGACATAATTCGGCGGAAGAAATTTTTAAGGTCATTAGTTCCATAATCAACAGAAGACTATCCGGCAATTGCGGAGCCTTGGACAGACAATGATTGTTTATAAATCTAAAGCTGAGATTGAGATGATGAAGAAGAGCAATCAGATAGTGGCCAGAATCCTGTCTGAGTTAAAGGAAATGGTCAGGCCAGGAATCGAGACCAGAGAACTGGACGTTTATGCCGAGAGCCGTGCCCGTGAACTGGGAGCCATACCGGCTTTTAAGGGCTATCGTGGTTATCCAGCCTCTCTATGTGTGTCTGTGAATGAAGAAGTAGTTCATGGCATTCCTTCCGCGAGGAGACTCAACGATGGAGATATAGTCAGTCTCGATTTTGGAGCGGTTTATCAGGGATTTTATGGCGATGCTGCGCTGACACTGCCTGTTGGACAGATTTCGGAACTGGCCAAAAGGTTAATTTATGTGGCTGAGAAGGCTTTTTATAGTGGTATTGATAAAATCAAAGAAGGCAACCGATTATCAGATATCTCAGCCGCTATTCAGGCCGAAGTGGAAGAAGCCGGCTTTTCAGTCATCCGGGCTTTTGTCGGTCATGGTATAGGCCGGAGCTTGCATGAAGAACCTCAGGTGCCAAACTTTGGATTGCCCGGGCAAGGGCCGAGGTTGAAAAAGGGCCTGACTCTGGCCATCGAGCCGATGATTTCCGCCGGAGACTGGGAGATTGAAGTTCTGGACGATGGTTGGACGGCAGTAACCAGGGACAGAAGCCTGGCTGCTCACTATGAGCATACAGTGGCTTTGACTGAGAACGGCGTTGAAATTCTTTCGCTCGACCATGATTTATCGTTGCTTTCAAAGGATGAGGGCAGGACAAATGCCTAAGCAGGATGTTTTCGAAATCGAAGGCGTGGTACTGGAGACCCTGCCCAATGCCATGTTCAAAGTTGAACTGGCTAACAAGCATGTGATTCTGGCCCATATTTCTGGGAGGATGAGAAAGAATTTCATCCGCATTCTTCCTGGAGATAGGGTCCTGGTTGAAATATCGCCTTACGATTTAACCAAGGGGCGTATCACTTACAGGTTCAAATGAGGTAGAAGATGAAGGTCAGAGCATCAGTTAAGAAAATGTGCCGGAACTGTAAAATAGTCCGGAGAAAAGGGGTGGTCAGAGTTATCTGCACCAATCCCAAGCACAAACAAAGACAGGGATAAAAGAGGAGACCATGGCAAGAATAGCAGGTATAACACTTCCGCCAGAGAAAAGGGTTGAAGTTGGACTGACCTATATCTACGGGATAGGAAGGTCCAGAGCCAACAAGATTCTTGAAGAAGCCAGGATTGATAAGAATAAGAAAGTGAAAGAGTTGAGCGAAGATGAGATCAGTAAGATCCGTCAGATCATCGAGAAGAGAGAGAAAATTGAGGGTGACCTCCGGAAAGAAGTATCGATGGATATCAAACGGTTAATCGATATTGGTTGTTATCGTGGAATGCGCCACAAGAGAAACCTTCCTGTCCGTGGACAGAGAACCAGAACCAATGCCCGGACGAGAAAGGGGCCGCGTGGTCATACGATCAAGAGACTCAAAGAAAAAAAAGCTTAACATGAGGGAGAAAGCTAATGCCCAGAGCTAAAGCTAAGAAAAAGAAAATTAAAAAGGAAGTTACGTACGGGATGGCTCATATTCAGTCGACTTTTAATAATACCATCATTACCATTACTGACCAGCAGGGGAACACCATTTGCTGGGCGAGTTCAGGCACATCAGGATTTAAAGGAGCCAGAAAAGGCACACCTTTTGCTGCTCAGCTGGCGGCAAAAGAAATAGCCAGCAAAGCCAAGGAATTTGGGGTGAGATATATTGATGTTAGAGTCAAAGGTCCCGGTGCGGGCCGCGAATCATCCATCCGGGCTCTTCAGGCCGCTGGCCTGGAGATTAAATCCATCAGGGATGTTACTCCAATTCCCCACAACGGTTGCCGGGTGAGAAGGAGAAGAAGGGTTTAGCAGAATGAGGATAAAAGGAGATTAGTCATGGCCAGGTGTCAAAAACCGGATTGTCGTTTGTGCCGGAGCGAGCGGACAAAACTCTTTATAAAAGGGAATAAATGTCTGACCGATAAATGTCCACTGGAGCGACGTTCCTTTGCTCCGGGTCAGCATGGCCGTATGCGCAAGAGGGTCCTGGGTTATGCCCTCCAGCTTCGAGAAAAACAGAAACTGAAAAGATATTATTGTATGTCAGAGAGCCAATTCCGTTTGTTTTTTGAAAGGGCAGAAAGGCACAAAGGAGTTACTGGCGAAAACCTGCTGACTATGCTCGAGAGAAGGCTGGATAATGTCGTTTATCTGATGGGTTTTTCTCTTTCCAGGTCTCAGGCCCGGCAAATGATCACCCACGGTCATATCAGGGTCAACGACCGCAAAGTTACCATTCCCTCTTATCTGGTTAAAGAGGGAGACATTGTTCGACTTAAGGAAAAGTCAGTTCAGAACGAGAACTTTAAAGCTGTTGTTGAAGCTAACAGGACCCGGTCACTCCCCGGGTGGATTGAAGTTGATTGGGACAATTTGCGGGGAAAAGTCGTATCGCTTCCAACAAGACAGGATATTACCATTCCGGTCGAAGAGCATCTGGTGGTTGAGCTTTATTCAAAATAATGAGGAAGGTTTCTGGGTAGTCGCCTTCCTTAAAAGGAGGAATCATGACCGAGCTTGGTTTTCAAAGGCCAAGATACTTAGAATGTGATTATGAAACTTTGACCGATACCTATGGCCGGTTTCAGGCCCAGCCATTCGAGCGGGGCTACGGGATTACCATAGGCAATTCCCTCAGAAGGATTTTATTATCATCCATAAGGGGAGCGGCTATAACTGCCGTCAGGATTTCTGGAGTTCTACATGAGTTTTCCACGATTCCGGGGGTGGTTGAGGATGTTACTCATATCATCCTGAACCTGAAATCAATTCCGCTGAAGCTAAGGGTTAATGAAACTGAAAAGATGACCCTGAAAGTAGTTGGGCCGGCTCAGGTCAAATCCGGTGATATTAATCATGATTCCGACATAGAAATTCTGGACCCCGGCATTCACATAGCCACGCTTGATGTTGATGGGAAACTGGAAATAGAAATGGTCGTCAAGAATAATTACGGATATATTACTGCTGACCAGAATTTCGACAATAACCTGAGCGTTGATTTTATTCCGCTTGATTCTTCGCATTCGCCCGTTCTCAAGGTTAACTATGCTGTCGAACCGGCTCGAGTGGGGAAAAGAATCGACTACGAGAGCCTGACCCTGGAAGTATGGACCAACGGGGCTATAAGGCCCACTGATGCCCTGTCTCAGGCAGCCAAAATAATGAGAGACCACCTGAGCATTTTCTTGAACATAATTGATGAACCCCGCGAAAAAGAAGTCATGGTTCCTAAAAAGGAGATTCCATACATTGACAAGGTTGAAGTTATGGCTAACACCATCGACCATCTGGAGCTTTCCGTCAGAGCAAATAATTGTCTGAGAGCCGCAGGCATCAGGTATGTCTTCGAGCTTGTCCAGAAAACAGAAGAAGATTTACTTCAGACCAAGAATTTTGGTCGCAAGTCGCTGGCCGAAATCAAGGATACTCTGGCCAATCTCGGACTCGGATTAAATCTTGAACTCCATCCAAAATTGATTGAACAAGTTCAAAACGTGATCAAGGAGAGCAAGAGCGACAAGGAGCTTGAAGCATGAGGCATCAGGTCAAACGCTATAATTTGAGACGGAATACCGGCCATCGTCGGGCTTTGTTGAGGAGTCTCGTTGCTTCTTTGCTTGAAAAGGAAAGAATAAGAACAACTCTCTCCAAAGCAAAAGCGGCCAGACCCGTGGCTGAGAAGATGATCACTCTGGGGAAGAGAAACACTCTGGCTGCCAGGCGGAAAGCGCAAACTTTCATCGTTAAAGAGTCCGCCGTCCGGAAGCTATTTACGGACCTGGGGCCAAGGTTCAAAGAGAGACCGGGTGGATACACGAGAATTGTAAAACTGAGTCCCAGGGCAGGGGATGGAGCACAGATGGCCATGCTGGAACTCCTGGGAGCTGAGTATAAGAAAAAGGCTAAGAAAAAAGAGAAAGCAAAAGGAAAGGCGGCCAAGTAATTTTCTGTTCCGGATAATCTTTATTTTTTGACAATCAAGATTTTGCCCGTCTGCATCCCTGGTAAATTCTCTGCCAGTATTCTTCATAAAGGCCGGATATCTGAACCACCGGCTTTTCATGTGTGGTGGCGTGGATGAATTCTTTGTCGTTAATCATCATTCCTACATGAGTGATTTTCTTTTTTCCGAAAAACACGAGATCTCCTGCTTTTTCCTCTCCTTTCGGGACTTCTATCAGGCCCGATCTGGCAAACTGGATGTCGGCATCGCGCAGAATTTCTATTCCGCTCAGCCTGTAGATCAACTGGACAAATCCAGAACAATCAAGTCCCAGCGGGCTCGTCCCGCCCCAAAAATAAGGCAGGCCCATAAACCTTCTGGCCAGTAATACCATCTGTTCCGGACGCAGTCTTGGCCTCTTGAAAGGAGCCTGTTTGATTTCACCGTCGCCCATCTGGATGTAGGCTTTATGACCGCAGGGCAAATTCAGCTCGGCCCAGCGTTCCTCATATCTACCAATTTCAAGGACAGCACTGATGGGAGCGAAAGTCAGGGGTTTCTGTTTGGTGACATCCGGTTCAGAATAGATGTAAGCAAAGAGACTGGTTATTTCGATTACCCGACCTTCGGAGGCGTAAGGCCTTTCCCCTTCTCGGTACAGGCGGATTGCTCGTCCATCCATCCAGCCCTGATAAGTATCCGGAGTCTCAACGTAATACCAGTCGTTCTGACCTTCATCTTTCTCAGCATTCAGAATCTTGATCGTTGTTCCAAGAAGAGCCTGACTGACGACATCGGACTGGCTGCTGGTTTTTGAGTACATGTTTTCCACAGGCTTCTTGACCACACCAAGCCGTGAATTCTCCAGAGAGAAGAGGTCGATGGCCGATAAGTTGATGACTACGACAAAGCTCAGGAATAAAGCTATTTTTTTCATTAAGACCTCCGTTTGTGGATTATATAAAAAAACGAGGGAAAAACTAAGTTATAAACCTGTGTTCATTGGAAAAAGTCTGACGATTTTATATACTTGAGGTTCCGGGAGGAAGAGATGAACAGAAAAGATTTTTTAAAAACCAGCGGAGCCTTTATGGCTTCTTCCTTACTGTTTAGCTGTTGCTCTGGAGTAAAAAGGGCTGAATCAGTCAGCCAGGGTAAAGTAACAGTCAGCGCCAGAATCTACGAGCTTCATCTTCGTCAGGCCTGGACACTTTCCCGGGGAACCTGGACTACAAGACGCAATGTCCTTGTCAGGCTGGAAAAAGACGGAATAACAGGTTACGGAGAAGCAGCGCCTATTCCTCGTTATAACGAAAGCGCTGAAAGCAATTTATCTTTTATTGAAAAGGCCGTGTCCGTTCTGGAAAAAGACCTCTGGGAATATCAGGAAAGATGGGCTGAGCTTGATGGAATCACTCCGGGCGATAATTCAGCCAAAGCCGCTCTGGATATGGCTATTCTTGACTGGATAGGAAAAAGCTTGAAAATTCCTCTTTATAAGTTTTTTGGTCTCAACAAGGAAAAGACTCTTTCTACAAGTTTCTCCATAGGAATTGATGAAGTTGAGGTTATGCAGAAGACAGCACTTGAGGCTAAGGATTTCAAGGTGTTAAAAATCAAGGTTGGAACTAAAGATGACAAAAAAATAATAGAAGGCATCCGGGCTGTCACTGACCGCCCGATAAGAGTTGATGCCAATGAAGGCTGGAAGACTAAAGAAGAAGCGCTGGAAATGATCAACTGGCTGGCTGAGAAAGGAGTGGAGTTTGTGGAGCAGCCTTTACCTGCGGCCAATCTGGATGATTATCGCTGGCTAAAAGACCGCGTAAAAATTCCCGTCATTGCTGATGAGAGTGTTCATAAAATCCACGATGTTCCGGCTTTAGCTTCTGGTTTCCATGGAATTAACCTCAAACTTATGAAATGCGGCGGAATTCAGGAAGCTCTGCGCCTGGTAGCCGTGGCCAGAGCCCTAAACCTTAAGCTGATGATAGGGTGTATGATTGAAAGCTCGCTGGCTATTTCAGCCGGAGCCTCCATCACGCCTCTTTTTGATTATGCTGACCTCGACGGCAACCTGCTCATAGACAATGACCCATTCAGAGGAGAAGCTCTGAAAGGCGATAAACTATGCCTTTCTGACCGGCCCGGGTTCGGGGCTGAGCCCGTGATTCCCGAATGGTGACGTATTCCGGGGCGAACCTATTTTTCTGAAATTATCCGTCCGTGCTCGCTTGACCTTTCAAGGCGGTCGAAATGGTTGAAAACCAGACGGCCAATCTTCCTGATGGTTGAGTTTCCGTCAACTTCTGGCGAAAGATAAGTAGTCATAACGCATATTATGTAGGGATGCTTTTTCAAAAAAACTAACCCAGAATCACAGCGAACAGCCTCCAATTCGCCGGGTTTATCAGCAACCGCGACCCCTTCCCGAACAGCTTGCTGAAGCGGACTATCTTTGGGAAGCGACAGGGTCTGGAAGAATTCCTGTCGCCATGAAGATGAAAGAACCGACCCTTTCCAGACCTTTTCCAGTAAAGCCATCATTTCCAGAGGAGTGGAGATGTTTTCCCGGCCTTCCTCAGCCGCTTTCAGGTCCATCATTTTTCTCTTAAGGCTGGTCTGAGTGAGCCCGAGTGAAGATAATCGCTCGTTGACGGCTTTCATGCCAATACGCTCGATAAGAATATTCGTAGCGGTATTATCAGAAAGAACCACCATGAGCACGCAGAGGTCTTTGACCGATACTTTCAGAGAAGGATTTCCCAGGAAAACCAGGATCGGACCTCCTCCGACTTTTATCTCTGGAGTGAGCTCGATAAATTCATCCAGCCTCAACTTGCCTTCTTCAGCCTGTTTCAGGACTTCAAGCAAAATAGCGATTTTTATGGAACTGGCTTGAGGAAAGATTTCTTTTTCGTTTAGAAAAAACGTTCTTCCGGTTTTAAGGTCTTTAACGGCTAACCCGAGCACCCCGTTAATAGAATCGCTTATGGCTTTCAACTGGCTGGTCAGGTTTTTTTCCAGAAGGTCGACTTTAGTCTCCGCCCTGGCGCCCGGAATGGACGACATGAACAATAAGATTAACAGAAAAAAAACGAAAAAAATGTGATGCAAACTCACCCGCATTTTACCCTCCTTGGAGATAAAAGCTTTGCCTTAATCAATCAATTTTTATGGTTAATTTCTGGCCGACAGTTAAGTTATCACTCAGGAGGCCATTGTCCCTTTTTATTTTCTCTACAGTCACCCCGTAAGTCCTGGCAATTTGATAAAGTGTGTCTCCAGCCTTAACAACATAATCAACTTCCTGTCCAGGGCTGAGTTTAATCCTTGTGTTAGGAGCACCGGGACTCCGTTCCTCCTCATCAGCGGGCAGTCCCTGGATTCTCCCCGGGATTTTTAATTTTTGTCCCGGATAGATGAGAGTCGAGCTTCGAAGATTGTTCAGCCTGACTATAGCCCGAACAGTTGTCCGGTACCTTCGGGCAATCAACCCAAGAGTCTCTCCTTTTCTTACCGTATGCCAGCCGTAAACGGCATCAGGCGGTATCCAGCTGGGTAGTTCAGCTAAACAGGCCAGGGTTTTTTCACCATAGCCCACAGGCACTCTGAGTTCATACTCGTAATCAGGAGTTGAATCGTATCTTAATTCGGGATTGAAAAGACTGAGGGTTTCGGGACTCAGGCCGGTTCTGGAGGCAATCAACGGCAGTTTCACCGGCTTAGCCAGTTTCACAATTTCATATTCCATTGACGGCGGCAATGCGGGCAGATTAAAGCCATATTTTTCAGGATTTTCGATAATCAACAGCGCGGCGATGAACCTCGGAACATATCTGGCTGTTTCATAAGGCAGGTTGGAAAACAGGTCCCAGAAATTATCCAGATAGTCAATTTTCTGGGCTTTGATGACATTCTGCACTCTGATTTCGCCGCAGTTATAAGAAGCGATAGCCGTTGTCCAGTCTCCGAAAAAATTGTGAAGTTCAGTCAGATATCTTATAGCTGCCCGGGTTGATTTTATGGGGTCCATTCGTTCATCAACGAATTTATCCCGTCTCAGACCGTAGCGATATCCGGTTGAAGCAATGAACTGCCACAGCCCTAAGGCCCTGGCTCTTGACATGGCTCTGGGCCTGAAACCGCTTTCGATCAGCGGCAACCAGGATAACTCTTCAGGCAAGCCAGCTTTCTTCATCTCTTCGGCAATCATCAGCCTGTACAGGCCGGACCTCTGGTAAGCTTCTTCAAAAAACCTTCTTTCTACAGACTGGAATAGGTTGATTTCAGATTGGACCCACCTGTTTTCCACCAGAGGAATAGTTTTATGATTGGTGCCCGGGGGTGGCAACCGGAAAGCATAAATCTGCTGGATTTTTTGAATTATCAGTATCCTCAGGTCATGTTTTTCTTGATACAGAGGTGATTCAGGTGAAGCGTCAATGTTTAATAGGGCGGCGTAAGCCTGGTCCAGCCAGTCCAGAGCCTGGTCCAGCTCCCCTTTTTCCAGAGCAATTTGAGCTTCCTGGTATAGCGAGTAAACAACTTCAGTCTGTGAAGAATTTTCTGGCTGCTCGGCTTCAACGGGTTTTGTTTCCAGTTCTTTGACCACCTCAGGGGGGATAGTAGAAGTGGTGCTGGCCTGGGAAGGCTTGGCCTGTTTCTCTTCACCGGCTTCGGCCGGTTTTTTAGAAACAGCGGCTGTTTTCTCTGACGGAGTCTTGTTGATAGATGATTTTTTCTGGGGGGAAGCGCATCTCAAATTGAAAAAAATTATTATGGCTGATAGCAAAAAGATAAAAAATAAATAACGAACGCGCATTTCCTTCTCTCTAACTAAGTCGTTCATAAACTTATAACATCAAATAGTCTTTTAATCAATGTGAGAATTGATTTTTGAGGGGCCAGGGGGCTCAAGAATTTTTCTGGTGCCATTTCCAGGCGGTTTCGATGATGAATTCAAGGTCTGAAAATTCTCTTTTCCAGCCAAGCCATGTTTCTGCTTTATAGCTGGAAGCCAGAAGAACCGGAACGTCACCCCGGCGTCTTGGGCCGAATCTTAGCTTGACTGTTTTTCCAGTAATCTTTTCAACGGCACTGACAACTTCCAGAACAGAATATCCACGGCTGGAACCAAGGTTGATGGCCTGGCTCTGCCTTTCCTTTAATAGTTTTTCCAGGGCCAGAACATGAGCCCTGGCTAAATCGGTAACATGGATGTAATCTCTGATGGCAGTGCCATCGGGCGTAGGAAAGTCGTGGCCGTGGACTCTGAAGTCTTCTTTTTTCCCGAGCAGATAGAGAAGAATGCTGGGTATCAGATGGGTTTCAGGATTGTGTTTTTCTCCCAGTTGCCCTTCCGGGTCAGCCCCGGCAGCGTTAAAGTATCTCAAGGTTGCGTATTTCAGGTCATAAGCCTGGTCGTAGTCCTGAAGAATCCTTTCCGTCATAAACTTGGTGACTCCATAGGGATTAATCGGGTTAAGAGGATGGTCCTCTTCCATGGGGATTTTCATTGGTTCACCATAGACGGCCGCGCTTGAAGAGAAGATGCAGTATTTCACCCGGTGCCTGAGCATGGCTTCGAGCAGGTTAAGGCTGGTTATCAGATTGTGAGAGTAATACTTGTGCGGGTCGGTCAATGATTCGCCAACCTGGATCAGGGCAGCAAAATGGAGAACAGCTTCAATTTGATGCTGTTCAAAGACTGCCCTGATATCTTCTTTTGAACGGAGGTCACCGCGGACAAGTCCTCCCCCCAAAACCAGGTCTTTATGTCCTGAGCTGAAATTATCAAAGATGAGGACCTCATAGCCTTTTTTTAAGAGTTCTTTTACCGTATGAGAGCCGATATAACCTGCTCCGCCTGTTACCAGAACTCTCAACATTGTTTCTCCCCAATTAACTTCCTGGCCATTCTCAACCCCTCGTTCCTTGTGTCAAAACGGTTATCCAGCTGGAAACGGTAGAGCTTTTTAAGTATCTTTCCCATTTCGGGCCCGGGTTTGACTCCAAGCTTTATCAGGTCTCTGCCCCTGATAAGAGGTTTAATGGTCTCTTTGTTAATCCTTAATTCTTCAAATTTTTTCAGCAGCCAGACGGCCTGGCGGTCAAGCCGGGAGATAAGTTTTTTTCTCCGGCCGGCCCGGTCAGCGGCATCGAGGTAAATTAGTAGCTCGATCTCACCTTTCACCGCTGCCGCCAACCGATTGAAAGCTTTCTTGGTGACATTCTTTCTGTTGAGCCAGAGTTCAGAAGCCCGATGATGGTTTCTAATCAGCATCGGAACCACGGCCCTTAAATTGTAGCCATTCCAGGAGAAGATTTTTTGCCTGTTAAAGGCTTTCTTAACTATTCTTTCGCTCAGCAAATCATGAGCTTTATTGGTTATGGTCAGGCGGTCTTTTTTGTATTCCCAGTTGGCCGTGACCGGTTTGCCAGTGTCGTGGTAAAGAGCAGCCAGAAGAAGAGCCAGTTTTTTTGTTTGTTCAAGCCCCGCCATTTCAGCAATCACCTTAGTCTGATCCACCGAGAGAAGAGTATGGGCCCAGACAGTATGATGACCATATTCATCCTTTTCCTGGTGGAAAACAGAATCCTGAATTGAAAGACTGCAGCGATAGAGTTCAGGAAAGAGCTGCTTCAAAACGTTCAATTTAAGCATCTCCCGGAGTCCAAGAGAAGGTCGGCGGGAAAGGAGAAGAATCTTGAACAGTTCTTCATTGACCCTTTCGACACTCAGACCGGCCAGGTCGACTCCTTTGGCTATTAGATAGATTTCCGGGTCAATGGCAAATTCAAGAATCGACGCAAACCGGGCAGCCCTGAGCACGCGCAACGGGTCATCTGAAAACGTCCGGGTGTTGGTTATCCTGATGATTCTCTTTTTGATATCTTCACGGCCGTTGAACGGATCAATAACTGTTCCATCTGAAAGTCTCTGAGCCAGGCTGTTACATCGGAAATCTCGCCTTTCCAGGTCTTTTTCCAGAGGTAGAAAAGGATCGGCTTTGATGATGAAATCTTTATGTCCACGCTGGTGGATACGGTCTTTTTCTTTTGGCTCCTCCTTCCGGGGCAGAGCAATATCATAAGTCCTTCCGTCAACGGTGAATTTAATTACCCCGAAGCTTCTCCCGACCAGGTCAACTTTGCCATGGGGCTTCAGTTTTTCGATTATTTCCTCAAGCGGATGTCCCTGGATAAGCAGGTCCACTTCATCTGAAGCAATTCTCCTCAGGCTGTCACGGACAAAACCGCCAACCGCATAGATATCACCGCCGAAAAGGCGAACCAGCAGTTTCCTGTGCCTGAAATCACATTTTATTTTTTTCATCAAACGTATTTTACTTATTTTTTCGCTTCTTTGAAGACCCGGAAGCCAACATATTCAGGTGGAGGAGCGGTATATTCCTCTTTAGCTTTGGCCCGATGCAGAGCGCTGAGTCCCAGAACTTTGCCCTGACCGTTGCTCTCGACCGTCCACTCAGCCACGTTTCCTCCAAGGCCAAAAATAAGACTTTCACCGGCGGGAGAAAATCTATCTACAGGCAGGAGCAGGGGTGCTTTACCATTCAGCCTGGTGATAGCCTCGGTTAGCAATTTAGTATCATCGAAATTAACCGCATAACCAGCCCAATAATCCAGAGTATTGTCTTCACCTGAAACCAGGCCAAACATTTTTTGCGCTTCTTCGACAGAGGGCAGACGATACTGTTCCCCGGTCAGCTGGCCAAGCCACCGGATATAATTTTTAGCTTGCTCAAAAGAAACACCGCTGACTGGATGATTATCAGTCCCCGGTTCATACCGGTAAGCCGCATCAAAAGCCTTCCATTGGGCCCTGGTGACCTCAAACCTGCCAACTTCCAGGCCCTGACAGTTAACTGTTTCCGGGATTAATTTGCCTTTAAACGTAAGGCCATAACTCAGGCCAGAGCGAGCAAATTTCCGGGCCTTTAAAGCGATGTCAAGCGGAGAACCTTCCTTCAAAGATTCGTTCTGGGCAATTTCTGTTTTAAAAAAGTATCTGTCGAACCAGGCCAGTTCTTCTTCTATTTTTCGTCGCTGGTGGGAAAGTTTTTTCAAGCCATGAGGTTCGCCAGGAAAGATGATGAATCTGACCGGAGCCTGACCAAGCTGCTGCAGAGCCCGGTAATGTTCCATTCCCTGTCCGAAGGGAACGTTGGTGTCTTCGGTGCCATGGAAGATGATCGTCGGCACCTTCATCTCCTTGAAGTGAAAAAGAGGAGATTTCTGTATGTAATAGCCGGGCTTATCCCAGGGTGCTCCCAGCAGGTAGTAATTATCAAAACTTACGCCAAAAGCACAGGTGCCGTAATCACTGATCCAGTTAACGTCAGCCGCTCCTATTCCCGCCACTTTGAACCTTTTGGTCCAGACGGCCAGGCCGATGCTCAGAATGCCGCCGTTAGACCAGCCCATAGTCCCGAGTTGATCAGGGTCAACCAGACCGTTTGAGACCAGGTGGTCTATGCCTTTAAGCATATCTTCTATTTCGTATTCGTAGTAATGTCCTTTTATTGACTCAACAAATTTCTGCCCGTACCCGACTGAGCCGTGGTAATTAGGCATAAGCACAAAGGACCCTTTTTGAGCCAGAAGGTTCGGGTAATAGGCATAAGATTCTTCGAAAGCGTCCATGTCTATGCCCGTGGGTCCGCCGTGAATGTTCAAGAAGAGCGGGTATCTTTTCCCTGGCTCATAGCCATCCGGGTAATAAAGGATTCCTTCGACTTCCTCATCCAGAGCGCCCTTCCATCTGATAACTTCGGTCCGGACCTTTTTTTTGTTTTTTAGATGAGCGTTGAGTTCGGCAAACTGTTTTTCAGTAACCAACTTATTTTTTTCCAGCCGTCCGTAATACCACCGCACTGGAACCGAAGCTGTGGTGTAGCCGTAAACCAGGCGGTCGCCGTTTTCCTGAAGGGTCAGACTGAAGACCTGAGGATAGTGCTGACCCTCGAGTTCCTCAAAGCTAAAGCCTTTTTCCTGACGGAAGTAACGTCGCCATTTAGGTCTGGCTCCATTAGCCAGAGAAGTTATGAATCCGTCTGTTCTGACGATAAAACCCAGCTCAAACAAGCCCCATTCCCAGCTCAAATCGATTTCATCGTATTTTCCTGTCTGGAGGTCGTAGTAGTAGAGAAACTCAGCTCCAGCGGTTTCGTTCACCGGGTCAGAAGTCTTCAGTACTGAAAAATAGAAACCCTGACTGTTCAGGTCCCAGCGCAGACCTGAGGGCTTGAAAAACGGCTCAGGGAAAATTTCCTGGCTGGACCTGTCCTGGATTTTGGTCAGAAAGAACTTTGGTTTGGTTTTCTTATCGACTTCATAGCTCAGGCTTTGATTGTTTCTGGTCACGACCAGCTTCTTGTCCGGAGATAAGAAGAAATTAGTTATCTGGTCACGGTTCTCAGTTACCCGGTGCAGCTTTTTTTCTTTAAGGCAATAGATGAATAATCTCTGTGGAATCATATGCGGCTGGTCTTCAAAGACGATAGAATCATCCTTTTTTTCCTTTTCTTTTATCTCGCGGTAGGTTTTTGGCTCCCGGGTCAGAAGCAGAAAATGGTCTTCATCGATCCAGTCGTAATCATTTACTCCAAACTCCAGCTCGGTCACCTTCCAGGCCTCTCCACCCCGAAGGTCGAGCAACCAGAGCTGATTTCCTTTGACTTCCTGGTCATCTCTGGAATCATCCGCTTCTTTCCGGCTGCTCAAGAATGCAATCAGATTGCCAGAAGGCGACCATTTGGGTCTGGATTCTGATGAGTTGCCCCTGGTCAACTGGACAGTTTCGCCGGCTCTATTGAAGTAGGTTAGAAAAAGATGTGAAACCCTGCCGTCTTTTTCTTTGTTCGGCACATTTTTTACCCAGACTGTCCTGGTTCCGTCAGGGGAAATCTGGAAGTCTGTCGCCCTTTCCTGGTTTATTACATCGTCCACAGTTAATGGGAGATTCAGACCTTTTTTCTCCTGGGGGAAGAGATTTGCGGTAAAAAACGAAATTGATAAAAGGGAGACAAAGGCCAGTAATTTTTTTAAAATTGATTTCTTCATTTCTCCTCCTGATCAATGGCCTTTCTTATATTTATCATAGAGTATATTTAACCCAAGAGAAATATCCAGAAAAATTTTATCCGGCTTGTATTGTGGATGCATTTCAGGTATTTTAAATTACCTGTGTGATCATGATGAAGAAAAAAACTTTTAAGTTTATCGCTTTCTGTCTCCTGTTGACCTTTTCAATCATTTTTTGGACCAGGGGCGTGTCTGAAGCTCTGCCCAGAAAAGACTTGCAGATAAACCTTTTTGAAAGAAAAGTCACGGAGCTGACTCCTTTAGGACTAACCCTATCTTTTGTCACCGGGATTGAAAATGCTTCGCAGAAAAAATATGTTCTGTCCTCCTACGAGTATCGGGTAATGATAAACCAGAAAGAATATTTAAGGCAGCAGGTTTCTCTTGATGAGCCGATAGAGGTTTTCCCTGGGAAAGTTACTTCCATTCATTTTCCGGTAAAGATAAATTATCAATATTTAAACCCTTTTCTGACCGAGGGACAAAAACAGGCTTTCTGTCATGTGTCCGGAGAAATGTATTTTCAGGACGAGAAGAGAAAGACCGAGAAAGTTTCTTTTAGCTTTTCAATGGATTTCCCCCTTTTAAAGTTTCCTGAAATTGAATTCTTGCCGCTCGAAGTAAAAAGCCTGACTCTGGGTGGCACAGAATTCTCTTTTAGGTTTAATCTTAAGAACCTCAACCCTTATGACCTTCTGATTCAAAAGATTCAGCTCGACCTTATTCTGGAAGACAGAATCATTTTTGCCGGAGAGATTCCCGGTGATAAGACCCTGAATGCCGGACAGGTCAGGACCTTCTCTATACCGCTTGTGCTGGATTTTTTTGAGCTCGGCCGCAATTACAGGGAAAGTCTCCAGCAGGAGACGATACCGTTTGCTTTGAAGGCCAGGTTTGGGGTGGATTCAGCCTGGGGCTGGCTTGATTTTTCTGTGGAAAAACAGGACAGAGTGAAAAAAGATTTCAGCCGTTGATGCGTCTGAAAAATGGTTTCAGCTATAATCGTCACCTATAACCGGGCTGATTTTCTTGAATCGGCCATAGAATCGGTTCTGGCTCAAACTTATTTTCAAAAAAAACCGGACGGTTGGGAACTGCTGGTGGTCGATGATGGTTCAACAGACGGCACCAGGGAGCTCGTAGAAAGATATTGCAAGCAGAATAAAAACCTTAGCTATCATCATAAAGAACACCGGGGGGTGAGTGCGGCTCGCAATCTCGGGTTGAATCTGGCCAGAGGCGAATACATAGGTTTTCTTGATTCTGATGACCTCTGGTTAAAGGACAAGGTTCAGGCACAGTTAACATATTTAAGGACTTTTCCTGAAGCTATGTTCTGCCTTACAGAGGAAATATGGATCAGGCAAGGCCGCCGGGTTAATCAGGGAAAGAAACACCAGAAACATTCAGGCCGGATTCTGGATAAAGTGCTTCCCATCTGTCTTCTCAGCCTGTCCTCAGCCATGTTCAGACGCCGCTTGTTTGATGAAATCGGCCATTTTGATGAGAGCCTTCCAGTCTGTGAAGATTATGACCTGGGTCTGAGAATCGCTCTTCGCTATCCTTACCATTTTCTGCCCAAACCGCTTGTTGTCAAAAGGGGTGGACACCAAAACCAGCTTTCGCGCAAATACTGGGGTATGGATAGATGGCGCATTAAAGCTCTTGAAAAGATTCTGGGACCTGGTTTAACTCCAGAAAATGAAGAGCTGGTAAAAAAGCAAATTCAAAAAAAATGTTCAGTTTTGATTTCTGGTTTTCTAAAAAGGGGAAAGCCGGAAGAAGCTGAATATTACCAGAAGCTAAGAGACAAATATAAAACTGAACGTGGAAAAAATAAATAAGTTATACATTTGTTTGGCTTGTTCTTTAGAGCGTCAAATAGATAAGAAATAATAAACTGGATTATTTTGCAGATGTTATTTTTTTCTCTGAGAGACAATAATCAGTTAGCAGGCATGTTGTGGTGAAAGTGACCGGAGTTTTTGAATAAGAACCAAATCGGACAGCCTGGTATTTTGATTTGACCTGAAAAAGAAACCTGCCGGGCTTCTGGAAGGAAAACCCGGCAGAAATTTGATT
>Ga0172363_10000621_pt1 | contig 27480 bp, 19 predicted proteins | sample LakKivs2_kivu2a2_FD_114541 | JGI IMG/M metagenome (GOLD analysis project Ga0172363, IMG submission 114541) | Sediment microbial communities from Lake Kivu, Rwanda - Sediment s2_kivu2a2 | ecosystem: Environmental > Aquatic > Freshwater > Lake > Sediment | place: Rwanda: Western Province, Lake... | reverse complement strand
AGGAGTTTGAGGGCGGTCATTGCTTTTTCCAGATTGACCGGGTCAGGAAAGCGGACATTGACCGTCATGCTGGAAATCTCGCCGCTGCTGTCAAAGGCCAAACTTTGAAGACCGGCTGGTACCAGATTCGCAGGCGGAAATGTATAAAGAATTCTGGATACCACAGTTTGCTGGAAATTTACATCTTCTTCAGAAAAAAAATTTTTCAAGTCATTTTCAAGAGTTTCGAAGGTATAACCAGATTCCCTCCCCCAGATTTCCCAGAAATAAGGCCAGCGCAGGAAAAATGCCCGGCCTGTTTTGAGCAGGGCCTGTTCTGAACCTGCCAGACAGATAATTCCTTGAGTGTTCTGGTAAGAGAAAAGAAGAATCATCCCCTGATTTGACTTGAGACTGTTCTCGTCGACCTTTTCCTTTCTTAAGATCTTCTGACTGAGGTCAAGGTTGGTGCCGATTAATACGGGATTGTGGAGTAAAGAGAGATTTTTGATTTCTGATGCTCTTTTTATCAGGTTAAAATCAAGGGCTAAGCTTTCCAGATTGACTCTGGCAGCAATCTCTGCCGCCAGGCAAGCTTCAACGGCAGTGGGATTATCGGGGATTATGAGGCTTAACTCTATTTCCTCATTGAGGCCATCTCCGTCTTTATCAAGCAGGATTTGTCCAGTATGGAAAATCTGGGACAGACTCATAATTTGTGCAGACGATGGGTTGATAAAAAAAATGGCAAGAGAAAACATTAAGGAAATTTTTTTGGCCATCTTTTCCCTCTCCGGTTCATTTTAACATTTATGCGCAGCCGAATAAAAAAATATTAATCTGCGGGTGTGACGATGTCAGATAAGAAAATACAGTATTCTATGATTTATGCTAATCAAAGATTCTCGGGAAAAATATTGTTGTCTTTTGAGCTTTCAATAGTGATAATATTATGCTTGATAAGACTATCCACTTAATATTCTGGAGAGTGGAGAGATGGGCTTCTATCAATTTAATCAGTTCCCGGAGAAATGAAAGACAGGAAGGAGGCGTGATGCTGGAAAAGAAAAAAGTTTTTTTTCTGGTCTTCTTTCTCCTTATCTTCAGCTCAACCTGGCCGTTGACAGGCCAGATAAAGGCTTCTTCGGTTATCTCTGTATTTTCGCCGAGCAATAGAATCGAAGTCAGGGTAGAATTGAAAAACCAGGTTACCTATTCCGTCTATCTTGACTCCAGAGAGATAATAAGCCCATCGCCCATCTCCATGACCATAAATGATAACGTTATTCTTGGAAGAAGACCGGTCCTGGAGAATTTTTCCAAAACCAGTGCCGATGAAAAAATACTGCCAGCAGTAAAAGAGAAAAGAGCAGTTATCACCAATCGGTATAATCAATTGCTCCTCAAGCTAAGAGGGAATTATGGAATTATTTTCCGCGTTTATGAGGACGGAGTGGCTTACCGGTTCTATACTGGATATCGCGTTCCGATCAAAGTCAGAGCAGAACAGGCCACCTTTATCTTTCCAGAAAATTATTCTGTCTATTTTCCTTTTATCAGAAGCTTGCACACTTCCTTTGAAAGCAATTACACTTATTTGCCATTAAAGGAAATAGGCAGTGAGCGATTTGGCTTCGCCCCGGTGGTTGTGGACATCCCGGATGGGCCAAGAGTGGCCATCACCGACGTCGATGTTGATGATTATCCCGGTATGTTTCTTACCGGAAATAGCGAAGGATTACCAAAATTGGTGGGTAAATTTGCCCCTTATCCTTTAGAAGAAAGGCTCCGGGAAAAAAGCGACCGGGAGCTTGAAGTGGTTAGAGCGGCTGATTATATAGCTGAAACAAGGGGCGGTCGGGAGTTTCCCTGGCGGTTGATAGTTGTAGCAGAAAAAGATTCTGACTTGATAAACACTGACATAGTTTACAGACTTTCGCCGCCACTCGCGATTAAAGATCCTTCCTGGATCAAACCCGGTAAGGTTGCCTGGGATTGGTGGAATGCCAATAACATTTGGGCGGTAAATTTCAAATCGGGTATCAATACTGAAACATATAAATACTACATTGATTTTGCTTCTAAGCACAGGATCGAATACATAATCCTGGATGAAGGCTGGTCTGACCCGGCTGACCTTTTCAAAGTCAATCCGGAGATAAATGTTGAAGAGCTGGTCAGGTATGGCCAGCAGAAAAATGTTGGTTTGATTCTCTGGTGTGTCTGGTTGACTCTGGACAAGCAGATGGAAAGAGCCCTCGATTATTTTCAAAAAATAGGCATCAAGGGAATCAAAGTTGATTTTATGGACAGGGATGACCAGAAAATGGTTGATTTTTACCGGCGCTGTGCTGAGGCGGCCGCCCACCATCATCTAATCGTGGATTTCCACGGCGCCCATAAACCCGTAGGATTGCGTCGGGCTTTTCCGAATATTCTGACCAAAGAAGGAGTTCTTGGTCTGGAATACAGCAAATGGAGCAACCTGGTTACTCCAGAGCATGACCTTTTAATTCCATTTATCCGGATGCTGGCCGGACCCATGGATTTTACTCCCGGAGCTATGCGTAACGCTCAAGAAAAACAATTCCGGCCGGTGTTTGACTTGCCGATGAGTCAGGGGACTCGCTGCCACCAGCTGGCCATGTATGTTGTTTTTGAGTCCCCGCTCCAAATGCTCTGCGATTCACCCTCAGCTTACCTGAGAGAACCTGAGGCTATGGATTTCCTTTCCACCGTCCCTACAGTCTGGGATGAAACAAGGGTGCTGGAAGCAAAAATCGGAGATTATTTAATTGTGGCCAGAAAGAACGGTGAAACCTGGTACCTTGGAGCCATGACCGACTGGGCGCCGAGACAGTTTGAAGTGCGGCTTGATTTTCTGGAGAGCGGGCATCAATGGGCAGCGGAAATCTGGCAGGATGGAATTAATGCTTCCCGCTGCGCCGGCGATTTTCAAAAACTTAGCCAGAGGGTATCGCCTGGCGAGCTGCTAAAGCTGAATCTGGCGCCTGGCGGGGGGATAGCCATCAGGTTTTCACCAGCTAAGTAAAAGCCAGGGAGAATCATTTAACGGGAGTTATTGTGTAGCAACCTTGCCCTGCCTTGTTCTGCTTAATACCACCAGGCCCTGAGATAGCACCTGCCTGCTGGAATCTTGGCGCGAAAGACCTCAAAATTGTCTGAAGGGGCGAGTATTAATTTTTGCCTTCCGGGGCTTGACAAACGCCCTGGAATCGACTAAATTATGGCCAAAGGGAACAAAATATAGAGTATTTCTTTAAAAATGGTAGAATATATTGAGGTATGGAAGGTGAGCGGGGCTTATTTAGAGGTCGTGTTTTTAGCTTCTTTCCCCTTGTTTTAAGTATCAAAAAATATAGATCGGACAAAGAGAGAAATGAAAGCATTTAAGTATTTTATAGCGGCTTTTGCTGCCTTATTTTTCATCGTTGGCAAGCCGGCTGAATTCGGACGGGATAACGATTTCTTCCAGGGTTATGTCATTGCCAGGCCGGTTATAAGGGTTGGTTTGATTACCGGGCTCAGACAGGCGACAATAAGTGCTTCTTCTGGAATGAAACTGTATGAAGTCGGCCGCGAGTATCGCCTCCTGGCAGATGATGCTGACGAAGTAGTTATCAGAGTGGATAAGGAGAAAATTACAGAAAAGTTCGTTCTGCTGGTGGCTCAAACCCGGGACAAACAGGAAGCCGAGATGCTCGAAGCTGAGCTCAATCAAAAGCTGATCGGTGAAGTGGTGACAGAGGAGAAACAGGATCCGTCCGGGCCCGTTTTTCTGATTAAGTATGGAGAGTTCCTGACTCGCGGGCAGGCTCTCGATTCGATTCACCGATTAGAACAGATGGGCTTTAAGGATGTCTGGATAATCAGGGAGGTTGTAAGCCTGCCCGAGCCGAACAACATCTGGCTTCAGACCGACCATAAGCTATTATCGTTGAACAGAGAGGCTGACCTTTATTTAATTCCACGTTTTGCTCAGAGCTTCTTGAGCCTTAACGGAAAAAGCTACCGGGGAATTTTCCTTCTAAAAAACACGCCCAGAGGTCTGTCTCTAATCAATATTGTTAATCTTGAAGATTATCTCAAGGGAGTGGTGCCTTTAGAATTATCTCCAAATACTTTCAACGCCATTGAAGCCCTGAAAGCTCAGGCTGTGGCCGCCAGAACTTATGCCCTTAAAAACCTGGGCCGAAATAACCATCTTGGCTTTGACCTGACTGATACTCAGAGCTCTCAAGTTTATGGCGGGATGTCTGTGGAACATCCTCTGAGCAACAGGGCGGTTGAAGAGACGACGGGAGAAGTTATTGTTCATCAGGGAAAGCTTATAAATGCGCTGTACACGAGCACATGTGGCGGGATGACAGAAGATGCGCAGAACGTCTTTTCCGGGAGACCCTTACCTTACTTGAAGAGTACGGCCTGTGTTCACGAGAAACAGTCTGAATGGATTCTGGAGACTTCTGTTGAATATCCCGGCCTTTCGCTTAAAGGACGCGATATACTTCCTGAGGTTTTCCCATTGCTGGCAACCGGGATTGTAATTCCCGATTATCACACTGATTTTTTCTCGGAACCTGTATCTGGCCATGAGATTGCTGAATGTCTGGAGAGAGTTTTAATTTTCAAGAGAATAAATCAGGGTATTTTCAGGGCCGACGAGGTCGGCGAAAAGAACACTTTTGATTTTATCAGCTTAGGGCAACTTGTAGTGGATTTCTTCGGCTGGCAGGAAAAAGCCGTAAACCTTGTTCTGCCCAGCGAAGTCGATTATCTGCTCAAAGATTCTCTTCAGTTTAAGGAGCTTGAAGAAAGCCAGAGGGAAATTTTAGCTTATCTGCTTCAGGCGGGAATATTCCCAGGCTATCTTAGAGAAGACAACATAAAGAGAGCTGTCACAAGAGCGGAGTTTGCTTATGTTCTGAAAAAGTGCCTGAGCTGGCTGGACGACCTGTATCATCAAGGAACTTTTATAAAACGAAAAGGAAACTCGGTCGAGGTCCAGGAACAGAATGAAACAAAGCTTCTGTCTTTTCCAAAGAATGCTTATCTTCTCAGGAAAATAGAAGAAGGCGTTTTCCCGGCCAGAAAGTTGACCCTGCTCGGCGGTGAGTCTATAAGATGGATTGAAAAAGACAGCACTATTCAGCTGCTGGAGGTTGATTATCCTCCTAACACCAACGTTCTTGACCGCAACTCCCCGCATAACCGCTGGACAGTGCGTCAATCAAGAGAAGAGCTCGAGAAGAACATCCTTAAATATTATCCAGAGGTTGGTCGTTTGGTTGAACTCAAAGTGGTCCGGAGAGGAAAATCACAGAGAGTGGCTGAGTTATCGATCACTGGAGAAAAGGGAAATGCGACCGTTGAGGGACTCAAAATAAAGTGGGTTTTAAATCTAAAAGATACACTTTTTTACATTGACCGTGAATATGGTCAGAATCGGCAACTATCGCATTTTGTTTTTACAGGACGCGGCTGGGGCCATGGAGTTGGCTTGTGTCAGGTCGGTGCTTATGGCATGGCAGTGGGTGGCGCGACTTACAAATCAATCCTGCAACACTACTATCAGAAAATAAAAATCGAAAAAACCCAGTAGAGAGTTTTTAATAGCATCAGGACATTCATTTTTTTATATCTTATTTTTCAAGACACTTAAACTCTCAAGTAATTTCATTTCATATTTTTTCTCTTTTGTAAAGAATCCTGTTTTGATAAAGGGAATCTGATTGTTGACATCTACTTAAAAGCGTTATAGAAGAATGGTTTGAAATTAAAAGGACAGGAATTTTACTCCTGATCTGGAGATGTAAATAGATATGAGTTATATCCAGGCTTTAGTTCTTGGCTTTCTTCAGGGCCTCGGCGAATTTCTGCCCATCTCAAGTTCAGCTCATCTGGCAATTGCGCCTTTTTTCTTTGGCTGGAACTACCAGGGATTACAGTATGACGTAATGCTCCACCTTGGAACTCTGCTAGGGATTGTTACTTTTTTCTGGAGAGACTGGATAAGAATAATTGCTGACGGGATAAGAAAGCCAGGGGAAAGGGAAGGGCGATTTCTCTGGTATATACTGGCTGCTACTATTCCAGGAGCGCTGGCCGGGTATTTACTGGAAGAAAAAGCTGAAAGCATATTTCGCGAGCCCTGGGCTATCGCTGCCAGCCTGGGCTTCTTTTCGATTTTTATTTTTCTGGCTGATAGACGGGCCCGCAGCACCAAGGAGCTTGAATCCTTAACTCTGGCTGAAGTTCTTCTGATCGGTCTGGCTCAGAGTCTGGCTATTCTTCCCGGAGCTTCTCGCTCAGGAATGACTATCATGGCGGCTCTGTTTCTTGGCTACAGGCGGCAGTCGGCAGCCCGATTCTCTTTTCTTCTGGCCACGCCTTTGATCGTTGGGGCGGGTGTTCTTGAAGTGCCCAGAATTGCCATAACCCAGATAAATGGTCCTTTTTTCATCGGTTTTCTGTCTTCAGCCATTTTTGGCTTCCTGTCGATTAAGTTTCTGCTATCTTTTCTTAAGAACAAGAATCTGGTTCCTTTTGTCGTCTATCGAATTATTCTGGCCGCTGTTATTCTGATTAAATATCTTTAGGAAAAAGACCTGCTTCAAGTTGACTTGAACCAACGACTTCTCTAAAATACAGCTTAATTTCAATCCATTTCCTGGAGGCAAAAGTGAAAGCTCAGGCCTTGTCATCTGACCGGAAAGAAGCCCGGGAATATCAAACCAGGTCTTCAGGTGTTTTTTTTAAAGTGAAAAAGGTTCTTTTTGAAAAAAAATCAGCCTTTCAGAACATAGAGATTATCGAAAATGATTTCTATGGCCGTGTGCTCTTGCTCGATGGTCTGGTCCAGACTACGGAGAAAGATGAGTTTTTCTATCATGAAATGCTGGTTCATCCCGCATTAGCCTGCCATCCGGAGCCAGAGAAAATCATGATAATCGGTGGCGGAGATGGAGGAGCCTTGAGCCAGGTGCTCATGCATCCGGTCGAAAAAGCCTGGCTGGTGGAGATCGACCTGGAGGTGATAAGAGCCTGCGAAAAATACTTTCCCTGGCTTGATAAAGCTCTATCTGACCCCAGAGCTGAACTGGCGGTGGCAGATGGTTTTGATTTTATCCAGAGAACCACTGAGAAATTCGATGTGATCATAGTCGACTCTTCCGACCCGGTTGGCCCTTCAGCTGTCCTTCATGCCAGTGATTTTTACCAGAAGCTTAAGAAGATACTTAATCCAGGCGGAATTGTCGCGGCTCAATCTGGTTCTCAGTTTCTTCATCTTAAAGAGAACACCAAAAAAGCCGGATTCTTAAAAAAGATGTTCCGTTTCTTTTATTATTATTTCGGTCCTGTGCCTACATACCCCGTTGGTACCTGGTGTTATAATTTCCTTTCGGACAGAGTCAATCCATTTAGAGTGAAAAAATTGAAAATCCCTGCTGACCTTAAATATTACAACGATGAAATCCATAAAGCCTGTTTTGCGGTTCCCTCGTTTTTGAGGCAGGCGGTGAAGTAAATTTCTATCTTTTTTAATTGATAATTTTTGCTTATCTTAAGCCCAGTTCAGGAGCGAGCTTTTTTATCTTTTCTTCGGAGCGAGCCCCAGGATTTTCTTCAGCAACCTCTTATCTTTTGGAAACTGACCGACATCTGGCAGTCTGGGCAGAAGAATGACCCAGTTTGGGTCAAGGGCAAAGACTCTCTTAAAAAGAGGCAAACTTTCTTCGACTTTTCCTGCTGAAGCCATGGTCACTGCCGGCCAGAAGACCATCTCGGCACTGTCCGGATAAAGCTCCATAGCTTTGGTGTATTCAGCTAAGGCTTCATGAATTTTGTTTTCGGTTAGAAATTCGTCACCTTGATTCATGTGTTGATAAGCCTTGGCCAGTTTTACCAGCCTTTTTAGCTCCTCTACTGGGTGAGGATGGTCCTCAACTCTTAAATCAAATAGCCTGTCTTTCCACCAGACACCCGAACTTTTTCCTTTGACCACTATGACGGCAGCAGATTGTCTTCCGCGGATATCTCCGCCTTCTTTTTCTGCGGCTTCCAGAGCAGCCATCAGCCTATCTACCAGTTCTCCCTTAGTGTTTTCATAAGCTTTCCGCATCGCTTCCCAGACAGTGTTCTTAAGCATCAGGTTAGCTTGACAGGAAAACCCTTCTCCTTTAAAATGCCCGGCTTCAGGAATGCAGTTTTTTCCGGTGTGGACTGCCACCAGGCCGGAGGCATCAACCATGGCCACCTGTCTGACTTCTGGAGTCTTATCTGCTTTAATCAGCGCGCTCAAGGCTTCTTCTGCACTCTTTCCCGCTCTCATCAGTTCAATTCCCAGAGCACCGTAGCTTGGGTCAACAAAAGATTGAGTGGCTACCGCACCAACCCTTGATTCTGCCCAGGGGACGATTGAACCCACAGAAAACCAGTGAGATTGGACGGCTACTCCCAGTTCTCCTGTTTCCTTATCATAGGCGACTATGGAATAAGTGGCCACAGGTCTCGACGATTTATTTTCAGCAGTGAGAGAGTTGAAAGAAAAAGCAACTACCAAGAGAATGAGAAACAGCAAAAAAGCCGATGTCTCAATATTATCAAGTTTTCTTGTTTTTTCCATTTACCCCTCCTTGAAGATAGACACTGTTTATCTTCTCTGTTTTATATTTATAGATTTATGAAGAATCAAGTCTTGAGAATAAGAAAGGGAAAACACGCAAGTCGTGTTTTCCCTTCAGTTCTCCCGTTTATTTATCAGCCTGTCTTCCGCGTGGCTTTCCAGGTTGCGGTCCCGAAATCTCCCATCTGTGCTTCGCCGCTGATGTTGTTTTCGTCCTGAATTTTTCCTTTATAGGTCATGGTAAACTGTCCGCGTGGCGTATCACGAATCACAGACCACTCGATATCAGTGCCTTTTACCGTTCCTTCGCCAGTAACCTCGCCTCTCGGACTTTGCATCGTCACTTTAAGCTTTTCACCTTCCTGGACAAAGGAAATGTCGCTGGTTCTTTCACCCCGTTGCGTGGTGATGGTAAAGGTCCATTCACCGGTCACATTGACCTGGCTGGCCAGAGCTGAAAGACCGCTGATGGTCAGAATCAGCAATAGAATAGATACTCTTTTCATTGCTTACCTCCTTCTGATTAAGACGCACCCGTCTTATTTTTCTTCCAGTTTTATTCTTTATAAATCAGCATAAATCAGCTTGCCCTGATTCTTTTTTTCAATCAGGACTCTTATCATGTCTGCGGTCATCCCCGGCAAATCATAATCTGGCTGCCATCCCCACTCTTTCCTGGCAGCAGAGTCATCTATGGACTCAGGCCAGGAATCGGCAATCGCCTGCCGGAAGTCAGGGTGGTAGCTTATCTCAAAATCAGGGAGATGTTTTTTTATCTCAGCGGCCAGCTGTTCAGCTGAAAAAGACATGGCCGTAACATTGAAATTTGAATGATGTTTCAAACGGGAGAAATCGGCTTGCATCAACCGGATGATAGATTTAAGACAATCAGGCATATACATCATTGGCAGCCTGGTTTCCGGTTTAAGAAAGCAAGTAAATTTTTTATACAGTATGGCTTCATAGAATATGGCCACAGCGTAATCGGTTGTCCCGCCGCCCGGCAGGGTTTCGTTGCTGATTATTCCCGGAAACCGGCAGCCGCGAACATCAATCCCGTATTTTTTTACATAATAATCGCCCAGATGTTCGCCAGCGACCTTGGTCACTCCATAAATAGTTGTGGGGTTGAGAATTGTATCCTGGGGCGTATTAATCCTGGGAGTGGCTGGCCCAAAAACAGCGATCGAGCTCGGACAGAAAACCTGTTTTACTCCGAGTTCGCGCGATGCTTCCAGAATGTTATAAAGACCATGAAGGTTTACTTTCCAGGCTTTTTGAGGATTCTTTTCTCCGGTAGCTGAAAGAATGGCTGCCAGATGATAGATAGTCTTGACTCTGTATTTTTTTATTATCCTGCTGATATCGCTTTCACTGGTTACATCCAGCATTTCAAAAGGTCCGCTCTGGAGGAGCTTTGACTCAGGCTTGACTACATCGGAAGCTATTACTTTTTCATGGCCGAAGAGTTTTCTCAAGGCTGGGACGAGTTCAGAACCCATCTGGCCGGAGGCGCCTGTTACCAGCATGGTATGAGCTTCAGAGGTCATCTTTACTCCTCTTGGACAGATGAAATTATAAGACAATTCTTATAACTTTACTGATTCGAGATGTCAACACCCAGCGAGAAATTTCTTTTCAGTCTTGCCTTTAGTCCTGACTTCTTATAAATTCTATATCTGGAAATTTGATGTCAAGTAAAGATTCAGGGAGGAATTAATGGGCATTGTTGTGGATGGACATTTAACCATTGACCAGGTGGTAAGAATCGCCCGGGAGAACGAGCCGGTGGAACTTCATCCGGATGCGGTGGCCCGCATCAATAAATGCCGGGCCTTGCTTGAAGACAAGATTAAAAAGAACGAAATAATGTACGGAGTCAACACCGGAATCGGAGAGCTGGCCAATGTCGTTCTGAGTCAGGAACAGGTGGAGAAATTCCAGAAGTACATTATTTACAGCCATGCAGCTGGCTATGGGCAGCCGTTGCCGGTGGATGTGGTCAGGGCAGCCATCATTTCGAGAATAAGCTGCCACTGCCACGGGCATTCTGGTTTGAGGCTGGAAGTTGTAGAAAAGCTCAAAGAATTGCTGAACAAAGGTGTTACTCCAGTTGTCTGCGAAAAGGGCTCGGTTGGAGCCTGTGGCGATCTTTCTCCTATGTCGCAGATTGCTTTAGTGCTGATGGGTGAAGGAGAAGCTTATTATCAGGCCGAGCGCCTGCCCGCAAAAACAGCTCTGAAAAAAGCGGGAATAAAGCCCATTATTTTCCAGGCTCGAGACGGTCTGGCTACGATCAACGGCTCCAATATCATCACGGGCATGGGTGCCCTGGAATTGCACGATGCCTATCGCTGGATTAAAAATTCTGAAATCGCTGCTGCCATGACTCTTGAAGTCTTAAACGCCAACATGAAAGCCTACGATGAGAGAGTTCATAAAGTACGTGGTTATCCCGGAGCCATTATCTCGGCCGAAAACATAAGAAGGATAACCGAGGGCAGCGAACTTCTGGCTCAGCCCGGAAAAAAGGTTCAGGATGCCTATAGCCTCAGAAGCACTCCTCAGGTAGTTGGTGCAGCCAGAGATGCCTGGCAGTGGGCTAAGTACATGATTGAGATAGAGCTTAACGGTGCGGCGGATAATCCAATCTTTTTTCCTGATGAAGAGCTTGTCCTGACCGGAGCCAACTTTCAGGGCGTTCCCCAGGCTTTTGCTCTTGAACTTCTGGGCACTGCCATCACCACAGTCTGTGTCCTTTCAGAGCGTCGGACAAACCGTCTTATGAATCCGCATCTCAACGCAGGGCTTCCGGCTTTTCTGACAAAAGGTGCCGGGATGTTCTCCGGCCTGATGCTGAGTCAATACACGGCGGGAGCTCTGGTTTGCGAAAATAGAGTGCTTTCACATCCGGCTGCTACTGGCTCAATCCCGGCTGCGGCTGACCAGGAAGACTTTGTCAGCATGGGCATGACCACTGCTTTAAAGACAAGGCAGATCCTGGACAATGCGCAGGCTGTTCTGGCCATTGAGTTTATGGCTGCCGCTCAGGCCATTGATTTCCGAACGCCTTTAAAGCCCGGTTCAGCAGCTCTGGCCGCCTATAAAGTGATAAGAAAACATGTGGATTTTCTGGATGAAGACAGACCGCTATATTCTGACATCAACCGGCTCAAAGAGGTTGTCCAGTCAGGCGAAATTCTGGAAGCTGTGGAAAAAGTTACCGGACCTCTTAAATAAGAGGTTCAAGTAAAAAAATCGATGGAAAAGAAAGTTATCCTGGTCACCGGAGCCACTGGCCATTTAGGCCAAGCGGTGGCTAAGAGATTAAGTCAGGATTTCTCTCAGTTTGCGCTTCATTTTTTTAAGAACGAAAGTCTGGCCAGACAGCTTGAAGAGGAAATCAAAGCCTCAGGAGTGATAACCAGAATCATCAGAGCAGACCTGAGCTCTGAACCCGGAGCTGAGAAACTCATTCAGGATGTTCAGAGAGAATTCGGCCGGCTCGATGTTCTGGTCAACATGCCCGGGACCATCAGAACCAAGCCCTGGGATGAACTGAACCGTGGAGATTGGGAAGAAATCTTCAGGTCAAACCTTGAAAGCTCCTATTTCTGCATGAAGCATGCTCTTAAGTTGATGCGCCAGCAGAAGTGGGGCCGGATAATCAACATCGGCTTCCACCTGGTGGAACATCTCGGGTCATTTCCTGGCGTAACTCCCTATGCTGTAGCTAAGACAGGATTGCTGATTCTGACCAGGACGGCTGCTGTGGCTGAAGTCGCAAACAACATCACGGTCAACATGGTTTCACCGGGTCTTGTTGAAGATGGAGAATTGCCTTCCGGCCTGAAGCTCAAAGAAGGACAGGTCGGTCGGCCCGAAGATGTAGCTGAAGCAGTAGCTTTTCTGGCTTCAGAAAGAGCAGCCAGGATTACAGGTGCTAACCTGATCGTTGCCGGCACGTGGAAGATGTAAAGATGAGAAGGCCGTAAGAACTTCTTGATTTCGCTGACTGCAGACTTCGAGCAAAAGATAATCAAAGCTCGCAGGTAGAGTGTGGGGTACCTTGTTGCTGTTCAGTTTTCTGACTGGCAGCTTGAGAATACAGAGATTCATGGACGATCGGGTTTATCGATTGGCTCCGGGAATTAATCAGATTACTTTAAGATTTAAGGCAAGTAAAGAGTTTTACGAACCATAATGACTTCACCAGGCTGTGGTCGCTTAAAGCCTTTTCCTGTTCATTAGCCGCGGCATAAAAGATTTTATTTTTAGAAAAAATGATGTGGCTTCAGGTTATAATAATCAGAGAAAACCTGAATCTGGATAACTGGATAAGAGGAATACAATAGATGGAGACTAACTTGATGAAGAACAGGAACTCCGCGAGTTTCAATTTGCGGGCCGGCCTATTGTCTTTATTAGCAGTCATTTGCTTGATTCTTTCCTGTCAGACCCGGGAATCTATAACCCGGAGCCGGATAAAGTCGCTGGAAAAAGGTCTTTATCGGGCAGTTTATTTTAAGGGTCAAAGACCCGAAAAGCTCAGGCTGGTGGACCGGATGGCTTTTTATAAAGTCCCTGGCCTGAGTGTGGCGGTTATGGACCGGTTCCAGATTGAATGGGTTAAAACCTGCGGCTATAAAGAGTTGGTTCAGTATCAGAAACTAACGCCGCAGACTGCTTTTCAAGCCGGAGATCTGAGCCAGCCGGTCTCAGCCACGGTGGCTCTCAAGCTGGTTGAAGAGAAAAGTCTTAACCTCAATGAGCAGCTTGGTGATTACTTTGTTAAGACCGCCTTCGCTGGAAGAAAATTCAGACCGTCAGTGATTTTTCCCATAGATTTAGCCAGTTTGCTCAGCCATGCGTCCGGTTTTTATCCCTGGACTTCTTCAGGTTATTCCAGAACCTCAGCTATGCCTGATCTGGTTCAGGTGCTCGCAGGAGAGGAACCGGCAGAGAACTATCATAGTTTCAGAGGATTTGATCCTGAAGCTGGCACCAGATTCTCTGATTTTAACTATGTTTTGCTTGAAAAATATCTGGAAGACAAAACTGGCCGAAAACTGGCTGAGCTGGCCAGAGAAAAAATCTTTGAAAAACTTGCTCTCAACAGCACTTTTTTCGGCTTTCCGGTTTCAGAAGATATTGCGTCAGGCCATGTGAGAGAAGGGCCGGGGGTCGAAGGCATCTGGTATAAGTATCCCGAGCAAGCAGCTCGCGGTCTGTGGTCAACTCCCACTGACTACCTGAAGTTTGTGGTTGAGCTGGTAGAATGCGCCCGGGGCAAAAAAGACGGTTTGTTATCGCCAGAGCTTGCTCGTCAGATGCTTTCTCCCCAGGCTCCAGGAAGCGGCTATGGATTCAGGCTGGAAGGGGAGCATGAAAGATTTAAGATTTATATGAAAGGCAAGACTCACGGTTATCGGTCGGCATTGCTGATTTATCCAAGCCTCGGCCAGGGTGTGGTGCTGATGACCAACAGCGAAAACGGCGGAGTTCTGATCGATGAAGTCCTGCGCGGTCTATCGGCGATTTATGATTGGCCGGACTTCAAGCCCGAAGAAAAAACTCTTTTCCGGTTAGACGCTTCGGTCTACAAACAATACTCTGGACGCTATCAGGTCAACGACAGCTATTTTCTTGATGTCAGTTGTGAGGATTATTATTTAATCGTTCACCCCACCGGCCAGTCGCCGACCAAATTCTACGTTGAAACTCAGTCTATTTTCTTTTCAGTTGATCCCTTGATCAGGATCAAGTTCAATTTTGATGAAACAAATCAGGTGACCGGACTTGTTCTCTGGCAGGAAGACTATGAGGTCAGAGCGAAGAAAATTAGTTGAATTTTCAATCAACTCTGACCAGTGTTAATTCTATCTTTCTGGTTTTCCCGTCTCTTTCCACGGTCAGAGTGACTTTATCTCCGATTCTATAATCATCGAGAAGGTTATAAAGGTCGTCGTAAGAACGAACTTTTTTACTGTCTATCTCTTTGATTATATCTTGAACCACCAGGCGGCCAAGCCTGTTCCGCGTCAGGCCTCTCAAACCTTTCTTGTATGCTTCTGAATCCAGAGGGACCTCATAGACCACAACACCTTCTATTCCCAGACGACTGCCATAGCGGTCAGAGAGAAGCGTAATTCCCAGCCCGGGCCTGATAACCCGACCATAGCTAATAATCTGCGGCACAATCTTTTTTATGGTATCAACCGGGATCGCAAATCCGATTCCCGAAGAAGCTCCGGAGGGTGAAATGATCATGGTGTTCATTCCAATTAGCTCTCCGGCTGAATTTAGAAGAGGTCCGCCGGAATTTCCAGGGTTGATTGAAGCATCGGTTTGAATCATGTCTCTGATAGTAACTCCACCTGCTCCGGGCATGTTTCGGCCCAGAGCGCTGACAATTCCTGTGGTCACTGTGTGGTCAAAGCCAAAGGGATTGCCGATGGCAATAACTTTCTGACCGACCTGCAGATTGCCAGAACTTCCGATTTTAATCGGATAAAGCCCTTTGAGATTGCCCTCGACCTTAAGCACAGCAATGTCTTTGTTGGGTTCTTTTCCGATGAGCCTGGCCTGTCTTTCTTCTTGATTCGGCAGGGTGACGTTAAAAATGTCGCCGTCCTCGATCACGTGATAGTTGGTGATGATATGGCCCCGGTCATCCCAGATAAAGCCCGAGCCGCTTCCCCTGGGAACGGCTTCTTCAGTCCAGGAAAAGATATCCCGGACAAGCTGGATGTTGGTGATAAAAACCACTGAGTTCTGAGCTTTTTTAATCACTTCAATAGTATTTTTTTCATCATCAAGAAGCTGGGCCTGAAGGCCGGATTTCATTACGAAGAACAAAAACAGAGAAAGGGCCAGAAGGGTTTTAAGATTGACTGTAAAGTACTTTTTGGTCTCATTTTTAATTTCCATTTTTTATCCTTTAAGCAGTCTTTATCTTGACTTTAAACTTTAGTTCATCTAATTGCAAGCGCCGAGTCATTTATTCGGGAACAGAAATAATCTCTGATCCAGTATCTTTTGCCGTCTGAATTAATCAATGCTGGTAGAATTCAGGCAGACAGAGTTTATATTCCTTTTTCGAGAATCTCAATTTTATCTGCCTCTGTTAGAAAAGATTTCAGACGGAAATCAGCTCGGACGGTTGAAGTCAGCGGTATCAGGACTTTCATTAAAACAGAAATCACTATGCTCGAGCCGGAGGGTAATATTTTCAAATTTTCTTTTTTCAGACGGGGTGTTCAATCCCGGACTGAACTTTCTTTCCCACACTTCTGGCACCGAAGAACTTGTCGTCCTTCGGCCAATAGAAAATAAAAATAGCCAGGGTTAAGATGCCGGCCAGGATGAACGGAAATCTGATGTTTAAATAGTCTGACAGAAAACCAGCGACCAAGCTGATAGTTGCGCCTGAGATTAACTGGATGTTTGAGATCCAGCTAAAAGCCAGCGTTTGCTCCTCCTCTCCGACAGAGGAACCGACAAAGGTATGAAGCGAGGGATAGGTCATAAGCAGAAAACCGCCAAAAAGAAGAAGAGCCGCAACTGAAATCGTCCGGCTAAGCGAAAAGCCGATGACCAGAAGACAGACCGTGGCTCCAGCCAAGCTGGTTAGAAAAACTCTTTTTCTGCCAAATTTCCGGCTCCAGACGCCATAGAGATAGCCAGTAATAGTCCCCAGCCCTATCCATAAAGCCAGGTAAACGCCAGTCTTTCCCATGGGTATGTTAAAATTGTTGTGTAGAAGTGAAGGAGCATAGAAAATCGTCACTGACCAGCCCATTCCGCCGAAAAAGAATCCAGGTAAAAGATGGCTTGTCCGCGAAAGAACCTGAAGCCAGTTTCTGGCTGAAAGGTCAGGTTGCCTGGCCTGACGGGATGAAACCTTATTGATCACAGAAACACCAACAGCAGTGATTATCAATCCAAAGATAGCCCAGACGTAAAGGGGAGCTTTCCAGCCAAAATGCTGGGCTAAAAATCCAGTGGAAATGAAGGCAATAAGCACTCCAAGGTTGCCGGAACCGCTCTGGATGCCCATGGCGTCGTCCAGCTCCTGGCCCAGGCCAGCTCTTGAGCGGGATATCCAGGCAATCACCACCGGATGATAAAAGCTGGTAAAAGTCCTCAGTAGAACAAACATAAGTAACAGGATTCCAAAGGAAGGGGAGAGCGGAATCAGAAAGTTTGACAGCGAGATTCCCAGTCCGCTCAGCAGCATCAACCAGCGGTATTCATATCTGAAAGAAAGAGCCACTACCCAGAATTGAATTAGAAGGGTGATAATCAGGCCGATGTTGGAGAGTAAACCAATCTGGGAATACTTTTTTATCAGAAAAGTCTGGCTGTAAAGAATTGGAAATATGGTCGGGGTGACGATAGTAGCCGCATCAGTCAGGCCGTGAAATAGGGAAGCTGAAAGAAGAATTCTTTTCTTCATATCTTTAAATTAAAGGCATAATTTACCATCAGAGAGGCTGGTTGGCAAGATCACCAGGTATATTCAGGCCTCTTCGTTTTTGAAGTTAGATACGTTAAGATTTCGTTCAAAGATAATGATGGGAAGATGAATGAACCTTATTTATTTGTCTTCATAAAATCTTTGATCCTGACTTTTGTTAAAAGCTCCACTACTTCGAAGTAGAAATTCTTCTGGATGGAGTTCTCTGAAAAAGCCGGAGAGAAATATAAAATTCCCCCTGTGCTATCTCTGATTATTCGAAGAGGTCCATAACCAACATTAAATCTCCTTTTAATTATCCCGTTACGGTCGTAGATGATCGGGAAAAGAACCTGGTATTTTTCCTTAATCTTTGTGGTTAGTTCTTTTTTGTCGGTAAAGCCCAGAACTGACAGCTCTTGTCTGTTCAAGTCCAAATAAAGTTTATTCCAGTAGAAAGCTTCTCCCATACAGGCTTCACAACCTTTTTCCGAAAAATAAATAATGAGCGTCAATAGACTTTCCTTGGGGAAGGGGGATTTCTCCCGAGCGGATAACTCCAAGGATAATCCTCTGGTCGATAGGTTTTTATAATGTCTTACTCCTATACTCAAAAAAATATTAAATACAAGAAGAATAATTGACAGAGCTATCCACCAGTCTTTTCTCATTTTCTTTCTACTCTGTATTTATAGAATCTATATACAGGTTCTTTTTCCTCAATCATTTCAAGGACATAAATCATATTCTTATGATTCGAATCCATAAAAAAGCCTTCTTTTGCCGGAGTCCCCATCTCTTCAAGCTTCAGGCCATCTTCTAAAAGCTGGCCCTCCAACTCGTAAAACTGTAAATAACATTCCCATTTTTTTAATCTTTCCTCGAATTTTCTTATGGCAATGCCGAGGAAACCGTCTAGGATAAATAATCCTGATACCCAGCTGAAAGATGAATACCATCTTTCCCAGGCGCTTCCTCGATCCGGATCAGAAGTAAAAATTGCTTTCTCGAAATCCTTGGTTATTTTACAAGGGCGGAAATAGGACGGAGTCCGACCAAATTCTTTAAGAAGGTCCCCCTCCCTGGAAAATTTATAAAGCTTTACTTCTCTCTCCTTTACAAAGTAAATATCCCCTTTCTCAGATACATCTACAAAGGATTTGGAAGATGTTACTCTATTCCAGCCGTCATTCTTGTCATAGGGAATGGGCATCAGAGCCTTTAATACTTTTCCATTGAAATCAAGAATAATCCCCCTGAAATCCTGACCATTTTTGTCGATAAAATAATCATTGGAAATTATTTTATCGTCTTGAATAATAAATTTATAGCCATCAACTAAATAAAAAAATCTTTTGATTTCTTTAAACTGCTTATTTAAATCCTTGCTTAGAATTATATATTTCTTAAGACCCAAGTCCTGAACGCAGAGCTTACTGTTCTCGTAGTCGATGCTCCAGGGACTTTCAAACTCCCCTGGGCCAGCGCCTTTTTGCCCGATGCTTATAACCAGATGTCCTTTCTTATCATACAATTTTATGTTGTGTAATTTAGGATCTGTAATAAATATGTTTTCCTCCTCATCAACTGCTATATCTTGAGGCGACCCAATGTAATCCCTCTTTTGTTCTAAATAAAATTTATCGATCAATTTTATGCTAATTTTATCGGAAGAAAGTAGGTATGAGCTGGCCAGGAATATTAAAATAATTCCCGTCCCCATTTTCCTCTTCATCCTTTACCTCCTATATCAATAGAAATAAAGGAGCGGGGAGTAAAAATCAATTCAATAGGTGCACTCTACACAATTAGATGCATAATCCCACAAACATGGTGCTCCAGGAGAAGAGTTCCACCCCCATTTGCAGTCAGGCGGTGCTGCAAACGAAGGGGTAGGCAAGTAGATGTAGACGAAGCTCAAAATCGTCAGAACAAAGATAAGAAAAAACAAAAGATTAGAAAGCTTTTTCATGGAAACCTCCTTTCGTTCATTGTTTTACCCCCCGCTCCTTTACTGCTTCCCGTTTGAGGCATCGATTTATAAATTTCAAAACAGTTGAGATGTGAATCCGTAATTATATATAAAAAGGCTTTTTTCATATCTTAACCCCTTCCGTAAAAATTTATCTTTTTATTGACTGTGACTCAACCAAAATGAAACAAATTCTTTTTTATTTGGTTGTATTTTTTTTGGGATAAACGTCCTTTTCTTGTCTTCGGCAATTATTTTCTTATGATCTCGGGCGGGATGCCCCAAACTAGATGAAATCTTTTGCCGAAAGATGAGGGTTTATAGCCAAACTCAAAGGCGATTCGTTTAATTGGCTTTTCTGAGGATAAAATCTCCCACAATGCTTGACAGAATCTTATCTTTAAGGCGAATCGTTGTAAGGATACCCCTCCGACCTCCTTAAATTTTTTTGATAGCCAGGCGGGTGATAAATGAACCAATGAGCAAAGGTGCTGAAGCGATAGTCTGCTTCTTGGATTCTCTGCTATCTCTTTCTGGACCCTCATTATCTTAAACAGGATATGAGTGGGATGAACCCCAAGGAGCGGCGAGCACGCATAGTATCTTGATTGTCTTATGGCCTGTATAATCTTGAGTTGCTCTGAAGAAAGGTTGTATTCTTTGAGCAAGGACAAGAAAAAACCTTTTGCAGGTTTACTTTTAGAAGAGATGACCGCTGGTCTTATGATACCAAAAGGGACCTGGATGTCCTGCATGGCACGCTGGAACATTCCAGCACATGAACGCAGAGCGCAATTGTATGTGCAGCAATAGAAAATGAAATGAAGTCTGTTCAACAAGAAAGGGCTTGATTCAGCCTGGCTTTTCTTGATAGTGGGGATATCAAGCAAGACATCGTCAATGAAATTGAGATTAAATCCTTCTGCCGATATTATCAGAACCTCTTTTTTCATAGTGGCAAAGCAGTCTGAGGAGGAAAAGAGCTGTCGCTTCTGACTGTTTTATCCCCGAGTTTTTATTTAAAGCCCCTTTATAATATCTAATTAGCACACCTAAGGACGCGATGTCAAGACTTTGCAGCCTGATCCGCAGAAGAAATGATGTATCATTAAAGTCCTTGCTACCACACACCCGGTCAATCGTGCCCCTGTCAACAAAATAGCTAACCCGTGGCCTTTAAACCTGTGCCAGTAGCGGGTGAAGATTCTGATTATATATTTCCTGCAAATATTTCTTTAAACTCTCCCAAACACCATAGCATAAAAAATATTTTGATCTCTTTCGTTTGATTGTTCAAAGAATTGTAGGGAAGGAACGGATTGATCTCCTAAGGTCTTGAAGACAACCATATTAAAAATATCTCAGTGAATTTCTTTTCCGGCTTTTATATAATTTTCTGGCGGGAGGATATTATGAATAGAAGAAATAATACACTTTTGGTCATCCTCTTGGTCTTTTTCTTATCAGATTTTCTTTTTTCTTACACCACTGCTCAGCAGCGGCTGACTTCCTGGGAACTTCACCAGAAAATGGCTCAGGAATCCTGGTTCAAGATATTTAAGTGGATAAGTCTTGGTCCGTATTTTATGGGTGGCCGGGTATGCGACATCCATGGATACGCTTCTGACCCCAGCCGCGTTTTAGTGGCTGCCGCCAGCGGTGGTTTGTGGCTGACTGAAAACCATGGCACTACCTGGCAGCCGCTTTTTGACGGTCAATCCTGGATTGGCTTCGGGGACATAGCCATATGCGAAAAGAATAAAAATCTCATCTGGGCTGGAACAGGAGAGGAGAATTCTTCCCGCTCATCCTATGCGGGAACAGGAGTTTTTAAAAGCAGTGATGGCGGCAAAACCTGGGAGCATATGGGGTTAGCCGATTCGCATCACATCGCTGAAATCATCATTCATCCTGAAAATCCTGATCTTGTCTATGTGGCAGTTATCGGGCATCTCTACACGGAAAATGAAGAACGCGGAGTTTTTAAAACAGTTGATGGCGGGAAAACCTGGGAAAAGGTTCTTTATATCTCGCCAAAGACCGGGGTTATAAGTCTGGCCATGGATCCCCAGAATCCGGATGTCCTGTATGCGGCCGCCTGGGATAGAGCCCGCCGGGCCTGGAATATGCAGGAAGCGGGAAAAGAAAGCACCATTTACAAGACTGAAGATGGAGGCAGAACCTGGAGAAAAATCGTCACTGGTTTTCCCCAGAATGAGTATGTAGGGCGAATTGGACTGGCTATCAGCCGTTCTAATCCAAAAGTAATCTATGCTTTCCTGGATAATCAGGAGCCGAGGACTGCCCCCAAGCCTCGTGAGGTTTCAAGGCCAGCCCTGACCGTCGAGGCTGTCAAAAGAATGACAATCAGGGATTTTCTCAAGGTCGAAGACGGAAAACTGGAAGCCTTGCTCAGACAGAACAGGGCGCCAGTAATTTTCTCAGCCAAATCTGTTAAAGAAGCGATTCAGCAAAAGAAGCTCACTCTCGATGAACTGGCTGAAATCCTGGCTGGCGGAGCCAATGCTGCTCTTTTCACCACTCAGGTCAAGGGTGCCGAACTTTACCGCAGCGATGACGGAGGAGAAACATGGCACAAAACACATGAAGGATTTCTGCCTAACTCCATTGTTTATACTTACGGATATTATTTTGGCAAGATGTTTGTTTCGCCAGATAATGAAAACATTGTTTACATCCTCGGCGTGCCGCTCATGAAATCAGTGGATGGTGGTAAGACATTTAAAGAGATTCCTGAAAGCGGCGGGTCCTATGGTTACGGCTATTCTGATGTTCATCCTGACCATCATGCCCTGTGGATTAATCCGAATGATCCGCGGATTCTGTGGCTTGGTAATGACGGCGGTCTTAATGTCTCCTATGATGCCGGCAAAAGTTTTCAGAGAATTGCCAATGTTCCCCTCGCTCAATGCTATACGGTGAATTATGATATGGAAACTCCTTATAACATTTATACCGGTCTTCAGGATAATGGCGTTAATGTTGGTCCGCGCGATTTTGTTTTCGGCCGCCGGGATAAAGACTGGAAAATGATCCTCGGCGGCGACGGAGCTTTTGTTGAACCCAGCCTTCAGGAAAAAGGGATCGTTTATGCCGAGTTTCAATTTGGAAATATTTTCCGGCTTAACCTGAATAATCCAAAAGAAAACAAAATGATAAAACCCCTGCTCAAAACAGTTCAGGCACCATACCGTTTCAACTGGCTGACTCCTTTTCTTATCTCAAGGCATAATCCTTTTACCCTGCTACTTGGAGCTAACAGAGTCCTTAAATCTGTGGACAGGGGAGATAACTGGGTTGAAATTTCACCAGACCTGACGGATAGAAAAAACATTGACGGTGATGTGCCCTTTGCCACTATCACTGCTCTGGCTGAATCGCCGATCACGCCAGAAGTGATCTATGCCGGGACTGACGATGGGAATGTCTGGGTGACCAGAAGCGGCGGTTATTACTGGGAAAAAATTAACTCTGGTTTGCCCAAGAAATGGGTAACCAGGATTGAAGCCAGCCGTTTCCAGCCCGGTCGAGTTTATTTAACCATGATTGGCTACCGGGAAGATGATTTCAGCACTTATGTCTATTCTTCAGAAGACTATGGAAAAACCTGGACCTCGATCAGGAATAACCTCCCTGATGAAGGCTGTAATGTCATCCGGGAAGACCCGGTCAACGAGAATTTGCTATATCTAGGCACAGATCTTACCGTTTACGTTAGCCTGGACCGTGGACGGACCTGGCATTCATTAAGAGCTAATTTGCCCACTCAGGCGGTTTATGACCTGAAAATTCATCGCAGAGATAAAGAGCTGATCATCGGCACTCATGGCCGCGGGGTATTTGTCCTGCCTGTGCGAAAAATCCAGGACATGACCACTCAGGTTCTGGGTGAAGAGCTATATCTCTTTGAACCCGACGAGGTGAGCTTGCCCCCTGTCAGAGCGGAAATTGAACCAGGAGAAGAACCGATGGCTGAATTTCTGGTTTATGCTAAAAGCGGTGGCCCTGGCAACTTGGTGGCTAAAGATTCTGCTGGAAAGAATATAAAAGAAACGGCTGTTGAAATAAAGCCCGGACTGAATCAATTTTCCTGGGATTTAAGACCTGAGGGCCAGAAAGACAGAGTCAGACCAGGTGAATATGCTGTAGAAATTGTCATGGGGAAAGAGTCGGAGTCGAAAAAATTTAAGGTAGTCACGGCCAGGATGAGCTACATGGAGTTTGAAGATTGACCAGACGGGTGGTTAACTATAGCGGTTGTTTTATCTGCGGTGAAGACAATCCAGCGGGATTGCGACTTGATTTCTATTTTGATCCTGAGACCAAAAAGGCCTGCACCGAATTCATAGCTGACCGGAATTATGAAGGCTACCGGGATATTCTTCATGGCGGGATAATAACTTCGGTTCTGGATGAAGTGATGATTAAGGCCATTCTGGCTTCGGGATTTCTGGCTGTAACCTCCAGGCTTAATGTTGAGTTCAAACAGCCGGCTGAAATCGGACAAAAACTGCGAGCTGAAGGCTGGGTAACTGGACAGAAAGGTAGAGTATTTTTCACTGAGGGATGCCTTCTCGGTGACAATAAAGAGACGCTCGCTACAGGAAAGGGAGTTTATATTCTGGCCGAAGGAGAACTGGCCGGAAAACTTAAAAGGAGCGAGCTGAAGTGAAAGGCCCGGTCGAACTTTAAGAGCGGAAATCTCTCAGCATTTTTCCAGAGCCTGCTCCAAGTCAGACTTCAAATCTTCCCAGGCTTCACAACCGATTGAAATGCGAATCAGGTCGTCAGTGATTCCAGCTTCGTCTTTTTCTTTTTTGGGCACTGAAGCATGGGTCATGCTGGCCGGATGCTGAATCAGGGTTTCAATTCCGCCAAGAGAGACCGCCAGAGTGCAGAGTTTGACGTGATTGATTAAATTCAGCCCGGCTTTATAACCGCCTTTTAGACCGAAGGAAATCATCGAGCCCGGGCTTCGCATCTGCTTTTTCATCAGCTCATACTGGGGATGATTTTCCAGACCAGGATAATTTACCCAGGCTACTTTGGGATGATTAAGCAGCCAGCGGGCCAGCTTTTGAGCATTGTCCTGCGCTTTTTCAACTCTAAGATAAAGTGTTCTTAAGCCTCGAAGCACCAGCCAGGCTTGATGAGGGTCCATTGTCCCGCCCATCATTCTCAGGACTTTTTGGAGTCTTAGATGGAGTTCCTGATTGTTGCTGATGATGACTCCGCCCACCACATCGCTGTGTCCATTGATGAATTTGGTCAGGCTATGGATGACCACGTCAGCTCCGAGCTTAAGGGGATTCTGAAGCACAGGAGAAGCAAACGTGTTATCAACCACCAGAAAAAGTCCATGCTTTCGGGCAATATCAGCGCAGGCTTTGATGTCTGTTAAAGCCATGGTCGGATTGGCCGGGGTTTCGATGAACAGCAATTTAGTATTTTTCTTGATTCGCTTTTTTATTTCTTCAAGGTTGGAAGTGTCGATAAAGTCTGAACTTATTCCGTAGCGAGCAAAGACCGTCTCAATGATGGTTCTGGATGGTCCGTAAAGAGCAGCCGTGCCTATCATATGGGCGTCTTTCTCCAAGAAAGCCATGTATACCGTGGAGACAGCAGCCATGCCCGTGGCTGTGGCTAAAGCTCCTGCGCCCATTTCCAGACTGGCTAAGGCTTTTTCCAGCGCCTGAATGGTGGGATTCCCCAGTCTCGTATAAATAAACCCCTTTTCTTTTCCTGCAAAAAGGGCAGCGCCGTGCTCAGCGCTTTCAAAAGCAAAAGTGGAAGTTTGGTAAATCGGGGGAGAGACGCTGTGAGCCACAGGGCCAGGATGATAACCGGCATGAATGATTTCTGTTTGCAGATTTTTCTTTTTCATGGTTTTACCTTCTTCAAAAATGTTTTTGAATTCTTCAAAATTCTGTTTGCGGGCTTTTCTCTGAATTATTTTCCTTTAGCCAGTTCAATCATCAGCTTGACTTCTTGGATCATCCTGTCTTCATTGCCTTCATAACCAATTGATTTGAACCGTATCTTTCCACTGGGGTCGATGACAAACTTGGTCGGTATTCCTGAAATACCATACAGAGAAACAACTTTATTTTCAGAATCCATCAGGATATGGAACGGATACTGGTTTTTATTCAAAAATTCACGGACCACCTCGTCTTTGTTGGTTTCATCCTGCCAGGTGTTGATAAAAACAAAAGCCACTTTCTGGTCATTCTTGAATTCCTCAACCAGTTTTTTCATGCCCGGAAAAGAGTTCAGACAGGGACCACACCAGGTTGCCCAGAAATCAAGGATGAGCACTTTTCTCCGGTAATCCGAAAGTTTAACCACCTTGCCTTCGAGGTCTTTGAGTTCAAAAGCAGGAGCTTGTGTGTCGATCATTTTTTTCTTCAGTTCAGCTTTTAGATAATCGACAGCCGCAAGCTCGATTCGCTTCTGGTAATTGTCCCAGCCTTCTTCAGACTTGTGAACTCCAGAATAAGCCTGTTTCAGAAGACCCAGCAGGTCCGGACTGGTGAAACCTTTTTTGCCTGTGGTTTCAAGAACCTCAAGAGCCTGCTCATAATCCTTGTTTTCGAGAAGGATCCGGGCGTAGTCGAGGGCGATTGTGGATTGGTCTGTCTGGTCTTTGCTGACTTCATAAGCCTGCTTCAGAGAAGAAGCAGCTTCTTGGGGATTGCCGTTTTTAAGCAGCAGGTTTCCCTTAAGGCTCAGGAACATGCCCATCAGCGTGGTTCGCATCTCATCCTGCCATTCTTCGGTCGTATAATATGCTGGTTTGAATTTTTCTGGATTCTTGAGCTGATCATTCAGCAGGGCAATTCCGTTGTCCACAGCTTTTAGCGCCAGTTCAGTCTGGCCTTCGGTTTGTCCGGCTTGAGAAGCAATGGCATAGAAATAATAAGGCTGCACCCTTTCCCTGTTTTCCTTAAGAAAAGAAACAGCTTCTTCCAGTTTCTTTTCCTGCAAAAATCCCTGGGTGATCATGGCCGCCATGGATTCTATGTATTTAGAACCCGGAAATTCTGATTGAAATTTCCTGAAGAAATCGACGCGCTCTTTAGAATCATGTATGGATTGAAGACGCATCAAAGCTTGAATCTGGAAAAATTCTCCTCGGGGATTCTTTTGGGCTTGCTCGAAAATAGCGGCTGCCTTTTCCTGGTTTCCAGTCTGAGCGTAGAAGCGATAGAGTGTGGTCAGGGTCGAGTCATCCAGGTCTGGCAGGTTAGAGACTTCGTCCAGAAAAGCGCTGGTTTTCTGCTCCCAGCCTTCGGGTTTTGTGGCTTGAAGCAGGCGGAGGTAGCTGTTAACAAAAAGTTTTTTGATGTCCGGATTAGCTTGAAAGTCTTCCTCAGTCAGCTTGAGAGCTTCGTTAAGATCCTGATTCATTCCGACCAGCTGACCCCAGGAAGTGTATGCCAGAGCCAGGCCAGCTTTATGCCCGGGCACAAGATTACCTTCCTGGTTGTAGAGAGCAAAGATATAACCTTTTCCCTGGTTATTATCTTCGCTTTCCCGGTCAAGTTTAACCTTAGCCACCAACCCATAAGCCTTATCATTAATGGAGAAAGAGCCAGTCCATTTTTTACCGGCTCTGGCGAGTTCTATTGATTTGACCTCCGGTAATTCTGTTGAGTAAGAATAAACATAGAGATTAAACTTGTCGCGAGAAGCAAATTCTTTATCTCCCGGAAGATATGAAAAAGCAATTGTCTCTCCAGGTCTGGCTTTCTCGGGCTTTATACTCAACTCAGAAGAAGAGCTTTTTTTTGAGCAGACCGCAAGAGAAAAAATAACCAGAACTGAGACCATAATCAGCCAAAATGATTTTTTCATCAGAAATCCTTTCAGCGAATTTTATTCATTATCTCAGAAATGCGTCGCTTTTACAAATAACGGCTCTACCTTTAACCTGATTCCGGCCGGATTAGTTTCCTTTTAGGGTAATCGTTGTTAATGATCTTATCCGGTTTCGGGCTTTAAATTGGCTCTGCTTTTGCACATATTCTTTTTGAATTAGCTAAATTTAGCCTTTTTTAAGTTATTTCGGAGGTCAGATCTTCTTTTGTTGCTCTTTTTCATGATCTGAGCTCTGGATTTTTAAGAATTCAGGTAAAGAGACTTCAATCACCTGCAATAGGGATTGTGGTTTTAAACAGCAGAGAATCAGGCCGAAGGCAGGCTTCGTCCTGGCAGGCCTGATAGTGGACCTTTCCTTCAAGGTTCAGGCTTTGTCCGCAGAAATCCTCTGCCAGTTCAATTTTAATTTTAATCTTAAACTTGCCTTCAAAAACGGATAATGGTTCTGGCGAGAATTTAAAACTTCTGGTCTTAGCTTTGGGGAAGATAGTTTCCATAATTTCAAAAGCTGGATCTTTTTTT
>Ga0172363_10000618_pt1 | contig 27574 bp, 22 predicted proteins | sample LakKivs2_kivu2a2_FD_114541 | JGI IMG/M metagenome (GOLD analysis project Ga0172363, IMG submission 114541) | Sediment microbial communities from Lake Kivu, Rwanda - Sediment s2_kivu2a2 | ecosystem: Environmental > Aquatic > Freshwater > Lake > Sediment | place: Rwanda: Western Province, Lake... | reverse complement strand
TAATATTGCGGTATGTTTATCAAGCCGTTTCCAAAATATAACCGGACAACAAAACAACGTTACACCGTTTACCGATTGTGCGAAAGTTATCGATTGAATGGGTACATACGCCATCGGACAATAATCGGATTAGGTAAGTTAGAGGAACTTGAAACAGTGGAACAGAAAAAGTTACTTGCCTCAAGGATTGAAGAGATGATAACAGGAAGAGGGAACCTGTTACCCTTAGGGTTGCTTGATGATAAGGTAGAGGAATTAGCTCAGCGTTTTTATGCTGAAATAATGGCACGGGGTCGATATGATGTAACCCGGGGGAACGGGGAATGGGAAACGGTTGACATGTCCACCATGAAGGACAAGGATGCCAGGGAGATAGGTGCTGAGTGGTTATGCAAGCAGGTTTTTGATCAACCGGGGATAAAAGATTTTTTAAGAAAGCAAAACTGGGATGAAGAATCCATATCGTTAGCCACCACTCACATCATAAGCAGGGCAGTGTTTCCTGCCTCGGAATTAAAGACCGTATCGAGGATAAAGGATAACTCAGCCATATGCGAGATGACCAATTTTGATAGGGAAAAAATAACGAAAGACCTGTTGTATGGGATATCACACAAGCTATATTCAATAAAACCACAGCTGGAGCAACACCTGTCAAGACGCACAAATGAGCTATTCGATTTAGAGGATAAGATTATACGGTCAAATACTAAAAATTACCATGCTGATATAAATAGCACACCCGTACAAATTACAGACAATAAGAATCAACCTATAGAACTGTTGAAAGTACGGGTTGATAACGATGATGACCATTATTTATGGGTTAAAAGCCAGACCAAAACGGTGAAAGAGAATAGTATGAATGGGCTGCTTTCACAACGGTTCGAAGAAGGTATCCGGCACATAAATACGGGAATAGGTATCAGGGGCGGAACGAAAAAAATCGATAAGGTTCACGAAAGAATAGGCAGGTTGAAGCAAAAATATCCATCCGTTCATAAGTACTATGATATAAATGTAATCGATGATGGGACCGGTAAAGCTACACAGGTAAGCTGTGTACATAAAACCGGAGAAGACTCAGGCACACAAGCGGGAATCTACTTCTTGCGAACATCACTAAACGAAAAAGATGAACACACGATTTGGACCATTTATAATATCATCCGTGAAATAGAATACACATTCAGAGTATTAAAAACGGATTTGTATTTGCGCCCCATCTATCATAAAACAGATGATGCATCAATGGCTCATTTGCATCTGGGCATATTAGCCTATTGGCTGGTCGTTACGATAAGGTACCAATTAAAGCAAAAGGGCATTCATTCAGATTGGCGTGAAATTATCCGAATTATGAATACACAAAAATGCGTGACAACAAATATCACAAATATCAGAAATGAAGCGATTTCAATACGTCAATGTACAGAGCCATCCCTTGATGTGAAAAAAATCTACGATACGATGAATTACAAATATGTCCCCTTTATAAGAAAAAAATCCGTAGTCCCCCCTATGGAAATTTCGAAAAATTTAAAATCAGATAATCAGAATGTTACAGACTCATAGCTGCAATGAGGGTTAAGTTTTCCTGTCTCGTCAAAGAGATCTTCCGGTTTATAGCTCCTCATCCAGTCTTCGAGTATCTTCAGATGTTCCGGCTTGGTGGCAAGTTCGGAGAAGGCACCTGGTGTGAGCGGAAAGTGCCTTCCACCTGAAGCCCGTCGACGATATCAGGCCCGGTCCAGCCTTTGGGTGACCTCATGACGATCATGGGCCAGCGGGGCCGTTGCGTGAAGCCGTTATCGCGGGCCTCTTTCTGAATAGCCTTCATGTCACCGATGACTGTATCCAGCACGGAGGCCATTTTCTGATGCATGGCCTCAGGTTCGTCACCCTCAACAAAATAAACATCATACCCATAACCATTCAACAAACCGGTCAGCTCCTCGTGGCTTATCCGTGCCAAAACAGTTGGATTGGCTATTTTATAGCCGTTAAGATGCAAAATGGGCAGCACAGCTCCATCATGCACGGGATTTAAAAATTTATTGGAATGCCAGCTTGTCGCCAGCGGGCCCGTCTCCGCCTCCCCGTCGCCCACGACACAACAGGCGATGAGATCCGGATTGTCGAAGACAGCGCCATAAGCATGTAGCAGAGAATAGCCCAGCTCGCCTCCTTCGTTGATGGAACCGGGTGTCTCGGGGGCAACATGGCTGGGAATGCCACCGGGAAATGAAAACTGGGTAAACAACCGTTTCATCCCCTCTTCGTTCTGCGCCACGTCGGCATAACGCTCGCTATAGGTTCCCTCCAGGTACGTGTTGGCGACGAGCGCCGGCCCGCCATGCCCTGGACCGGTGACATAGATCATGTTCAGATCGTACTTCTTTATGATCCTGTTGAGATGGACGTAAATGAAATTCAATCCCGGCGTCGTGCCCCAGTGTCCGAGCAGCCTGGGCTTGATGTGCTCCAGCTTCAACGGCTCCTTCAGTAAAGGATTGTCAAACAGGTATATCTGTCCTACCGACAGATAATTAGCCGCACGCCAGTAAGCGTTCATCTTTTGCAGTTCGTCCTGTGATAATGGTGAATCCATGATTTAGTCCTTTCCGGTTTAGTGATCAACTCTTTTAAGCCCAATTCAAGTACTTAAACCAATGAGCACTATAATAGTTCATCAAAACAAAACATCCGGTCAACTTGTTTTTATTAAAATTTTAAATGCTGTTTTTGACCGCAGAGGTCGCAGTGGAAGTTGAAGATTTTCCCAATACGGTCAATAGACTATTATTGGAAAAGAAGCAAAAAAATTTTACCCCCTCTTCTCTCAGGAGAGGGGGCGGGGGTGTTGTTAAATATTTGTTAAAGTGGCTATAGCAACTCTGTAGTCAAAAATAAGTCAAAGAAATATAAGTTAACTTTATTGAACATTCAAATACACGTCTGAAGTGCTTGCAAAGGTCATTCGCTTTTTCCTCGAAAACAAACTGGTAACGATCCTGATCCTTCTGATCCGTATTGTCTGGGGAATAGCGACGGCGCCCTTCAACTGGAAGATGGGCATTTTCCCGCGCAGTCCGGTTCCTGTGGATGCGATCCCTGACATTGGCGAGAACCAGCAGATTGTGTACACCGAGTGGCCGGGTCGTTCGCCGCAGGATATCGAAGACCAGATCACCTATCCCCTCACCACAGCCCTGCTGGGCATTTCGGGAGTCAAGACGGTACGTAGCAGTTCTATCTTCGGATTATCAAGCATTTACATCATCTTCGACGACAAAGTCGATTTTTACTGGAGCCGGACACGCATCCTGGAGAAGCTGAATTCTCTCCCATCGGAATTATTACCGGAAGGTGTTTCGCCGGCGTTGGGCCCCGATGCCACGGCTCTGGGTCAGATATACTGGTACACCCTTGAGGGTCGTGACGAGAAGGGACGGCCGGCAGGAGGATGGGATCCGCAGGAATTGCGCACCATACAGGATTATTATGTCCGTTACGCCCTGTCATCGGCTAAAGACATCTCCGAGGTGGCATCCATTGGCGGTTTTGTCAGGGAGTACCAGATAGACATCAATCCCGACGCGATGAAGGCCTACCACGTCAATGTGGGTCAGATAATGGAAGCGGTCAGGAAAAGCAAGTTGATAGAAAAGCATACGGTAACAGATGCATCCGTTCGCGGTTCCACGCCTGTTACGGATATTATGGAAGAAAAAGATGCGGATCAGGAACTTTATGGAGATAGCGCATATACGGGCCCAACTGTAGAAGCAGCCATTTCAAAAAACAAAATGAAAAACTGCACGCACGACAAAGGTTACCGAAATAAACCGTTAACAGAAGAACAAAAAAAACAATGGAAGAAAGTCTTCCGTGAGAGTGCGGATAGAGCATATATTTGGATTTGCGGGAAATAGTATGCATGGTTCATATATTCGTCGTATAGGCAGGATACGAGCGGAGTCACAGATAGGGTTAATGAATTTGACATACAATTTATTTCGGTATATTCAACTGCAAAAGACAGGTTACGAGGGATAAGTATGTCCGAACGTGAATGATGTCTTTTGCAAGTAATTGATATATAAGTAAATAAAAAATATGGTGGGGGATAAAAGTTTGTTTTTTGAAAAGCAATGTTATACCTTTATCATATTATTAACCAGGCTAAAACCTGTTTTTAGAGGTGCCCTAAACAAAATACATAATAGTGAAAACAAATAAATTGAAACTCACTTAAACTTTTTTATCTTTTTAGACTTAATATCCTGTAACATATATTTATGATAAACAGATTAGTAAAATATTTCCTCGAAAACAGGTTGGTTACATTCATGTTTCTAATAGCATTTATAGCCGGAGGTATAGTTACTGCCCCCTTTAATTGGAATACGGGAATTTTCCCCAGGAATCCCGTTCCGGTTGACGCTATTCCTGATATTGGAGATAACCAGCAAATAGTAGCCACAGAGTGGATGGGTCGTTCTCCAAAAGATATCCAGGACCAAATTACATACCCATTGACAACAGCATTGCTTGGTATTCCGGGAGTAACGACCATCAGAAGCACTTCCATGTTTGGGATGTCATTTGTGTACATTATTTTTAATGATAATGTTGATTTTTACTGGAGTCGGTCCAGAATCCTGGAAAAACTGAATTCCCTTCCTGCAGGTACACTTCCTGACGGGGTTCAACCGGCGCTTGGCCCGGATGCAACAGCTCTTGGTCAGATATTTTGGTATACCCTTGAGGGACGCAATCCTAAAACAGGTCAGCCCAATGGAGGTTGGGATCCTCAGGAGTTAAGGACTATCCAGGATTTTTACGTGAAGTATGGGTTATCCACTGCGGAAGGGGTTTCGGAAGTAGCTTCCGTTGGAGGTTATGTAAAGGAATACCAGGTTGACTTAAACCCTGATGCCTTGAAAGCTTACAATGTATCTGTAATGGACGTAATGAATGCTGTTCGCCAGAGCAACCTCGATATTGGAGCAGAAACAATGGAACTGAACAATGTTGAGTATATAATCCGGGGATTGGGGTATGTTAAAAATCTTGGCGATCTGGAGAATTCAGTTATTGCTGAACGTAACAATGTACCTGTTCGCGTAAAAGATGTTGCCCATGTCTCTTATGGCCCGGCTACAAGGCGCGGAGGACTTGATAAAGAAGGTTCGGAAGCCGTAGGAGCTGTAGTTGTTGCAAGGTACGGCTCAAATCCGATGGAGGTTATTAATAACGTTAAGGATAAAATAAAAGAAATTGATGCAGGTCTTCCCCAAAAGACCTTGCCTGATGGCAGCATTTCAAAAGTAACTATTGTTCCATTTTATGACCGTACAGGCTTGATCAGGGAGACCATAGGCACTCTCGAATCTGCTCTTTCTCATGAAATCCTGATCAGTATTATCGTTATCATAGTATTGGTCATAAATCTGAGGGCTTCGTTAATTATTTCCGGCATGTTGCCAATAGCTGTATTGATGACGTTCATCGCAATGAAATATTTTAATGTGGAGGCAAATATAGTTGCATTATCAGGTATTGCCATTGCTATCGGGGTCATGGTCGACATTGGGATTATTTATGTTGAAAATATAATAAGGCACCTGGAGTTGCCCAAAAATAATGAAGCCAGGGGCAAGCCTTTACTTCAGTTAATTCAAAAAGCTACATTCGAAGTGTCTCCTGCAGTTACAACAGCTTTAGCTACAACAATAGTCAGTTTTATTCCAGTATTTGCAATGCAGGCTGCCGAAGGAAAACTTTTCCGCCCGCTGGCATTTACTAAAACATTTGCTTTGGTTTCTTCATTCTTATTAGGCATTATTGTTCTGCCAACCCTGGCCCATATCATTTTCTCCATTCGTTTCGATAAAGAAAAAATCAAAAGAATTTGGAATGGCAGCTTAATAATAGCAGGTTTATTTTTTATAATAGTATGGGGAACATGGCCGGCTTTGGCGCTTATTGCAATAGGTATTAATAATTTGTTGGATTACCATTGGGACGACAAACATAAAGAATATCCAAATTACATTAATATCGGAATTACTTTGCTTGTAGCGATATATTATCTATCTGAGGAATGGCTGCCCCTGGGCGCATTCAATAGCTTGCCGGTTAATTTTCTTTTTGTTACAGGCATAGTGGCTGCTATTTTAACTGCACTAATGCTAATGGTGCATTATTATGAGCGAATAATTCGCTGGGCATTGGCTAACAAGTGGAAGTTTCTGTTGATACCTGCATTTACTCTTTTTCTTGGAATATTGGCATGGCAAGGTTCTAATAAAATATTTGGATTTGTACCTGCAGGAATGGAAAAACTGGGATGGAAGAATTTCAGGCAAACAGATTTCTGGCAGGATGCAGTAAAAGCATTTCCCGGAACCGGGAAAGAATTTATGCCGGCACTTAATGAAGGCTCTTTCCTGCTAATGCCCACAAGTATGCCCAATTCCAGTGTTGAAAAGAATATTCAATATGTTGAAATTCTTGATAAGCGCCTTTCAAGAATTCCTGAGGTGGAAGTTGCAGCAGGCAAATGGGGAAGGGTCAATTCAGCTTTGGATCCTGCACCGGTACAGATGTTTGAAAACACAATCAACTACAGGCCTGAGTTTATTCTTGATGAAAATGGACATCGAATGCGCTTTAAAGTAGATAAAAAAGAACGGTACCTTTTGAAAGGAAATAAAATATATGATCCGGTCAAAGACGGTTTCCGTGTTATCCCTGTTGATAGTCTCATTCCTGCAAAATATGGAGAATATTTCAGGCAGTGGAGGCCTCAGATTAAGAATCCAAATGATATCTGGAATGAAATTGTAAAAGTTACTGATATTCCGGGATTGACCTCCGCGCCTAAGTTACAGCCAATTGAAGCCCGTCTTACAATGCTTTCTACCGGGATGCGTGCACCAATAGGATTAAAAGTTTATGGCCCCGATTTAAATTCCATAGAACAGGCTGGTTTGGAGTTTGAAAAAGCATTGAAAGAAGTTCCTTCTGTAAAAGCTTCGTCAGTATTTTATGATCGTGCTGTTGGCGCCCCTTATATTGAAATAAAACTTAATCGTGATGCAATGGCGCGTTACGGCATGACAATCAGCAATGTTCAGGATGTACTACAGGTCGCCGTGGGGGGTATGACTTTAAGCACTTCTGTTGAAGGACGTGAACGCTTTCCTATAAGGGTTCGTTATGCCCGCGAATTACGTGATAGCCCGGAAGCCTTAAAACGTATCCTTATACCTGCCATGAATGGGACACAAATACCTTTATCAGAAATAGCAGACATCCACTATACAAAGGGAGCCCAAATGATCCGGAGTGAAAATACCTTTCTTACAGGTTATGTGATCTTTGATAAGCAGGAAAATAAAGCCGAAGTAGATGTAGTGGAAGAAGCTGACAAAATTATTAAACAGGACATACAAACCGGTAAATTAATGCTTCCGGTAGGTGTGTCTTTTAAATTTGCAGGAAATTACGAGCAACAGGTCAGGGCTACAAAACGATTGGAGATAGTTATCCCAATCAGCCTGATGATGATATTTCTACTGCTTTTCTTTCAGTTCAGGACAGTAACCGCATCATTTATTCACTTTTCGGGAGTATTTGTTGCATTTGCCGGCGGGTTTATAATGATTTGGCTTTATGGTCAGAGTTGGTTCCTGAACTTTTCTGTTGCAGGAATAAATATGCGTGACCTGTTCCAGATGCATACAATAAATTTAAGTGTGGCAGTGTGGGTAGGATTTATAGCTTTATTTGGCATAGCCACTAACGATGGTGTAATTATGGGGACCTATATTCACCAGGTTTTTGAAGAACGGCATCCGTCAAATGTCCACGATGTAAGGGAAGCCGTTGTAACAGCTGGGAAAAAACGTGTGCGTCCGGCAATGATGACTACCGCAGTTGCAGTTATTGCCCTTCTGCCTGTATTAACATCAACAGGAAAAGGATCAGATATAATGATTCCCATGGCTATTCCAACGTTTGGCGGAATGCTCATACAAGTTATGACAATCTTTGTTGTGCCGCTATTGCAGGCAATTTGGAGGGAAAATGATGTGAAAAAATCAAAATTGTAATTATGAAGTATAAAATAGAAGTAGGCTTTTCAAAGCTTATGCGGATGGATGTCTCCCGCCGATGGCGGAACGAACCCTCAGGAAGCTGGCTTTGGTTGTGTTTAGCAAGTGTAGCCAGATTCCTGAAGGTTGGCATCTGTGGTGACTTTTTTTTGTTTCTTTTTTTGTGTGGTAGACAAAAAAAGAAAATAATTAAAAAAGTTTTGTTGGCATTCATTTTTCCAGTGTTATTTACCAATAATATATTTTGCCAAACGGATTCTCTATATACCTATTTATCTATTGCTGCTAAAAACAATCCTACTGTACTTCAACGCTTTTCCGAATACCAGGCTGCCTTGCAAAGAGTTCCCCAGGCAGGCAGTTTACCTGATCCGCAATTAACAATTGGTGTGTTCACAAGTTCCATGGAATTGGTTATGGGAAACGAGGTTGCAGATATTAAACTGATGCAGATGTTTCCCTGGTTTGGAACTTTAAAAGCAGCTAAAGATGAAATGAGCCTGATGGCAAAAGCAAAGTACGAAACTTTCCGGGATGCCAAATTTCAGGTTTTTTATGATGTACAAAACACTTGGTACGATCTGTACAAAATAAACCAGGATATTCGCATATCGGAAAAGAATATTCAAATCCTGAAAACTATTGAACGGTTAGCATTGGTCCGGTTTCGGTCTTCTGGTTCAGGTGGAAGCGGAACTCCGCCTTCATCAATGAATTCAGGCAATACAGCACAATCACAAGGTTTAAACTCTGACCCTTTAGAAATACAAAGTATGAGAGGCGGACAGTCCTCTGTACCTTCGTCAGGTATGGGTTCTTCTTCCCGGGAAAATTCAATGGAAGCAAATTCAGGAAGCACAGGGCTGGCTGATTTATACCGTATTCAGATCGAAATTGGCGATCTTGAAAATAATATTGCTTTGCTTAAAAACCAGCAAAGTACAGTTGCTGCAAAGTTTAATAGCTTTCTAAACCGGCCTGTACAATCGCCTGTAGCTGTTCCTGATACGTTAATGATTGATACCCTGAATGTTTCTTTGCTTTCAGTTTCGGATAGCATACTTAAATATAATCCGATGTTGGGAATGATTGATTATGAAAAGCAATCTCTTGATGCACGAAAAAAAATGGTCACCCGCATGGGTTATCCGATGTTAGGCATTGGTGTAGACTACTCTGTAATAAATAAAAGTTCGATGGTAACAGATCCAATGAACGGAAAGGATATGGTTATGCCTATGGTATCAGTAACTATTCCCATTTACCGGAAAAAATACAAAGCAATGAGGTCTGCGGCCGATCTTTCAAAGACTGCAACCCAATTCAACTATAATGCAACTTCCAATTCTTTGCAAACAGAATATTACCAGGCTTCTCAATTGTACCAGGACGCAGATCGCAGGATGAAGCTTTATTTAAACCAGTATGATCTGTCAAATAAAACGCTTGATATAATGATAAAAAGCTTTTCAGCTTCAGGCAGCAACCTGACAGATATTTTACGGGTACGGCAGCAAACACTCGATTACGAATTAAAACAGATAGAAGCTGTTGCAGATTACAACACGGCAATTGCCTGGTTGAATAAACTAATGGCTGTTTCACAATATTAAAATATCAAAGTATTATGAAGAATTTAATTTCAAATAAATATGTCCGTTATGGGCTTTTTGCAATAGGAGGATTATTCCTTGGATGGCTGTTTTTTCATTCTCCCAAAAATTCAACGGAGAATCAGCAAGCCTCAGTTCTGGAAACCAAAAAAACTATTTGGACATGCGCTATGCATCCCCAAATCCGTATGGATCATCCTGGCAAATGTCCTATTTGCGGTATGGACTTAATTCCGGTTGGCCAGGCAGATACGGCATCTGTTGATCCAAACGCTATACAGCTTACTAAAGAAGCAGCAGAGTTGGCTAATGTACAAACCTCTGTAGTTACGAGTCAAAAACCGGTAAAGGAGGTTCGTCTTTATGGAAAAGTGCAGGCAGATGAACGCTCCATTCAAAGCCAGGTAGCTCAGTTTTCAGGCCGGATAGATAAACTTTACGTTAATTTTACAGGTGATACGGTAAAAAAAGGCCAGCCTCTTGCATTAATCTATTCACCGGAACTTATTACAGCACAACAGGAATTGATCGAAGCAGCTAAAACAAAACAATCTCAACCTGAAATATATGAAGCTGCAAGAGAAAAATTGTTTTTATGGAAACTTACAGAAAAGCAAATTAATGCTATTGAAAGTTCCGGTAATGTGCAAAATGATTTTGAGATAGTATCAAACACAAATGGCATTGTTACTTTAAGATTAGTAAATACCGGTGATTATATCCAACAAGGCACAGTTTTGTACAATGTTGCTGACTTATCGCACGTATGGGTGTTATTCGATGCCTACGAAAGCGATCTTCCTTTCCTGAATATTGGTAATACGATTTCATTTACTACTCAGGCCTTACCGGGTAATACATTCACAGGAAAAATATCATTCATTGATCCGGTTATTGATCAGGCAACCAGGGTAGCAAAAGTCAGGGTAGAGATAAATAATGAACCGGGTTTGCTAAAACCTGAAATGTTTGCTACCGGTATAGTTAAAGCTAATTTGAATCAATACAAAAACAAACTGATTATTCCACGTTCCGCAGTTCTTTGGACTGGAACACGTTCTATTGTTTACGTTAAACAGCCGGATATCAATGAACCCGTTTTCAAAATGAGAGAAATTGAATTGGGTCCATCATTGGGAAACAGCTATGTTGTGCTCAATGGTTTGAACGAAGGAGAAGAAATAGTTACCCAGGGAACTTTCAGTGTTGATGCATCAGCACAGCTGGCAGGTAAACCCAGTATGATGAACCCTGAAGGTGGTGTGACCAATACAATGCCCGGAATGAACATGCCCGGAATGAAAATGAACGGAAAACAGGCATCTGAAGTCCCAAAGTCACAAAAACACAATTGACTTATGCTTAGCTCATCACCGGATGAATATTGATGGCAGGGACAGACAAACATTTCTCAATTTTCTTTGTTAGGATACTAATAGTCTGCAATTATATGTAATGAGTTAATAATATCATTTTTAGCACATTATATGAATAGAACATCGTTGCAAAGGGTACTTATTCAAGATGAAACTGATAAAGGCCTATATCAAGAGCAGAAAGATGGAGGACGTTTACAATGCCCTCAAAGCCGGAGGATATAAAAGCATGACTATTGTCGATTGTGAGGGAACCGGTCAGTATACCGACCAGGAGCAAGAGATCATCAGCGATAAGTACCCCTTTGCTGAATCTTATCCGGTCACAAAACTCGAAATATTGATACCAAAAGAAGATGTATCCAATGTAGTCAGCATTATAAGAAATTCAGGCAGGACAGGGTATCCCGGCGACGGGATGATCGTTGTTTCACCCGTGGAGGATGTATTTAAAATAATGACGGACGATGAGGGTATCAGGTTCATATGATACGATACTGTAAACATAAATAAGAGAGCGGCAGGCAGGATAAAATGAGGATGTCCTGCCGTATAATAAATCGTTTAACAATAACCGGAGGAAGTGAGTATGAAACGTATATTTCTATTTTCGTTGGTAATAGCCCTTATGGGATTATGGTCTGCTGCCAGTGCCCAGATGATGGGTACTTATGGACAGGACTCTACTTACAGTGGGTGGGGTATGCATCCGGGTTACATGGGTAACAACTGGATGTGGCACAACCAACAAGGTTACAATAACATGGGCAACGGGTATATGGGTAATAGTATGCAGAACTGGATGCCGGGAATGCGTTATATCAGCCGCCACCGCTTGTCAAGCTCTCTGGACTTACTGGAGCCATATATGTGGATTGTCAACAGATTGCCGGCACTTCAGGATCAACTGGCGCTGTCGCAGGAACAGACAGGAAAAATAATCGACATGCAGATGAATTTCCTCAAACAAAAAATTGATCTGGATGCGTCCCTGATAAAGGGTCAGATTAACCTTAAACAGTTGGTTAAAAGCGGCGCCTCGCCTGATGCTATTGCTGACCAGTTGACGAAGTGCAATGAGATGAGCACCAGGATCGCCATGGGCGCGTATCAAACGGCGCTGAACATGGAAGGAGTGCTCAATACCACTCAAAAACAACAATTGAATGATATCGTCACTGAAAATTTTCCCAGCGATATCATGAGTGGCTATATGATGAATTATTAATTTTACAGGAGGTTATTATGTATATGTACGGATTGCATCATGGTTATGGCATGGGTTTAGGCTGGTTCATGGGATTCGGTTGGATATTCGGCCTGATCGTTATAGGCCTGGTCATATGGCTTATCGTCACCCTTGCCAATCAAAACAAAACAAAGATAGAAAAAGGCAAGTCACCGCTTGACATATTGAAAGAGCGCTATGCCAGGGGTGAAATTAATAAGGAAGAATATCTCGATAAGAAAAAGGATTTGACCTCATGACAGTTGGTCCAGTTAAAAACGGGGCAGTGAAATATTACTGTCCCATGAGATGCGAAGGCGACAAGCTTTACGATGCTCCCGGGTTCTGTCCTGTGTGTCACATGAAACTCATACCTCTCGAAGAAGGCGGAGAAGAGGGCGAGCACGGTGATCATCCGGGGCACGGCATGGCGGCGGTGCCTCACGGGCACATGGCTGCACCGTCGCCATCTCACCATGACAGTGCCGGTAGGCATAAAAAAGAGAGCAAGAGGGTATACTCATGCCCCATGCACCCCGAGGTCAAGAGCGACAGACCCGGCACATGCCCCAAATGCGGCATGGATCTGATAGCTGAAACGGGTACGCCGGCAGAGGAAGAGAACAGAGCCTACAGGAAAATGCTGCAGCGCTTCGTGGTAGCGGTGGCCTTTACTCTCCCTGTGTTTCTCATCGCCATGGCAGGGATGATCAAAACCATCCATTTGGAGAGCGTCATGCCTGTAAGAGCCTGGCACTGGATTGAGGGGGTGCTGGCCCTGCCTGTCATTATTTATGCCGGCGGCGAGTTCTTCAAACGCGGCTGGAGCTCCGTCATCAGACGGTCGCCCAATATGTGGACACTGATATCGCTGGGCGTGGCTGTTTCATTTCTCTTCAGTGTCATAGCCCTGGTTTTTCCGGGTATTTTCCCGCCCCAGTTCAAAGATACCAACGGCAATGTGGGGTTGTATTTTGAAGCGTCCACCGTCATCCTCACCCTGGTATTGCTGGGGCAGGTTCTGGAATTGAGGGCGCACTCCCGGACCAACTCAGCCATCAGGGCGCTCCTCGATCTTGTCCCTCCGGTGGCCATCCTCGTCAAGGATGGTAAGGAGACAGAAGTGCCACTTGACGAAGTGGAGGCCGGCAACATGCTGAAAGTAAAACCAGGAGGTAAAATACCTGTCGATGGTATCATAAGTGAAGGCCATGCCGTGGTCGACGAAAGTATGATCACGGGAGAGCCCATCCCTGTTGACAAGGTTACCGGCGACAGGGTGACAGGTGGCACTATTAACGGCAATACTGTGTTCATCATGAAAGCTGAGAAGGTGGGCAAAGACACTTTGTTATCGCAGATCGTCGATATGGTGAACGAGGCGAGCCACTCACGTGCGCCCATACAGAATCTGGCCGACAAGGTATCGGGATATTTTGTCCCCATCGTGGTGGGAGTGGCTGTTGTCACCTTTATCATCTGGGCTTTATGGGGTCCGGCGCCGGCTTATGTGTATGCCTTCGTCAACGCCGTCTCGGTGCTTATCATCGCCTGTCCCTGTGCTCTGGGCCTGGCCACACCCATGTCGGTGATGGTCGGTACGGGCCGTGCCGCACAATCGGGCGTGCTGGTGAAAGACGCCAAGGTGATCGAGCAGATGACGAAAATAAACACCCTGATCATCGATAAGACAGGCACCCTCACCGAAGGTAAGCCGTCACTCAAGACTTACCGGTCTTTTAACGGGATGAGTGACGATGATGTATTACGAATCGCTTCCTCGCTGGAAGCCAACAGCGAGCATCCCATTGCAACGGCTGTCGTGAGGGGCGCCCACAGGAAAAAAATATATCCTGAAAAAGTAGTGCAGTTCGAATCGATCACAGGTAAAGGTGTCAGTGCCGTTTATCAGGGTAAGAAAGTGAGCCTGGGCAATCACCGTATGATGGAGGAACATGCGGCCATCATCCCTGCCGACAAGGTAAAAATGATTGACGAGATGCAGAAGGCAGGCGAAACGGTGATGTACCTCATCGTGGACGGCAGCGTTGCGGGCGTCGTTAGTGTTGCCGACACGATCAAGGAAACCTCTTATAACGCTGTCAGGTCATTGCAGAAAATGGAGATAGAGGTTCATATGCTTACCGGTGATAATGAACTTACTGCGGAGGCTGTCGCCCGTGAGTTAAAACTCGACGGATACAGGGCAGGATGTCTTCCCGAGGATAAGTATAATGCGGTAAAAGCGTGGCAGGATAAAGGGAAGATAGTGGCCATGGCCGGCGACGGTATCAACGACGCTCCTGCCCTGGCTCTTGCCAATGTCGGAATAGCTATGGGCGCCGGCACTGATATAGCCAAGCAGAGCGCTTCCATCACCCTCGTCAAGGGTGACCTGAACGGCATCGTCAGAGCCCGCGAGCTGAGCGGTGCCGTCATGCATAATATCCGTCAGAACCTGTTCTTCGCCTTCATATACAACACCATCGGCATCCCTATTGCCGCCGGTGTCCTCTTCCCCTTGTTCGGCCTGCTGCTCAGTCCCATGATAGCTGCCACCGCCATGAGCTTCAGCTCCGTATCGGTGATATCAAACGCCTTGCGCCTGCGCAGGAAATGAAAACATCATTTAAAGCTTCTTCCTAAAGCTTTCGAGACCTCGACAGAAATCATTTCCCCCGATTCAAGCCGATTACTCAGAGAATGCATTAAAGTGCCCAGTTCCTTCTTTTCTTTTGCATTCAGCAGATGATTCAAAACATGATGAGCACCCACCCGGAGGTAAACGGACTGGTTTTTATTGATGACAATATGCAATAAAGGGACAATGCTCCGCCGGCCAATTTTTATCAGCCCTTCGGCAGCGATCCACCGGATGTCACTTTCATTGTCTTCAAGCAATTCAAGCAAGACAGGCATGGACCGTCTGCTGCCTGTCAGCTCGATGATCTTGGCGGCTTCCCAACGCAGTACCCTGTTCTTTGACGCTAAAAGCCTGTAGATCTGCGGCAAGACATCCTTTCCCATCACCATCAGGGTCTCCCTGGCCTTTTTACGTGTGAGGGTGTCGGAATCGATCAATCCCGGGATGTGGGCTGCCACATGTTCATTAAAAGTTGCAAGATCGATGTCTAATTCAACAGGATCAGGTGTTTTCATAAAAAATGATTGTAACGGTAAGTAACAACATAGCGGCTCTGAATGGTTGAAGCCGCCGGCCGGTCATAGTGGCATCGAGCAGCTTCATTTCCCTCGCCAGACGTACTTCCGCTTCAAACTTTTTCAAATCGGGCAGTTTATAATTAATCATTTTCAACGAATGACGTTGTAAATTTAAGCCGGCCGACAGGAAATTGCAAACAATACCCTTTGCAGTTTGTTTCGCAAAAAAGATGTTATTCCATGCCTTATGTCAGTAATACCGGTTATTTTGTAACAATGGATGAGGATGTTTTGTTTTTTATCCCGATTATTTATAATTTTAAACAGTGAAACAATCTCCAATATCCATGGACCGTAAAAAAAACAAAACCTTCTGGGTGATCATCATCCTGATGATTGTACTTGTCGCGATACTCTATCTCACCACTTATAAGAAAACCAATTATCAGATCGTCAGGTTGAAAGGAGCGGAATCGTATGCCAACTATTCAAAATCCAATGTCACCTGGTGGGCCGGGAATACAGCCGACAGCTTGTCGGCATTGCCCGTGTTCGATAAAGATCTCATTTACATGATGAAGGGTGATGATTTCACGTACAGATATTTAATGACCGATGGCCGTGACCTGAAATTCAACATGGAGGGATTCAAATATTTTTTAAACGGTCATCTGATCGCCATTAATATAGACGAATCGGAACGTTTGCGAGAGTGGCTGGAGCATCTTGATGCCCGGGAGATAAAAGACCTGCGGTCGCTTTATATCAGCGGCGATATACCGGATGATTACGTCAACTACCTCAGCGAAATAGCGGTCACCAAACCCCGTCTGGGAATCATTCTCGGCGGCAACAGCCTGAATGCGGATAAGTTATTTGACATTTTTGATCCTGAATGGCTCTTCGCACCCGGTTTTACCCTGGACAACAAACTCCTGGATAAGATCTTACAATCTAAGCATCTGAATCTGATATGCATGAACATCAACACACTGGATGAGCTGAACAGATTGTCCGTTCTTCCCGATCTCAGGACCCTGATGATCTATGACATGCGACAACCTGCCGATGGCGAGACCCTCGAACTGAATGATCATTTGGAGTCACTTACCTTAATAAAAGCAGGGATTAAGAATCTCGATTTTCTGCGGCATTCTTCTTTTCTCAAAGAGCTCTATTGCTTCGGATGCGACTCGTTGACCGATATCAGCCTCTTACGTGATATTAATACCCTGAGGTTTCTGAGTTTTGCCATGTGTGACAGCCTGACCGATATCACGGTGGTCAACCGCATACCTTCGCTATTATGGTTTTCATTTCCTGTTAAAACGAGGCAGGATGCTTTTAAAGCCTTCTTCCCCGTGCATAAGGATATCAGGGTCATCGAGCTGACCGGCTGCATTAACATCCATGACCTTCAGCCCTTAAAGACCTTAAAGCACCTCAGGGGTCTGATCATTTCGGGTATGGAGCCGGATACGACCGCCTTGCCTGTGATGAAGAACCTGAATTACCTGTCTTTGCCTGATAAATACCTTGAGAGCGATTCGACGCGTCTTGCCCGGCTGCATGCCACCATGCCTTTCACAACGGTCATTCCCAACAGCGTGGGCGGGCTGTGCCTCGGATCGGGGCGGTTGTTGCTTTTTATCCCGTTGCTGGTGCTTGTGGGAGTGATCTTTATTCTCATCAGAAGAAGATGATCATAATTCGTGACATCCTGACAAAACCTGGCAGATCAAAGTTATCGGTGGCCGTTGAATCCGTTTTATTTCTGGGCGGTCTGTTGTCATTCATCTGGTTCCCGCTCCATTCACATTTTTCTTTTCCATGGGGGTTATCCTTTCTGATTGTTCCGGCATTGGTAGTGGGTATCTATATCCGCTCTCTCAGGGATTTTCTCAATGTCTTCGATATTCGGGCCATCACCCGTAGAACGGAAATGTATCTGCCCGTGGCTTTCCTGACAGGGCTGCTTCTTGGCATGCTCTATCGCGAATACATCCACCTGCCGGTATTCCCGTCGAAGCTGACATCATTTGCCGTGACGGCCGCCGCCATCGGGGCGGTTGAAGAACTGTTATTCCGCGGTTTCCTTCAGGCACAGCTCAGGAAGATAAACGTAACCGCATCCGTGGTGCTGGCCACAGCGGCTCACACGGCATATAAAGTGACCTTGTTTGCGGCACTGCAAAGCGTCTTTAAGACCGACTTTGTTTTTTTGCTTATCTGGACGTTCCTCAGCGGATTGATCTTCGGCGTCATCAAGGAATATTCGCGCAATGTCATCTTCCCCGCCACCGGACATGTTGTGTTCGATCTGATAGTTTATGGCGGCAGCACGCTGACTCCCTGGTGGGTGTGGTAAAAGCTCAATTCCCGCTTCCGGAAAAAGCATGACGATGCCGGCCTGCCGGGAAGAAAGTGATGTGCTCAATGCCATCTGAAGATCCGGAGTCCGGCAAAAAAGAACACCACACCTATGGCGAAAAGAATGAGGGAAGGCAACGCTATGCCTGCAAAGCCTGCACCTTCGATGAAAATGCCTCTCAATCCATCGGCGAGGATGGTGAGAGGCAGTTTTTTTATTACCGGAATGGCCCAATCGGGGAAGTTATGATAGCTGAAAAAGATACCGGAGAGAACCATCATCGGGATGACCACCACATTGATATAGCCGTTGCCTATCTCGGTGTTGGCCGTGCGGGATGAAATAAAAATGGCAATCCCTGCAAAAGCAATGTTTCCGGCAAGGAAAACAACCAGCAGGGCGGCGACGCTGCCCTGAATGGTGATGCCGAAAACAATGGCGGCAAAAAGAAAGAGCATGGCCGACTCAATGAAATTCATGCCTCCCCTCACGGTGACCATCGAAATAAGAAAATGGGATTTTTTCATGGGCGTGGCGACCATGCGCCGCAGTAATTTCTTGGACCGTTTTTCAATGATCGTATAACTCAGTCCCCACATGGTCGACATCATCACCCCCATGGCGATAAGGCCGGGCACCAGGAAATCAATATAACGTGTGCCGCTGACGGTGAGCGGGGCGACATTGTCATTGCTCTGGCTGATGACCGATCCACCGGGGCCGATGATCCGTGAGAGCTTGAGATAGGTCAGTTGCGCATCGGGGTTGAGTGGATCAAAATGGTACCTGATACTGTCGTCCTGCTCCGTCATCACCACGCTCAGATTACCACGTTTTAAAAGCACCATGGCCTGCTGCCACGTGGTTTTGCGGAATAAAAAGGTGGTGTTGCCCATTTTCTCGTCAGGGATGGTGATCTTATACAGAGTCGTGGTGTCGCGCAGTGCCTGGGTCACGGTGGTATGTTTAAGGAAATCGTCTATCAAATGATTTTGGGGTGGCACTGTATACTGTCCCGTGGTGGCTTCGACGATGGCTATGTTTCTGACCACGTTGGCTTTCTGGGTGAAGGCTATGCCCAATCCAAGCGACATGAGCATGGGAAAGACGATGCCCCAGAACAGCACGCCCGGTTCGCGGATGGTCTCCCAGAAATAGGCGGAGATAAGCTGAAACAGCTGTTTATATTGGATGATCTTATTCATGCAGATGCCGGCCGGTTAGTGAGATGAACAAGTCGTCGAGGGTTTTCCTGCGGCATTCCAGGTGCCTGAGGTGCGCTCCCCTGTGTTTTAAAAATTCCAGAAAACCAGGCAGGTCGGCTTCGACCTGATGAAGGGTCAGCAAACCTTTTTGTGTCGCCGGATCCCAGTGATACGAAAACGGTGATTCATGTTGCAGGGTTTCGGGAGAAGGGCTATCGTCGCGGAAGGAGAACTCGATGGTTGTAAATTCATCGTCCTCTAAGAGCAGCTGGTTCAGGGTGCCCTCCCTGAGGATGTTGCCATAGTCCATAATGATGATGTAATCGCACAGGCGTTCGGCCTCTTCCATATAATGGGTGGTGAGGATGAGCGAGGTCTTGGATTGCTCCTTGAGCCTCAGGAGTATGGACCACACCTCGCGCCGAGCATTGGGATCCAGACCGGTGGTGGGCTCGTCGAGCAGCAGTATCCTGGGATTGTTGAGCAGGGCCAGCCCCAGCGCCAGCCGTTGCCGTTGTCCTCCCGACAGATGCATGACATACGCTTTTCTTTTGTCCTCCAGCCCCACCAGTTCGATGACCATGGCGGCCCTGTCCTGCCCCAGCCCGAAAAAACTGGCAAAAAGACGCAGCGTCTCCCATACCGTCAGCCTCTCGACAAAACGTGTCTCCTGCAACGATAAACCGATGACACGGTGCAGCTCATCCTCATGACCCTGCCAGTGTTTTCCAAGGATCAGAACCTCCCCCTTGTCGGGTTTCTGTATCCCTTCGATCATCTCCACCAGCGTTGTCTTACCCGCACCGTTGGGACCCAGAATGGCGACGAACTGACCCTGCCCGATGCGCAGGGTCACATTCTTCACCGCCTGTACGGTCTTGAACGATTTGCTGACATTCTTCACCTCTATGACCGGCGAGCTGTTCATGATTGTTTTATTGTTGAATGATTGATTGTTATGTAAGAGTTATAACAATCAAAAGCATGAATTGGTCAAAGAAGGAGCGAAAATAGTGAAAAGTGCGATTAAAACCTCACCCCCGACCCCTCTCCTTAAAAGGAGAGGGGCGTTGTGTTGCCATGCCTTCACCTGGGGCTTCACCCCGGGCTGTTGATTGCCGCCTTTCAGGCGACACCATGATGTTCCAATTCAAACGTCGAAAATGAAAAGTCGTATCTCATCCAATTATATTATTATCGATATATAACTAAGCCCCGAAGGTGCGACATGATTACAGTCCGCGGTGATCATTCCCTGCTATAATCATGTCATTTTTTGGAGATTGTCGCATATAAAATGCGGACCGAAAGAAATCCCGAATCAGTAAATCATTCCCCCTCTCCTTCCAGGAGAGGGGGTTAGGGGGTGAGGTTTTGTAATTTGTGATTTATTTTGTATTTGTGATTTGTGATTTTCCGTAATTTCGCGCCCTTTATCTCAATACTCAAACCGGAATGCTACTCACGAAATTGCGCAATATAGGCATCGCCGCACATATCGATGCCGGTAAAACAACGGTAACGGAGAGGATACTCTATTACACAGGCACGAACCGTAAAATAGGTGAAGTGCATGATGGTCAGGCTACTATGGACTTCATGAAACAGGAGCAGGAACGGGGCATCACCATCGCCTCGGCGGCCATCACCTGTTTCTGGAAAGATTTTCAGATCAACATCATCGACACCCCGGGGCACGTTGATTTCACTGTGGAGGTGGAGCGTTCGCTGCGCGTCATCGACGGCATGGTGGCCGTATTCTGTGCCGTCGGCGGCGTGGAACCCCAGAGCGAGACGGTGTGGAACCAGGCCGACCGTTACCGTGTGCCGCGTATTGCCTTCGTCAATAAGATGGACCGTCCCGGCGCCGACTTCGGAGAGGTCATCGCCCAGATGAACAGTCATCTCGACGCCAACGCCGTGGCGCTGCAAATACCCATCGGAACGGAAGAGGATTTCAGCGGTGTCATCGACATTATTGAACGGACAGCCCTGCTTTTTAACGAGTCCGGTAATGTAGAATCCCCTCTGCCCGATGGTTACCGTGAAGCTTGTGAGAGCGCCCGCGGCCGTCTGGTGGAGAAGTTGGCCGAATATGACGAGACTGTACTGGAGCTATTCCTGGAGGATCAGGAAGTGACGGCGGAACTGTTGAAGAAAGCCCTGCGTGACGCCACGCTGAAGCTGCTGGTGACGCCTGTTTTTTGCGGCGCCGCCTACAAAAACAAAGGGATACAGCCGCTGCTCGATGCCGTCACCGATTATCTGCCCTCACCCGTCGACGTGGGGGCCGTCGTCGGCACCGACGTCGACGACCCGGAAAAGGTCCATTCACGCAACCCCTCTGCAAAAGATCCCTTTGCGGCTCTGGCTTTTAAGATCATACACGATCCTTTCGTGGGGCAGCAGACATTCATCAGGATCTTCTCGGGAACGCTGAAGGGTGGCATGCAACTGCTGAACTCGACCAAAAACAAATATGAACGCACCGGACGCATTTATAAGATCCATGCCAAGGACAGGGAAGAGACCGGTGAAGGAGGCCCCGGCGATATTGTGGCGCTCATCGGGATGAAATATACCAAAACCGGCGACACCTTGTGCGACGGTCACCACCCCCTGCACCTCGAGCCGATACATATTCCGCCGACGGTCATCGAGATGAGAATAGAGCCACAGTCAAACAAGGATCAGAGCAGGCTCGGCGAAGCCCTTGGCAAACTGGCCAATGAGGATCCCTCGTTCACCTTCAGATACAATGATGAAACCGGTGAGACCATCATGGCCGGCATGGGCGAGCTCCATCTCGAGATCATCGTCGACAGGCTGAGGCATGAATTCAACGTCGCGGTCGAAACGGGGGAGCCTGCCGTGGCTTTCAGGGAGACCGTGACGGGCGAAGCGGAATCGAATTACAGGCACGTGAAGCAAACCGGAGGCAAGGGACAGTATGCCCATACGGTACTTCGCGTCGAACCCAATGAGGGTAAAGGTTATGAATTTATCGATAAGATCAGGGGCGGCGTCATCCCTGCCGAATTCATTCAATCGGTTGACAAAGGTATCCGGAAAACACTCGAAAAAGGTATCCTCGCCGGTTATCAGGTGGTAGATGTCAGGGTGATTCTTCTCGACGGCAGCTTTCATCCTGTCGACTCATCGGACATGGCCTTTCAGACCTGTGCCTCGATAGGCTTCAAACAGGCCTTCATGAAAGCCGGCCCCATACTCCTTGAGCCGGTCATGAAAGTGGAGGTGAACACCCCTGATGAATACATCGGCGATATTGTCGGCCACCTCAACCGCCGCCGTGGTAAAATCGAAGCCATGCGCCGTTACCGGAAAGGATCGCAGAAACTCGCCGGTATTGTACCCCTGATGGAGATGTTCGGTTATGCCACGCAACTGCGCAGCCTGTCCAGCGGCAGAGCCTCCTACTCGATGGAGTTCCACAAATACCTGCCTCTTCCGCAAGCCTTGCAGCAGGAGGTCCTCAAGAAAATGGCGACAGACAAATAAATTATGACAGGGCATCTTCCGGTTGTGTCCCCGTCAGTAATGATGATTCGCTGAGCCTGGTGGCCAGGTAAAGCGAGACGATCATCAGGACGGTGAGGCCCAGCAGTGAGAGCGTCATAGAGCCCGTGGAAGGGGATTTATACAGATCCATCCCAAAAATAAAGGCAATACCGGATATCTGGCCCGTCAGCAACAGTAATCCCGTGGAGGTACCCTCGGGAGCCGGGTAAGCTATCTCGGCACCATACTGAAAGCCAATGGGGCCGGCACTCAGCAGGAAAAATCCCATTACGAAAGCCGACACGAGCAGGAACCAATAGCTGGTGGCATAAGTAATGCCCAGCAGGCCCAGGCTGGAAACCGCCAGTGCCAGCATGATGAAAGGAACGCGGCGACGGTAACGGTCCGACAATGTCGACAGGATCGCAGCGCCTGCGATGCCGCCGATGACCATCAGCCCGCCGGCCATTCCCGCCTGCGTGATGGTGAAACCACGGGGACGCAGGATATCTTCTATCCACGTGGTGACGGCATTGAAAACACCCAGGCCGATAAAGAAGATGATCATGAGCAGGATGAAATTTCTTTTATGCAGTGACTGCCGCAGGCCGTCGAAAACGAGTGACCGTTCTTCCTGCCCGGGCGGACATGCCGGCGTGGGCGGATGCTCACGGGCCAGGATCACAAACAACACGGCGCTGACGATCGCTATAGAACCATAAACGAAAAGCATATCCTGAATGCCGGAATGAATGACGAGAAAGGGCGTGACGGCCATGCCGGCGATGATGCCGACATACATGGCCAGCGAGCCGAAGCCTGTCGCCGTGGCACGCTCACCAAGGGGAAACCACCGCGCCGCCACCTTGGTCACCGCGTTAAGGATGAAAGGCTGCCCGACGGCGATACCGATCTGTGATAGCAAAACGAGGGTGTAATTGGAAGCCCATAAGCCCCGCGTGAAGCCGAAAACACCCGTCAGCACCGCCCCGATGCTCACCGCCGTGCGGAAACCATAAGTGTCGATGACCCAGGAAGCCGGGATGGAAACAAAAATATAGACGATCATGAAGCTCATCGACAAAAGCCCTATACCGAGATCGGAAACACCATAGAAGGCAGCGGCAGATCCCGTTATGGGGGCAAAAGTGATCCAGAGTAACTGGTTAACAATGACCACCAGCATGAAAGCTATCAGAATGACCCAACGGTAACGGTATACCTTAAAACTTTCCTGTTCCATAACAAACCGGTTAATTATTTTGTTATACTGTAAAAAATCCCTGTAATATTACGATAAATATTTTTCAAACATTCAATTGAATCCATTTTAACGATAAAAAATCACAGGATATGAAAATAGGACTGGCTCTCGGCAGCGGCGGTGCCAAGGGATTTGCGCACATTGCCTACCTGGAGGTCCTCGATGAACTGGGTATACCGGTCAATGCCCTGGCCGGCACCAGCATGGGCGCTTTCATCGGGGCCTATTACGCCGGTGGAATGACCGGAAAGGAATTACATGCTCTTGCCAAACGCTTCACTCTCCATGACTTTACCAAGGTGTTCGACCTGAACAGATTGCGTTCTCCCGGCCTGATACGTGGCAGGAAGATAGAAAAATTCCTCCGCGACACCTTACCTGTACAACGTTTTGAGGATCTTAAAATACCTTTGAAAATTGTTGCCGCCGATTACTGGAACAAGGAAGAGCATGTTTTTCAAAAAGGCGATCTTGTGCCGGCTATCAGGGCAAGCATTTCCATACCCGGACTGTTCCAGCCTTATGAGTACAGGGAAACATTGTATATCGACGGTGGTGTGATCAATCCCGTGCCTTTTGACCTGTTGATAGGGAAAAACGATTTTATCATCGGGATTGATGCCAGCGGTGATGAGGTCATCCTCAGAAAAAAGCCTCCCCATGCCTTGCAGATGCTGCACGATACTTTCATTATCATGCAGAAAGAGATCATCAGGCACAGGGAGATAAACCATCCCATTGATATCTATTGCAAGCCCAATCTGTCGGGATTCAGGATACTGGAATTCCATAAAGCCGAGGAGATCATTATATCAGTTAAGAACGATGTGGAGCAATTCAGGAAGGAACTGATCTGGAAGGGCTTGCCGGCACCGAAAGAAACTCCCGTCAAACTTTGATGAAATACATGTTCATCGTCCCTTTGCCCTTCACCTCCAGGGCACCTCTTTCTTCAAATTTAAACTGATCCCTGACGAGGTTATAGGTCACCTCCGAGACGTTGATGCGCATGGGCTCGGAAGAGGCTTCCATGCGCGATGCCGTGTTGATGGTATCGCCAAAGACATCATAAATGTATTTCTTTATCCCCACCACGCCGGCGATGACAGGCCCTGAATGAATACCTACGCGCATGCGCCATTCAATCTGCGATTCGAGGTTCTTCTTCTCAAGATACTGCACCATCTCCACGCTGGCTCGAATGATCTGTACGGCGTGATCCGGATTTTCTTCGGGCAGGCCACAAACCGCCATATACGAATCACCGATGGTTTTAATGCGCTCACAATGATGATTCTCTATAATGTTATCAAAGGCAGTGAAAATATTGTTCAACTCCTCGATGAGTATCTTGGGTTCAAGTTGTGCCGACTGTTCGGTGAAGCCGACGATATCCGAAAAACATACGGTCACATGCTGATAGAGCTGGGGCTCTGTGCTGCCTTTTTCCTTAAGGTCATGAGCGATGCCGGCAGGAAGGATGTTCAGCAGAAGCTTTTCCGATTGATCTTTTTCCCGACCGATGATCTGATTGTCACGTCTTTTCTGTCTCAGGCTCAGGTAGATAACAACAGCCAGCAAGACCAGCAGCCCGATGATGCCGATGAGTGAGTTTCGGTATATCCTGTCCTTTTTAATCATCAAAGCCTGGATCACCTCTTTCTGCCTGAGCAGGGTGATCTCATTGTCTTTTTTCTCGGTTTCATACCTGAGCTGGAAATCGGCGATCTGCTTGTGTATCTCCTCTGAATACAGGGTATCCCTGACGGTAACATACTTTTTAAAGTAATTCAGCGCCTCAGGAAAATTACCCGTGGCGGCATAGATGTCGGAATATAACAGGTAATTGTTCTTGAGCTGGTCTCTCAGATCGATCTGTTCGGCTATCTCACTGCTCTGTGAAAGGAATCTGATCGATTGATTATATTCGCCCGTAGCCCTGTAAATTTCAGCCAGGCTGGCATAGACGGCCGCAATGCTGACCTGCCGTCCCATTTTCTGGTATATTTCCAGCGCCAGACGGAGGTATCTGATGGCCTCATCATACTTCTTTTGCCCGGAATAGCTGGTTCCGATGTTGGCATACAGCACGGCGATCATGTCATCGTTTTTCTGCTCACGGGCCATGGCCAAAGCTTCATGAAAGTATCCCAGGGCTTTATCGTATTGATTCTTCTGATTGTAAATAAGACCAATATTGTTCAGCCGCCGTGGTATCTCCCCTGTTTTCCCCAAAGCCCTGTCGATAGCGAGAGCTTCTTCGATGAACCGGATGGCTTCGTCGTTCTTTCCCCAGGCCTGGTACACGAGCCCTATGTTATTCAGCGAGACAGCCATGCCGGCCGAATCTTTCAGATGTTGCTTAAGCCGGAGGGAATTTTTATAGAGAAGAATGGCCGAATCATAACGCCCCCAGGAGTCATAAATGGAGCCCAGGTTGTTGTACGACTTGGCAATATCCTGAGTATCCCTGTTTATTATGTCTAATGCCAAGGCTTTATTGTAATAGGTCACCGCGCTGTCGTAATTGCCCAGCTTTTTATAAGCCAGGCCGATGTTACTGAAGCGTGTGGCGATGTTTTTGGCATTGGCGGCTTTGATATCTTCTGCCAGGGCCTTTTTATACCATTGAATGGCTTCATGGTAGTTGTTCATCAGATAGTAGCAGATACCGATATTGTTGAGGCTTTCCGATATTTTGTTCATATCAGGTCGTGCCGAGGACTGCTCAGTGCTGATAAAGGAAAGGTATTTTTCAATGGCTTCAGGGTACTTGCGCTCGTTGATGAGTGTATAGGCCTGTTTGTAATCGGTGAGGGTGTCGGTGCCTGGCTGGCCATGTAAAAGAAACCGGCAGGAGAGCAGGAGAAAGCCTAAAACAAACAATCCGACGGAAAACCTCATGTTACAGGTAGTGGTGTTCAAATGACATAACACATTGACACGACGCATCAGAATGTCACCAGATTCAAGCCCGACAGTTTGAATTTAATGATGGACGAAGGATCGGATCCGGGGCCATAAATAAGACCTTCATTGTCATCCTCCAGGCGTATGCCCGATCCTCCCGGTTCATCCGTCATGCAATATACCTCCAGAACAGGCGGGTTGTCGTTGCGATGATTGAGGAGAAAGTTTTTTATCTCCAGCCTGTTGGGTGGGGAGTCCACATAATGTGTATAGATCTGGAAGTCAATGGCGCCAATACATCTGGGGCTGACCGGTATGACGGCCGGCACGACATATGAGGGTGAGGCCGCCACGCTGCCTTCATTCCATCCCATATATGGAACAGCGGCAGCTATTTTCTGTTTCAACAGGGATAGATGCATGACGAGACCCTCCAGAAGTTTCTCCATATCACCCCCACCTATCACTAGACCTTTGGCATTTTGTATCATGGTGGCCGGATCGCCTTCGGTAATCAGCCTGACATTTACTTTAGCCAGGGCAAAGAGCTCGATGACATCCCGGATATACGTATTATAAAGGCTCTCATTGTAAGCATACGGAATGAAAAGAACCTCATTGACGCGGGCATCCGTAAATCTTCTTTTGATCTCCGGAACGAGAAAGTCGGAAAAATTGAGGATACCAAAGCCGGCATCCAGGTTGGTAAGGGTCATTCTTCTTTTCATGATGATCATTCTTTATTTATTTAATATGAAAGGCGTTCATTGAAAAATTTATCAAATATAATGATACATTGG
>Ga0172363_10000616_pt1 | contig 27611 bp, 26 predicted proteins | sample LakKivs2_kivu2a2_FD_114541 | JGI IMG/M metagenome (GOLD analysis project Ga0172363, IMG submission 114541) | Sediment microbial communities from Lake Kivu, Rwanda - Sediment s2_kivu2a2 | ecosystem: Environmental > Aquatic > Freshwater > Lake > Sediment | place: Rwanda: Western Province, Lake... | reverse complement strand
GCCATTCAGCGGGCGCGCGAGCTGTGGCGCGAGAAGCGCTTCTTCCACTGGGACCTGGAATTCCCCGAAGTCTTCGTGGACCTCCGCCGCCGCGATTGGGCCGAGAATCCGGGCTTCGATGCGGTGGTGGGGAATCCGCCATACGTGCGTAGCATCCGGCTCAAGGACGTAGACCCGGAAGCCTGGTCTTATTACGCGCACGTCTACCTTGCAGCGGCGAAGAGGGAATTTGACATCTACCTGTGTTTTGCCGAACAGGGGCTCAAGTTGCTGAACTCGCGCGGTCACTTTGGCATGATCATGCCAAACAAATGGTTCACGACCCGCGTCGGTGAGTCGCTTCGGTCGGCGCTTGCCAGGCGGCAAGTTGTCGAGCACGTCGTGGACTTTGGGCACTTCCAGGTGTTCGATGGGGTGACTACCTACACCTGTTTGCTATTTCTAAACGGATCGCCGCGTGAAGAGGTGAGCATTGCTGCTTTGGAGAAGGCAGATGAGAATACTCAGCCCCTGCCGGGTATTGCTGGCACATGGAGGTCGGGCGTCGTCCCGGCTGTGAGTTTGGGCGCCGGCTCGTGGGTCTTTGCCCTTGGGCCTGCCGAATCCATGCTGGCAAGATTCACAGGACTCCCGCACCTGGAAGACATCGCCACCGTGTTCATGGGAACGGGCACGCGTGCAGACCAGGCGTTCCTGATGAAGCGCCATGGAGACCGGCTCTACTCGCGCTCTCTTGAACAGTGGGTGGACATTGAGAATGACCTTATGCGCCCGTCCTTGACCGGGCGGGACATTGACCCTTACTACTATGAGACCGACAACTATCTTCTGTTTCCCTACCAGTCTGTTGGTGACGAAATCGGCCTGATCCCGCCAGGGGAAATGGCAGCAACGTTCCCTAAGGCATGGGCGTATCTGAACCATCCGACAAATCGAGAGATATTGGAGAGGCGAGATGGGGGCAAGTTCAGAGATCGGGCGGACTGGTATTGTCACAGTTACCCTCGAAATATGCATTTGTTGGGACTGCCCAAGCTGGTGTTACCCGACGTGGCTGGCAGAGCAGAATTCGCCTGTGACTTTGAGGGACGGTACATCATTGACACGGTGTATGCGGTCATGCCCAATGCAGGTGTCCAGATTTCGCTCTTGACCCTGGCGACCCTCCTCAACAGCCCCATAATGACCTACTTCCTCCAGCAAACGGGAACAAAACTGCGCGGCGGCTACTTTCGTATGAAAACGGCGTACTTGAACCCGTTCCCCATCCCCTGCATCGCCTTCACCACCCCACCGGACGAGCGGGCGCGGTTGGTGGAGGAAGGTTTGGACCACGAAGCGCGCGAAATAGCGCGAATGACGCGAAATGCCTCCGACCCTTTCGCGCCTTTCGCGGACTTTCGTGCCCTTCGCGATCCAGACTCCCCCTTCGGTCGTTGGCTCGACGCCCGCCTCTCCCCCACGCCCCACGCAACACGCAACACGAAACACGAAACACGCCCCACGCAACCCGACGTCGTCCACGACCTCCTGGCCCACCTGGCCGGGCAAATGATCGAGATGAACAAACAGAAGCAGGTCGAGCTCAAAGGCTTCCTGGCCTGGCTTGCGCGCGAGATCGGCGCACCCCTGGATGGCCTGACCGGCAAGAGCCGCCTGCAAAACTACCTGGGCGACTACCAGAAGGGCGAGCCGCACCTGGCGCTCGACGAACTGCTGGACGTCCTGCGCCGCAACCGCCGCCGCCTGTGCGTGGACCCTTCCGCGCGCGCCTTCCAGGAGCGCCTGGCGCAGGAATACGCGGCCAGCCTCGACAAACTCCTCCCCCTCAAAGCCCGCCTGTCCGCCACCGACCGCCTGATCGACCTCATCGTCTACCGGCTGTACGGGCTGGCGGAGGAAGAGGTTGCGGTTGTGGAGAATAAGTGAGATGGTGGCAACCGCGGTATCTGTCACCGGTGAATTGCCGGCCGACCTGGCCGAGGCCCTATCTTCCCTGGAATTGCTGAATGACGAGGCCTTATGGAAGGCTGCTCGTAGCCATCTCCCATCCGAGGCGGCAGCACAGTTGGAAGCCTTGCATTTCAAACGTCAGGAAGAGGGCCTGACCGAAACTGAGGCTCAAACTTTGGCTGGCCTGGTGCGTCAATACGAGCGCGCGATGCTGGTTCGCGCACAGGCAGCGGCCTTGCTCAAGCAGCGTGGTTATGATGTCTCTGTTCTGGTCACCCAGGAATGAGCCAGGTATACGTCCCCAAAAACTTGCGTGAGCGGGTGGCTATAACTGTCATCGCACTCAACCTTAATCGGCCCTCATTGGTCAAAGCCCGACGAGCATGGATGAGTGCTGGCTGGCACCCTCCCCAAGATTGAGTCTACTGAGGCGGATGGCAAGTGGATGAAGACGCAACTATCTATACAGATGCGCATACTCGGCCTCGAATATTTCGCGCCGAGTCTGGCGCAACCGCTCGACTACCTCGTCTTTGGTGGTACCGACCTGCAGCCCCCCGTCCTGGCGGATCTGCTCTCGCAGGGTTGCCAGATTGCGCAGCCAGGCGCGGCGCTGGTTGGCCGCCACGACCAGTCGAGCAGCCAGGCTTTTTGTGCTCATCATCGCACCTCAGTGTGTTTCAGAGAACAACAGAACGGTGGGGGGGGCCCAGCATTGAGCCGGTCCACCCAGAGTACTATAGGGGGATAGACAGTGTGCAGTCTCGATACTCCTCGGCCCCGGAGGCAAACCAGATCAGATGCAGTTCCTCTATGATGCGCCCGATCCCGGCGCCAGGGCGAATCCAAAAGATGCCGGGGATGTGCCGACCAGCGGCAAAGTGATCGGACAAATGAACCGGCATGGTGCTCCGATTCTCAGTTACCAAGATATAGCCATTGTTCTCTAGCCAGACAAGGATATCGGGGTCGGATGTACCAGCGAGTGGGGCACCCGGGTCTCCGATAGCCAGCACCTCAATCTGAGAGTCTAACCGGCGTAGTTGTCGTTGGATGGCCCGGTTGACGTGTTCGTCAAGCAGGAAGCGCGGTCCCATCTGCCCATCACATGGAAACCACTAGTGGGTTTTCCTTATACTTTACCCGTCGTTGTTGTTCCAACCGCTCTCGCAACACACGCACGAACTCGGATGGATGCCGTTGCTGCTCCTGCCAGGCTTCCTCCTGTTGCTGCTTCACGAGCGCCAGATACGCCTCCATCTTTTCCCGATTGGCCAAGTAGTAGGTGATGGTCGCGTGAACTTGCTCGAGCGAGAGCGTTGGATAGCGAAGGACAATCTCCTCCGGGCTTGCTCCTTCCCGATAGTCGCGCAACACAGTCTCGACGTTGATGCGGGTACCTGCGATGCGGATGGCGCCTTCACTGATGAACTCGAAATACTTTTCCAGTTCCATATCCTCTCTCCTCTGTACAGTCAGACGGTCCACTCCAGGGTATTATATCTGGAATGTGGAGAGGAGCAAGGCTGGGCCGGTTTCGTCGTGGGCCAGACCTGGTATAATAGTCGTGGTTTTTCAAGTGATGTTTTCAGGAAGGATCTGACCATGATTAAGGTCACCGACTCCTTCTTTATGGGCAACGATGCAGGTTGGTTCTGTGCCTGCTGCCCTACGCTCGTCATCAACCCGGAAGAAGTGCAAGAATTTCTGTCGTTCAGCCTCCCTCATTGGAACGTCGGCACCGAGTTTGCCGTAGAGGGCATCGTAGACCTGGACGCCGTCCCCGAGGAGAAACGCGATCTGCCGCTGGGCGGCGACGACAACCCGATCCCGTTGGTGAGATTCACCAGCGTCTCTACCGCGCGTGAGCCTGCCCGAGCCACCCGGCAGCCCATAACGGCTGTCCAGCGCCTGGCCCTGACGTCGGAGGGCGACACGTTTGAGGAACAGTACGAGGACGTCCTGCAGAACATTGAGTTCAGCATCGTCAAGGTGTACTATGAGCACCCCGAGATGACCGACTGGCAGGCGCTGGCCGCCGTCGAGTCCCTGCTCCGTGCTTATCAGGCCGAGGCCAAAGGCCGCCAGGCCGCGCCGCCACCCACCGACCCGCTGGCCCAGGAAGCCTATGCGTTGGCCAGGGCCCTGTGCGAATGGCGGCTGGGGCGCGGGGCGCCATTCGAGAACGAGCAGGGAGAGCCGGTGGAGGTCTCCCCGGAACCGGTGACCCTGGATGAGATGGTGGCCTGCCTGAAGCGCATCCGCTCACACCAGTATGGATCTCACGCGAACGCAGCGACCGGAACCAGCACCATGCATTTCGGCTCTTTTCTTCTTGTACTGATCTCTTCAACTCGATGCAACAGCGTTGAGTGATAATAGCGATAGCCACATTTGTCGCACACACCCACAGGCACGTTCTCTAAGATGACAAAGCCATCCCGGTGCTTGAACGCTTCTCGCTCTACTGTCCGTTCCTGCACAGTACCGTCACAATATTCGCACTTGTATCCGTACATCTTACCACTCCTCCAGTTCGGTGACCTCATAAACCGTGATAATGAGCGTCCCTGGTTACGGGGCTAACACCACGAGCCAACAAACGGTCGCGTATGCCGCGCGGGTCGAACCGAGCTTCATTCTGCTCACGTACCTCGTTTGCTTGCCGTTGCCGCCGGCGCAGATATGCCTCAACATCTGACCGCCTCTGCAGGTAGTAGCCAATCACCGAATACACGTCAGCCAGACTCAGAGACGGATACTGGTACACAATCTCCTCGGCGGTAGCTCCTTCCGTAAAGGCAGCCACGATCGTGTCCAACGTTACGCGAGTTCCACCGACGCGCACGACGCCATCAACGTCTGCCTCCAACGGAACGGGTTCGGTTTCAATCAACAGAGTCGCGCTGTCTACTTCCATCTTCCTTCCCCCACAGTATTCACACTTGTATCCGTACAGCGAATCCATCCGCTTCTCAGTTGCACGCGCGTATCTGATTATACCCGCATGCCCTGGGCGGGTCAAATGTTGACAAACTCCCCTTCTCCTGCGATAATACCATCACCATGCACCGACCTAAACTGGCCCTGTGGGCCTTGTGTACATTCATCCTCGCCGCGCTGGCCTGCAACGCACCCTTCAACCTGACCCCGCCGCCATTCTTTGCCACCGCCACGCCTACGCCGACCGCCACTCCCACCCCCACTCCTACCCCGACCCCTACCCCGACCCCCACGCCGACCCCCACCCCCGATCCGGCGGAGTGGCTGGCCGACGCCGCGCGCGCCATGCAGCACGGCGACTATGCCACCGCCGCCCAGACCTACCGCCGCCTGCTCGGCCTCTCCCTCGACGCGCAAACCGCCGCTGACGTGCAGCTCGGCCTCGGCGCCGCCTGCCTGCGCGATGGCGACTATCCTGACGCCGTGAATGCACTCCGCGACTTCCTCGCCGCCCATCCTGACGGCGACCGCGCGACCGACGCTCACCTCCTGCTCGGCCAGGCGCTCGCCGGCGCAGATGAGCCGCTCGTCGCCGCCGACGAGTACCGCACCGCTCTCATGGCCGGCGCCGTCATCACCCCCTACGTCAACCTGTGGCTGGGCAACGCGCTCTACGCGGGCGGCGCTTACCTGCCCGCCGCCGAAGCCTACGCCGCCGCCATCGCTGGCCCTCCCGACCTCTCCTTCGAGTTCGACGTGCGCGAGCGCCTGGCCCTGGCCCACGTCGCGCTCCAGGACTACCCCGCCGCCCTCGCCCAGTACGACGCCATCCTCGCCGCCGCCGGGTTCCGCGCCTACCGCGCCCGCATCGAACACCAGGCCGCCGAGACGCTCATCCTGGCCGGCGATACCCAGGCCGGCTACGACCGCCACCTCTCCGTCGTCGAGACCTACCCCGACGAGTACTACGCCTACCTCTCGCTCGTCAAGCTCGTCGAGGCCGGCCGCCCGGTGGATGACTTGTTGCGTGGCATGGTGGACTATTACGGGGGAGCCTACGGCCCGGCGGTCGAGGCGCTCTACCGCTACGTCCGCGCCGACCCCCAGGTCCATTCCGGCGACGCCCACTGGTACGCCGGCCTTGCGTACCTGGCCGCCGGTAGCCCCAACCTGGCCGTCAAAGAGTTCCAGATGCTCATTGACACCCACCCGGAGAACATTCACTGGGGCGACAGTTGGATGAGGCTGGCCGAAGCATACGCCGACGCGGACGACGTGGAGGCGGCCGTCGAGACCTACCGGCAGTTCGCCGAGACTGCCTCCGACCATCAACGTGCGCCGGAGGCGCTCTGGAAGGCCGCCCAACGCCTGGAGCGCGCCGGCAGTCTGGAGGCCGCCGCCACAGCCTACATGGACTGCCACGTCCGCTATCCCGATTCGGGCTACGGCCCGCCGTCCCTCTTCCGCAGCGGATTGCAGTCCTACCGGCTGGACGAGCTGCCGGACGCCGCCGTCGCCTGGGACACGCTGTCCAGCATCTACCCCGACTCGCCCGATCGCCCCGCCGCGCTCTTCTGGCTCGGCAAGCTCCGCCTGGCCCAGGGCGACCCCCAGGCGGCCGGGGTGGCCTTCAAGGAAGCCGTCACCGCCGACCCCTTTGGCTACTACGGCCTGCGCGCCGCTGACCTGGCCGCCGACCCGCTCGCCCCGCCCTTCCCGCCCGCCCGCTACGCCCCGGCCTACGACGACGCCGCAGCCCAGGCCACAGCGGAAAAGTGGCTGGCCGGCTGGCTGGAGCTGGGCGACGCCGCACGCCTGGGCGAACTCTCCCCCACGCTGGCCGCCGACCCGCGCCTGCAGCGCGGCCTGGCCTTGTGGCGGCTGGGGCGCTTCGACGAGGCCAAAGCGGAGCTCGAAGCCCTCCGCCGCGCCACCGCCTCCGATGCGCTGGCCCAATACCAACTGGCGCTTGCCTTCCGCGACGTCGGCCTCTACCGCTCCTCCATCCTCTGCGCCGCCGCCGTCGTGCGCCTCTCCCCGGCCGTTACCCCGCTCGAGGCGCCGGCCTTCGTCGCCCGCCTGAGTTACCCCACCTACTACGAAGACCTGGTGCTCGAGAACGCGCGCCAGAGCGACCTCGACCCACTGCTCGTCTTCTCACTCATCCGCCAGGAGAGCCTCTTCGAGAGCCTGGCCACCTCCACCGCCAGCGCGCACGGCCTGATGCAGGTGATCCCCCCCACCGGCGAGCAGATCGCCGCCGAGCTGGGCTGGCCGCCGGGCTACCAGACCGCCGACCTGTACCGTCCCTACGTCAGCCTGCGCTTCGGCGCCTACTACCTGGCTGCACAGCGTGACCGCTTCGACGGCCGCCTCGACGTGGCGTTGGCCGGATACAACGGCGGCCCCCTCAACGCCAAACGCTGGCTGGAGGGCGCGGGCGACGACTCCGACCTCTTCCTGGAGCTCATCACGCTGGACGAGCCGCGCCTGTACCTCCAGCGCATCAAGGAGCACTTGACCGCCTACCGTGCGCTATACAGCAAATAAAGCCCCCCACACAGTGGGGGGTCAGGTCACCGCTACGCCAGGCCCTCGTAGTGGCGACTTCAGTCGCTTCTTCTGCTTCGGACAACAATTGAAATCGTTACTACGAGTCCTCGAACTCCCCCGAGTCCCCCCTGAGCTCGTTGACACCCTTGACGCCCTATGTTATACTTTCGCTTGCAATGAAAGAACTGGTTCTCAAGGAAACGCAGGCTCCTTACACACTGACCCTCGATGAGACTATGCTCGACGAGGGACCGGTGCGAGTGCTCCGTGTTGAAGGCGAGCACGAGCGCACGATCGGCGTACTTGTTTCACCCGACGAGTACGCTGCATTCTGCGCCTGGCGAGAGGCACAGCAACGCTCGCAGCCGATACAGCAGGCAACTAGCACATTCCAGCACGAGGTGGAAGCCTTCGTTGCACTGTGGCCTGAACTCCTGCAGAAATACCGTGGCCGGGTCGTCGCGATCTATGGGAGACAGGTCGTGGAAGTGGGCCACCCACAGGAAAGCGTGGCTGATGTGGCGGGGCGCGTCTATGAGCGTATAGGTTACGTGCCCGTCTACGTCCAACGGGTCGAGGAAACGCCACGAATCTATAGGGTAACTGGCCCTCGTCTGGTGCAGCGATGATACCCTACGACTCCAGCTTCGACCCACCCGCCCCCTTTGTGGAGGTGATCGTCCGGCACCCCACGACCGGTCAACAGCACATACTGTCCGCCAAGCTCGACACAGGCGCAGACATATCTGGGATCCCGCAGAGTGTCGTTGGCGAGTTGGGACTCGTCGCTGTCAGATCGGTCCCTGTCGCAGGGTATGACGACGTTCACACCCTGCTTTCCACTTACGTCATCACACTGGAAGTCGTCAGCGCACGCTTTCGCTATCTTGAAGTTGTGCCTCTCCCAGAGGAATACGCCCTGTTGGGCCGCGATGTGCTGAATTACCTGTACGCCCGCCTGCACGGCCCTGACCTGGCTTTCGATCTCAGTTCCTCGCCACTTTAGAGAGCCTGGGCCGGCTGTCACGATACCGTCTGATCCAGCTCCAACCCTAGCTCCTCGTACAACCTCTTGCGCCCCGCTTTGTCCTGCGCCAGTTCCCGCTGCGCGTAGTGGGCCACCTCCCGCGCCAGGCCCCTGGGCACCACGATCACCCCATCCCCGTCGGCCACCACCACGTCCCCCGGCTGCACCAGCACCCCGCCGACGCTCACGGAGACCTCTTGGGCATCGAACCGCAGCCGCCCCTGCACCATCTTCTGCGAGATAAATACGGACCAGAACGGGATCTTTTCGACGATCAACTCATCCGTGTCGCGCACGCCGCCGTTGGTCACGTAGCCGCGCGCGCCATTCCGGAAACCGGCCAGCGCGTTGTTCGACCCCATCAGCCCGGCGTCTATCTCACTCTGGTCAATGACGATGAAATCCCCCGCTTCGATCTCCTCGATCCAGGGATACGTGCAAATCTCCTGGTAGTACCAGTTCGACCACTCTGTGTACTCCTCGGGGGACATGCGCGGGATGAGGCCTTCGTATGGGAGATAGCGCGCTGTCCTGGCAATGCCGAACGCTCGCGCCCGGAACAGGGGGCGGACGTCGGGGGACATGGAGCCGTAATGGTGCATCATCAGCCAATCCATGCCGTCCCGCACGTCGGCCACGCGCAGCCCCTCGAAGAGGCTCAGTATCTCCTGCCGTTCGTCCCTCGAACTCATAGCGCGGCTCCCTGCTGCAACCGAATCAGGGGGCGCACGTCAGGCGCAGGGTTTTGACTTCGAACGGGCGGAAGTCGAGCGCGATCCTGCCCCCCTCACGCGAGAGCGGCGCCTGCACGTTCTCCAGCATATCGGTCTGGGCAGCGCCTACAACCGGCAGCGTCGTAGACAGCACGCACCGCGTCGCCGTCCGCTTGCACTCATACATCCGCACGACGACGTCCCCCGACCCATCCTCGGCCAACTTCACTGTCTCAATTACCACGTTCGGCGCATCCGCTCCTTGTCCCCTTGTCTCCTTGTCTCCTTGTCTCCTTGTCTCCACCGCGAACAGCGACTGCTCGCCCGCCGCGCCTGCGGCCGTCGTCACCGGGCAGTTGAGCTCGTACGCCTCCCGCACCACCGCGCTGTCGGCAAAACTCCCGTTCCACGCGTAGAAAGCATAAGCGAACTCCTGGCGCCCCTTGTCCGCCGTCATGTCCGGCGCCAGCGACGCCCGCAGCAGCGTCAGGTTGATGCTATTGCCCAGCACGTTCACCCCGTACTTGCAGTCGTTGAGCACCGCGCAGCCCCGCTTTTCCTCCGCCAGCGCCGTCCACTTGTGGTTGCTCACCTCGAAGCGGTCTGCGTCGAACGGCCTCGACCTGTGGTTGGGGCGGCGGATGTGCCCGAATTGGATCTCGTGAATGCCCTCGTTGGCGTGGATCCTGACCGGGAAATTGACCTTGAGCAACTTGTGGCTTTCCTGCCAGTCTACGACCGTGTAAAAATCTACCCGGCGGCTCCCCCGGCGCAAGGAGATCTCCTGCGTCATCGTGGACTCGTGCAGCTTTCGCGTGACGCGCAGCCTGGCCACCAGCGGCCCCACGCTCACGACCTCGATGCCGGCAGGTTCGTTCAGTTCGACCGGCGTGAGCTCGTACATGCTATCCACGTCCCACGCATCCCACGCCGCCGGCACGTCCTTGTACATCCTGATGCTGTTGCACGGCCCCGCCGCCAGCTCGCGCCCGCTTTCCTTGTCGAAGATGCTGCTGATTTCCCCTTTGTCATTCAGTTCGACCCGCAGCAAGTCGTTCTCCAGAAGCCTCTCACTGGCCGAAACCAGGTTTTTTCCGAAAAACCTGGTTTCTTCCGAGCGTAGCCGCAGCGTCGTCCATCCACACGCAGGAACGCGCGCTTCCACCCACGTCTTTCCATCTGCGACCTGAACCGGCAGCCCCTTCCCCGCCCCGTCGGTCGCCCCGTCGAACCCCTCCGGCAGCGCCACCAGCGCCCGCCGCTCCCACGACAGCGAGTTGAACGCCGTCAGCGCCGCCTGTGCGCCGTCGGTCAGGCTGGACGCAGCCCGCTTCGCCGCGTCCTGCGCCGTCTCGATCACCGCTGCATAAGCGGCCTCGGCCTCCTCGTACACCCGGTGGATGGACGAGCCCGGGATGATGTCGTGGAACTGGTTCAGCAGCACCGCCTTCCACGCCTCGTCTAGCGCCCCGGCCGGAAACGCGAACCCCTTCAGCGCGCTTGCCGCCGCCCCCCACATCTCCGCCTCGCGCAACGCCAGCTCGCTCTTGCGGTTGCCCCGCTTCGCCCTGGCCTGCGACGTGTAGGTCCCCCGGTGCGCCTGAAAGTACAGCTCGCCCACGTACCGCGCCTCCGGCCAGCCCTTCGTTTCCTGGTCTTTGAAATACTCGAGCGGCGGCGCAATCTTGACCCTGGGCGCCCCCTCCAGGTTCTTCTGGCGGCGCAGGAACTCCAAGTGCTCGCGCGTCGGCCCACCGCCGCCGTCCCCGAACCCGAACGGGAACAGCCGCGTCGAAAAGCCGTCTTTCTGGACGCGCTCGTTCCAGCGCTGGATCACCGACGCCGGGTTCGTGCGCGAGTTATAATCGTTGTGCAGGTGCGCCAGCACCTCCGACCCATCTATGCCCTCCCATACAAACGTGTTGTAGGGGAACGGGTCGCCGCCGTGGTATGTCCAAAAGATCTTTTGCGTCGAGAAATACCGGACGCCGCACCCTCGCATGATCTGCGGCAACGCGCCCGAGTAACCGAACACGTCCGGCAGCCACAACATCTCGCACTCGACGCCAAACTCCTCCCGGTAGAAGCGCTTGCCGTGCAAGAACTGCCGGATCAGGCTCTCGCCGCCCGAGACGTTGGTGTCGGGCTCGACCCACGTGCCCCCGTCGGCGACGAACTGCCCGGCTTCGGCCGCCGCCTTGATCCGCTCGTACAACTCGGGATAGTGGGTTTTGACCATGCGGTACAGGTGCGGCTGGCTCTGCAGAAATATGTATTCGGGATACTCTTCCATCAGCGCCAGTTGGCTCGCAAACGTGCGCACGCACTTGCGTTCTGTCTCGGCCAGTGGCCACAGCCACGCCACGTCAATGTGCGCGTGCCCAAACGCGAACAGCGTCGGGGCCGTCGAACCATTGACACATTCCAGCAGCGGCTGCAGTCGCTCGCGGCACGCTCTGACCGTCTCGAGCATCTCCTCACGCGGCAACTCGAAATCAACGATAGTGGTGAAATCGCGCAGCCCCTGGTCAATCTCGGCCACTCGCAGCGACTCCTGGTCTATATTGTCGCGCACCTCGGTGAGCGTCTCCACGTCTATCCACAGTTGGTAGACGTCCTCCTCCCATATTCCGAGCGTGCTCTGGCCCATCGTCGCCTGCGCGGGGGGCGGTTCTGGCACTGTCTCGCGCCCGGGCGGCGTGGGCCCGGCGGTACCGACGCGCGGCCCGTGGCCGGCATACCCCTCGACCATCACCTCGTACGCCGCGCCGGGCGCGCCGCGCATGCACAACGTGATCTCCTTGTGCTGCCGGTCCACTGCGCCCGCCGCCACGCCGTTCACGTACACCGCGCTCTCGGCCCCCACGTCCATCACGAGCACGACGCGCCTGCCCGTCGTTTCTTCAGGCAAGCTCACCCGGCCCTTGAACCAGCCATACTCCCATTTGGCCCCCCATTGCGTGCCGGGCGGCATTGAATTGAAATCGCCCCTGCCCGCTTCCTGGACCGTGAGCTGATCTTTGGTCGTGAACCCGCTCACCTCCACCGTCCCCAGCGGGCGATAAAAGTGCCTGGGCAGTTCCTCGCGCCAGTTGTCAACCCGCCGTCTCCACTCAGCCGTCAAAGACATAGTTCCTCCCGAGTTCCTCCGAGTTCCTACGAGTTCCCACGAGTTCCCCCGAGCTCCCCCGAGTTCCTACGAGCCCCCCATCCACCCCGCTGCATAGAACCCCAGATACTCCGCCACGTTCGCCCCCCACAACCTGCTGTCGTGCCCGCCCGTGTGCGGGACGAACTGGTGCACGATGCCCTGCTTCTCCAGCGCCTCGTGCAGCGCCTGCGTAGACCTCCACGCCCAGTCCACGTCACCCGCGTCCAGATAAATGCGCAGCGCCGCCACGCCAGGCTCTTTTAGCAGGTAAAATGGGTCGTATGCGGGTGGGGCCTGGTTGACCGAGAGCGCCGCACTGTGCGCCCCCACCGTCGCAAAGAGGTCGGAGTACAGGAATCCGATTTCCAGCGCCCACACCCCGCCCCGCGAGATGCCGCCGATCGCCCGCGCCTCCCGGTTCCCCCACGTGCGATACGTCGCGTCCACGTGGGGGAGCAGGTCGTTGACCATCTGCCCCTCGAAAGAAGTGTTGCCGCAGCACGTGTTGACGTACATCCGCTCCGACCCCTTCGGCATGATGATGATGAAGGGGGGCAGCATTCCGGCGACGATGCCAGCGTCGGCAATCTCGATCGTCCCCAGATTTTCCCAGCGCGCCGCGTTGTATGGCCAGCCGTGGAGCAGGTAAAGCACCGGGTAGCGCTGGTCGCCCTGCTCGTAGCCGGGCGGGAGATAGATGCTGTACGATTCTTCGCCCCCACTCGTCTGGCTGAGGTAGGTATGTTGCTCGACCCGCCCGGCGAGTGGGACCGGCGTGGGCGTGGGGGAGGGTTCCGCGACAGGCGCCGTTACCGTCGGCGCTTCACCCTGGCTCAGTGCCGCCGTGGGCGTGGGTGTGATGGGTTGGGTCGCCGTCGGCAGCGGCGTCTCCGTCGGTGTGGGTGTGTCTGTAGGCGTGGGCGTCGGCATGGGAGTAGGGGTATACGTTGGCGTCGGCGTCGGCGTGGACGTCGGGTCGGATGTCGGCGTAGGCAGTGACGTAGACGTCGCCGTGGGGGTGGGTTGGGGAGGTTCAGAAAGCGGCTGTACCAGCACCCCCAGCGCGACGACCATCGCCAGTGCGCCCACGGCCAGCCCGCGCGCCAGCCACGTGACCAGATTTCGCTGCAACTACTTACCCTCGAGGCCCAGCCGGCGGCGCGTGTAGGGAATCAGCCCCCCGGCCTCAAAGATACCCATCACCCCTGCCGGCAGCGGTGGGAAGGCAAACGTGCCCTTCGCGCTGCGGATCTCCCCTGCCTCCAGGTCCACCTCGACCTCGTCGCCGCCCTCCAGTGCGTCCACTGCCTCCGCGCAAGTCAGCGCTGGCAGCGCGTTGTTGATGCAGTTGCGGTAGTAGATGCGGGCGACCGACTTGGCGATGACCGCGCCGACCTTCTTCGTCACCAGGCACGTCACCGCCTGCTCGCGCGAACTGCCGCATCCAAAGTTCCTGCCCGCCACGATCACGTCGCCCGGCTGCACCTTGAAGCGGAACTCTGGGTCCAGGTCTTCCAGCGCGTGCTCGCCCATCTCGACCGCATCGCTCACCGTGTACGTATACTTGCCGGGAAAGAGGACGTCGGTATTGACGTCGTCCCCATACTTCCACACTCTACCCCTAATTGCCATCGCTTAACTCCATATCTACGTATACATACGAAACACGCAACACGCAGCACGTGTTTCGTGTTTCGTGTTCCGTGTCGCGTGAAACTACAAGTCGTCGGGATGGACGATGTGGCCGGCGACGGCGCTGGCTGCAACGACCAGCGGGCTGGCCAGGTACACCTCGCTCTCCTGCGTGCCCATCCGCCCCCGGAAGTTGCGGTTGGCCGTGCTGATCGTGACCTCTCCCTCGGCCGGGATGCCCATGTGGTTGCCCATGCACGGGCCACAGCCGGGGCTCTCGATCGCCGCGCCCGCCTCGACGAACGTGCGCAGGTACCCCGCCTCGAGCGCCGCCAGGTACACCTCCGCTGAGGCCGGGATGACGATCAGCCGCACGCCCGGCGCGACCTTGCGCCCTTCCAGCACCCGCGCGGCCATCCCCAGATCCGACAGCCGCCCGTTCGTGCACGTGCCCAGCAGCGCCTGGTCAATCCGCGTCCCCGCCGCCTCCCGCACCGGCGCGACGTTGTCCACCCTGTGCGGCCTGGCGACGACCGGCTCAATCGCCCCTGCATCGTATTCGACCACCCGGTAGTACTGCGCGTCGGGGTCGGGATAGACCGGCTCGTAGGCTCTCTGTGCCCGTCCCTTCAACCAGGCGAACGTCACCTCGTCGGGCGGGATATAGGCGTTCTTCGCCCCCATCTCCGCCATCAGGTTCGGGATGACCATGCGGGCCTCCATATCGAGCGCTTCCACGCCCTCCCCGTGCCACTCGACTGACTTGTAATCGCCACCGTCAGCTCCCAGGTCTCCGATCACGTGCAACGCCAGGTCCTTGGAGGTGACCCCCTCGCGCAGCCGCCCGTGGACGACGATCTTCAGGCTCTCTGGCACACGCAGCCAGATGAGAGCGGTCGCCATGATCGCCGCCATCTCGCTGCGCCCGATGCCCACCGCGCAGGCCCCGAACGCGCCAGCCGTCGGCGTGTGCGAATCAGAGCCGGCGATGAGTGCGCCCGGCAGCGCGAACCCCTCCTCGGCCAGCACCTGGTGGCATACCCCGCGCCCCACGTCGTAGAAATGTGGCAGCCCCTGCTCCGCCACGAACTGGCGGATAGTCTTGTGGTTCTGCGCGTGCTTCGTCGTGGGGGCCGGGCAGGCGTGGTCGAGCACGATCACGTGGATGTCGGGCCGCGCTACGCGCGCCACCCCGATCTTGCGGAATATCTCCGCGATGGCAGCCGTGTTGTCGTGGCTGAGCGCCACGTCGGGCGTGACCTCAACGATCTGCCCGGGCACGGTCTTGTCCAGCCCGGCCTTGTGCGCCAGAATCTTTTCCGCGAATGCGTGACCCATCGCAGCCTCCTCCTGTGAGTTTAACGCGCCGTATTGTACCCTATTGGCCCTTGACTGGCAAGCCAGCATTAGCGCCCGGACAGTTCCTCCTCATTAACACGCTGTTAACAAGACTCTAACCTTCCGCTAAACAATCCCCAAACTGCTGTTAATGTAGGCGTGGTACAATCTGCCGAGAATGGACGAGCGACGACAATGTCTATCACATTCGTAAAGTTGTACATATTTAGGAGGAAAAGGAAATGAACGCAAGGAACGGTTTGTTCGTAGTATTGGCTGGTCTGCTGGCTTTGAGTATGCTGGCGACCATGGTTGGTTGTCAGGCAACTGCCCCGACCGCCGGCCCCACACAAGCACCGGCCACCTCTGCGTCGGCCCCGACACAGGCGCCGGCCGGCGGCTCGATCAGCGTGGCGGGCTCGACGACGGTGCAGCCGCTGGCGGAGAAGCTGGCGGAGGCGTTCAAGGCGCAGAACCCCGAGGTGCAGATTGACGTGCAGGGCGGCGGCTCGAGCGTGGGCGTCAAGTCAGCCGGTGAAGGGATGGTGGACATCGGGACGGCCTCGCGCGAGGTGACGGACGAGGAGAAGCAGACGTACCCTGACATGCGCGTGTTTGAGATCGCGCGGGATGGCATCGCGGTGGTGGTGCACCCCGAGGTGGCGGTGGACGGGCTGACCAAGGACCAGGTGCGGGACATCTTTGCGGGCACGATCACCAACTGGAACGAGGTGGGTGGCCCGGACAAGCCAATCGTGGTGGTGTCGCGCGAGGAGGGTTCTGGGACGCGGGCGGCGTTCGAGGAGATGGTGATGGGGAAGGATGGTCCCGTCATCGTGGACACGGCGATCCTGCAGCCTTCGAACGGGGCAGTGCGGACGACGGTCTCGACGACGCCGGACTCGGTCGGGTTCCTGTCCTTCGGGTACCTGGACCAGAGTGTGAAGGCGCTCAAGATGGACGGGGTGGAAGCCACGGAGGCGAACGCGCTGAGCGGTGCTTACCCGATCGTGCGGCCGCTGAACATGCTGACCAAGGGTGAGCCGACGGGCGTGGTAAAGGCCTGGCTGGACTTTATCCTGAGCGCGGCAGGGCAGGCCATCGTGTCCGAGGAAGGATATATCCCTGTCAAGTAATGCGTACACGTGATGTGTAATGTGTAAGACCTAACAGGTTTCGGAAGACCTGTCAGGTCTTTGCTTGCATATCAACTGATTTTAGGGAGCCAGACAGCAGGGCTGTGGGGGAGCAAAGGAGGGCAAGAATATGGTACATCTGCTCATTGTCGGTGGCAGCGACGCGGGCATCAGTGCGGCGCTGCGGGCGCGGGAGGTGGACCCGGCGCTGGAGGTGACCGTGGTGGTGGCCGACCGTTTCCCCAACTATAGTATCTGCGGGCTGCCGTTCTACCTGAGCGGGGAGGTGCCCGATTGGCGCGACCTGGCGCACCGCACGGCGGAGGACATTGAGCGCCAGGGCATCCACCTCCTGCCGGAGCACGTGGCCCAGGCGGTGGACCCGGCCGGCAAGAGCGTGACGGTCGTGGGGCCGGCGGGCAAGGCACGCCAGTTGACGTATGATAGACTCGTGATCGCCACCGGGGCGGTGAGCGCGCGGCCCAACATCCCAGGGTTGGACCTGCCCGGCGTGTACCTGATGCGGTGGATGGCAGATGGGATGGCGGCCCACCGCCACCTGGCCGAGCGGCCGCCTCAGGCGGCCGTGGTGGTCGGCGGCGGCTACATCGGCATGGAGATGGCCGACGCCTTGACGCAGCGGGGGCTGGCCGTCACCGTGGTCGAGTATCTGGAGTCTTGTTTGGCCACGCTGGACGCGGACCTCGGCCAGGTCGTGCAGGCCGAACTGGAACGGCACGGGGTGAGCGTCGCCACCGGCGTGGCGGTCGAGGCCATCGAGCCACGCGGGGCGGCGCTGGCGGTCGTGGGGTCAGGGGGCTTGCGCGTGGAGGCCGACCTGGTAGTGGTCGCCACGGGCGTTCAGCCGGAGACCGCGCTGGCCCGCTCGGCCGGCGTGGCCACCGGCTTGCGGGGGGCGATCCGCGTCAATCGCGCGATGGAGACGAACGTGCCCGGCGTGTACGCGGCGGGCGATTGCGTCGAGACCTGGCACCGGCTGCTCAATGCGCATACCTACCTTCCGCTGGGGTCCACGGCCCACAAGCAGGGCCGCGTGGCGGGGGAGAACGCAGCCGGCCCTGAAGGGGCCGGCGGCCAACGGGAGTTCGCCGGGTCGCTGGGCACGCAGGTGGTGAAGGTGTTCAACCTGGTAGCAGCCCGCACAGGGCTGCGCGAGCACGAGGCGGCGCAGGCAGGCTTTGAGCCCCTGACGGTAGAGACGGAGGCGTGGGACCACAAGGTCTACTACCCCGGGGCGCACAAACTGCGCATGCGCGTGACGGGCGACCGGCGGACGGGGCAGTTGCTGGGCGCCCAGATGGTGGGGCGCCGGCAGGCGGAGATCTCCAAACGGCTGGACGTCTTTGCGGCAGCGCTGTTCCACGGCATGACGGTGGAGGCGCTGAGCGACCTGGATCTCAGTTATACCCCGCCGCTCAGCAGCCCGTGGGACCCGGTGCAAATGGCGGCGCAGGCGTGGGTCAGAATGGAGGTCGTATGAGGTACATTGTGGATCGCAGCATGAGGGCGCTGCTGCTGGTGAGTGCGCTGGTTTCCATTTTCGTCGTCTTTCTCATCCTGGTCTTTACCCTGCGGGCGGGCCTGCGGGCCTTTCGGGAGATCGGCCTGGTTGACCTGTTGATGGGGAGCGTCTGGCGGCCAGGGCAGGAGCAGTATGGCATCCTGGCCATGATCGTCGGTTCGGTCTTTGTCACCATTCTGGCCGTCGCCTGGGGTGTGCCGCTGTCGCTGATGGGGGCGATCTTCCTGGCGGAGGTCGCTCCGGCCTGGGTGCGCAGCGTGGTGCGGCCAGCGGTGGAACTGCTGGCCGGCATCCCCTCGGTGGTGTACGGCCTGTTTGGTATGGTCGTGCTGGTGCCGCTGGTGCGCCGCATCCCGGTGCCGGGCAACACGGGCTTCGGACTGCTGTCTGCCTCCATCGTCCTGGCGGTCATGATCCTGCCCACCATCACGAACATCGCCGAGGACGCCATCCGGGCCGTGCCGCGTGAGTACAAGGAGGGCTCGCTGGCGCTGGGAACCACCCACTGGCAGACGATCGTCGGCGTGATACTGCCGGCCGCCCGTTCCGGCATCGTCGCTGCCGTCATCCTGGGAGTGGGGCGCGCGCTGGGAGAGACCATGGCGATGATCATGGTCATCGGTAACTCTGTCGTCGTCCCCAGGCCCCTGGCCTCTAACCCGCTGACGATCGTCCTGAGCCAGGCCCGCACGCTCACCGGCAACATCGCGGTGGAGATCGCGTACGCCACGGGGTTGCACGAGAGCGCCATTTTCGCCACCGGGGTGGTGTTGTTCGTGCTGATCATCGTCGTCAACAGCCTGGCGCGCCTGTTGATGCGAGGGAGGAGGAGGTAGGATGCAGGATGCAGGATGGAGAATTGAACACAGAGACAGGACCTTTGTGCTGACTACGTCGAACCTTGCCTGGCGACATTTTGCTCAGAGGGTGGCGTTTGCTCTTCTGTGGCTGGCCGGCATCATGGCGGTCGCCGTGCTCGTCGTCGTGGTGGCTTACGTCGTCCTGCAGGGAGTGAAGGTGATCAACCCCGAGTTCCTGCTGACCCCGCCCCGAGGCGGCCTTTCTGGCGAGGGGGGCATCTCCACTACGGTGGTCACCACGCTCTACCTGGTGTTGCTGACCATCAGCATCGCCGCGCCGTTAGGAGTAGGCGCGGCCATCTACCTGGTCGAGTACGCCGGCCAGATGCAGGGTCAAGGCCGGCTGGCGTACCTGGTGGGGGTGGTTCGCTTCGGGGTCGAACTCCTGGCCGGAGTCCCCTCCATCATCTTCGGGCTGTTCGGGTACGCCCTGTTCGTCACGGCCATGCACCTGGGCTTTTCGCTGCTGTCGGCCGCGCTGGCCGGAGCCTGCCTGCTCCTGCCGGTCGTCATCCGCGCCAGCGAGGAAGCGCTGCGCGCCGTTCCGCGCTCCTTCCGCGAGGGCAGCCTGGCGCTGGGCACGACCCAATGGCAGACGGTGTGGGGAGTGGTCGTGCCGGCAGCCCTGCCCGGCATCATCACCAGCGTCGTCCTCAGTGTGGGCCGCGTCATCAGCGAGACGGCGGTGTTCTACGTCACGCTGGGAGGGAGCTACAATCTGCCGCGCTCTATCCTTTCCGGCGGGAGGAGCATGGCCCTCCACCTGTACTACCTGGCCATGGACACGCGGGCCTTTGAGAAGGCCATGGGTACCGGGGCGATCCTGATCGTGGTGATCGTGCTGATCAACCTGATCATCAATTTCCTCTCGCACCGCCTGGCGGCGAGATTGGGAGGCGCGTAGTGGAATCTGTGGTAAAATTAGAAGTACAGGATTATCATTTGTTCTATGGCGATTTTCGGGCCCTGCGCGGCATCAGCGTGCAGATTCCGGCCCACCACATCACGGCCATCATCGGCCCTTCGGGATGTGGCAAGAGCACGTTCCTGCGCACCTTTAATCGCATGAACGACCTGATCCCCGGGGTGCGCGTCGAGGGTCAGGCAACTTTGGACGGCCAGGATATCTTCGAGGTAGACGTGGTGGAACTCAGGCGGCTGGTGGGGATGGTGTTCCAGCGGCCGAATCCCTTCCCCAAGTCTATCTTTGACAACGTGGCCTACGGCCCTCGGGCGCACGGCGTGCACGAGCGGGCCAGGCTGGCCGGCATCGTGGAGCGTAGCCTGCGGGATGCTGCGCTGTGGGACGAGGTCAAGGATGACCTGGGCAAGTCGGCGCTGGCGCTCTCCGGTGGTCAGCAGCAGCGGCTGTGCATCGCGCGTGCGCTGGCCGTGGAGCCGCAGGTGATCCTGATGGACGAGCCGGCCTCCGCGCTGGACCCCATCGCCACACTGCGCATCGAGGAGTTGATCCAGACGCTGAAGCAGAAGTACACCATCGTCATCGTCACCCACAACATGCAGCAGGCGGCGCGCGCGTCGGACTATACGGCTTTCCTCATGATGGACGAGGAGCGGGCCGGGTACCTGGTGGAATATGGCCCCACCCGGGACATCTTTACGAACCCTCGGCACAAGCAGACCGAGGATTACATCACTGGCAGGTTCGGATAGAGCCTTGGATAGGGAGATGAATATGGTACGAGCGACTTATGAACGGGAACTGCAGCGCCTGGAAGATGAGACGCTTGTCTTGGGAAGCATGGTGGAGGTTGCAATCGTGGAATCGGTCGAAATGCTCCGACAGCGAGATATGGCCGGCTCCCGGCGGTTGATCGCCCAGGATCGGGACATCAACAAGAAGCGCTTTGCCATTGAGGCGGACGCGCTGGCGCTGATCGCCACGCAGCAGCCGATGGCGGGCGACCTGCGCACGCTCGCCGCGATCCTGGACATCGCGGACGAACTGGAGCGCATGGGGGATTACGCCAAGGGCATCGCCAAGATCAACATCCTGATCGGGGACAATCCGCTGGTCAAGCCCCTGGTGGACATCCCGCGCATGGCGGAAAAGACGTGCGGTATGCTCCACCGTGCGCTGGAGGCCTTTGTGCGGCGGGACGTGGAGGCGGCGCGGGCGATTCCCGACGAGGACGACGAGGTGGACGGCCTGTACGACCAGGTCTACCGTGAACTGATCACCTACATCCTGGCCGATCCCAGTACGATCGAGCGAGCCAATTATCTGCTTTGGGCGGCCCACAACCTGGAGCGGGCGGCCGACCGGGTGACCAACATCTGCGAGCGCGTGGTTTTCACGGTCACGGGGGAGTTGTTGGAGATGGATGTAGAGAGCCTGCAGGAGGGCGCCCCGCACTAGGCGGATGATGGGGATGAGTACATCCCTTACAGCCGATTGCGACTGTCCAACACAACGGGGGGAGCAAGATGGACGGCAACAAGGTACTGGTCGTGGAGGATGAGCCAGCCTTGCTGGACACGCTAGAGTACAATCTCACCCGCCAGGGTTATCAGGTGCGCAGGGCCACCGATGGCCCCGCTGCCCTGGAGGTGGCGCGGCGGGAGCACCCGGACCTCATCGTGCTGGACGTCATGTTACCGGGCCTGGACGGCTTCGAGGTTTGCCGGGTCCTGCGCCAGGAGATGAGCGTGCCCATCCTGATGCTGACCGCACGGGACGAAGAGGTGAACAAGGTGGTTGGGCTGGAGGTGGGGGCGGACGACTATATGACCAAGCCCTTCAGCATGCGGGAACTCCTGGCCCGGGTCAAGGCCTTGCTGCGCCGTGTGCGCCTGGTGCGGGAGGAAATGGCCGAGGCAGGGCCTGATGTCGCAGGGGAGGCACTGACCTTCGGAGACCTGACCATAGACCTGCGTCGCCACGACGTGCTGCGTGAGGGGAGTCGGGTGTCTCTGAAGCCCAAGGAGTACGAGTTGCTCGTCTTCCTGGCGCGCAACCGGGGCATCGTGCTCTCCCGTGATTTGATCCTGGAACGGGTGTGGGGGTGGGATTATGTGGGGGAGAGCCGCACGGTGGACGTGCACGTGCGCTGGCTGCGGGAGAAAGTCGAATCCGACCCGGCCCACCCGACCCGCATCGTCACCGTCCGCGGCGTTGGCTATCGGTTTGAGGGATAGGACATGTTTCACAGTACCCGCTGGCGCATAGCCATCTCTTATACGGTGCTCATTCTGCTGGCGATGACCGGCCTGGCGGCTTACCTGTCGGGCCTGGCGCGGCAGGCTCACCTGGCCGACCTGCAGGCGCAGTTGACAGCGGAGGCGAGGCTGGTCGGGGACGCGCTGGCCGCACGACTGGCCGACCGGGAACCGGGCGAAGCATTCGATGCTCAGGCCCGCTACTACGCGGACCTGGTCGGTGCGCGGGTGACCATCATAGGGGCCGATGGTATCGTGCTGGGTGAGTCGGACCGTAAGCGCAGCGACGACCGGCTCCAGATGGACAACCACCTGTATCGGCCGGAAGTGCAACAGGCGCTGGCTGCCGGACAGGGCAGCAGCGTTCGCTTCAGCGACACTGCGGGCTATCGTATGATGTACGCGGCGATCCCGGTGGAAGTTGGAGGGCAGGTAATCGGCTTTGCACGGGTGGCCCTACCCCTGCGCCAGGTCGAAGCCAGTGTTGCCCGTCTGCAGTGGGCAATCCTGTCGGCAGCCTTCCTCGCGGTGGGCGGCGCGGCGCTCCTGGCCCTGCTCATCGCCGAGCGGACCGCGCGGCCGGTGCGCCAGTTGACCGAGGTCGTCCAGCGTATGGCCGAGGGAGACCTGGATGCTCGCCTCTTGCCCGTCACCCGGGACGAGATCGGGACACTCACCCGCGCCTTCAACCAGATGGCCGAGCGGCTGCGGAGCATGGTCTACGCGCTGGTCGAGGAGCGCAGCCGGCTGTCCGGTGTGCTGGACACCATGGCCGACGGAGTGGTCATCACCGACGGCGAAGGGAGGGTGCGCCTCATCAACCCTGCCGCAGCCCGTATCCTGGGTACCGAGGAGGGACCGGCCCTGGACCGCCCCTTCGCCCAGGTCGTGCGTGACTATCGCATCATCGGCCTGTGGCAGCGCTGCTGCGAACGAAACGAGGAACAGGTCGAGCCAGTCGAGATAGGCCGTCGTGGGCCATTTCTTCAGGTGATCGTGACGCCGCTCGGGAAGGCCGGGGCGCAGGCCGCGCTGGTCGTCCTCCAGGACCTGACACAGGTGCGCAGGTTGGAGACGGTGCGGCGGGATTTTCTGAGCAACATCTCTCACGAACTGCGCACGCCGCTGGCCTCGTTGAAGGCGCTGGTGGACACGTTGCGGGACGGAGCACTGGACGACCCTCCGGCCGCCCGGCGTTTCCTGGATCGGATGGAGGCTGAAGTGGACGCGCTGGTGCAGATGGTGCGCGAGTTGCTCGAACTCTCGCGCATCGAATCGGGCCAGGTGCCGTTGCGGTTGGCTCCAGTGGCTGTGGCCGACCTCGTGCTTCCACCGGTGGAGCGGCTGCGGCCGCAGGCCGAGCGGGCCGGCTTGCAGCTCACCGTGGACCTGCCGTCCGACCTGCCCCTCGCCCTGGCCGACACAGAACGGGCGCAGCAGGTAATCACTAACCTGGTGCACAATGCCATCAAGTTCACACCCCCAGGCGGCCAGGTCGTCGTGCGCGCCTCGCTTGTTACGAGACAGGGTGACACGGTGACAAGGGGACAAGGAGAAGGAATGTCTCCCCTTGTCTCCTTGTCTCCTTGTCTCCTTGTCTCTGTAGAGGATACCGGCGTAGGTATTGCTTCCGACGATCTGCCGCGCATCTTCGAACGCTTCTACAAGGCCGATCGGGCGCGCGCTGGCGAGGGGACGGGGCTGGGGCTGGCCATTGCCAAACACATCGTCGAAGCCCACGGCGGGCGCATCTGGGCCGAAAGTCCTTCCACCATGCTCAGGACAGGCGTCGAAGGACGGGGGAGCACGTTCTACTTCTCGTTGCCACTTGCGGAAAAGTAACTGACGCCACCGGCCTGCACGAGAGCGCGCTGTTCGCCACCGGGGTCGTGCTCTTCGTCCTGATTATGCTCGTCAACAGTGCAAACGCCGTCATCAATTTCCTCTCGCGTCGCCTGGCAGTAGTAGTTCGAGGACAATCATGGTAAAATTGGAGACACGGAACTATCAATTGGACGCATCCCGTCGAGTGCGGGACGGGTTCGGCCAAAGGTGTTCGAGTATCTGGAACGGATTGAGAGTACAGGAACGGAGGTCGAGTTCTATGCCCCGTGAAGGCTTTGACAGAGAACTGCAACGCCTGGAGGATGAGCTCCTGGTCCTGGGCAGCATGGTCGAGAACGCTATCACAGAGTCAGTAGAAGTTCTCAAAAGGCGGGATATGGAGGGCTCCCGGCGTTTAATTGCTGAGGATCGCCTCATCAACGAGAAACGCTTCGCCATCGAGTACGACGTCCTGGCGCTCATCGCCATGCAGCAGCCGATGGCCGGCGACCTGCGCCAACTTGCCGCTGTCCTGGAGATTGCCGGCGAACTGGAGCGCATCGGGGATTACGCCAAGGGCATCGCCAGGATCAACCTGATGATCGGCGCAGCGCCGCTGATCAAACCGCTCACCGACATATCCCTTATGGCCACCAAGGCGCGGGACATGCTCCACCAGGCCTTGGCGGCCTTCGTGCAGCGGGACGTGAACCTGGCCCGCGCCATCCCCGCCCGGGACGACGAGATAGACGCGCTGTACAACCAGGTCTACCGCGAGTTGGTCACCTTCATCCTCGCCGATCCCGGCAACACAGACCAGGTCAACTTTCTGTTGTGGGCCGCCCACAACCTGGAACGCGCTGCCGACCGGGTGACCAACGTCTGCGAGCGCGTCGTGTTCACCGTCACCGGCGAGATGATGGAACTGGACGTGGACTCGGGGATGGAAAGTGCCACGTAAGAATCCCCACCCCTGGGCCGTCTGGGCCGCCCTGCTTGCCATCTACCTCATCTGGGGTTCCACCTACCTGGCGATCCGCTTCGCCGTCGAAACCTTGCCGCCGTTCTTGATGGGAGGCGTCCGCTTTCTGTTCGCCGGCGCGGTATTGTACGCCTGGCGGCGCACTTGTGGCGACGCGGCCCCCACAATGCGGGAATGGCGCGCTGCGGCCATCGTCGGCAGCTTCTTACTGCTCGGCGGCCACGGCGGCGTCGTGTGGGCCGAACAGCGCATCGTCTCCAGCGTCGCCGCCTTGCTCGCCAGTACCTTCCCACTGTGGGTGGTCCTGATAGACGCGCTGCGCCCCGGCGGGCGGCGGCCTGGCTGGGCGGCGGCCGTCGGCGTGCTGGTGGGCTTTGCTGGCGTCATCATATTGATCCGGCCGGCCTCCTCCGGTGGTAGCGTGGGGAGCGTGGACCTGGCTGGCGCGGCTGCCCTGGCCGTGGCCTCCTTCCTCTGGTCTATCGGTTCCCTGTACAGCCGGAACGCGCCGCTGCCCTCGTCGCCGCTCCTGGCGACGAGTATGGAGATGCTCACGGGCGGCGCGGGCCTCCTGCTCCTGGGCACGCTCGCTGGCGAGTGGGGATGGCTGAATGTGGGCGCGGCCTCTGCGCGCTCGCTGTGGGGGCTGGCCTACCTGATCGTGTTCGGCTCGTGGATTGCGTTCACCGCCTACACCTGGCTGTTGCGCGTCGCGCCCACCCCGCTCGTCTCGACTTACGCCTACGTCAACCCGCTGGTCGCGCTCCTGCTCGGGCACTTGCTGGCCGGCGATCCGCTCACCTCCCGCTCGCTGATTGCAGCGGCCATCATCGTCGGCTCGGTCGCCCTCATCACCGCGCTCCAGCCAGCCACGCCCAAACCAAAAACTCCCCGCCCTGAACTCGCACCGGCAGAAGAGGCCTAAAGCCGCCAACCCGATTTTGCTGTTGACCCCTGGCCGTAATGAGGCTCATATTCTGGAAGTCTACCAGGCGGGCGTGGACGAGTGCATCGTCAAACCCGTCAGTCCCTCGCTGTTTCTCGCCAAGGTAGGAGCCTGGCTGCGCCGTTCCTGGACCATCCCAGCGGAGGCTATGGAGGACCTTCAGGTCGGTGATGTCCGATTGGAACCTGCCCGGCGAGAGGTGGCGATCGCAACCGGATCGGCTGTCAAACTCACCAATCTTGAATTCCGGCTGCTGCACTTGTTGATGACCCATCGCGGCCAGGTGCTTGAGCCAGACGTCATCATTGATCGTGTATGGGGCTATGCGGGCAGTGGCGACAGTGCAGCGCTCAAGAACGTGGTGTACCGCCTGCGCCGCAAGATCGAGCCCGACCCCAGCCGGCCGCGCTACATTCAGACCGTGGCCGGAGAGGGGTACACCTTCCAAGCCCGGTAACCGCGCAGTTCACCTTAAATCTATTTCTTCGACGTTCTTCATCACAGCCTTTTCCAGATCGGGACAGTGAGCCTTCCGGTCACAAATTGTGACCAGGAAAGCCATATTATTATTGCTTTTGTGACCTGTTTTGCGACCGGCGTATGCTATACTAGTTGTTGTTACCGGAGAGGCCGGTAAAGTTCTCAGTTTCGGTTCGACAACCTTAATGTGTATCGTAATGTTCAGAGTATATACTGGTATCAGCCAGAGGACTATCTGTGAGAGGGGGTGAGGGAAAAGAATCATTGGCAGCACAACAAGCAAAGGTGGGGCTCTCATCGCTGGCGGAGGCCCCTGGTTTTTGGAGCCAGTCGTCAAATCTCAACTTTGTGTGCTTGAAAGGAGTTTGCCATGAACACCATTCAGAGAACCGCAGTCACAACTCTCGTGGCAGTCAGCCTGCTGATCGCCACGGTGCTACCCGTTTTAGCCGCTCCCCCGCTTCCGGGTGCGATCTTCACGACCGATAACACCTGTACCGGCGTCAACGTCAACATCTATGGCAGCAAGGATGAGGTCTATCTCGACGGCGGCCCTGCCCGTCCCGGGGCGGCGGGTCTACCTGATGGCTATTACTATGTCCAAGTTACAGAGCCGGGCGGCACGGTATTGGGCACGAGTGTCGGGAGTGGAAACGAAATGCCCATCCATGTGACCAGCGGTGAGTTCGATCAGTGCTATCAGCTCTCGGCGATCTTGATCAAAGCCAGCGATAGCACGCCGGGCTATGACGACACGAGCAACCCGGGCGGCGAGTACAAGGTCTGGGTGAGCACGGTTTCCACCTTCGACAACGATAGCACCAAGACCGACAACTTTAAGGTCAAAGCTGGCCCTACACCGCCTCCAACGGCTACACTGCACGTGCTCAAGTTCTACGATGCCAACGCGAACGGCTGCAACGACGACGGGCAGCTCATCACCGGCTGGAAGGTGCGCATCCAGGACACCATTGACTACATCCGCTACACGCCTGTCACTATCATTGTCGACCCGGATGATTATATTGTGACCGAGTTCTACCCCGTCGAGACCAACTGGATGCCCACTACGCCGAACCCGGTCATGATTACGCTCAACGCGGGTGACGACAAGACGGTCGAGTTCGGCAACCTGTGCCTGGGCGCGGGCGGCGGCCTGACGCTCGGCTTCTGGTCGAACAAGAATGGCCAGAAGTTGTTTGGCAACGATGACCTCGCCCTGATGGTCAGCCTGAACCTCCGTAACGCGAACGGGAGTGATTTCAATCCGACCAGCTACGCTCAGTTCCGCACGTGGTTGCTGGGCGCAAACGCCACCAACATGGCCTACATGCTCTCGGCGCAGTTGGC
>Ga0172363_10000615_pt1 | contig 27624 bp, 26 predicted proteins | sample LakKivs2_kivu2a2_FD_114541 | JGI IMG/M metagenome (GOLD analysis project Ga0172363, IMG submission 114541) | Sediment microbial communities from Lake Kivu, Rwanda - Sediment s2_kivu2a2 | ecosystem: Environmental > Aquatic > Freshwater > Lake > Sediment | place: Rwanda: Western Province, Lake... | reverse complement strand
CTCGGCCCAGCAGACCCTCGACAACCGCAACTGGTACCAGGGCACGGCCGACGCCGTCCGCCAGAACCTCGACTTCATCAAGGACGAGGGGGCCCTCGTCCTCGTCCTCTCCGGCGACCACCTCTACCGGATGGATTACCGCAAGTTCGTCGACTTCCACCTGACGGCGGGCGCCGAGATCTCGATCGCCGTGACGCCGGTCCGGGCCGATCAGGCCCCCGAGTTCGGGATCATGAAGGTCAACGACCGCGGCCGCATCACCGAGTTCCGCGAGAAGCCCAAGGACCCGGCCGAGATCGACCGGCTGCGCGTCGACGAGAGCGTCTTCCGGCAGTTCGGCACGCCGCCGAACGGCCGGACGCACCTGGCCTCGATGGGCGTCTACCTCTTCAGCCAGAGCGTCCTCCGCGATCTCCTCGCCCACACCGAGTCGAAAGACTTCGGCAAGGAGGTCATCCCGCAGGCGATCGGGGCGCGCAAGGTCTGCGGCCACTTCTTCGACGGCTACTGGGAAGACATCGGGACCATCCGCTCGTTCTTCGAGGCCCACATGGACCTCGTCCGGCCCCTCCCCCGCTTCGATTTTTACGACGAGGCCCGGCCGATCTACACCCACCCTCGCTTCCTGCCCGGCTCCAAGATCCTGGCCTCCGACGTCGAGAACGCCATCCTCTGCGAGGGCAGCATCGTCAACCGGTCGCACGTCCGCGAATCGATCATCGGCATCCGCTCGCGGATCGGCGAGAACACGCGCCTCGAGCGGGCCGTCGTCATGGGCGCGGACTTCTACGAGTCGCGGGAGGCCCTGGCCCGGAACCGCGAGCAGGGCGTCCCCGACGTCGGCATCGGCCGCGACTGCGAGATCCGCAACGCCATCGTCGACAAGAACGCCCGCATCGGCCACGGCGTCAAGCTCGTCAACGCCCGGGGCGTCGCCGCCGAGTCGGCCGAGAGCACCTGCATCGTCGACGGCATCACCGTCGTGCCCAAGGACGCCGTCATCCCGGACGGCACGGTCATCTAGGACCCGGTCAGGCGCAGGAAGACCGATTCGAGGTCGGGGCCGGTCCGAGCCGAGCGCAGCAGCCGCCATTCCCTGAGTCCCGCGTGGGCGATCGTCTGGCCGCGGCGCAGGACGACGAAGCCGTCCGCGATCCGTTCCATCTCGGCCAGCATGTGCGAGCTGAGGAGGACCGTCTTCCCCGAATCCCTGAGCCCGCAGAGAATGTCGCGCACGCACTTGATCGAGGGCGGGTCGAGGGCGGAGAAGGGCTCATCGACGACGAGGAGGTCGGGCTCGGGGAGAAGGCTCTGGAGGTAGGCGAACTTTTTCCCGTTCCCGGCCGAATAGGTCGCGGGCCGGCGGCGGAGAAGCGCGGGGTCGAAGAGCAGGCTCCGGGCCGAGGCCAGGACCGCGGCCCCGAAATCGCGGCCGTTGCCGTCCCGGCCGTTCCCGTTCGATCTCGCCCGGGCCAAGCCGAGGACGGCCCAGCCGTCGAGCCAGGGAAAAAAGACGGGCCGGTCGGGGACATAGCCGACGCGGCCGGGCGCGATCGAGACCGATCCCGAGTCGGGCCGCAGGAAGCCGAGGGCCATCTTGAGCGTCGTCGTCTTGCCCGCCCCGTTCTCGCCCAACATGGCCGTGATCGTGCCCTTCCGCGTCTTGAAGCTGACGTCCCGGACGGCCTCGACGCGGCCGAAGCGCTTGACGAGCTTATGGGCTTCGATCATGGCGGCACCTTCCCTATTTCCGGATCTCGAGCCGGCGGAGAAGCCGGACCTGGGCGAAGACGGCGAGGCCGAGGAGGGCCACGATCTCGGCCGCGAACCAGGCCAGGCGTCCAGAAACGATGACATTGGGCAGGATGGCGACCCAGGCCCCGAAGACAAGCCTGGCGCCGAGCCCCGGGAACCGGCCCGTCGCGGCGTAATCGAGAAGGCCGGTACGGGCCGTGGTCGTGAAGACGAGAGCGATGATCGAGGCCGACTGGGCCAGGAGCAGGACGAGGACATTCGAGCCGGCCCGGAGGGAATGGCTGAGCAGACCGGCCAGCGCGACGTAATAGAGCCCGGCGACGACCGCCAGTCCGAACTTGAGAAGGGAGTCCGGGCCGAAGCCGCCGGCCGCCAGGCCCCAGGCCGCAAAGAGGGCAAAGAGAGCAGCGGAATAGCCGGCCGCCGCCCCGGCCGCGATGAGGCTCTTGGCGCCGAGATAGCCGCGGTAGCGCCCGCCGAGGAAGAGGACGTTCTCGAGCGCCCCGCTCTCGACGTCGGAGCGGACGGTGTCCTGGGCGGCGACGAGAAAGACATGCGGCAGCAGGAAAAAGAAGAACTTGGCCGCGGTCGCATAGGAGTCGCTGAGGCCGAGCCAGACGACGAAGGCCGGGAAGAGAAGGCCGGCGACGACGGCCAAGGGCGACGAGACGAGCCGCCGGCGGGTGACGCGCCAGGTCAACGCGAGAAGAGCCGGGTCAGGCATTTCGTGAGCTCCTTGCGCCGGGCTTCGGGGCGAAGATAGGGATCGTCCCGATAGAGTGTTTCGGTGCCGGCGATCATGACCATATAGGGGACCTCGTGGACGTTGTAGCGTCGAAAGACGGCTTTGCGGCGGTCGAGGACGACGGGTGACGTCCAGACGTACTTTTCGAGGAAGGCCTGGAGGTCGTCGCGGCGGGCCACGGAGACGCCGACGACGTCGACAGCCCATCCGCCCCGGTCGACGAGGAAGCGGGCCTCGAGGAGCTCCTCATAGCAGACGGGGCAATCGATCGCAAAGAAGACGAGGAGCGCCGGGCCCGAGCCGGCCGGAAGGGCCTCGGCAAGGCTCGAACAGATGCGGACGTCGACGGGCCAGCCGGGGGTGCCGGAGAGCCCGGCGGCGCAGAGCGCCACAGTCGTCAGGACGGGGAAAGCCCGGCTCATCGGTCCACCTCGAAGATCCGCAGGCTTCCCTCGTCGTCGATGGCGAAAATGCGGTCCCCGGCGACGAGAAAGCGGTGGACGGCGCAGGGCAGGCCGACGACGGACCGAAGAATCCCGCGAGGATCGACAACGCAGATCGTCCGGCCGGGGCCGAGGTCCTTTCCGTCCAGGACCTCGGGCGGCGAGAGATAGAAGAAGCCCGCGTCGAAGTCCGCGGCCCAGCAGAACCCGGCAAGCTTCAGCCGGCCGTGGCCCGCATCGGGGGTCTCGACGTTCCTGAACGCATAGGCCGGATCGACATCGATCGCCTCGACCAGGTTTCCCGCCGATGAATAGCGCCGGACGGTCCGTTCGCCGCTGCGGAAAATGACATAGAGATCACCCTCGCTTCCGGCGCAGACCAGGATCATGTTCCGGAAGGCGTCTTTGACGGGGTCTAACGAGGTTCGGGGCTCGAGCCCCTCCCAGATAATCCCACCCTCGCGGTCATAGATGTGGAGGAGCTTTTCTCCGGCACGCTTGGCGGTCGGATTCGATGTGACGAGGAAACGCCGGCCGTTCAAGGCCAGAATGCGGTCGGGCGCGAACGGCAGCTTGAAGCCTCCGGCCGCCTTTCCCTCGCGGTCGAATAGCTGGACGCGGAAGTTCAGCTTGTCGGCGACGGCGATCAGCCCTCCCGAAACGCACACGCCGGACGGGAAGGAAAGCTCCCCCGGTCCTTGCCCCTTGCGGCCGATCGAGCGGAGAAACCGCCCCTCCGTCGAGAAGACCTTGACGGCGCAGTCCAGGGCATCGGCGATATAAAGACGCTCGCCGTCGAGGGCCAGGGCCAGAGGCCGTCCGAGCACGGCGTCGTCGGATGGGCTCGGCGGAACGGCGGTCTCGCGCGCGTTCCAGTGCGGAAGAGGCTGGGCGGCAAGCGCGGAAGGCCGGAGGAACAGCTCCCATCCGGGGACGGTCACCAGAAAGAAAAGAAAGAGGGCCGCGATCCAGGACCCCGACCGTCTTTTTCTTCGCCAGCGCATCCAGCACATCTCTTTCATCCGCAGCATCGGTCTCGGGGCAGGCCCCCGGCGGCGAGGGCCCGCCCCGCGTCCCGGCCTCAGATCCCGAGCATGCACTTGCCGAAGGCGACGTCGCAGCCGGTCAGCATCACCGCGACCTTGTACCAGGGCTCATCGAGGTTCAGGACGTACTCCCGGCACTTCACGTGGTTGGTGTTGCAGTCGGTCTGGTTATTCACGGCGGGAGCCGCCGACGCCACCAGAATGAGGCTCGCCAGGGACAGGATCAGGAACTTCTTCATCGCCGTTCTCCTTTCGTCCCTACGAGGAGCAAAGGGCATGCCAGGAGCGGTGATCCGGGAAGCATTCCAAGATGCTAAAAAGGAAGGCGATGACGGAGGGCGGTTAAGCAGGTGGTAAACGGGGGTTGACGAAACCCGGAAGAGAGAAGAGAAGGCCGTCTACCTGAAGAGACGTGCAGCCTAGGCACTAAGAAAGGAAAACACGCGCCAAGGGTACATGTCCCCAAAAAGCCTACTTCAGCATCGGGATCTTGATGCCGGTCCGCTTGGCGCAGGCGATCGCCTCGGGGTAGCCCGCGTCGGCGTGCCTGGCGACGCCCATGCCGGGGTCGCACGTCAGCACCCGCTCGAGCCGGCGCCCCATCGCCGCCGTCCCGTCGGCGACGATGACCATGCCGGCGTGGATCGACAGGCCGATGCCGACGCCGCCGCCGTGATGGACCGAGACCCACGACGCGCCGCTCACCGCGTTGAGCAGGGCGTTGAGGATGGGCCAGTCGGCGATGGCGTCCGAGCCGTCGCGCATGCCCTCGGTCTCGCGGTTCGGCGAGGCGACCGAGCCCGTGTCGAGGTGGTCGCGCCCGATGACGATCGGGGCCGAGATCTTTCCCGTCTTGACCAGCCGGTTGATGACCGCGCCGAAGCGGGCCCGCTCGCCGTAGCCGAGCCAGCAGATCCGCGACGGCAGCCCCTGGAACTTGACCTGGGCCCGGGCCTTCCGGATCCAGCGGGCCAGGGCCTCGTCCTCCGGGAACTCCTTGAGAACGGCCTCGTCGGTGGCGTAGATGTCCTGAGGCTTGCCCGACAGGGCCGCCCAGCGGAACGGGCCCTTGCCGAGGCAGAAGAGCGGCCGGATGTATTCGGGCACGAACCCGGGGACGTCGAAGGCGCGCGCGACCCCCGCCTTGCGGGCCTGGCCGCGGATGTTGTTGCCGTAGTCGAAGGCCTTGGCCCCGCGCTTCTTCAGCTCGAGCATGGCCTCGACGTGGGCGGCCATGGCCGCGTACGACCGGCGGATGTATTCGCCGGGGTCCGACTTCCGCAGCGCCAGGGCCTCCGCGTAGGGCATGCCGTTCGGGACGTAGCCGTTGAGCTCGTCGTGGGCCGAGGTCTGGTCGGTCAGGACGTCGGGGGTGATGCCGCGCCGCGCGAACTCGGGCAAGACATCGGCGGCGTTCCCGAGCAGGGCGATCGAGAGGGGCTTCCCGTTCTTCATGGCCTCGTTGGCCAGCCGCAGGGCCTCGTCCAAATTGTCGGTCATCGTATCGACATAGCGCGTCTCGAGCCGGCGCTGGATGCGGTGCGGGTCGATCTCGACGACGATGGCCACGCCGTCGTTCATGGTCACGGCCAGCGGCTGGGCCCCGCCCATGCCGCCGAGCCCGGCCGTCAGCGTCAGCGTGCCCTTGAGCGAGCCGCCGAAGTGCTTGCGGCCCACGGCCGAGAGCGTCTCGTAGGTGCCCTGCAGGATGCCCTGCGTCCCGATGTAGATCCAGCTCCCGGCCGTCATCTGGCCGTACATGGTCAGGCCGAGCGCCTCGAGCCGCCGGAACTCGTCCCAGTTCGCCCACTGGGGCACGATCATGGCGTTGGAGATCAGGACGCGCGGCGCTTCGGCATGGGTCTTGAAAACGGCCACGGGCTTGCCCGACTGCACGATGAGCGTCTCATCGCTCTCGAGCTTTTTCAAACTGGCGACGATGGCCCGGAAGGCCTCCCAATTCCGGGCGGCCTTGCCGGTCCCTCCGTAGACGATGAGCTCGGCCGGCTTCTCGGCCACCTGCGGATCGAGATTGTTCATCAGCATCCGCAGCGCGCCCTCCTGCGACCAGCCTTTGGTGAGAAGGCGCGAGCCCCGCGGCGCCCGCATATTAAGGATGGGTTCGTTGGCGCCTTTTACTGCCATTTTTTGTCTCCTTGGCCGATTTCTGTAAGAAATATATCACAGCCCGCGGGCCCTTATCAAAGCCCGCACGGCCGTTTTCCCCTGGCGCCGAAAAAGACCTAAAAAACCGTTGACCCAGGCACGATTCTGGTATACACAAGAGCAAGGAAAAGGAAGGAGTTTGCCGTCTTTCGCGGCGACGATGCCCCGAGGGCTATGATCTTAAAGCGCATTCTGATCGTCCATCCCTCGCCCGCGGAGGCCGAACGGCTCGCCCGCCTGGCCCAGAAGTTCGGCCCGACGACGACCGCGTCCGACCCGGCCGAGGCCCTCCCCGTCTTCGCCGAAGGCGGCATCGGCGCCGTCGTCGTCGACGCGTCCTTGGCCGCGTCCCCGCCTCTTCGCTCCGTGGTCCGCCCGCCGGCCGGCGTCCTCGTCGTCGGCGGCGACGAGGACGAGCTTGTGAACCTGGCCAACGACTGGCCGCCCTCGATCGATACCGACGTCTGCGTCACCGCCCCGGCTTCGCCGCGCGAGTATGCCTTCCTCCGGACCCTCGGCCGCGTCGTCGAGCTCTCCCGCCTCCGCACCGAGGCGGCCGACCTCCGCCGCTCCCTCGGCCTTCAGGAGGTCAAGGTCAAGGACGTGCTCGGCGAGATCAGCGAGATCAAGGGCCTGCTCAACGCGGGCTTTCTCCGCGAGGTCGAGAAGCGGCTGGCCATCGAGACGCGCTACGTCGGCTCGCTCAAGGACCGCCAGCGCTTCGAGGCCCTCCTGCGCCGCATCTACGGCGCCGACGACGTCAGCAGCCTCCTCGACATCGTCCCCGACATCCGCGATATCGTCCAGGCGGGGTCCGTCTCCGTCTACATCATGGAGGAGAACGACCTCGTCGGCCGCTACCTCAAGCCCCTCGTCTGGGACAACGCCTTCCTGACGCATTCCGACTTCTCCCGCTATATCGCCCCGCTCGAAGCCCAGGACTTCGCCGCCTCGGTGGCCCGCTTCGGCCACGACATCAACGCCGCCAACCTGACCTTCGACCGGCGCCTCAGCAAGCGCTACACGTCGCTGCTCAAGGCTCCGCCGCGAAGCCTGCTCGGCGTCCCGATCATGCACGGCCCCAAGGTCATCGGCGTCCTCGAGGTCACCAACAAGACCGTGGGCGGCCGGATCGACGCGGCCGGCTTCAGCGCCGAGGACCAGCAGATCCTGCGCGGCCTCAGCGACCACATGGCCATCGCCATGACCAAGCTCAACCTCATCCAGTACGACCCGCTGACCGGGCTCCTCCGGCCCGAGCCGTTCTTCGAGAGGGTCCTGCAGCGGGTCAACGCCCTGAGCAAGCGTCGGCGCGAGGAAGGGGCCATGGCCCTCGTCATGGGCGACGTGGACTGGTTCAAGGCCTACAACGACCGCAACGGGCAGGAGGCCGGGAACAAGCTTCTGCGCGACCTCGGCCACGTCCTCAAGCTGGCCATCCGCGAGGAGGACCTCATCTGCCGCTACGGCGGCGAGGAGTTCCTCTTCTTCCTCATGGGCGTCAAGGACGTCGAGGAGGCGGCCCTGCTCACCGAGCGCATCCGCAAGAGCGTCGAGGACCACTACTTCGAGCTCCAGGAGTTCCAGCCGCGCGGCAACCTGACGATGTCCTTCGGCGTCACGGTTTTCCCCAAGCGCGGCGGCGAGACCCCGGCGCTCCTGACGAAGGCCGACCTCAAGCGCCTGGCCGGCGAGGCGGACCTCGCCATGGCCGAGGCCAAGGGCAAGAACCGGCCCGACCTCAAGGGGCGCGGCCCGGCCGAGGCGGCGTCCGACAAGAACAGAGTCTGCAACTTCGTCTGGGACGAGCTCGAGGCGCCGGCCCGGCCCGACGCCGGGACCCGGACGCCGCGCGCGGCCGGCGAAAAGCGCAAGTCCGAGCGCTGCAGCGTCTCGACGCCGTTCCTGTTCCGCGGGCCGGACGGCTTCAAGGTCGCCAAGACCGTCAACATCAGCCTCGGCGGGGCGCGCATCATCACCGATGCGCCGCTCGCCGACGGCCGCGAGCTCGACGCGATCCTGGTCATCGAGGACAAAGCGACGCCGATCCGGAGCGCGGTCGTGTATTCCGAGAAGGGCGGCGGCGATCCCGGCTTCTTCTATTCCGGGGTGAAGTTCGAAGACCTGAGCTTCAAGGACATCCAGGGGCTGGAGAGCTATCTCGCCCCGTTCCGGCGCAGGAACGCCGCCGGCTAGATCTCTTCGAACTCCTGACGGAGCGAGCGGAGATACGGCAGGCGCGGCGAGATCCGGGTCCGGAACTCCTTCCGCATCTCGTCGACGCTCGCGGCGAACGAAGCGAACTCGTCGAGGTTGCTCCAGTTCTCCATGCTCAGCCGCTCGAGCAGCCGGCGCAGGACCGGGGGGCTGATGATGTCTTCGGTGTAGCGGGGCAGCGACCAGGCGTTCTTCTCGCACATCTTCACGACCCGCAAGAACAGGGCCCGCAGGCCCTCCTGCCAGTTGATGAGCTCCTGCTTGATGAAGAACTGGTCCTTGGGCGATTCGGTCAGGCCGAGCTTGGCCGACAGGCGCTGGCCCTCCTCGAGGGTCCGGTCGACCGCCGCGAGAAGCTTCTCCGGGTCGGCGATGACGATGTTGTCCTTTTGAAAATAATGGATCTCGCCGCTGCCGTTGGCCGGCTCGGTCCGGCGGTAGGTCTCGAGCTCGGCGGCAAGCTCGTCCTCGCTGGCGTCGCCGCTGTCCGCCGCGCGGGCCGGGGCCGTCTCGGCGGCGGGAACGGGCGCGGGAGCGGCCGGCTCCGGCTCGGGCCGGGGCTCGGGCTCCTCGGCGGGGGCGGGCCCGGGAGCGTCCGGCTCCGGCTCGGGCCGGGGCTCGGGCTCCTCGGCGGGGGCGGGCCCGGCGATGAGGTCCTGGATGACGGGGATCTCGGGGCCGGGCTTGGCCGCGGCGGCGGCGTCCATCGCCGCCAGGTCCGGCTCGGCCGCCGGCGGCGGCTCGACCCGGCCGAGGCTGGCCGCGGCCGTTTCGACGGCCAGCAGGTCCTTGATCTTGCGGAGCTTCTCGATCTCCTCGTCGAGGTCGACGTTGAGCGCCTCCTTCGGCTCCTCCGGGACGACCTCGGCGACGATGCCGAAGCGCTCGCGCAGGTCGTCCTTCAGGAAGGCGGCGCGATCGGCGGTCTTCGTGCGCAGCTCTTCGAGCCGCTCCTGGATGTCGTTGACGCGCTTGATCTCCTCGACCGTCGACTTGGCCAGGCTCTCGATCTCGGCCTGGAGCTTGAGGACCTTCTGGAAGCGGTCGCGGGCCTCATTGAGCAGGCCGGCCCGCTGCTCCTCGAAATCGCGGACCATGACCTTGTAATCGACGAGGGCGGTCTTCTCTTTTTCGAACTCGCGTTCGATCTCGTCCTTGCGCTCGCGGGCGGCCTCTTTCTCGCGGTTGATGCGCTCCAGGAGCTCGGAGTCGACGTCGCGGAACTTCTTCTGGAGGATGCGCTCGAGCTGCTCTTCGACTTCCTGGATGACTTGAAACGAGTCCCTGAAAATATTCGGGTCGTGTTCCATGGCCGCTCCTTAACCTTAGCGCGACTATTATGTGTAGCGCGTCGCTTTCTTGTCAAGGGAAAAACGGCGAACTTGAACGCGAAAATAAAAAGAGGTATAAAAAACCACGCCATGAAGGAAGCTGGGGTTGTTCTCGTCGTCGAAGATGACAAAAAACGGGCCGAGATTTGCGGAATTTTGTCGCGCAAAGGCATCGAGGTCGACGCCCGGAAGGGCCTTCCCGCGGCGCCGGACGCCGGCGAGGTCCGCCGCCTGAAGAAAGAGCTGGCCGTCCACCTGCGCCGGTCACGCGAGCTCGAAGAAGCCTACGACACGACCCTCGAGAATTTCATGGCCGCGCTCGACCTGAGGGACGTCGAGACCTACGGCCACTCCAAGACCGTGGCCCGCTACAGCCACGTGCTGGCCGAGGCGGCCGGCATCCACGACCCGCAGGCCCTCGACAGCATCCGCAAGGGCGCCCTGCTCCACGACGCGGGCAAGATGGCCATCCCGGACTCGGTCCTCAAGAAGCCGGGCCCGCTCACCCCCAAGGAGTGGGACGTCATCAAGCGGCACCCAGCCTTGGGCTACGGCCTCGTCCGCGACGTCAAGCTCGTGCCCGAGGTCGGCCACATCATCCTTTGCCACCATGAGCGCTATGACGGCACGGGCTATCCCAAAGGGCTCAAGGGCGAGGCGATCCCGTTCGAGGCGCGGATCTTCGCCGTGGCCGACACGCTCGATGCCGTCACGTCGCACCGCCCCTACCGGGCGCCGCGGGATTTCCAGGCCGCCCGCCGCGAGCTCGCGGAGAACGCCGGGCGCCAGTTCGATCCCAGGGTTGTCGACATCTTCTGCGGCATGGACCTTCACGTCTGGGAGAAGATCCGCTTCGAGACGACGCGGCTCATGCCGCCGTTCGACGACCCCCGTCTTAATAGGGGGACATGATACCTATTCCCCAATTTCCAGTCCGAGAATCAATGGGATTAGGCATCATCTCCCATTTTGAGGTGATCGCATGGCCAAGCCGAAGAAGGTCCTCGTCCTGACATCGAGCCCGCGGCCGCGCGGCAACAGCGCCGTGCTCGCCAGGGAGGCGGCCCGCGGCGCGGCGGAAGCTGGGGCCGAGGTCCGGGTCGTCGATCTGGCCAAGCTCGCCTTCGGTCCCTGCCGGGCCTGCGAGGCCTGCCGCAAGCCGGCCGCCAAGGGCTGCATCCAGGCCGACGACATGAAAGCCCTCCATCCCGCGATCGCCGGCGCTGACGCCCTGCTCATCGCCTCGCCGGTCTACTGGTTCACGATGAGCTCCGCGGCCAAGCTCTTCATGGACCGGCTCTACGTCTTCGGCGCCAAGCGCTACAAGGAGCTCGAGGGCAAGCGGGTCGGGATCATCCTGGCCTCGGGCGACCGCGGCCTGCGCACCTCCGGGGCCGTCAACGCCGTGAGCGCCTTCGAGGACGCCTTCGCCTATCTCAAGGCCCCGATCGTGGGCCTCGTCCACTGCGGCGGCGGCGCGGCCGGCTCGGTCCGGACGAACAAGACCCTGATGAAGAAGGCCTACGATCTGGGCCGCAGGCTCGCGGCCTAAATATCTAAGGAGAACCCCATGAACAAGACGATATCCCGCGCGTTCCTCGCCGCCGCCGTCGGCGCCGCCCTGATCGTCCTGGCCGCGCCCTTTCTGGCCGCCCAGGCCTCGAAGATCGATATCCCCTACCAGAAGTTCATCCTCGACAACGGCCTGACCCTGATCGTCCACGAGGACCACAAGGCGCCGATCGTCGCCTTCAACGTCTGGTATCACGTCGGCTCGAAGAACGAAAAGACCGGCAAGACCGGCTTCGCCCACCTCTTCGAGCACCTCATGTTCAACGGCAGCGAGAACTACAACGACGACTACTTCAAGCCCATGCAGAAGGTCGGCGCGACCGACCTCAACGGCACGACCAACGAGGACCGGACCAACTACTTCGAGAACGTCCCCGTCTCGGCCCTCGACCTCGTCCTGTGGATGGAATCGGACCGCATGGGCCACCTCAAGGGCGCCATCACCCAGGCCAAGCTCGACGAGCAGCGCGGCGTCGTCCAGAACGAGCTCCGCCAGGGCTACAACGAGCCCTTCGGCATCACCGAGGACCTGATCTGCAAGGGTACTTATCCTCCCGGCCACCCCTATTCCTGGTCGGTCGGCGGCTCCATCGACGACCTCACCGGCGGCAAGCTCGAGGATTTCCAGACCTGGTTCTCGACCTACTACGGGCCGAACAACGCCGTCGTCGCCATCGCCGGCGACATCGACGCCAAGACGGTCCTCGAGAAGGTCAAGAAGTACTTCGGCGACATCCCGCCCTCGCCGCCCGTCGCCCGGCCGACAGCCTGGACGGCCAAGATGACCGGGTCCAAGCGCGAGGCCGTCCAGGACCGCGTCGCCCAGGCCCGCATCTACAAGTTCTGGAACGTCCCGGGCTGGGGCACCGAGTGCGCCGACAAGCTCGACCTCGTGAGCTCCATCCTGGCCGACGGCAAGACCTCCCGCCTCTACAAGCGCCTCATCTACGACGACCAGATCGCGAGCTCCGTCGCCTGCTACGTCAACACCCGTGAGATCGGCGGGCAGTTCGCCATCCAGGCCGACGCCAAGCCCGGCGTCGAGCTGGCCAAGGTCGAGCAGGCCATTAACGAGGAGCTGGCCAAGTTCCTCAAGGACGGCCCGATCGCGGCCGAGCTCGAGCGGGTCAAGGTCCAGGCCCGGGCCCGCTTCATCCAGGGCATCGAGCGGATCGGCGGCTTCGGCGGCAAGTCCGACATCCTGGCCTCGAGCATGGTCTACGGCGGATCGCCCGACGCCTATAAGAAAACCCTCCAGCATATCGAGGAGGCCACGGTGGATTCGGTCAAGGAGAGCGCCAACCGCTGGCTCTCCGATGGCGTCTATATCCTCGAGGTCACGCCTTACCCGGCGCTCAAGGCCGGCGCGCCGGGCGCCGACCGGAAGACGATGCCGGCCGTCGGCGCCGCGCCGCAGGTCGCCTTCCCCGCCATCCAGCGGGCTGCGCTCGCGAACGGGCTCAAGGTCCTGCTGGCCGAGCGCCACAGCATCCCCGTCGTCCATTTCGCCCTGACGCTCGACGCGGGCTGCGCCTCCGACCAGGGCGGCCTGCCGGGCACGGCCTCCCTGGCCATGAACATGCTCGACGAGGGCACGGCCAAGAGGACCTCGCTCCAGATCAGCGATGAGCTGGCGACACTCGGGGCTTCGCTCGGCACCGGCTCGAACCTCGACGTCTCGTCGGTCTCCCTGACGACGCTCAAGGACAAGCTCGACCCGGCCCTCGACATTTACGCCGACGTCATCCTCAACCCGTCGTTCCCCGAGGCGGACTTCGCGCGCCTCCAGAAGCTGCAGATCGCCCGCATCGCCCAGGAAAAGGCCTCGCCCGTCGGCATGGCCCTGCGGGTCTTCCCACGGCTTCTCTACGGCGCCGGCCATCCCTACGCCATCCCCTTCACCGGCTCGGGCTACGCCGACACCGTGGCCAAGATCACCCGGGCCGACCTCGTCAAGTTCCACAAGACCTGGTTCAAGCCCTCGGGCGCGACCTTGATCGTGGTCGGCGACACGACCCTGGCCGAGATCAAGCCCAAGCTCGAGACGCTCTTCAAGGGCTGGGCGGCTGGCCAGGCCCCGGCCAAGAAGATCCCGGCCGTCCCGATCGCGGGGAAGTCCGTGGTCTACATCATGGACAAGCCGGGCGCGCCCCAGTCCATGGTTATCTGCGGCCACCCCGCGCCATCGTCGGCCGACCCGGACAACGTCGCCATCACGACGATGAACACCATCCTCGGCGGCGACTTCGTCTCGCGCATCAACATGAACATCCGCGAGGACAAGCACTGGAGCTACGGCGCCCAGAGCGCCATGCCCGGCGCCCGCGGCCAGCGGCCGTTCCTGGTCCTGGCGCCCGTGCAGTCGGACAAGACCAAGGAGACCATGGTCGAGATCAAGGGCGAGCTCGAGGGCATCCTGGGCAAGAAGCCCGTCACCCCGGACGAGTTCGCCAACGCCAAGAACGGCATCGTCCTGGGGCTGCCCGGCCAATGGGAGACCATGGGGGCCGTCCTGGGTTCGCTCGAGGAGATGGTCGAGTACGGCCTGCCGGACGACTACTATCAGAAGTACCCGGGTCTCGTGCAGAAGCTGACCATCGCCGACCTGACCAAGGCGGCGGTGAAGACCGTCCATCCCGAGGCCGTCGTGTGGATCGTCGTCGGCGACCGGGCCCAGATCGAGCCCAAGATCCGCGAGCTCGGCATCAAGGACATCTTCGTCATCGACGCCGACGGCAATCCCGTGAAGTAATGCGGCAGGATCAAGACCGGGTCAGACCTACACCTTTTAAGTTATTTAAATCGTGTAGGTCTGACCCGGTCTTTGGCCCGGGCTGCGGGAGAGGAGTCGAAAAGAGACGGCGGCGCTTCGTCGGTATGGCCGGGATCGCCTCGGCCGGGTCGGCGACGCGGCGCCGGCCCTCAGGCGCGGCGGGCGGTGATGACCCGGGGCTTGCCGGCCAGGTCCCAGGCCGTCTCGATCTCGGTCCAGCGCTTCGCGAAAAGGCCGAGCACCTGTTCGCGCTGCCCTTCCCCGATCTCGAAGATGAGATAGCCGCCGGGCCTGAGAAACGAACCGGCCCGCCTCACCAGGCGCTCGATGACGTCCAATCCGGACTCGCCGGCGAAGAGCGCCCGCTTCGGCTCGAAGGCCTTCACGTCGAGCGGCAAGGCCTCCCACTCGGCCCGCGAAACGTAGGGCGGGTTCGAAACGATGAAATCGAACTTGCGGCCGGTGCCGCGGAAGGCGGCGAAGAGGTTGCTCTTCAGGAACTCGATGTGGCGGGCCTTCTCCCGCGCGGCGTTCCGCCGGGCCACGGCCAGGGCCCGCTCCGAGATGTCGACGGCCGTGATCGCGGCCCGCGGCAGCTCTTTGGCCAGGGCGATGGCGATGCAGCCACTGCCCGTTCCGACGTCGAGGATGGCCTCGGCCTCGCGCCTCGAGAGCTCGAGGACCTTCTCGACCAAGCCCTCGGTCTCGGGCCGGGGCACGAGCACGGACGCCGAGACTTCGATGGGGATGGACCAGAACTCCTTCCGGCCGGTAAGGTAGGAGAGCGGCGCGCCGGCCAGGCGCCGCTCGATCAGACGCCGGAAAAAGGCCTCGGCTTGAGGCGGGCAGGGTGCGTCCGGGGAGGCAAGATAGCGTTCTTCGGTCAGCCGGGCGGCTCGGAGGAGGAGGACCTTGGCTTCGAGAAGGGCCTGGGGCCGGTCGCCGAGGAGTACGGCGCCGCTGCGGAAAATCTCGCTGAGGGTCGTCTTAGCGTCCAACGTCCTTGGCCTGGCCGGCGCCCGGACCGGGCTCGCCCAGGGCTTGAGCTTGGGCCTGGCGCACGAGATGGTCCAGGATCTCGTCGAGATCCCCGTCGAGAACGGCCTCCATCGCATGGAAGTTCTCGTTCAGGCGGTGGTCCGTGATCCGGGACTGGGGGAAATTGTAGGTCCGGATCTTCTCGCTCCGCTCCCCGGTGCCGACCTGGGAGCGCCGGTGGTCGGCGATCTTGGCCTGGCGCTCGCGCTCGGCGATGTCCATGAGCCGTGAGCGCAACACCCGCAGGGCCTTCTCCTTGTTCCGGTGCTGGGATTTCTCGTCCTGGCAGGAGACGACCAGGCCGGACGGCTTGTGGGTGATGCGGATCGCGGTGTAGTTGCGGTTGACGTTCTGGCCGCCGGGGCCCGACGAGCCGAAGGCCTCGATCTTGAGGTCCTTGGGATCGATCTTGAGGTCGATCTCTTCGGCCTCCGGCAGCACGGCGACGGTCGCCGTCGAGGTGTGGATGCGGCCGGCGGCCTCGGTCTTGGGGACGCGCTGGACGCGGTGGACGCCGCTTTCGTATTTCAGCACCGAATACGCGCCCGGTCCGCGGATCTCGGCGATGCCTTCCTTGAGGCCGCCGACGCCGGAGGTGCTGGTGTCGACGACCTCGAACTTCCAGCCCCGCCGCTCGGCGAACCGGGCGTACATGCGGAAGAGGTCCTGGGCGAACAGGGAGGCCTCGTCGCCGCCGGCCCCCGCCCGGATCTCGAGGATGACGTTCTTCCCGTCGTTCGGGTCCTTGGGCAGGAGCAGGGCCCGGAGCTCGGCGCCCAGGACGTCCTCCCGGGCGCGGAGGGACTCCGCCTCGCTTTCGGCCATCCGCTTGAGCTCGGGATCGGTGGCCGCGTCGGCCGCGAGGGCCTGAGCCTCCTCCCGGCCGCGGCGGACGCGCTTCCACTCCTGGTATTTGCGGTAGACGGGCTCGAGCTCGGCCCGTTCCTTGGCCAGCTCGCGGATCTTTTGGGGATTGCCGGCGATCGCGGGATCGGAAAGCTCTTCGGTCAGGCGGCGGTATTGGTCCTCGATCGCCTGGAGTTCAGGGATCATCGAGACGATTTTTTGGTCTTCGCGAGGCTCTTGATGTTCCGCTTGAGGTCCTTGACGTCGCCGAATTTCTTCTTGAACTTCTCGACGCGGCCGGCGCTGTCGATGAACTTCTGCTTGCCGGTGAAGAAGGGGTGGCACATCGAGCAGATCTCGACGTGGATCTCCTTCTTCGTCGACTTCGTCTTGAAGGTGTTGCCGCACGCGCAGGTGACGACGCACTCCTGATATTCGGGATGGACGTCTTTCTTCATCAGGGTCTCCTTGAGCGCGGTATTATAGCAGAATCGGAGCGCCGCCGCAAAGGGCGGGGATGTCGGCCGACTTGCGCTCGAACTCGGCCTTGTCGACGGTGAAGGCCAGGCTTTTCAGGTCGGTCCGGACGATGTCCTTGTAGCGGCGGGAGTCGAAATAGTCCTTGAGCGGGCGGGTGAAGGGATAGAGCTGCTCCTCGGCCCGCCACTCGTAGACCGAGCCGTCGGCCCGCCGCAGGCAGTTCAGGTGGACGACCCAGGACAGGGTGCGGAACAGCATGTGGCTGAACGCCCTGCGGATGGCCAGGACCTCGGCCTCCTTGTGGGGGTTCCAGAACTTGAAATAGCGCCCGAAGAGGACGCCGTTGTGGAAGAACGCCGGGAAGGCCAGGAGACAGTCCTTGCGGGTGAGGCGGCCGAGATAGACGAAGAGGTCCATGATCCTCGAGCGCATGCTCAGCCCGGGCCGGGTCTGTCCGGGCAGGGGCGAGAAGGGCTCGCCGTGCTTGGCCAGGGGGTTCTGGAGCGTCAGCCACTCGAAGGCCAGGGCCTTCTGCGGCGGCAGGCCGGGCAGGCCCGGCTCGGCCTCGCGGGCCGGGAAGTCGCATTCCTTGACTTTGACGTCGACGATGAGGTTGTCGGGCACGGGCTCGCGGAGAAAAATCTGGAGCCGCTGGAGCGGGTACTCGGACGAATCGAGCTCGTAGGCGAGCGGCCAGAGGAAGCGCTTGCGGGCCTCCTTGAGGAAGCCCTTCTTGTTGAGGACGGCCAGGACCTCGCTCGCGGAATAGCGGCCGAGGAAGAGAGAGCTCCCCTGCTTGACGTGGAGCTCGGAGAAGATCTCGCGCTCGTCGACGAGCGGCGATTCTTTCCAGAACGGATCCGCGCCCCCGGTCTTCTTCATGGCCTCATTCTAGGGGAACGGGCCGGCGCGGGCAAGCCCCGTTTCGGCTGGGGCGCGGGGACGGCCGGAGGCTCGGGCTCTTGAGCGGCCGCGGCCTCCGGCAGGGGGGCCGTGAACAGGGCCAAGACGTCGTCGCCGAGCGACACCCGGCGCTCGAGCGTGAAGTCGCCGAGCTTGGGCTTGATCTTGAAAAAGTGGCGCAGGACGATGAGGCCGCCCGGCTTGAGCGCGCCGCGCTTGCGGAGGACCTTGAGCGGGTTGCGCTCCTCGAGCAGCCGGTAGGGCGGATCGAGGAAGACGAGGTCGAAGCGGACGCCCTGCTTGGCGAGATCGATGACGGCCCGGTTGAACTCCTGGTGGAGGACGACCGACTTCTCCTCGGCGCCGCACTTGGCGACGTTCTGCTTGATGACCTTGACGGAGGGATAGAACTCGTCGACGAAGACGCACTTCGCGGCGCCGCGGCTGAGGGCCTCGAGGCCGATCGAGCCCGTGCCGGAGAAGCCGTCGAGGCAGACGCTCCCGGGGAGCCGGTCGGCGATGATGCTGAAGAGCGCGCCCTTGACCTTGTCCTGCATCGGCCGGACGGAGGCGCTCGAGACGAGCTTGAGGCGGCGGCCCTTGTAAAGCCCGCTGATGATCCTGATCATGTCAGTAGATGACCACGACCTGGCCGGGCCTGGTCTCGAGCCTCTGGACGCCGCGCGGCAGGTCGTACCAGTCCTCAAGGGTCGTCGCGGGGACGTCCTGGAGGCGCGAGACGATGCCGATGACGAGGTCGATGAAGGCCGGCTCGATCGGCTGGGTGCCGAGGAAGAGCTTGTCCATGTCGATCCGGATCTTGCCGTCCTTGGTCTCGAAGCGGGCGGCAAAGAGCAGGTCCTGCTTCTGGGGCACGAGGCCCGACGCCTGGGGCTTGCCGAGGTCGATGCCGAGGCGGCCCTCGACCTTGTTGCCGGCCAGGAGCTTGAGAATGGCCGATTTGACGTAGGGCTCGTTCTCGAGCCGGCAGGCGGCGTAGGCATTGAGCTCGTCCTCGCTGAAGACGAGGCTGCGGGAGCCCGGAGCGGGCGGCGGAGGCGCCTGGGGCGAGATCCGGGTGGCGGTCGGCCGCTCGGCTTCGGACTCGATCCGGGCCAGGGCGTCGAAGAGGGGCGCGGCCTTGGCCCGGACCTCCGGCGAAACCTGGCCGCAGAGCGGGGCCGCGGCGGCGACGGCCAGCGCCAGGGCCGCGAAGGCGGCCGTTCTCGAAGCTCCGGATCGGATCATGATGTCAGGCGTCCGCCTTTTATTTTAACAGATATGGGAAGATCACGGAACGGGAGGGAGTTCCGCCGAGGCTTTATTTGATCTTGAACGGGGAAACCGGCTCGTCCTCGTAGGACGCGGCAAGCGGCACGGCCCCAGCCACGATCGCGGCGATGCCGAGCGGCGCCAGGAAGAACGGCGGCACGCCCCGCTTGCAGACGATGTAGACGAAGTCGCCCGCCTCGCAGGCCTTGGCCGTCTTGAACACGGCGGTGTACCCGGAAGTGACCCGCTTCGTCTTCGCGCCATAGGCCTTGAGGCCTCTCAGGTCCAGATAGAAATCGGTCGTCTGGCCCTTGACGTGGATGCGGTCGTCCGCCTGGATCAGGCCGATCTCGACGAAGGCCTCGGCCTCCTTGGCCGACGGATCGCACTTGACGATCTTGCCGATATAGGCCTCGCCCTTCGCCCTCTGCTCCCTGATGACCGCGGCCGCCCCGGCGGCTTCCTTGGCGTCGTAGGCGTTCAGCGCGATGGAGATCCGCGATGTCTGTTGCGCCGTGACGCCGAAGAAATCCTGGGAATTGTAGCTGCCCTTGGAGGAACGGACGCCGAGCGCATAGAGGCCCGCCTGGAGCCCCGGCAGGCTGAAGAGGCCCTTCGCGTCGGTGGCCCGGGATTCCGTGACGGCGCCGGTGTTCAGGTTCTTGACGATGACGATGGCCCCGGGAACCGGCGTCGAGCCGTCGGGACCGAAGATGAACCCGGCGAGATTCCCTTTAGCGGATTCCTGGGCCTGGCCGACGGGTGATGCGAGAGCGAGGATCAACGCCAATGCCGATCCCCATAAAGCTAAACCTTTTACACCTCGCCTCATGGGCGTCCTCCTTGGCAAAGAAATAATATGCGCCATCTTCGCGAAAGTCAAGTCCATCTAAATATTTCATTTTTAAGCAAATAGCCTATCTTTCGGGGTCTTCATCGGCCATTTCGAGCCGGATCAGGCTGACAGGGTAATTCACGGCCGTGATCTCGAGGCGGGCGGCACCCTCTTTCACTGTCCCCGTGAACTCCGCGATGCCGGTGTCCCCGTATTTTTCCCAGACAACCCGGCCATCCAGGAAGATCGAGACGAGCGGGACGGTCCCCGGCCCCGACGGTCCGAAATCGAGGCGAAAGGTCCTTGGCCCCCCGGTCGTGATCAGGTCGATCCGGACCGTCTGGCCTTTGGCCACGGCCCGGCCGCCGAGGTCAAACTCCTTCGGGGTTGTCAACTTGAGAGCGGCCTCTCGCATCTCTGCGGCTTTTCTCTCATCGCCCGTGCGGCGGTAGCACCGCTCGAGGCCGAGCAGGAGGCCGAGGCTGTCGGGCCCGACCTCGCGGGCCTTCTGGAAGAAGGCTTCGGCCTCGATGTCGTTGTTCAGCCTGAGGCTGGCTTCGGCGATCAGGCGGAGGATCCGGACATAGCTCTCCCGTCCTGAGGGGGCTAGGACCGTCGAGCTCGAGGCGAGCAGGCCTTCGACCCCGGCGATGTCGTGGTAGCGGCCGAGCTTGAAGCTTAGCCCCATCCGGAACGCCAGGGCCTTCAGCGACCGGAAAGGCGTCCCGCCGGAGCCCTCGTCAAGCAGGCGCCTCTCCTTGAGGAATCTCTCAAACGCTTCGAGCGCGCCGATGTCGTCCTCGGCATCGATGTAGGCGACGAGGATCCCCTCCGGATCGTCGAGGGACGGATTCTCGATGACCCAGCTCATGGCCAGGAGCCGCTGCACGGACTTCAGCAGCCGGTCGTATTCCCGGGGGGGGAGGAGCTCCTTCCCGGTGAGCGCCTGATAGAACCTGACGGACCTGAGCGCGTCGAGGGCGACGTTCGCGCGGAAAGCGGACTCCGAGGGCATGTCCGCATCGGCCGCCCGGCGGCTTCGCCCGGCCTCGGCCCGGGCCCTGGCCACTTCGAGGGCTTCGGCGCGGGCCAGGGCCGACTGCCGGTCCTCGAGCGAGAGAGACCGTTCGCCCAGGAAGCGGGCATAGGTCCTGAGGGCGTCGGCCTCGTCAGGCAGGACGCGTTCGATGCGTCCGGGTTCGTGACCCGAGAGGTACCAGGACTCGAGCAGGTCGAGGACGCGGGCCACGCCCGGACCGGCCGTCGCGCTCTTCAGCAGGCGGGCGGCGAAATCCTGCTCCTCGGGCCTCAGGCTGTCCCATCGCTCGAAGAGGACGAGACCGGCTTCGTAGTGGATCTGGTTCGAGTGCCCGGTGAGCTCCGCCGCCCGCTTGTATTCGTCAAAGTAAGGCAGCGGAGCGGGCAGGCCGGCATAGCCGGCATAGAGCAAGGCCTGTCCGAGCCCGAGGTGGGCCGCGGCGGAGCCGGGATCGAGCCGGAGCGAGCGGAGGTAACAGTCGATCGCCTTCCGGAAGAGGGGGTCGCGCGTCGCCGGGTCGCCCATCGCTTCGGCGCCTTGCTCGAAATAGGCCTGGCCGAGCTCGAAGGGGACCGCGCTCGACCACGGGAAGACGGCGTCGGCCCGTCGAAGAAGGCGGATCTTCTCTTCGGGATTCTGGGCCGCGGCCTTGGCTCGCCAGCAGAGCCGGGCGTTCCAGGCGGTAGCGGCCTGAAGGACCGCCAGGGCCGCGAGCCCGGCGAGGAGGAGAACTTTCTTCAGGGTCCGCATCAGCTTTTCCGATGATAGGCCATGACCGGCGTCAGGCCGAGCACGACCGCGAACAGGACCATGTTGGCCGGGATGTGCAGGTTGAAGTCGGTCAAGGCATGAAGCCCCATGGCGGCGAGAGAGACGATGCCGCCGAGGGCGAGGGAGCGGGCCTGGGGATCGCGCCGGTCCCTCCAGGTGAAATACGCCGAGAGGGTGGGATAGAGGACGACGCCGAGGAGGAGGACCGTGCCGAGGAGCCCGAGCTCCGCGGCGTATTCGAGGTAATCGTTGTGGGCATGGATGAGCCGGAGATCCGTCGAGGACGCCTTTTCATGGGCGTCGTAAGCCGTGGCGAAGGTCCCCAATCCCGTGCCGAAGAGCGGGAACCGGCCGATCATGGCGACGGTGGTGGACCAGTATTGGGGACGGTTCTCGCTCAGCAGGTTCTCACGGCCGAAGCGGCGGATCGTCGATCCGACCCCGATCGACAGGACGGCCACCGTGACGCCGACGAGAACGACGCGGAGCGCCTTGCCCATCCAGGGCCGGCGGAAGGCGGTCCGGCTGAAGGCCGAGATCCACAGCTCCGCGAAGAGGCACAGCGAAAAGCCGAGGACGGCCAGTCCGGAGCGGGAATTCGAAAGGAGAACAGCGACAGACATGACCGCGGCCGCGGCCAGGATCAGGACGTTCACGAGCATGTCGGGGGTCGACCAGAGGAGGAGCTTCTCGCGGAATCCCCGGATGCCGGACGTCTTATTCCGGATCCGGCCGAAGGCCAGGCCCAGGGCCAAGGGGACGATCATCTCGATATACCCGCAGAAATGATTGCGGTTGACGAAGGTGCCCGTCACGGAGTCGAGGGTGAAGACCTTTTTGTAGAAGAGGAGGCGGGGCGCGGCCCGGGTCAGCTCAAAGAGGCCGTACAGGGCTTGAAAGGCGCCGGCGACGACGAGGACGGCGAGGAGGGCCCGGATCTCGCGGCCGCGCGTGACCGTGCGCAGGACGAGGAGGCCGAGGATGAACAGAGCGGCGAAGAGCAGGATCGCGCCGAGCGTGTCGGCCGGCGCGATCGACAGCGTCATGAGCTTCATCCGTCCGAACTCGGGGGCATAGAGCTCGCGGAAGGCGTAGCTCCCCGGCGCGATGACCCTGACGAGGCCCGCGGGAAGCGGCACGATCTGGAGCGCGAGAAAGCCGAACAGGGCCAGCGCGACGGGCCTCATGGCCTTGAGGACCGGCGGGAGATGCGGGTTCAGGACGGGCTTCGGCTCGAGCAGGACGTAGGCCCCGGCCAAGACCGCGGCCGCGAGCTCGATCACGAAGATGGCCCACTCCTCGACCGAGGCGGCCGGGAGGGGGCTCCAAAGGAGCAGGCCGAGGAGGCCGTATTCGACGATCTTCTTCCTCACGAGGCCCGGCGATCCCGCGCGCGTCCGGATGACGATCATGGCCGGCTCGCGTCCCTGGGCTGGCGCTCGAAGCCGGGCCCGGGTCCCAGCTGTCCCGAGCTGCGGCGGCGGCCGGCGTGGGCGATGAGGGCGATGACCGCCACGATGCCGACGGTGTCGATGACCCAATCGATGGGGCTCCCGAAGCGGTTCGGGGCGAACGACTGCAGGTACTCGTCGAGCAGGCCGTAGGCCACGGCCGCGGCGGCGGCTTCGAGGCCGACGCGTTTCGACCAGAACGGCTCGTGCCCGGCCCGGAAGGCCCGATAGAAGAGGAAGGCCAGGAGGCCGTATTCGATGACGTGGAGGGTCTTGCGGAAGATGATGTAGCACACGTCGAGCGCGTGCCGCGAGGCATGCGGCAGCGCCCAGTGAAAGACGCTCGCGAACGCCGTGTAGATCGAGCTCGAGCCCAGGGCGCGGTTCCAGACCGGGAAAATGAACGCCATCCAGAGGAGGAGCGGCAGGACGTCGGTGAAGAAGCGGTGAGTGGTTGTCCTTGAAATGCGCATGTCTGGCCTAAAAATCCGCTCCTCGCGGCGGCGATCACCCTTCCGATCGGCTATTGCGGACGGCGAAAGGGTCCTATTATAGCCGAACGCCGGGCGGAAAAAGAAGCCGGCGCGCGACGCCGCATCGCAAAACCATCATATGGGGCGCTCCCCCTGGCGGCAATCGTCCGGCCGGATGAAAAAGGGGGTGAAAAAGGCCCTGCGGCCCTCACCCCTTGCGGTGAGGAGGTTGACAGCCCGCGGGGCCTCCCCTATACTTTGTATCCCATCGGACTCATCGGACCCGGCTCCCCATGACACAGATAGAAAAGGCAAGACAAGGACTCCTCAGTCCGGCCCTGAAGAAAGTCGCCAAGGCCGAGGGGCTCGCTCCGGAAAAGCTGGCCGAGCTCGTGGCCGGGGGCCTCGTCGTCATCCCCTTCAATCCGGCCCACTCCCCCGCCCATCCGTCGGGCATCGGCCAAGGACTCCGGACCAAGGTCAACGTCAACCTCGGCACGTCGCGGGACTTTCCGCGCCTCGCCGACGAGCTGCGCAAGGTCCGGATCAGCCTGGAGTACGGCGCGGACGCGCTGATGGACCTCAGCACCGGCGGGGACCTGAGGCGGATCCGCAAAGCCATCCTGGCCCGGACCTCCGTGCCGCTCGGGACGGTGCCCATCTATCAGGCGGCCGTCAAGGCCCTCGAGCGGCGGGAATCGATCGTCGGCATGACCGAGGACGACCTCTTCGCCGCCGTCGAAGCGCAGGCCCGCGAGGGCGTCGATTTCATGACCGTCCACAGCGGCCTGACCCTCAAGGCCATCGACCGCCTGAAGAAGCAGGGCCGCGTCGCCGACATCGTCTCCCGGGGCGGCGCCTTCCTCCTGGCTTGGATGCTCTTCAACGGGAAGGAGAATCCCTTCTACGCGGGCTACGACCGTCTGCTCGAGATCGCCCGGCGCCACGACATCACCCTGAGCCTGGGCGACGGGCTGCGGCCCGGCTCCGTCGTCGACGCGACCGACCGGCCCCAGATCGAGGAGCTCCTGACCCTCGGCGAGCTCGTCAAGAGGGCGCGGGCGGCCGGCGTCCAGGTCATGGTCGAGGGGCCTGGCCATGTTCCCCTCGACCAGGTCGAGATGAACATGCGCCTCGAGAAGCGCGTCTGCGACAGCGCGCCCTTTTACGTCCTCGGCCCGCTCGTGACCGACATCGCCCCGGGCTACGACCATATCGTGTCGGCGATCGGCGGGGCGGTCGCGGCCGCGGCCGGGGCCGACTTCCTGTGCTACGTCACGCCGGCCGAGCACCTGGGCCTGCCGACCGACGACGACGTCCGCGAGGGCCTCATCGCCTCGAAGATCGCGGCCCACGCGGCCGACATCGTCAAGGGGGTCCCCGGGGCCCTCGAGCGCGACCGCCGGCTGGCCCGGGCCCGCAAGCGCCTCGACTGGGAGACGCAGCGGCGGCTGGCCATCGATCCGGTCAAGTTCGCGGCCGTGCGGAAGCGGCGCAAGACGAGCTCCAAGGCCTGCTCCATGTGCGGCGACTTCTGCGCCATGCGCATCGTCAGCGAATTCCTCGGCGCCGGCGGAAAGGCCGATGGCGAGTGCGCCTAGGGGCCTACTCTTCGGCACGGCCGGCGTCCCCTTCTCCGCGGCCGACGACTCGTCGCTCGCCGGCATCGAGCGCATCAAGGCCCTCGGCCTGGACGGTCTCGAGATCGAGTTCGTCAACGGCGTCAAGATGGGCTTCGACACCGCGGCCAAGGTCCGCGAGCGGGCGGTCCGGACGGGCGTCCGGCTGAGCGTCCACGCCCCGTATCACATCAACTTCAACTCCGAGAACCCCGGCATCCGGCTCCAGAGCCGGGAGCGGCTGCTCAAGACGGCGCGGGTCGGGGCGGCCTGCGGCGCGTCGAGCGTTGTCTTCCACGCCGCCTTCTACGGCAAGGACAGCCCCGAAGCGGCCTACGACGCGGTCCGGCAGGAGGTGGCGGCGGTCGTGTCGGTCCTCCGCTCCGAGCGGGTGCCGGTCACGCTGCGCATCGAGACCATGGGCAAGCGGGCCCAGTTCGGGACCCTCGACGAGGTCCTCCAACTCTGCCGCGACGTCGACGGCCTCCAGCCCTGCCTCGATTTCTCCCACCTTTACGCCCGCGAGGGCAAGGTCAACTCCTACCTCGAGTTCGAGCGCGTTCTGGGCAAGGTCGCCCGCAAGCTCGGGCCCCGGTCGCTCCACAACGCCCACATCCACATCGCCGGCATCCAGTACGGCGACCGCGGCGAGATCAGGCACCTCAATCTCGAGGAGACCGCGTTCCGCTACGACGAGTGGCTCCAGGCCCTGCGCGACCTCGGCGTCGAGGGGCTGGTCATCTGCGAGAGCCCCAACCTCGAGGGCGACGCGGTCATGTTGAAAAAGCTTTACCAGGCGCAGGCATCCCGCTAAGATAGAAAGAGAACGGTCTGCTCTTCACGGTTCAAAGAGGGTGACATGAGATGGCAAGGGAGACGGCAGAGCGATAACGTCGAGGACCGGCGGCGGATCGGGGGGCGCGGCCTCGCCGTCGGCGGCGGGCTGGGGGGCGTCGTCCTGGTCATTCTCTATCTTCTGCTCGGCGGTAATCCCGGCGAGGTCACGCAGGGCCTTCAGGTCGACCAGCCGGCCGCGGCCGGCGGAGGCGAACGGGAGCTCAGCGCCCACGAGCAGGAGATGGGCCGGTTCGTATCGACCGTCCTGGCCAGCCTCGAGGACGTCTGGGGGGCCCGCTTCCAGGAGATGGGCCGGACCTACGTCGAGCCGAAGCTCGTCCTGTTCTCCGGCCAGATCGACTCGGCCTGCGGCGCCGCCGGCGCGTCCTCGGGCCCGTTCTACTGTCCCGGCGACTCGAAGGTCTACATCGACCTCTCGTTCTTCGAGGACATGCAGCGCCGGCTCGGCGCGCCCGGCGATTTCGCCCTGGCCTACGTCATCGCCCACGAGGTCGGCCACCACGTCCAGAACCTGCTCGGCATCAACGACGAGATCATGGCCCGGCGCGGCCGGATGCCGGAACGGGAGTTCAACAAGCTCATGGTCCGCATGGAGCTCCAGGCCGACTTCCTGGCCGGGGTCTGGGCCCATTACGCCAAGCTCGAGAAGGACTATCTCGAGGCCGGCGACATCGAAGAAGGGATGAACGCGGCCAGCGCCGTCGGCGACGACCGGATCATGAAACAGACCCAGGGCTACGTCGTCCCCGACGCCTTCACGCACGGCACGTCGGAGCAGCGGCTGCGCTGGTTCAAGAAAGGCCTTGAGACCGGCGACATCCGCCAGGGCGACACCTTCGGGGCGGCCAGCCTCTAGCCGCCGGGGCCGGCGGCGCCCCGCGCCAGAGACCTTCCCTTTTTGGGGCCTTCGGGCATATAATAGCTCCTCAACCATCATCGAGAAGGAGTGGTTTCATGGTCGAAATCCGTTTTCACGGCCGCGGCGGCCAAGGGACCGTCGTCGCCTCCAAGATCCTGGCCGATGCCATCGCCAAAGAGGGCAAATGGGTCCAGGCCTACCCCGAGTTCGGCGTCGAGCGTCGGGGATCGCCGGTCGTCGCCTTCATCCGCATCGACGACCATCCGATCTACGACAAGAGCCGCATCTACACCCCGGACCACGTGGTCGTCGTCGACCCGACCCTGGTCGAGGCCATTGACATCACCGACGGGCTCAAGCCGGGCGGGACGATCATCATCAACAGCGACCGCAAGCCCGAGGACTTCCCCTTCCACGACCGGTTCAAGGTCCGAGCGGTCAACGCCACCGAGATCGCCGTCCGGCACAGGCTCGGCAGCCTGGCCGCGCCGATCGTCAACACGGCCATCGCCGGGGCGGTCATCAAGATCCTCGGCCTGACCAAGATGGAGTTCCTGGCCGCGGCCATCCGCGAAGGCCTCTCCATCAAGCCCGAGGACAACGTCAAGGCCGCCCAAGAAGCCTACGACAAGGCCTGAGGAGCCATCCATGAGACCCAAGAAAGCGAAAAAGGTCGTCTTCCATTCGGCCGAGGAGATGCCGGTCATGATCTGCTCGGTCGGCCATCAGACCCACAACCTGACCGGGGCCTGGCGGAACATCCGGCCGGAGGTCGACCGCAGCAAGTGCATTAAGTGCGGCATCTGCTGGAAGTTCTGCCCCGAGCCCGCCATCGACGTCGTCGACGAGTGGCCGGTCGTGGACTACGATTACTGCAAGGGCTGCGGCATCTGCGCCGAGGAATGCCCGCAGAAGTGCATCGTCATGGTCGAGGAGCGGAAATGAAAAAAGTCATCATGGGCAACCACGCGCTGTCCTACGGCGCGATGCTCTCCCGGGCGCAGGTCGTCTCCGCCTACCCCATCACGCCCCAGACCCAGGTCGTCGAGCTGCTCTCGGAGATGTGCGCCGACGGCACCCTCAACGCCCAGTTCATCAAGGTCGAGTCCGAGCACTCGGCCATGGCCTCCTG
>Ga0172363_10000614_pt1 | contig 27627 bp, 34 predicted proteins | sample LakKivs2_kivu2a2_FD_114541 | JGI IMG/M metagenome (GOLD analysis project Ga0172363, IMG submission 114541) | Sediment microbial communities from Lake Kivu, Rwanda - Sediment s2_kivu2a2 | ecosystem: Environmental > Aquatic > Freshwater > Lake > Sediment | place: Rwanda: Western Province, Lake... | reverse complement strand
GGGTTCGGTTGGTTTGCCGGAGGGAGTGGAGATGGTGATGCCTGGGGACAATGTAAATATGACGGTGGAGTTGATAGAGCCGATAGCGATGGAGGAGGGATTGCGGTTTGCCATCCGGGAGGGAGGAAGGACGGTGGGTGCAGGTGTGGTCGGTAGTATACTGGAATAGATTTCGTTATAAAGGAGTGCAACCATCGTGGCTGGTCAGACGATACGAATAAAATTGAAGGCTTACGATCACAATCTTATTGACAAATCAACCGAACGGATTGTGAAGACAGCCAAAACAACCGGGGCGGCTATTTCAGGACCTATTCCTCTGCCTACAAGACGTACGGTTTATACTGTGCTTCGATCACCCCATGTGGATAAAAAATCTCGAGAGCAGTTTGAGACAAGAATACACAAGCGGCTCATTGATATTTTAAATGCTTCTCCAAAAACAGTGGATGCATTGATGAAATTGGAGCTGCCGGCAGGAGTAGACGTTGAAATTAAGGTGTAGCAACTATGTTTTAGATTGTACGGGGACAATGTACCGATGAAGGGTCTTTTAGGTAAAAAAATTGGGATGACGCGATTTTTCGACGAAAAGGGGAATTCCATTGCAGCCACATTGATTGAAGCCGGACCCTGCACGGTTGTGCAGATCAAAAATGTGGAACGGGACGGGTACAATGCGGTTCAATTGGGCTACCAAGAACAAAAAGAGAAAAACGTGACCAAGCCGCGGTTGGGGCACTTTCGAAAAAGAAATGTAACTCCCCATCGAATTTTGAGAGAATTTCGCGATTTTGAGGGAGATGTTAAAGAAGGTGATAAGATCCTTGTCGAGATATTCTCAAAGGGAGAGCGGGTTACGATTACGGGTCTGTCTAAAGGGCACGGATTTGCCGGTGTTGTTAAACGGCATAAATTTAGCGGAGGGCCCAAGACACACGGTCAGTCCGATCGGCTCAGAGCCCCAGGATCCCTGGGCCAGTCGGCGTATCCTAAGCGGGTGTTTAAAGGGTTACGCATGGCCGGTCGCATGGGAAACGAGCGAGTAAGTATTCATAACTTGGAAGTATTAAAAGTGATTCCGGAACGCCATATGTTGCTTGTGAAAGGAAGTGTGCCCGGAGCTCGAAACAGTATATTAGAAATCAAGCGTTAGTATGCAAACATGGGTGAAAGTGTGAAACTGGATGTTTACAAAATTGATGGCTCGACAACAGGTGAGCAAATTGCGCTTCCCAAAGGTGTTTTTGAGATTGAGCCGAACGACCACGCAATTTGGCTTGCTGTAAAAGCAGAAATGGCCAATCGCAGGCAAGGAACCGTATCTACAAAAAATCGGGCGAATGTGCGCGGTGGTGGAAGGAAACCGTGGCGCCAGAAAGGAAGAGGAACCGCACGTGCCGGTTCGATTCGCTCGCCCCTGTGGGTCGGAGGAGGACGAACCTTTGGACCCATGCCCAGAAGTTATTCCATAAAGGTGCCCAAGAGAATGAGCAGATTGGCGAGGAAATCCGCTCTTTCCTACAAGGCCAAAGAAAAGAATATCCAGATAGTCGAAGATTTTTCTTTTGAGTCTCCCAAGACCAAGATGATGTATGAGGTGCTCAAACACCTTCAGTTGGACACAACAAAAACACTGCTTCTTATTTCGCAGGCCAACCGCTCCATTTGGCTTGCAGGCAGGAATCTTCCTTCCCTATCGGTAAAGGAGGCGACAAGTTTTTCTACATACGATGTGCTCAATGCAAAAAAGCTTTTGATCCAGAAGAATGCATTAAAGAAAATAAACGAGGTTTTAGGAAAGTGAAAGCAGACAGAGATATTATCATACGTCCCATTGTGACAGAGAAGATTTCCAACCTGCAAGAGAAAGAAAATAAAGTGGCCTTTGTTGTGGATCGAAGCGCCAATAAAATAGCAATCCGTAAAATAGTAGAAAAGAAGTTCAATGTCAAAGTAAAAAAAGTGGCCACAGTGAATATGAAAGGAAAAGTGAAGCGCATGGGACGATTTGAAGGGCGCCGGTCGCACTGGAAGAAAGCGATTGTGACGTTGCGAGAAGGTTTTAAGATTGATTTTTTTGAGGGTAAGTAGTTTTATGCCGATAAAGAGTTTTCGACCAATTACACCTTCGCAGCGATTCAAGACGGTTTCGAGCTTTGAAGAAGTGACAAAAACAACACCTGAAAAGTCCCTGTTGATTCCTCAGAGGAAAAAAGCGGGGAGAAATAATTTCGGTCGGATTACGGTCAGAAGGCGAGGAGGGGGTCATAAACGTCGGTATCGTATGCTCGACTTCAAAAGGAATAAAGATGGGATTTTTGCCACAGTGAAAGCCATTGAATACGATCCCAACCGGTCTGCAAACATTGCTCTTCTTTATTATCGCGATGGTGATAAAAGGTATATCCTGGCACCCAAAGGATTGAATGTGGGAGACCGTGTGATGTCGGGTGAAGGAGCGGAGATTCGCGTTGGCAATGTTCTCCCTCTGGATAAAATCCCCTTGGGTACGGAGGTGCACAATATAGAATTAAAACCCGGCAGGGGTGGACAGTTGGTCCGTGGTGCTGGGACTTCTGCACAGCTTATGGCAAAAGAGGGCGAATATGTCCAACTCAAAATGCCGTCTGGGGAAGTGCGAATGGTTCGTTTCAATTGTCGTGCAACCATCGGTCAGATAGGCAATTCGGACCACATCAATATTTCGATCGGAAAAGCAGGGCGCTCTCGATGGTTGGGAAGACGACCGAAAGTGAGGGGAGTGGCCATGAATCCGGTGGACCATCCCATGGGGGGTGGTGAAGGGAAGTCCTCCGGGGGGAGACACCCCACGACTCCGTGGGGAAAACCGACAAAGGGATATAAAACTCGGCACAAGAGAAAGAAGTCGAGTGCCTATATTGTGAAAAAAAGAAAGTAAAGGAATTTGGGATGGCACGTTCCGTAAAAAAAGGACCGTTTATTGACGTCAAACTTTTGTCCAAGATAGAGACGTTGAACAAAGCGAATACAAAAAAAGTCATCAAAACGTGGGCTCGCAGGAGCACGATTCCGCCGGAATTTGTGAGCCATACTATTGCCGTGCATAATGGGAAGAAATTTATTCCGGTCTTCATTACCGAAAATATGGTGGGTCATAAATTGGGCGAGTTTGCTCCCACACGGACTTTTCGGGGACACAGTGGAAAAAAAGTAGATAAAGTATCTAAGGTATCGTAGAAAGTGAGCCGATGGAATGGAAGCAAGAGCTGTTGCACGCTATATTCGAATGTCTCCTCGAAAGATTCGCCAGGTAGTTGATCTGGTTCGAGGAAGATCTGTAGAAGAGGCCATTAATGTTCTCCACTTTACACCCAAAAGAGGTTCATTGCCGGTGGAGAAAGTGCTGCGTTCTGCAGTAGCAAATGCTATGATGGATGCGAGTGGTTCGAAATTGAATCCGGAAGATCTGTTTATTAAAAATATTTGGGTAGACCAAGGACCAACCATGCGTCGGTACAATCCGGGACCCATGGGAAGAGCCAGTATTATCCGCAAGAAATCTTGTCATATTTCGGTTGTGGTTACTGACGAACGTGCAAAGAGTTAACGGGAGGATTTTTTGGGACAAAAGACGAATCCAATTGGAATCAGACTTGGAATAAACAAATCGTGGAAATCGCTTTGGTTCGATGAGCGAATGTTCTCTAAGAAACTTGAAGAAGATCTCATGTTGCGAAGGTATGTCCATAAGCGACTTCCCAACGCAGGGATCTCGCAGATTGAGATCAAACGTACTCCCAAGCGAATCACATTGACCATTTATACAGCCCGGCCGGGAATTGTGATTGGCAAAAAGGGAGCCGAAGTAGATAAATTAAAAGAAGAACTCCAGAGGCTCACTTCTCAGGAAATTCAAGTCAATATCCACGAGATCAAGCGACCGGAATTGGATGCACAACTTGTCGCAGAGAATGTAGCCAAGCAGCTTGAGTCCAAGGTTTCTTTTCGAAGGGCAATGAAACGTGCCATTACAGCAACCATGCGCATGGGTGCCGAAGGCGTTCGTATTTGTTGTTCCGGTCGTCTTGGAGGCGCTGAGATGGCCCGCAGAGAACAATACAAGGAGGGAAGAATACCACTTCATACATTGAGAGCGGATATTGATTATGCGCGGTCTACGGCAAACACAACGTACGGTGCCATCGGAGAGAAGGCGTGGATCTGTAAAGGAGAAGTTATTGGCGCATAGAATTAGTGCAGGAGTTTTTATTTATGTTGATGCCGAAAAAAGTTAAGTGGAGAAAGCAACAGCGGGGAAGAATGAGGGGAAAAGCTTACCGAGGTTCGAGTCTGGCTTTCGGTACCTACGGTTTGAGAGCGCTGGAGCCAGCGTGGGTAACGAGCCGCCAAATTGAAGCGGCGCGAATCGCTATTACACGATATATCAAAAGAGGGGGGAAATTGTGGATCAGAATTTTCCCAGATAAACCGGTTACTGTAAAACCGGCTGAAACGCGAATGGGAAAAGGAAAAGGCGCTCCCGAATTTTGGGTAAGCGTAGTGAAACCGGGAAGAATTCTTTTTGAGCTCGAAGGCATTCCTCATGATACGGCCAAGGAAGCGATGCGCCTTGCTTCCTATAAATTGCCCATGAAGACGAAATTCATCTCGGCAATGGAGGGAGGGGCCACATCGTGATTAAAAGGGAAGAGATCAAACAGATGCCTTTGGAGGAACTCAAAATCCGATTGCAGGATCTTCAAGATGAATTGAAAAATTTACGGTTCCAATTGGCCCTGCATCAGCTGGACAATCCTTTAAAAGTACGCACCCTCCGTCGGGATGTGGCACGACTGAAGACAGTCATTCGGGAACACGAACTGGGGATAAGACAAGAAAAGAAACCTCAGGTATGAGGAGTCAATTCAATATGGAAAGATCACGAAGAAAAATGTTTGTGGGAAAGGTAGTGAGCAATCGAATGCAAAAAACAATTACCGTGCTTGTGGAACGGTATTTTCAGCATCCGCTTTACGGGAAATACATACGAAAAAGTACCAAGTTCATTGCCCATGATGAAGAGAATGCCTGTCAAGTGGGCGATACAGTTCGAATTATGGAAACACGGCCCATGAGCCGTCGTAAACGTTGGCGTCTGGTTGAGATTGTAGAGAAAGCCCAGTAATGGCTTTGCGGAGATGAGAGTTCAATGATTCAGAATTATACAAGATTAAACGTAGCGGATAACACCGGAGCGAAAAAAGTACAGTGCATTCGAGTTTTAGGTGGAACAAACCGAAGATACGGCAGCGTTGGTGATATTATTGTCGTATCCGTTAAAAGTGCGGTTCCTGGAGGGAGTGTAAAAAAGGGCGAGGTGAGTAAAGCGGTTGTTGTCCGGACCAATAAAGAAGTGGGACGGCCGGACGGATCCTACGTCCGATTTGATGACAACGCTGTGGTATTGATCAATGAACAGAACGAACCCAAGGGAACACGAATATTTGGTCCGGTAGCCCGGGAACTTCGCGAGAAACAGTTTATGAAGATTGTATCTCTGGCTCCCGAAGTACTTTAAAGGGTGGAGTATATCGAATGAAAGTTGTGAAAAACGACACTGTGTTGGTGGTTTCGGGCAATTACAAAGGGAAAAAGGGAAAAGTACTGAAGGTTTTTCCCAAGGAACACCGGGTGATTGTTGAAGGAGTAAATTTCATCAAACGGCATACTCGGCCTTCTCAGAAGAACCAAAAGGGGGGAATTATCGAGAAGGAAGCTTCCATTCATGTTTCCAACCTGATGGTGGTCTGTCCGAAATGCAATGCACCGTCCAGGCTTGGAAGAAAGGTTCTGGAAGATGGGAAAAGAATTCGAATTTGCAGAAGCTGTGGAGAAATGCTGGTAACATCCGCTTAACGTGACGATAGAGGAGGTTTACCATAGATGGAGAAATCGAAGAAAGCATCTGTTCCACGATTGTTGGTACGGTATCGAAAAGAAATCATTCCGCATTTAATGAAACGTTTTGGTTATAAAAACGTCATGCAAGTTCCGAAGCTGACAAAGATCGTACTCAACATGGGTGTAGGTGACGCCACTCAAGATGCGAAGTATTTGGAAGGTGGGGTTGAGGATTTGTCCATTATCAGTGGACAGAAAGCGGTGGTAACGAAGGCAAAAAAGGCAATATCCAATTTTAAACTCCGCGAGGGAATGTCCATTGGTTGCTGCGTGACCTTACGAAAATGGCAGATGTACGAGTTTTTTGATAGACTGGTTAATATGGCCATCCCAAGGGTTCGGGATTTTCGAGGAGTGAATGAAAATGGGTTCGATGGCAGGGGAAACTATACCCTTGGAATTCGTGAACAGATTATCTTTCCCGAGATTAATTACGATAAGGTCGTGAAGATTCGGGGATTCAATGTGACCATTGTGACCTCTGCTCGAACCGATGAAGAGGCGTATGAACTTTTAAAAGAATTTGGAATGCCTTTTCGAAAAAAGTAAGATTTTCTTGTAATATAATGAAGCATGTTCTTTTGGTTTTGATTTGAAAAAGTAGGGAGTTGCTGTTGGCAAAAAAGTCGCTCATTGTAAAAGCAAAGAGGCCGCCGAAGTTTAAGGTGAGGCGCTACAATCGCTGCAGCCGGTGTGGAAGGTCGAGGGGGTACTTGAGGAAGTTTGACCTTTGCCGGATTTGTTTCAGAGAGTTGGCTTTGTCCGGGGATATCCCCGGTGTGAGAAAATCAAGTTGGTGATGTGGCTTTTGATCAACGATCATTTTTCAGGAGTGTTGCATGTCCATGACTGATCCAATTTCTGATTATCTTTCCCGAATCCGGAATGCTGCGATGGCGCATCACAGCAAAGTGGATATTCCGGCGTCGAAAATAATCAAGGAAATAACCCGTATTTTGCATGAAGAAGGGTATATCAGAAATTATACGACCATTGATGATAATAAACAGGGAGTCGTTCGAATCTATCTGAAATACGGTGAAGATCGAAAGAGCGCTATTCATGGTTTAAAACGAATAAGCCGTCCAGGATATCGGCGCTATGCAAACGTGCAGTCCATCCCCCGGGTTCTGAATGGGCTGGGAGTGGCTGTTCTTTCGACGCCCAAGGGGCTTCTCCCGGATAAGAAGGCTCGAAAGGAGAGATTGGGGGGAGAGGTTCTCTTTTATGTTTGGTAAGGGTTTTTCTATTTTTACAGGAGTTTCAATTGTCCAGAATTGGTAGATTGCCCGTCGCTATTCCGCAAGGGATTCAGGTGAAAAAAGAGGGCAGGACTGTTATCGTAAGCGGTGAAAAGGGCATTTTAGAGGAAAAGATTCATCCCGATATGAACGTCATTATTGAGGAGAAGAGAATTTGCGTTGAAAGGCCCAGCAATGATGGAGTTCATCGTTCGCTTCACGGTCTTACACGAACTCTGATACAGAATATGATTACCGGACTGACAACCGGCTTTGAGAAGCGGCTTGAGGTCGTCGGAGTGGGCTACAGAGCGGAGAAGAAGGGCAAAGCACTTGTACTTCAATTGGTCTATTCGCATCCCATCTATTTCATTCCACCCGAGGGCATCCTTGTAGAGGTGCCTTCACCGAATTCTATTGTGGTCAAAGGGATCAGCAAACATTTGGTCGGACAGGTGGCGGCCAAGATACGGTCTTTCCAACCGCCGGAACCTTACAAGGGGAAAGGGATTCTGTACGAGGGCGAATATGTTCGAAGAAAAGCAGGAAAGACAACCGTGTAGTCATTATTTTATGGACAGGAAAGAGTCTATGAAGGAAAATTATAGGAAGTCTGGATCATGAGAAAGCACCTATCAAAAAAGCAATTGCGACGCATACGAATCAAAAAGAATATACGCAAGCGGATTCAGGGTACTCCGGAATGTCCCCGCCTGACTGTTTTTCGAAGTCTTCGATCCATATACGCACAGCTGGTGGATGATACTTCTCAAAAGACCTTGGTCGCGGTTTCCAGTCTTTCCAAATCCTTGAAAGAAGAAATCAAGAAATCCAAAGGAAAGATTGAAGCAGCCAAGATTGTGGGAAAAGCCATGGGGGTTGAGGCAAAGAAACGGAAGATCACCAACGTTGTATTTGACAGGAATGGGTATCTTTATCACGGTCGGGTGAAGGCGGTTGCCGACGGGGCCAGAGAGGCGGGATTGAAATTTTAGTCTGATTTTCGATAATAAAGAATTTTAATATGGAGAGCCGTTTTGGAAAAAATCAATGTAAGTGAATTGGAACTGAAAGAACGTGTAGTCCACATCAACAGGGTTGCCAAAGTAGTCAAAGGGGGAAGGAGATTTAGTTTCAATTCCATCGTCGTTGTGGGGGATGCCAAAGGATATGTCGGTATTGGAATGGGAAAAGCGCGCGAATTGACCGATGCGATTGCAAAAGGTTCGGAGAATGCAAAGAAGAGTATGACACGAATCCCTGTACTCCACGGCACGATTCCCCATACCGTTATTGGCAAATTTGGAGCAGGAAGGGTGCTTTTGAAACCGGCGTCTCCAGGAACAGGTGTTATTGCAGGAGGTCCTGTGCGTGCTGTCATGGAAGCAGCAGGAATACAGAATATCCTGACGAAATCCTTGGGATCGGAAAATCCCCACAATGTCGTCAAAGCAACCATGAATGGACTGCTTCAACTCAGAGATGGATTGATGGTTGCGAAGGAGAGAGAAAAAAGACTAAAAGAGATTTTTGAGTAACTGAACTTTGGCAAATTTATATTTCGTCTGTCATCCTTCGACGGAGTTTATCCTGATCCCGAAGTTTCGGGAGAAGGACTCAGGATGACCACCCCACTCTAAAATTTCCCAAAGTTCGGTGAGTAAATAAAGAGGATTTTTAAAACGTAGCGGAGCAATGGATGGGAAAGCTCAAGATTACTCAAGTAAAGAGTGCGATCCGACGCGATGAAAAACAAAAGCGAACGATTGAGGCGTTGGGTCTTCACCGGTTGCATCAAACGGTGATTCATAACGATGTACCCCAAATACGAGGGATGATCCGTAAAGTGATCCATCTTCTTCGAGTAGAAGAAGTGAAATGACGGTCACAGTAGGTTGATGAGGAGATCATGAATTTAGGCAGTTTAAAATACAGAGAAGGTTCACAAAAAAAGAGGAAGAGGGTGGGTCGTGGGCAAGGTTCGGGTCATGGCGGCACTTCATGTCGAGGGAATAAAGGGCAAAAAGCGCGGAGCGGCGCAAAATCGCGTTCTTGGTTTGAGGGGGGGCAGATGCCCCTGCAGAGGAGAGTTCCCAAACGCGGTTTTACTTCTATTTTTCGTCGTGAATATCAGGTTCTGAATGTGGGCGAGTTAAATCGTCTGAAAGAGGACAAGATTTCCATTGAAATTTTATGGAATGCACGGCTCATCCGGAAAAAAAACGTGCCTGTGAAAATATTGGGCGAAGGCGAGGTCACGAGATCCTTGGAGGTGGCGGCACACGCATTCAGCAAAAGTGCCATTCAAAAACTTGAAGCAACTGGAGGAAAGGCGATCCTGTTATGCTAAAGAGTTTTCAGAGTATTTTTAAGATACCAGAACTGAAGAATCGCGTTCTGTTTACACTTGGAATTTTGGTGTTATACCGGATCGGGTGTCATATTCCCATGCCAGGAATCAATGCGGCTGCATTGACAGAATGGTTTTCGCAGAGCCGGAATACGCTCTTTGGTTTGTACGATATATTTTCTGGAGGTGCATTTGCCAAGGCTGCGATTTTTGGCTTGGGCATTATGCCCTATATCTCGTCTTCTATTATGATTCAGCTCATGGGTGCTGTGGTTCCCTACTTCCAGCGTCTTCAAAAGGAAGGTGAGGAAGGACGTAAAAAGATCAATCAGCTGACCCGGTACGGGACGGTCATCATTGCTTCACTTCAGGCGCTTGGAGTTAGCATCTTTTTATCAAGTTTGACGGCTCCTCAGTCGGGTATGCCGGTTGTACCCAATCCGGGTATGGGATTTCGATTCCTCGTCATGGTCACGCTGTGTACAGGGACCATTCTGATCATGTGGCTGGGAGAGCAGATTACAGAGCGGGGCATTGGAAATGGGATTTCTCTGCTTATTTTTATCGGCATTGTGGACCGTTTTCCAACAGCGGTGCTGGAGGAAATTCAGCATCTGGTTAGCGGTAACCGGGCACCGATAATGGAATTTTTTATCTTCGCCGTATTTATTCTGATTATCTCTGCCGTGGTGCTTGTCACAGAAGGCACCCGGAAAATTCCCGTTCAATATGCAAAAAGAGTCATTGGCAGGCGGATTTTCGGTGGGCAGTCCACGTACATTCCCATTCGCGTATCGGGTTTTGGTGTGATGGCCATCATTTTTGCACAGGCCATGATGTTCCTACCACAAACTCTTGGGCAGATTTTTACCAAGGTGGAGTGGATTCAGAGCGTGCTCAGTTATTTTAATCTGCAATCGCCCCTTTACTGGTTTTTCTTTGGGCTGTTGATTTTGTTTTTTACTTACTTTTATGCCGCCATTGCATTCAACCCTGTGGATGTTGCCGATAACATGCAGAAGTACGGCGGATTTATCCCAGGAGTGAGGCCGGGGAAAAAGACGGCGGATTATATAGATCATGTACTGTCGAGGATCATGTTGCCGGCAGCGATTTTTTTTGCTCTGGTTGCTATCTTTCCCTACTTTGTGATAAAATACATGAACGTGTCTTATGGATTCTCACAGTTCTTTGGAGGGACGAGTCTTCTCATCATGGTGGGTGTGGCTCTGGATACGCTCCAGCAAATTGAGTCCCATCTTTTAATGCGGCATTACGAGGGTTTCATGAAGACAGGTCGCATCAGGGGCCGTCGAACTTTTGGGTGAAGTATTTGACAGGAACGTTTCAAGGTGATAAAACGATTGATCGTGCTGGGTGCACCGGGAGTAGGAAAAGGAACTCAGGCAAAAAGACTGGAGAAAGAGTTTGGGTGGAAGCATATTTCAACGGGGGATATGCTTCGCAGCGCTGTTCGTGAGGGGACGTCGCTGGGGAAGAGAGTTAAAGAAATCATGGAGCAAGGAGAGTTGGTTCCGGATGCACTTATGATTGAACTTATAAGCGAGCGTTTGGTGCGTGAAGATTGCAAGAGCGGATTTATTCTGGACGGCTTTCCCAGAACGGTTGTTCAAGCGGAACAGTTGGATGGTTTGTTGAGAAAGCAGGATGCGGAATTGGATGGTGTGCTGTCCATCCATGTGCCCAACGAAGCGATTGTTCGAAGGCTTACGCAAAGGCGTGTTTGTGACGTCTGCGGATCCATCTTAACTTTAAGGGAAGCGGTTGATGAAAGCCACCGATGCCCCTCTTGTGGGGGACAGCTGATTCGCCGAAAGGATGATCATCCTGAGACGATCAGACATCGTCTTACGGTTTATGAAAAACAAAGTCATCCGTTGATAAAGTATTACGAGGGCAGGAAAATCTTGAAACAAGTGGAAGGAACGGGATCAGAGGAGGAGATTTACCTGCGCATTCTTGATGTGTTGGGTATTCGTAGGAAAAACGATGATTCCCATTAAAACCGAGGAGGAAATTCAAAAGCTTCGTCAGAGTGCTCAAATTTTAGTAAAAGCATTTCGTGCGATTGAGGAGTTTCTCTGCCCCGATGTTCCAACACAACGATTGGATGAAGTGGCGGAAGAAGTCATTCGTTCGTGTGGTGGCATGCCTGCTTTTAAAGGATATAGAGGGTTTCCGTCATCCATATGCACTTCTGTGGACAGTCAGGTCGTGCACGGCATACCGAGTGCGAAAAGAATGCGAGAGGGAGAGATTCTCAGTGTGGACATTGGTGTTGAGAGGGACGGATATTTCACCGATGCGGCCAAGACCTACGGAATTGGGGAGATTTCGACTGATAAAATTCACTTGATGCGTGCTACCCGAACGGCTCTCCATAGGGGAATTCAAAAGTGCTGCGTGGGGAATCGTCTTTCAGATATTTCTCATACCATTCAGACCTATGTAGAGGCCAATCGGTTTTCTGTAGTTCGTGATTTGGTAGGCCATGGAATTGGACGATCTCTTCACGAGGAACCTCAAATACCGAATTTTGGTCCGCCGCACAGCGGACCCCAGCTTAAATCTGGAATGGTGTTCGCCATCGAACCCATGGTGAACATGGGATTACCGGAGGTAAAATTTTTGGAAGATGGATGGACGGTAGAAACTTTGGATGGATCTGCATCGGCCCACTTCGAACATACGGTTATCATAACGGATGGACAACCGGAGATCCTGACCGCGGGTATGGATGACGGCGATGCATTCGTGGGGATTTATGGCAAAAGAGCCAGCTATCAAAGTTGACGGAACCATTATGGACACACTTCCCAATGCAACGTTTCGTGTGCAGTTGGAAAGTGGTCACAAGGTTCTTGCGCATGTCTCAGGGAAGATGAGAATGCATTTTATTAAAATTCTGCCTGGAGATAAAGTGACTGTGGAACTTTCTCCGTACGATCTTACGAGAGGCAGAATTGTGTACCGATACAAATAGGTGAAAACGAGGATGAAGAATGAAAGTACGTGCTTCTGTAAAGAAGATGTGTGATAAGTGCAAAATCATACGAAGACGAGGTGTGCTTCGAGTGATTTGTAAAAATCCCCGACACAAGCAGAGGCAGGGATAATCTTTTCATGGAATCAATTATAAAGAGGAGACCCAGTGGCTCGTATTTCAGGTGTAGATCTTCCCAAAGATAAACGGATTGAAGCCGCATTGACTTATATTTTTGGGATCGGTCTTTCAACATCAAAAAAGATATTGGAGGAAGCAGGAGTCAATCCGGATATTCGCGTCAATGCACTGACGGATGAGAATGTGGCCAAGATTCGTTCTGTGATTGATGCGAAATACAAGGTGGAAGGAGCACTTCGGAGTGAAGTGACAATGAATATCAAGCGGCTCATGGATATAGGGTGTTATCGCGGTTTTCGCCATCGAAGAGGATTAACGGTTCGTGGTCAGAGAACGAGAACAAATGCTCGCACTCGAAAGGGCAGAGCAAAGACCGTATCAGGAAAGAGAAAAAAGTAAGCGGTTTTTCACTATAAAACTCTGAACAGAGGAGGAAGGATTTGATATCTCCACGAAAAGGTCGCAAGAAGAAAAGGGAAAAGATAGAAGCAGAAGGTCAGGCGCATGTTACAGCCACCTTCAACAATACCATTGTGACATTAACGGATAACTACGGCAACGTCATTTCTTGGGCATCGGCCGGGCGAATTGGATTTAAGGGGGCCAGAAAAAACACACCTTTTGCCGCGCAACTGGCAGCGCAAACGGCAGCCAAAGAAGCAATGGATCTTGGTCTTCGAAAGATCAGTGTCTTGGTAAAAGGGCCGGGTTCAGGAAGGGAAGCAGCGATACGGTCGCTTCAGGCGGCAGGATTGGAAGTTTTAGCGATTAAGGATGTGACTCCTATTCCTCATAATGGGTGTCGGCCTCCGAAAAGACGAAGAGTGTAATGGAAGTAAAAGAAGGATTTTTCCATGGCAAGATATAGAGACGCAATTTGTAAACTTTGTCGAAGAGAAGGGGAGAAATTATTTCTCAAAGGCATACGATGCCAAACGGCGAAGTGTGCTTTTGAAAAGAAAGGGTATCCGCCTGGTCAGCAAGGGAAATCTCGCAGAATGAAAAAGATTTCAGATTATGGCTTGCAGTTGCGAGAGAAACAAAAGATCAAGCGTTATTACGGTCTTTTGGAATCCCAATTTCATGGGACTTTTGAGAAGGCCAACAGAAAGAAAGGAATCACAAGCGAGAACCTTTTGAGAATGTTGGAAAGCCGGCTGGATAACATTGTTTTTCGATTGGGTTTTGCTTCTTCGCGGATAATGGCCAGGCAACTCGTTCGGCATCGCCACTTTACTGTCAATGGTCGGCTTGTGGATATTCCTTCTTATCAGTTGAATCCGGGGGATGTCGTTCAAGTGCGGGAGAAAAGTCGGAAGATGGAGGCCATCCATGCTTCCATGCGGAGGATGAAGGAAGGGAAACAGTTGCCCTGGTTGAGTCTCGATAAGGCCAACCTGAAAGGAACCTATTTGGAAGTTCCCAACAGGGCGGACATCCCCGTTACATTCAATGAGAATTTGGTTGTCGAGCTTTATTCAAAATAAACAAGACGAATTTTGAGGACAATTTGAATGAATTGGTCTACATTACAAATGCCGGAAGGCATCGAGCGAGACGAAGCGACCTACTCCACCGTGTACGGTAAGTTTGTCGTGCAGCCTCTTGAGAGGGGTTTTGGTGTCACTCTGGGCAATGCTTTTCGCCGCGTACTTCTGTCTTCTTTACAGGGTGCGGCGATTACACATGTCCGGATTGATGGTGTCCTGCACGAATTTTCTACCATACCAGGAGTTGTCGAGGATGTCTCCGAGATTATTCTCAACCTGAAACAAGTTTGGATCAAGCTGCTGAATAGACGTCCTGATCGTGTGATGATTGAATTGAAGGGTCCGGGAGAGTTTAAAGCAGGAGATATTCAGAAGAATACAACGGATTTCGAGATCTTGAATCCCGAGCATCACATTGCAACCCTAAATGAGGATGCCAACTTTACAATGGAATTGAGGATTGGCAAGGGCAGGGGTTACGTACCGGCGGAAGACAACAAACTGCCTGATCAACCCATTGGTACGATTACTCTGGATGCTGTTTTCAATCCAATACGAAAAGTAAATTATATTGTGGAAAATACCCGAGTCGGGCATCGAACCGATTATGAGCGGCTTATTCTTGAAGTGGAAACCAACGGGAGTGTTACACCGGATGATGCACTTACGTTTGCTGGAAAGATTCTTAAAGATCACATTGAACTTTTTATAAGTTTTGATGTCGAATCTGAAGAAGAGGAAGAGGTGTCGCAGATTGATGAAGATGCCCTTCGCATTCGGAAGCTTCTGAAAATGAGCGTTGATGAGCTGGAACTGTCGGTGCGGTCCCACAATTGTTTGAAAGCGGCAACCATTCAGACCATAGGAGATTTGGTTCGTCGGGATGAGCAGGAAATGCTCAAATTCCGGAACTTTGGTCGTAAATCTCTTCAGGAACTCTCAAGAATATTGGAAGAAAAGGGACTTTATTTCGGGATGGATGTGGATAAATATTTCAAAGAGGAGTCTTCGTGATTTGGGGATTGTAGACGAGGAGAAGTATATTCATGCGACACCGGAAACAGGGAAGAAAATTAAGCAGAACAGCATCACACAGGAAAGCCACGTTGGCCAATCTCTCTTGTGCATTGTTTGAACGGAAGCATATCACGACAACGGAGGCGAAGGCAAGGGAAACGAGACGCGTTTCGGAAAGACTCATTACATTGGCAAAAAAACAAACCCTCCACGCACGGCGTCTTGCTGCTGAAGAGCTTCGTCATAAGCGGATTGTTAAAATTCTCTTCGATGAGATTGCGACGCACTATGTGGACAGAACAGGCGGTTATACGAGACTTATTAAATTGGGACAGAGAGCAGGAGATGGAGCCCATATGGCTGTCTTGGAATTGGTCGGCTTTGAGATGGCCAGCAAAAAGAAGAAAGCGAAAGAGATAGAAAAAGAGACCAAGGCCGGATCCAAAAAGAAGAAACGGTCAAAGGGCGAAGAAGTCGAGGCAGAAGCTCCCATCGCTACCGAAGAAGAGAAGAAGAAAAAAACCAAAGAGAAGAAGTCAAAAGCAAAGGATAAAGAAAAAAAGCCCGAGGAAAAGAAAGAAAAGAAGAGAAGCGATAAGAAGAAGAGGACTTCTTCCAAAAAGAAAAAATAGCGCTCTTCTCTCGATTGTATTTAACGGCGTTTTTTGAAAAGCAACCTAAGCGGAAGGTTGCTTTTTTTTATTGGATTTTTTAAAAAGGCTGGATTTTTTAGTCGGAATTTCGAGTATCAGACCTTTATTATTAAAGAAAAAGAGATCACCCACCGTTAGGCCGATGGATTGCCGCAGGGGCCGCCAGTTTTCTCTGTACGCTTCATTATCAACGGTTGTGCCTTTTTCTCCTTTATTAACTACGCGTACGCGCTGGGGGTGTTCGCGGTTGATCATGAAAGGAGAATGGGTCGTGTAGACAAGCTGATTTTTTTGTGATAGATCTTCGAGAAGATGGGTGAGATCTTTCTGACCCGAAGGATGCAGGTGAAGGCCCGGTTCGTCCAGAAGAAAAAAATATTCGTTGGCCCTGGCTTCATTCGTCGTTGCGATAAAGTTAATGTAAAAAGAAAGGTACCAAAGAAACCCGGGGGATCGTGTTTTTGGTGTATCGTAGACGGTTGTGGCATCGCTGAAATCAACGTACAGGAGTTTCCCGTTGACTCTCAGTTTGATTTCCAAACTCGGTTCCTGTGACCATACCTGTTGTATTCTTTGGGTGATTTCCCGACCCGTTTCTTCGGCGGCTCGCCTGCCACGTGTGGAATCTTCAAATATAAGGGACGGATCGTCTACACCTCCGATTTTTAATAGGCTTCTTTCCGTAATGGAATCGTTGCCGGCCTTGATCAGGCTGTCCATTTCCACCCGATCCTTGATCACAGAGATAGAGTCAAAGTAGAGGATTTTTGGCAGAAATTCGAACAGAGGTTTTACGTTGCCAATGGTAAGGATTTTATCGTTGGCGAGGATTTTGTAATCCGTGATGCGCGGCCCCTCTCTTTTCAGTATGAAGGAATCTATTGTTCGAAAGCCGTCATAAATTTTTATGAGTTTGGCGTGTTCTTCACGCGAGAAGTTGGTGAATTCCAGACTAATGGTGGGTGGTTTTCCATTTTGATAGGATTCCGAATATTGGCAGGTTTGCTCCATATTCAGTGTAAGATCAGGACGGAAATATTCAATGGATTTAAGAATGTTGGTCTTACCCGATTCGTTGGGGCCAATTAGAACTGTGATTTTTGGGGAAAGAGGAAGCTTCAGTTGATTGATGGATTTGAATGCTTGAATATAGATGTTGGATACAATCATATAGACCCCTTCTGTTTTAATGATTTTAAAATTACACATCTTTTTGAAAAATGCAAGTGAAAAAAACACAAAAGCCGTTTCATCAAACGGCCTTTGTGTGGTAGATTTCACAGCAAGAAATTTTAATGGGTGATGCTCAAGGATACATGAACTTCTCTGCCGGGAAGGGGATACCCATCCAGAATAAAAATGGACTTGTCCGTAAAATTTTGGGCTTGAATAGAAACCTCCGCACGAATACCGGCCATGGGAAAAGAAAAACCAATGTTGCCGTTGATTAAGGAATAAGCGTCAAGGAATGCATAAGTATTTACAGACGGATCGTAGTTGAAATACCGTCTTTTTCCCACATGCCGATAATTTAGGTTCACCTGGAAAATCGAGAAACGAAATCCAGTGGAGATATCGTATTTTGTATCCGGCCGGTAGATGAGGCGCTTTCCTCTGTTCGGTGAACCGGGGGTTTCATCGGTGGCCTCCATCCGTGTATATGAAACGGTCACGTAGGCACGATTGTTGGGAAGATGAAAACGGAAGCTGTTCTCAAATCCGACTGTTTTTGTTTTACCGACATTTTGGGGTGCCCAAACCCACGGCGCGACTTCGTTCCAGAGGATAAGATCCTGGATGTCGTTTTGAAAACAGGTTACATCCATTTGGAAAAGGCTGGATTTGTTTCGTTGAATCGAAAGCCCTACATCAACGTTTGTTGCCACTTCGGGATGAAGATTTGGGTTGCCGTGCGAATAACCATCATTGGGCCAGTAGAGATCATTAAACGAAGGTGCCCGAAAAGATCGGCTGATGTTTCCGCGCAGTGCAATACGCATCTTTTGGCCGGAGTAGATCATGACTCCCATTTTTGGACAGACCTGTGCGCTGATGTCGGAATACTTGTCCCAACGCAGAGCGGGCATCCAACTGCATTGGATGGGAAGATTGAGTAAGGGAAGAGCGTGATGAAATTCGGCCTGCGTATACAGGCTCTGGGTGATGCGGTTTTGCCTGTTGAGATCGGTGCTTTGCAGCCGCTCCTGTCTGTATTCACTGCCCAGGGCCACAATGAAAAAGGGTGCAAGGGTCCATCGGGATTGTATATCGAAACCCCTGACATCGTTTTTATGCTGGCTGTGTATGGGATTCCAGCCACCGGGATCGTTGTAATTTTGTTGGTCCTTTTGCATGTAGACTTGGGTTTCCATACGCAAACGATTTCCGATTTGATGCTGATATTGAATACTGTACAGACTTTTTTTATCGTCACGGCGGGCGAGGGGAGAGAGAAGACTTAGAGGCCCTGCCACTCCGCGCTGGGATACAAATCTGTGGTGAAGAAATTGGAGTTCGCCATTCCGGGCGATGTTCATTTTTGTTTTGAGAAAAAAGTTATCTCCTTGAAAGTCGTTATTGGTGCGGCTGGAATCGGCATTTGTCGTGGGATCCTTGTATGTGAAATTTCCCTTGCTTTCCGTATGGTTGTACGAGACGAACGCCTTCAGGATGCCCAATTGCTGGGAGCCAAAAAGAGACAGTTCCCTTGTTCCGAAGGATCCCAGGGTTGAACGAATGCTATACAAAAATTCTTTATTGGGAAGCGATTCCTTGGTGATCATGTGAACAGCTCCGCCTATGGCATCCGATCCCAATAAGGCCGAATGCCCTCCCCGGACAATTTCGATTTTTTCGAGAGCGTCTGCTGGAATGGTGTTTATATCCACGCCTCCCATTTGCGCTGAATTCAGACGCAGACCGTCGAGGAGAACCAGGACGTGGGAATCGCTGCTGCCCCGGATGGAAAGCGTTTTTAAACCGGCAAAGCCGCCGTTGTCCTTTACAAAGACGCTGCATGCCGATTCTACCAAGTCACCTGCTGTGCAGCCGCCGTTTTTTCTGAAGTCCGATTCGGTCAACACTTCTGAAGAGACGGAAACGTGGGTCTGAAGATGGGCAGACTGGGTGGCTGTCACAATCACCGGATTCATGGGAACAACCGTGGGCGTCAAGGCCACATCGCGCTGGATTGCACGGTGAGCCGATACAGAAATACCGTGCAAAGTTATTCCCTCATAGCCGATAACAGAGACGGAGACGGAGTAATCCCCTGGCGGAAGGACGAGGAAGTAGTAGCCTCCAGCATTGGAAGCCGTTCCGTAATTTGTGTTTTGGACCACGATATTGGCATCCGGAATGGGAGTTCTTGAATTTTTGTTGGTAATGTAGCCGGAAAGGATGCCTTTTTCCGGAATTGGAACTGCATTTGAAAAATTCGATTGAAAGAGTATCATCGTAAGTAGGAATACGGTGACAAGAGAGATTTTTTTCGTTTTCATAATATCCTCCTTTGCTTTCCCTCGAAAGCGGTTCAGAGTTTGAAGATTTATTGGTCTCCTGACTGACGGTTCAAACCTACTGACCAGACCTTCCCGCTCCGAAGGGTCGGAGCAGTGGCATTCTCTGGTTTTCGTCACCGATCACAGTAGCGGGGCTGTAGCAGACTCACACGGCTTTCCCAAGAAATCTCCATCCACAATGCGTAATGCAACCGAAAATAAAGTGAGATGCATCACCTCCTTTTGGGGTTTTTTAATCAAACAACTCCCAAGAAAACCCTATGCGCGTAAGTCTCTTGGGCAGGAAAAAACCGTAAACAAGAGAGGTCTCGGTGCTCAGTATGTTGTCTACGGCAAAAGTAAACAGGGCATTTTTTATCAATCCAAAGGATGCTTTAAAATCAAGAACCGATCCGGAAGGAATAACGAGAGGGTCGCTGGTTTCCGGAGTGCTGCTTGCCAGGCTCAGAAATTTTGTCCAATACCGCTGGCAGAGACAAAGGCGTACGTCAAGATCGCCATGAAAAAGGCTGTGTTCCCAGATCAGCCTATGGGTGCCCCAAAGTGAGGGTCTTTCCGGAAGTTCTTTTGTATCCGATGTCTTGAGTAAATTAAGAGTAAAGGAAACCCGAAATCCGTGCCAAGGTCCCACTTGTACGTCTGTTTCCAAACCCGAAAACAAGGCCTTGGCGCTGTTTGTGAATTGGGCACCGTCCTGCGACATGGCGATTTGAATGAGATTGTGCGTCTTCCGGATGTAACCCACAATCTGAATTTGAAATCGTCCGTGTGCTGTCCATTGAAGTCCGGTTTCCAGGGTTTGACCTGCTTCGGATTTTAAATTCGGATTTGGAAGGATGTGATAGATCGAACTCGAAAAGGCATACGACATGGGCAGATTCTGTCCTTCCCCGTCGTGCGAACCGAAGGGGATGGGAATAAGGCTTTGATTGGTCAGTTGATCGTACGACGTGGGCACTGTAGGATAGAAGGGATAGCCCCGCATCTCTCCCAAGGATGGATCTCTGAGGCTTTCTGCATAACTTGTCCGGAGCGCAAAACCGGATCCAAACTTCCAAGTCCACTGGGTTGCTTTTAAAAATCGTATCGTATTATCCGGAGAGACGTGGAGAGAAAGTTGCACTATCGGAACAAGTTTTTTTGAAAGCAAAATTTTTCCCAAGAGAAAACTCTGGGTTACGGTATCTCTGTATCTGTGGTTGTGGGATTCCTTAAATTCGCGCACAGTCGTCTGGATTCCCCAAGAAAGCGGGATTGGGTATTTTTCGATTCCCTGTCTCAGGGCAATCGAAGTGGTTTTCACAGGAAAGGATTCTGTGGAGTGCAGGTCCATTTTCTGAAATTCGTATACATGCGAGTTGTGATTGACAAAAAACGAGGTAGAAATTTTCCACAGGTGAAAATCGGCCTTCAGTGTGTGATGGAAATCGCTTGTTTTTCGATGGGAATTGGAGAGCACGAGGGTGTCGCCTGGAATTTGAAAAGGGTAGGGAAGGTTGACATCGGATTTGGTATGCAAAACGGCATAGCTCAATTCCACGCCAGAAGAGGGGGAGCAGGTGATTTTTGATCGCACTTTTTGACTTGAGTACTTTTGATAGGGAAGATGGTCACCGTATTTTTTTAAAAGGACGCCAGAAAAAATACTCCACTTTGGACTGAGTTTTCGGCCAAAGGAGACGTCCAAATCGCTGTAATTGTTCTTACCTGTACGGTACACTACTTTTGTGTAGGGTCTGCGAGTGGGTATCGTTCGGGACACGATATTGACCGTTCCTCCGATGGGACTGACCCCGTACGGATTGAGAGAGGGGTAAATCTCAATTTTTTGGATCATCTCGGTAGGGAGAAGGTTCAGGTCGTAGATTCCAGACCACGGTTCGGTTAAAGGACACCCGTCGAGTAGAAACACCGTTTGATTTTCATTGGCACCCCGAAAACGGGTGGATGTCCATTGCCCCGTTGTCCCCATGTCGCGGATCCATACGCCGGGCATCGAATTTATTAAATCGCCGAGGTAGCGGTAATTTTTTATCTGGGCCTCACGGATGTCGAGGGTAATGGGCGAAAAAAGAGTGTCCGGATCTTGTTCTGCGAACAGGAAGCAGAAAGGGGCAATGATCATGGACAACAAGGTGCGGAGCGTACGTTTCATATTGGATTTTTCTCCAGGAAAAAGCTCGAAAACCAGCCCGAACGAGCAGCCACTCTCAGAAGGATCGGAACAACCGTGAGAAAAATTACTGTATTGCTGAGGATGTGGAGAAGATAAAATCCCAGCCCAAAAACAAAACTTCCTGCAAGGTTTTTGAGAGAAAAATCCACAAGAAGAACAAACGATAAAGTGGTCAGCACGGCAAAAATCAGGGTTGAAAAAAAGCCTGCCATGCCGAGTTCGAGATAATACACTACGCGCGTCTGAATTTTCTGTCTTCCAAGTAGGCCTCCCATACATCCAGCCAGACTCATGGAAAAAACTTGGGCGATAAAAAGTGGGGGTGCTGCCATACCCAAAGGATTGAGTAGGGAGTACAGAGCTTCTGTCAGAAGGCCGATCAAAAAACCTTCCCAAACACCGAGGAGGTATCCTCCGATAAAAATCGTGGCGGTAACCAGTTCCACATTGGGAATGGAAATAAGAGCCAGTCCCAAAGAAATTCCAAGAGCAATGAAGATGCCCATGAGGGGTAATTTTTTTTGATTTGATGTCATAGGGCGATAAAAAAACCGACCTTGAGGGTCGGTAAATTCCACAGTATTCCTCTTGCCTTCCCTCGAAGGGCTTACGCGATAGGCAGGTCTCCTGGCTTTCCCGATCCTGACCGCCTTCCCACTCCGAAGGTTCGGAGCAGTGGCTCATGGTCAGTGTATCTTGTCCGATAGATCGAATATCGAGATTACAGTTGCGGGGCAGCTCCCGATTTTCACGAGATTCCCTATTCTTCCCGCCATGGTTTGATCACCACGATAAATTCGGCGGGACACCTGTCGTGGGAATGAATATATGGAATAAGAGAGGGAAAGTCAAGAAGATTATTTCCGCTGACAGGGGTAATTTTTTGACTTGACTTTTTCAGGAATCCTTGTACCATTGTAACGAATATAAAAAACTTTTTGTTTGGCATTTTTATTTTGTCGCAGTCTTCCTTTGTGCTACCGAAGGAGTTCTTCTCCTTCGCCTAGTATTCGACTCGGAGAAGAACTCCTCGCCGAGCAGCGAAAACGTTGTAAGGGTTTATAGATTGATCGGCTTTAATTCTTGATTTCGTGAGGCTTACTAAAAACGGTGATAAATATTTAGATTGGTTGGCATGGTGAGAAAAGAATTCCTGACACACACAATCTTCATCATTTTATTATCTAGAATAACTGTAGCTACTCAGGTTGGTAATACGCTTCAATTAAGGATTTTTCCGGAGTTACGAGGAGAGAAAATTGAGGCAATTTCTGTTATTGATCCCAACAAGGCGATTGCAGCATCCAAAGAAGCATTATTCAAATGGGAAGGCAACACATGGCAGGAATTTTATCCGCCGTTTCCACAAAAAAAGATTTGCCTCGATTTTTTAAAGGCATTTTCCTTTAAAAACATCTGGGTTTTTTACCGAAAAGAAGATAGGTATTATCGATCCGACATCTACCATTTTAACGGAGATACCTGGCAGAAAATTCCTTCACAGCAACCCTACACGTTGACTTCTGCGGGTTTTATTGATTCGAAAAGATTTTTTGCCACAGGCGACTGGGGAAATTTAATCTATTTTGATGGAAAGGCTGTAATAAATATCCCCAATCCGGGCGGCTTTTCTTCGAGAATTGCAAAGGTATTCAATTCATCCCATTTCTTTATCTGGACAAAAGTGAATGATTCTGCTTCGGAGCACGTTTTCTGGTTGTATGAATATGACAAAGGTGCGTGGAAGGTGATGGGAGAAGTGAAGCATCTTATCTGGGCATCTCTTTTTCTTAAACCGGATTCGGGCTATTTTACCACAAAAGACGGCTTTCTTTTTCAGTATTCTAAGAATAAAATCACTTTTGTCGATTCGTTTCCACTCTTTCCTACGGGACCTCATGAAGACATGAAGGTGTATTATTGGAAGGATGAAATTCTTTGGTCGTACGATATCGCAACTCGGGAAAGGGCTAAAATTGCATCTGTCCCCTTCTCATGCATTCCCACGTTTCTTGGAGAAAATGAATTCTTACTTCAAGATAACGACAATACTGTTTACTATCTTGGAAAAAGAGCTATTGGGAAACCCATTAAAAAGCAGCAGATTGAATTCATTTTATACTCAGCCGGTCAGAATCCCAGCCAACATTTTGGTGTCAGCAGCTACTGGAACAGACAAAAAGGGATTGATCTGTATTTTACCAATCTTTATGAAACCAATAATTTCTATACTTTTGAATTCTCCAAGAACGATGTCGGTTATAAGGATGTTCTGTTGAATCGTCACTTGATAGGATATGAAAAGGCGAATGTGCCAGAAGATACTTTGGACTTAGGCGTGTTTTTCGCGGATATAGATAACGACGGAGATCAGGATGCGGTTTGTGCCGCATTACGCGGTAGGTCTCTTCTGTATGAAAACTTGGGTGATGACAAGTTTATGAACATTACGGAGGAAATGCACTTCCCACTTGACGGCCGCTTTTATTCAGTTGGGTGGAACGACTGGAATGGGGATGGTCTGCTGGATGCTGTTGGAGGCGACATAACCGGACCGCTCCATTTCTTACTCAATGAGGGTTATTTTCGTTTTCGAGATGTTACCCCTCTAACTGGTATCCCAGATACACTGAAGCATTATTCTTCAGCCTTAGCCGACATGGATAACGATGGTGATTCTGATCTTTTTCTGTACAATGTTTATGGTTCGATTCGTTATTTTGAGAACGAAGGAGTGCAGGCGACGAGTAAGTTGCCTCTATTTGTGGATGTCAGCGCTCGGTCTCCCCAATTGACGACTCGATTTGATTTTTTCACTCAATCTATGGCCTTCGGCGATTATGATAATGATGGTGATCTTGATTTGTTCCTTGCCAATCGCGCATCGCCTCTCAAGCTATTCCAGAACGATGGGCATGGCATGTTCACTGATATGAGTAATGAAACCGGGTTCAACCAGAGTGTATTGGCATACGGAGCAAACTGGGGCGATCTGGATCAGGATGGATACTTGGACCTTTTTCTAACCACTTTAGGGAGTAATTATGTTTTTTGGAATCATCAGGGGAGATTTTTCGAGAGCGATTCCACGTGTCTGCCCAAAAATGATTTGGGCTATTCTATGGGTTCTGTGCTGGAAGACATGGACCGAGATGGTGATCTGGATATCGTGGTCGCTAATTGTGAAATTTCTTACAGCAGAATCTATCTCAACATGCTGAACCGCAATCATTGTATCAAAGTTGGATTGCGAGGAACGAAAAGCAACTTCTTCGGCATCGGCGGGCGTGTCTGGCTGTATGAGAGCGGACATGCAAACGATCTTGCTTATTTGAGAGGCTTTCGGCAGGTGATGACAAACACGGGCTATTGCAGCTCCTGTTTGCCGGAGGCCTATTTCGGAGTCTCTCCCGAGAAACGGTACGATGTGGTTGTTGAATTTCCCAACGGCCAACGGGTTGAGAAATTAGACTTGATTGCAGGGAAGACCTGCATAGTTCAAGAAGAGGCAAGTCTGTATTGGAAGGCTGGGAGAAAATTCGCCTTTTTTGGAAAATTTATTTACCGGCCAAAATATCGATTGGTATTGTTACAGGTTGTATTCTTCTTTTTCGTATTACTGCTATTCAATTTATACATCCATTTCAAAACGTACTGGCCGACGCCTCACATTTTGATTTTTGGCATTTCATTATTCTCGTTCTTTATCGTAACCATGTTTTTGTTTAGTTCCGCTCGAATGAATCTCGAATGGTTCTTGCCGATTTTTTCGACTGCCATCATCGGTATCCTGCTTTCGTACATCATGCAGCGTAACATTGCGAAACGCTATAAAAGTGAGCGTCAATCTGAACTGTACGACTTAATGAGGCAGTTTCACCATAACAAAGAAGGTATGAAACAGGTCGACCATCTTGCTTTGTTCCTGAACAATATAAGTCGGACGACACAAGATGTGAAAATGAGAGAAAGTTTTCGGAATGAGTTAGAAACTTGTCATGTCCTTACCCTTCCGATGATTCGGCGTTTGCTGGACGAAGGCAAACGATTGGGACTTCCCAGAGCAAAGGTTGGTCTGATGGAAACGAATATCAAGCAGTTGTATCGTAACATTTCCAAACTATTACGTGACTTTCAGCAGCCGAGCTCGGTTACATTCGAGTCCAATCAGGCTATAGATTACCTCGCTTCATCGATCAAAAAGCTGAAGAACGGTATTCTGTCCATGCGTAGAGAGGTGGAAATGTTTTTTGCTATTGATCCCTTACGTGTCTTGAATGATGTCGTGGTTCAATACCCTCAATTCATGGAAGTTTCACGTATCAACCTTTGTGGAGAAAAATCTTTAAAGGTCATTATCCCTTATCATGAGCTGGCATCGGTTTTTACCAATCTGTTTGATAATGCTCTAGATTCGATGAGACATAAAAAAGACAAACGGATTTTCATTTCTGTAGAGCCGTTGTCTGGTCAGACTCTGGCGATAAAGATACAGGACTTTGGCGAAGGCATCCATCCGGACCACCATTCCATTATTTTCGAGGAATCCTTCTCCACAAAGGGTCCGAGTGGTATTGGATTATTCAATGCTCGGAAATATTTACGCCGTTACGGAGGGGATATTGAACTTCTTCAGTCCGCTCCAGATGAGGGCGCCGTTTTCCAAATCAAATTGAGGGTGTTGGAGAAATGAACAAACTATCCATTTTGATGATCGATGATGATCCGGTCTTTATTCAAAGCTATGCAGCGTTTTTGAATGACGAATATCAGGTCATAGGGGCTGCGGATATTCCAGCCGGAATAAAATGTATTGAGAAACAATGTCCTGCCGTTTTGCTGCTGGATATTTCTTTTAAAGCAGAAAGAGAAGGGCTGGCCGCTCTGCCGCACATCAAGAAAGAATTTCCCCACCTTCCCATCGTTATCGTCACGAACTGGGATTCGCATCTGATCTGCAAGGAGGCTTTGACCTTGGGAGCGGACGATTTTTTCGTGAAGTCGGACAATGTCAGCCAATTGAAAGTCATTCTTCAGAATCTTTTGGTTCGGGGGCAAAAGCCCGCCTTGGGTGGGCAAAGGGGTGTTGAAGAACCGGACGAATTTCCTGTTGCCCAGTCAGCCGTTTTTAAACATGTTTTAAATGAAGCGAGGAAAGTGTCCCGCTGCTATTCTACATCTGTACTTGTCACAGGGGAAACAGGCGTCGGAAAAGAGGTCGTTGCGGAATACATTCACAAGCAGAGTCAACGGCGAAGCGGACCTTTTATCGCTGTGAATTGCGGCTCACTACCTGCAACTCTGATTGAAAGCGAACTGTTCGGGCATGAGAAAGGGGCGTTCACGGGAGCGCTTCATCAGAAGAAGGGCAGATTCGAAATGGCCGACGGCGGCACGATTTTCTTGGATGAGATCGAGGACATGCCTCTTCAATCCCAGCCGGCTTTGCTCCGCGTACTTGAGGGGAAGGCGTTCGAGCGGTTGGGCGGTACGCAAAGTTTGACTGTGAACGTCCGAATCATTGCCGCGACGCAGAGTGATTTGAAGGAGCGGGTCGAGAAAGGGGCATTCCGGGAAGACCTGCGCTATCGTCTTTCCGTGTATCCGATTCACATTCCTCCGCTAAGGCAGAGAGAGGACGACGTCCTGCCCCTCTGTCACTATTTTCTGAAGGATTTTCAGGAAAAGAATAGAACAGGCAAAAAGCGACTTTCACAGAGCGCTCTGCTCATGCTGAAGAATTATCAGTGGCCCGGCAATGTCCGCGAACTCCGGAATGTGATTGAGAGGGCGGTCGTCCGGAGCGAAGGAACCGAAATCCGGCCCGCCGATTTTTTGTTGCAGGATGTTACTGATCAAACGATCGGCCTTCCTTACGATTCGGCCAAGGCACGCGCCGTCAGGGAGTTTCAGAAGAATTATATCAAATCGGCGCTGTGCCGGAATCAGGGCAACATTTCGGCGACGGCAAAAGAGATTGGCATGTCCCGGCAGGCGCTGACCAAGATCGTACAGGAGTTGCATCTGGATGTAAATAGAAAAACATAGAAGAACTATCAAAGTCCCCCTTGTCAAAGAGGGATTTAGG
>Ga0172363_10000610_pt1 | contig 27674 bp, 28 predicted proteins | sample LakKivs2_kivu2a2_FD_114541 | JGI IMG/M metagenome (GOLD analysis project Ga0172363, IMG submission 114541) | Sediment microbial communities from Lake Kivu, Rwanda - Sediment s2_kivu2a2 | ecosystem: Environmental > Aquatic > Freshwater > Lake > Sediment | place: Rwanda: Western Province, Lake... | reverse complement strand
AGCGATCCGGCCCTCTCAATCCCGGATAAAACGGAAACGCAAAACGCCACGCCTGCGGTCATCACGGTTTCATCAACTCCGGCGCTATTAATTTAGGCCCGTTCCGGCCGCCTGTCAAGGCAAGCCGGACGATTGCCAGTTCCCATCACAAGGCGGCGTTCAGAACGCGAAAGGAGGCCGGGCCGGCCCGCGCTCCGTAATGATGGCCGTGATGAAGCGGGCGGGCGTCACGTCGAAGGCCGGATTCCGGACCTCGACATCCGGCAAAGTGATGAGCTTGCCGCCGGCCTCCCGCACCTCGGACGCTTCGCGCTCTTCGATGGCAATGTCCAAGCCATCGGCCAGCTCCCGGTCTATGGTCGAGAACGGAGCGGCGACGTAGAAAGGAACGTTGTTCTCCGCGGCCAAAACCGCCAGGGAATACGTGCCGATTTTGTTGGCCGTATCGCCGTTACGGGCGATCCGGTCGGCCCCGACGATAACGGCCCGGACCTCCCTCCGGCTCATCAGCCAGCCGGCCGCGTTGTCGGTAATCAGAGTGACCGGGATGCCCTCCCTCTTTAGCTCCCAGACCGTCAACCGGGCCCCCTGAAGGAATGGCCTTGTCTCGCAGGCCAGCACCCTTATCTTTTTCCCCTGCCCGACGGCCGCCCTGACCACACCCAGGGCCGTGCCGTAGGCCGCCGTGGCCAGAGCGCCGGTATTGCAGTGGGTCAGGACGGTCCAACCGTCCTTGATGAGCCGGGCCCCATGACTGCCTATCAGCCGGTTGGCCTCACCATCCTCGCGCTCCATGGCCGCCGCCTCATCAAGTATGACTTTCTTGAGCACCGCCGGCCCGGCCCCTTCGTTTTTCTCATAAACCCTCTCCATCCTCTCCAGGGCCCAGAACAAGTTGCGGGCCGTCGGCCTGGTCCTGGCCAAACGGTTGCATATCCTATGAAAATCGCGGCCGAGCAGACGCCTGTTCTTTTCGGCGAGAGCCATCACCCCGAGGGCCACACCGTAGGCCGCGGCCACACCGATAGCCGGCGCCCCGCGCACGGCCATCTTCTCGATGGCCCGGGCCACTTGAAGGTAGGTCCGGCATTGAAGGTAAACTTCCCGCCAGGGCAGCTTCCTCTGGTCGATAAGGATCAGGCGATTGTTTTTCCAGGCCAGCGAGGGCAACATTTGTTGTTCAGTTCTTCTTCCAGTCCGGCGTTTCCGGGCCGGGCCAGCCCCATCGGGCCGCCCAGGCCGCATGACGGGCCTCGAACTCTTCCTTCTCCGGCGAGGGAAGGAGATCCTTCAGCTTCTTATAGCAGAAAACAAGCTGATTGTCGTTGTCGCGCAGGATGATCTCTGAAGACAGCCCCAGCTCGCGGGCGACAACGGCCTCGGAGTAGCCTCGCTCGTGGTCGCCGCTGTGACCGCAGACCTGCGAAGCGAGATAGTGGTAAAGACCGCAAGCATAATCGTCTTCTATGAGCTTGTCCAAATCGCGCAACAACGCGCTGAGAGCCTTGCCTTTTTCTTTCGGCGTAAGGCCCAGGGATTTCCTCAAAACGGCTTCCGTCCTTTTCGAGGCAGAGGTCATGACCGCCGGCCGGAACTTTGAATTACGCATCAGATTCTCATAAACCCCGCCAGCCGAATCATCGAGTCCGATAGCCTCGAACGAGGCCGCCAGGCCGAGAAGGGCGGCGTCGGAAGCCCAGGCCTGGGCCGGATCGTGACCGAGGGCGAAAGCCTTGACGAAACTGGCCTCAGCCTCCTTCCACATGGCGAGATTTACTTCAGCCAGACCCTTCACCAGGAAAACCTGAATGGAAGGATCTTTTTCGGCTTCGACCGAGGCCTCAAAACGGGCCAGCTTGTAAAGGGCGACCGCTCTTTCGGTCCGCAAGGCGGCTTCCTCCTGGCCGGCCCGGGCATAATAGATCTTGGCTTTCTTCAGGTGCGAAGCACATGAAACCGAGACGGCAAGAATGATTATTCCCGCCAGCACCGGCGCCGCCAGCCTCTGCCCGTTACCAAATTTCTTAGGCATCGCCATCGGCAATCCTTTTTCCCCTGATGCCTTCAATGATCATTTCCTGAACGTCTTCGTCCTCCAGCAAATGTATTCCGAGAGAAGCGAACTCCCTGGCCAGGGCCCCAAGTTTGCGGCTCAGGCTTGTCTCTTTGAGCGCCGGCGCTATATCGTCGATCGCCCGGCCGATACGACTCCGGAAGTCCGATACTATCCGGCGGAATTCACCGCTCCCGATTTCAGCCCGGAACAAATCCTTAAGGAAAACGTCCTCCAAACCGAGTACCGGGTAAAGAGCCGCGAATGCTTCCCGGAGAGCCGTCTTATCTTCGCTTTCTAGTTCGGGCCCGAACGACTGCCTCAATCGCTCGTCCCGCCTGAAAAACGAAGCAATGAATTCATCGCTCTTGGTTTCTATCGCCTCAGGTTCGAGCCAGACCTGCCAGGCCAGTATCTCCTGCCTCACGTTGAAAATCCGCCTTACGGCCCAGACACAGACCGAGTGAAGAAGCGGGAAATAAAGGCGGGCAGCACCCGGAAGAAATTCTCCGAGCAGTTCTATCCCCCTGGCAATCGCTTTTTCAATCCGGCCGGTGTCCATCGCCCAAAGGAAAGGTTTTATCTTATCCACGGTCTTTTTTCAAGATGATGGAGAAATTCATCATGCTTTTTAATTGCAAAATTAATGAAAACAAGAGGTTACACCTTCGCTAATTTCTCCCTGGCTCCCGGCCCGAGCTTGACTTTTCCTCGAACATCAAGTACTTTGAAGAAGGTTCGATTCCGCTGGCAAGGGCGAGCGGAGACAACCGAAGGAGGTCTGTATGCTTGGACCTGTGGGCCCTACTGAACTGATACTAATTCTCTTGATAGTTGTGATAATCTTCGGCGCCAGGAAGCTGCCCGACCTGGGCAAATCGATCGGCGAGGGAATCAAGAATTTCAAGAAGTCAATCGGCTCAAAGGACGACTCCGAGCAGAAGCCGCCCAAGCCGCCGGCTGAGTGAGTCTTCAATTTTTTCGAAATCTCCCGGGAAAGAAAGTTCGCGGATTAAATGAAAAAAGCTGTCTATGCCGGTTTCGATATCGGCGGGACGAAGGTCAAGTTCGGTTTAATCGATAACCAAGGCCGGCTCCTCGCCAGGAGTTCGGTCGCCAGCCCGGCCTCCATCGAAGATCTCATGGACGCCCTCAGGACAGGCTGGCTGAAACTCAAAAAGCATGCTCCGGGCCGAATCGAAGCCTGCGGTTTCGGTTTTGCCGGATTCTACAGTCTGAAAGACCGGAAGATTCTTCGCTCTCCGAATTACCGGAGCCTCGACGGCTTTCCGCTTTACCGGTCCATCGGCCGGATCATCGATGTTCCCTATACCATCGATAACGATGCCAACATGGCCGCCTTCGGGGAATACGCTCACGGAGCCGGCCGGGGCAGCCAGAGCATGGTTCTGCTCACGATCGGAACGGGCATCGGCTCGGGCATAATCATCGACGGCGCGCTTCAGCACGGAAAGTGCGGTTTTGCCGGCGAACTCGGTCACATCACGGTCAATCCCGACGGCGAAGCATGCAACTGCGGCGGCCGCGGCTGCCTGGAAACCGAGGCTTCCGGTCCCCGGCTGGTCAAGAACTACCTGACTTTTTCCCGGAAAAAGAAGACGATGACGCCACGCGACGTTTATCTTCTGGCCAGGCAGGGCGATCCGGACGCCCTGCGGAGCTTCAAGCGCTGCGGCTTTTACCTGGGGATCGGTCTGGCGATAATCATGAACATCCTCAATCCGGAAAAAATACTCATAGGAGGAGGAGTGGTCTCGGCCGGAAGGTTACTTCTCGATCCGGCCCGGGCCGAGGCCGAAAGAAGATCGAGCCCGGTTTTGTATGCCTGCACCAGGATTGAAAAGGCCCGGCTGGGCAATGACGCCGGTATAATTGGGGCGGCGGCCTGGGCCAGCCTCCAGACAAGGCAGGCGGTCCGAATCTGAACTTTTCCTCCCCGGATGAATCAGATCCCCTGTTGCCGGCGTTGAAATATTTTGACATAAACCAAGGAAAAAACTATAAATTTACCTTGAACGAGTTCATAAGGAGGTCGTTTTGACCACGAAGAAAGCGGCCAGAATCATTATCGGCTTAGCCGCTCTTGCTCTCTGCCTGGACCAATCGGCCGCCTACGAAAAGGCATCTTTGAGGGGCAGGATCTCGGATCAGCAGGGTTCCGCTCTGCGGGGAGCGTTCCTCTCCTTATCCTCTCCTCAGTTCATCGGGGTCAAGAATTACCTCACTCCCGGCTCCGGACGTTACTTCTTCGTCGACCTTCCTCCGGGAACGTATAGATTAGCCGTGGAGATGCCCGGCTTCACGTCGGTGATAGCTGAAAACGTCGTCATTCACGCCGGCCAGAACCTGATTCTCGACTTCGAACTCGAACCATCAGACATAGAGGAAACCGTTACGAAAAAGAGACCGGCTGCGGTCGAAGATCTGGATTCCGCTTCTTTTACGACCGTCATCGACAATGTCCTGATCTCGCGTCTGCCGCTGGCCCGCGATCTCTCGGCTATATTGGGAGTCATGTCCGCGTTCGTCTTCGAGGACGAATTACCAGGCACGGCCGTCTCCATCCACGGCGCGCCGTATGCGGCCAACTTCATCACGCGCGACGGCATCAACCTGACGAATCCTCTTACCGGAGAGTCTTTGAGCCGGGTAAACCCTGAAGTTATTGAAGAACTGGTCACGGAAACCGCCGCCGGGCCCGTCGCATCCGGCCCGGCTCAGGGCGGATATATAAGAATAATCTCCTTCTCGGGCAACAACGATTTCTCAGGCAGTACGTCGCTCTTCCATACGGCCAGATCCTACACAAATAATCTCTGGACCGATGAAGAAGTTACGGAAATGGGAGGGCCGGCTCTGCCCGCTCCGTCCAGGAACACGGATTTTTCCCTGACTTTGAGCGGACCGATCATAGAAGATTTCGCCTGGGCCTTCTTAAATTTCCGTTACCGCAGCCTCTCATACCGGGCGCCCTTCAACGACTGGGCCGATCCCTTCCAGCTGATGCACCGGGAATTCACCTTTTCGGATCACAGTTTTTCCGAACTGATCAAACTGACGGGAAGATTGAACGAGCAGCTCAGAATCAATCTTCAGTTCGACAGCGGCCGGATCAGTCAGCCGTACTTCGAGAAAGACCTGGCATATTACAGGCCGGGAGAAGCCACCCGGAGCTTAAAAAGCGAAAAGTCCATGGCCGGCATGGCCGGAGTGGAATATGCGCTCGACAGATACACCTCGGTTAATTTCGGTCTGTCATTCGCTCAGTGGAAACAACCTCTCATGCTAAACGCCGAGAGCGCCTCCCGGGCTCAGTATCACGACGCCGTCAGCGGTTTTTACTGGGGAAGCGGCGATTACAACGACCTGGAAAAAAGGAACCGCCTTGACTTTGGGGTTTCGATCGTCCGTTTCCAGGACCGGATTCTTGGCATGCTGCACCGTTTGTCCGCCGGAGGGGAATACGAAACCCTGTCATCTTCCTCTTCGGTTTGGAAAACCGATCCGCTTTTTTATTATTATTCAGGAAACACGGCCTATCTTTATGGTTATGCCGAATCTCCTTTTTCGGGAAATACCGTAGGCAAAGGCCTGCTCGGCATCCGGATCGCGCCCGAAGCCGAAGGCGGCCTGTCCGTTAAGCGCAACTTGAAAAGGTTAGGAGTCTACGCCGGCGATACGGTCTCCATAGCCGACAGGATCTCCCTGAATTTCGGAATCCGTTACGACAGATCAGAAGCGGAATTTCTGTCGGTCACCAAAGGATCGAGCGGAAGTGATCTGGCTATCTCAATAGGCGAATCGCTCGTCGAACCGGTGGTCGGCTACAATCCTTTTTCCTCGGTTTCCCTCAGCGCCTGGAACCGGGCCATCGTCTGGAATTCCATTTCGCCCCGGGCCGGGATTTCAATCGACCTTTTCGGCGGCGGCCAAACGATCCTGAAAGCCTCATATTCCCGGCTGCCGGAGAATCTGACACTCGGTTACTCCCATGACTTCACGCCTTTCCCGCTCTTCAGAACGCATCTTTTTGACTGGTATGACGAAGACGGCGACGCCATGGCCAGTCAAAATGATTATTTCTCCATGCTTGAGGATGATTACCGCATTTACAAATCGGAATATTACCGGCAGTCGATCGATCCCGATCTCAAGGCACCGGTGATGAATGAATGGACAGCCGGGATCGAGCAAAAACTGCCCGGAAATTTGTCCGTCTCCGCCAGGTTCATAAACAGAACCTATGAGAATCTCGTCGGTTACGTCACCTATGATCCTTCGACGGGGGCCCATTGGTATGATGCCGACGATTCACCGGCAGGCTGGTGGGTTCCTTTTTCGACCGTGGTCCCCGGGACCGGCGATTATCCCGATACGCCTTTGACCCTTTACTTCCCCTCTACCGACGCTCCCAATTCCTTCTACCGGCTGGAAAACCTGCCCGCACTCAGTTCGACATACAAGGGGCTCGAGATCTCTATCAAAAAGAAGATGTCCGGCAACTGGCAGTTTTTCGGAACGATGACCTGGGCCAGAGCCAGGGGCACGGCGAATCTTGCCTCTCCCTGGTCTACCGGAACGGGCCTGGCGGTAATCGATCCAAATTCCTTTATCAACATCACGGCCGATTCCATCCTGGCGACCGACCGGCCGTTCAACTTGAGGCTGATGGGGACATACCGACTGCCTCTGGATATCTACTTCAGCGCTTATTTCCGGTCGACCGGAGGAACGGCCTGGGCCAGGACCGTTACCGTTATTCCTCCCGAATCCTGGGCCTCAAGCCACGGCGCCGTCGCTAGACCGGTCTCGGTCTATCTCGAAACTCAGGGCAAGCGGCGTCATTCGAGCTGGCAAAACCTCGATATCAAAGTGGAAAAAGAATTCCTGCATAAGGGCAAGACCAGATTTTCTCTTTCTTTCGACGTTTTCAATCTGCTCGGAGACAAGTACAAAATCATCGACCTGAACGACGGAGGCCTCTGGTTTCCTAACGGCGAAGGCGGCAGTTCGGGGGCCAGATTGATAAGCGAAAGCTACGGCAAGGCCGTCTTTTTGAGAGGGACACGGGTTTTCCGGATCGGTTTGAAACTCAACTTCTAAGCTGCAATTTCAGGGTTTTCTTCAATTCCACCCCTTCGGTCATGTTCTTGACGGCTACCTCCAACAAGATAACGCCCCCGGTCAGCCCGGCTTCTTCGAAGTTTAACCTCATCGGGATCTCGATGACGAATATCTTATTACGGTTTGCCTTCAGTTCTTCCTCGTCCATGGACAGCGGAAATATTTCTGACCTTTCCCATATCAGCCGCTTCCCTTTCTCCTCGTAAGCCTTGGCCGTGGCCGCGAAAGAGGTTTCCAGCCGGCCTTCTTTGAGCCCGAACCAGATGGAGGAATAAGGGATAGTGATCTTTATTTTCCCTTCATAGGATGATTCGTCCATGCCGACCGTTTCGGCCGACAGGCCGTAGTCGAAAAGTCTCTCTTCGGGATGCGTCACGTTCTGAAAATAGCCCTGAGCGATATTGAGTTCCTGCAGATGCTCGAGGTTGATGGCCGTCAGCGTGTAGTAGCCGGAACAGTATTGGTCGATGAAAATCACGGGGAAACTCCCGTAGTACCAGACTTCGCGGCAATAACCTGATGCATCGAGCGGATAGGTCAGCCTCTCGCCAGGAGGTCCGAAAAGGATAAAAATGCGGCCGCGGTCGGTCAGCCAGCCGGGCCGGCCCTCGCCCTGAAAAAGAGTCGCAGCCCGGTTGACCCTGTTTTCGTATTCGACTTTATACTCATTGACCTCGGTCGAAGAATCAGGATCTCTCCGTTCCCAGAACTTTTCGATGAAATCATCTTTCTCGGTATCGGGAAGTTCGAGGAATATTTTCCTTTCTTCACCCGATATGATGTATTGGACCTTGGAAAGGAAATCTGAGTATTTCGGCGGCAGCTTTCGTTCGAGATTGTAGAGACGGCAGCCGGCGACCATCAACAAGATTGCTGCTGCGGCCGCAATGAATGCTACCCGCCCCGTTCTCATTGGCCTCCTTTTCCAGGCCCCCCGTTATGAATATTGATAACACCCCGAAAAAAGATGGTGCGGAAGGTGGGACTCGAACCCACACGGCCTTGCGGCCATAAACTCCTGAGGCTTACGCGTCTGCCTATTCCGCCACTTCCGCCCGTAAACCACCGATTTCAGCAAAAACCACGCTTATTATAATCATTCCGGCTGGGCCGGTCAAACTGGAAAATCGCCGCCAGGGCAAACTTGACAAAGCCGGGCCCCGGGTTTATTCTTTATCTGTTGATGGCCCACCAATCCCTGAAAAAGGGCGGTTTCATTCCTTTGATCCCAACCAAGGAGGTTCCATGAAATTTTCGACCCGGGTCCACATCGAAATTCTTTCCAAATTCGTCAACGAAGGCGACCAGGTCACTTCTTTCTATTTCACGACCGACAAAAGCCGGATGACCCGGAAAGAGATCATGGCCAACCTGAAGAATATACTCAACGAGGGCGAAACCAGAATCCCCGCGATGAACATATCCAGGGAAAACAAAGAAGCCCTTCTTCAAGATCTGGCCGGAATCTCGGCCTACTTCCGGGACAAGACTACTTCGATTGGCTCTCAGGGTGTGGCCATATTTTCCGCCAGCCGGTCAGGCTTCAGGCAGGAGTTCGAACTACCTCACGGCCCGAGGAACAGGCTTGTCTTCGACGTTAATTTCTATCTGCGGCCGTTGGCGGCCATCCTGGATAGATACCCCAAGATCTGCGTCCTCTTGCTCGGGCGGCGCCAGGCAGCCTGGTATACGGCATTCATGGGCGAACTGAACCTCGTCGGCAAGCTGGAAAGCGACGTTCCGGCCAAAGTGCGTGAAGGCGGTTACGCAGGTTACGAAGCCAAAAGAATAGAACGGCATATCGATGCCCTTCTCCGCGAACACTTCAAGAAGGTCGCCCGGAAAACCTTCGAGGTTTTCAAAAAGGACTCGTATGACTGGTTGTTAATAGGCTGTGACGATAATCTACTGACCGATTTTCTGTCCAATTCGCACACCTACATAAAGGATAAGTTCAAGTCCCAGTTGAGAGTCCGGCCGACCGACTCTCAGAACAAGATCCTCAAGGCGGTTGAAGAAGTCGAAAGCAGATTGAAAAAAGAAGAAGAAAAGGAAATCGTCAAAAAGCTCGTTTCCGAGCTGGAAAGCGGAGGCCGGGCCGTATCAGGGCTGCGTGAAACTCTGGACAGTATAAACAAGTTCGAGGTCCAGGCACTCGTCGTATCCCATAATTTCTCCAAACCGGGATTCGTCTGCCTCGAACATAAATTTCTCTATTTCGACCGGGAACAGTGCCCGGTCTGCGGTAAAAAGAACAAGCCGGTGGTCGACGTCGTCGACGAGGCCGTGGAAACGGTGCTGAAAAGAAACGGCACGGTCAGGCATATCAATCCACCTTCGCGGCTCGACCACTACGGGCATATCGGTGCCTTCCTGAAATACAAATCCTGATCCCCGCTTGAAACCGCTTAACCGGCCGCTGAGACCTTTTTCTCCCGGAAAGATATCTTATTGACTAGAGAATAAACGGCCGGCAAAACGAACAGGGTCAGAAGCGTCGCGGCTATCAGGCCGAAGGCTATGGCGATTCCCATGGGAGCCCGCATTTCCGAACCCGAGGAAGTGCTGAGGGCCATGGGCAGAGATGCGAGAATGGTCGTCAGGGCCGTCAGAAGAACAGCTCTCAACCTGGTTACCGCACCCTTAACCACCGCTTCCCGTTTGTCCATGCCCTTCCTGATGAGCTGATTGATGTAATCGATCATGACTATGCCGTTGTTGACGGCGATGCCCATCAGAAGAATCACGCCGATGCCGGCGGCCAGGTTGACCGTCCGGCCGGTGATGAGCAAGCCGAAAATCACGCCTATGACGCCCAGGGGAACGGTGAACATAATGACGAAGGGATGAAGGAAATTCTCGAATTCCGAGGCCATGACCATGTAGACGAGCAGGGCGGCCAGAGCGAAGGCTCCGAGAAGGATGACGAAAGCATCCTGCATCTGTTCATAGGAGCCGCCGTATTCGATGAAGTACCCTGGCGGAAGGTTTTTACTTAGATTGCCCAGCCGGCTCTTTACATCGCGCATAACGCTGCCGACGTCACGATCGACCATGTTGGCGGTCACGGATACCCGCCGGGTCTGATCCTCACGGAGTATCTGGATAGGTCCCCGGCCGCGCTCGATCGATGTCACCTGATCCAGATAGATGGTTTGGTCGGCGGGCGTGACCAGGGGGATGCGACGGATCTCGTCGAGGGTGTCCCGGTACTCACTGCGGAACCGGACCCTGATGTCGGTCTCATCGCCCCCCTCCCTGTAACGGGAAGCAACCTTGCCCAGCGTCGCTGTCTGGACGGCGTCGGCGACCTGATAGACCGAAAGGCCGAGCCTGGCGGCCTTTTCTCTGTCAATACTGATGTGGATTTCGGGACTGGCCTGGGCCAAGGAATGGGTCAGGTCACGGATGCCTTCGACGTCGGAGATCCGGGCCACGATTTGATCGGCTACGTCTCCGAGTATTTCCAGGTCCTTGCCGAAAAGCTTGATTTCGATCGGCGATTGGGCACCGCCTATAAGAGTGGAAGAGAGGTCGATGAGCTCGATTTTGATGTCCTTGAGCCTGGGCAGTCCCGACCTGATTCTCTCCATGATCTCCATATCGGATGACGCGCGCTCCTCGAGATCGATCAATCTCACCCAGATTATGGCTTCGTGGGTCCCGACATTTCCGAATCCAGAGGCGGCGTCGCCGGCGTCTTGAGAAACCGAAGAGCCGATCTGGGAAGAAATCATCTCGATCTCGGGCTGAGCGGCCATTATCTTTTCGATCCCGGCTACGACTCTGTCCGTTTCGGTCACGGCACTCCCGACCGGGAGCTTGACCTTGATGAGGAGCATGTTCATGTCCCCGCTCGACATGAACTCGGTACCAAGGAAAGGAACGATGGCGAAAGAGATTAAAAGAAGAACGACCGTCCCGCCCAGAACCCAGCGCCTGTGGCTCAGGGTCCATTCGAGCCACCTCCGGTAAACCACCCGGGCCCTGGCGAACTGGACCTTAGGTGGCCCGGATGGAGCTGAGCCGAAGCCTCGCCGGGACTTGAAAAGGAGCGAGGAAAAAAGCGGGATAACGGTCAGGGCGACGAACAAAGAAGCTAGAAGCGCCGCGCTTATGGTCAGGCCCAGAGCCTGAGTAAGCTTGCCGGTTATCCCGGTCGCAAACATCATGGGGAAAAATACGGCGATGGTGGTCAACGTGGAGGCGGTTATGGCCATGCCGACCTCGGAGGCGCCGTTTATGGAGGCCAGCTCGCTGTTCTCTCCCTCTTCCAGGTGGCGGTAGGTGTTTTCGATGACGACGATGGCGTTATCGACCAGCATGCCGATACCCAGGGCCAGGCCGCCCAGGGTCAGAAGGTTCAGGTTGTAGCCGGCGGCATAAAGAGCGATGAACGTCGTTACGATGGACAGGGGAATGGCCAGACCGATGATCAAAGTCGGCCGCCAGTTGCGCAGGAACAAGAAAAGCAGGACCACTGCCAGAAGCCCGCCGACCCAGGCGTTTTCGATCGTCCTGCTGGTCACTTTTTCGATCATCTCTGACATGTCCATGGCCACATGGAATTCCGGATTTGCGGGCAGGGTGGGCCGAAGTTGGGCCAGAGTTTCCTTGACGGCGGCTCCGGTCTGCTGAGGATTGGCCCCGGATCTCTTGTTTACGATCAGGAAAACTCCGCCCTGATCCTGGATCCGGGAGATGAATCTGGTTTCCTTGAGAGTGTCTCTGACTTCGGCAAGATCCGACAAATAAACCGGTTGCCCGGTCTGGCTGACGCTGACGACGGTCCTGCCGATGTCGTCCAGAGATTTGAACTCGCCCAGGGTCCGGACGAGGTAATCGGACTGGCGTTCGACCAGGTTCCCGGCGGGAAGATTCAGGTTTTCGGCCCGCAGGGCCATTATGATCCGGTCAAGGGTGAGCCCGTGGCTTTCGAGGGCGGCCTTGTCGATGTCGACCGCTATCTCTCGCTCGTCCATGGAAAAAACCTGGGCCGAAGCGACCCCGTCCAACCTTTCGAGCCGAGGCGCGACCTCGTCTTCAATGATTTCCTTCAATTTCATGGTATTGGTCTCGGCCGAAGTGATGCCGTAAAAAATTACGGGCATCTGACCGAGATCGAACTTGAGCACCATCGGTTTACCGGCATCCTCAGGAAGATACTGCTCGTAGCGGGCGACCTGGTCGCGGATGTCCTGGGCGGCGAAATCGAGACTCGTACCCCACTCGAACTCGACGGAAACAAGTGATACGCCCTCCGAACTCTGCGAGGAAATCTTCTTAACCCGGCTGACCGAGCTTATCACCTGTTCGAGGGGCCGGGTCAGAACGTTCTCTATCTCTTCGGAAGAAGCTCCGCCGTATGTAGTTACGACCGAAACTGTCGGATATTCTATTTCCGGGAAGAAGTCCAGGCCGAGTCTGGTAGCCGCTATCGATCCCAGGATGACCAGGATCATGACCATCATCGAGGCCGTTACTTTTCGCTTGACCGAAAACTCGGGAAGTTTCATGGGAGTTCCTCTTATTTTATTTCAATGGAAGAGCCGTCCTCGAGGCCGAGGTTGCCCTCGACGATGACCAAATCTCCCGGCTTCAATCCGCTCTTGATCTCAACATGATCAGAGTTTTGAATGCCCAGGGTCACTTCTTTCCTTACGGCTTTTGCCCCCTCGGCCACAAAAACGAATCGACCATCGACCAGAGCCATCTGGGGCACGGCCAGAGCGTTAGGATTGGTCTGGACCTCAAGACTGATCCGGGCGAATGTGCCAGGCCTGAGTTCGAGACCGGGATTGCCGAAAACGGCTTCGACTCTGAATTTCTTGTTGGCCGGATCGGCGGAAATATTCACAACCGACACCCTGCCTTTGAAATCGCGGCCCGGATAAGCATCCGTCCGCAGGACGGCTTCTTGACCTTTTTCGATCCTCAAGACGTCATCCTGAGTAACGCCCACGGCTACCTTGACCCGGGAATCGTCCACCAGCTTCAGTACCCCGGACGTCGGCGAGAACGAACCCATCATCGGATTCATGACGTCTCCGACTTTGGCGTTTTTGGAGGCGATGATACCGCTGAACGGAGCTTTCATCAGGGATACATCGAGCGTATGGCTGGCCAGGGCGACGGCGGCTTCGGCCTGTTCGCGCTGGGCGGCGGCGGCGTCGAACGCCAGTTGGACTCTTTCGTATTGCGACTGGGAAACTGCGTTTTCTTTGATCAGCCGGTCCATCCGCTCCTTATTCTTAAGGGCATCCTGGTAGTTGGCTTCGGCTGCGGCCAGGCCGGCTTCGGCCTGCCTGAGTTGAAGGCGAGTGGATTCGGTGTCGAGCTCGGCCAGCAATTGGCCGGCCCGGACTCTTTGCCCTTCTTCGACATGTATGGCCGCGATTTTGCCGGCGATTTCCGGCGTTATGCTGATTTCCTGCCAGGCTTCGACGGTCCCGGTATAAACCAGATTTTCGGAAATCCTCATCGGCCGAAGCTCAACGACTTTCACCCGGGCGGCGGCAAAAGCCTGCGTGTCCCCCTTCTCGTCTTTTCCCCGGCAAGATACGCCGGCGATGATGATCAATCCGGCAAGAATCATCGAAATTAGAGTAATCTTCTTCATCAGAGCTTCCATGTCAACCTCCTTCACTGTCAAGAACGGGCTGTTCTTCCCCGGCCGATTGCTCTGTCCAGGCTGGCCAGCGAGATGACGCAATCATAAACCGCCTGAGAGTAGTTGGTCCGGGCCTGACTCAAAGCAACCTGGGCCGAAGTGACGTCCAGGTTGGTGGCCAGCCCTTCCTGATAATTGAGCTCGGCCAGGCGGACCGCTTCACGAGCCTGTTCCACGTTTTTCTCCTGCGACGACAATGTTTCTTTGGCCTGTTTGTAATTCAGGTACGTCTGCCGAACTTCGAGCTCGACACTTTCGGTCAGGCCCTTTTTCGTCCATTCCATCTGGCGGAATGCGGCCCTGGATTCGGCCAGGCGGGCGTGGTTTTCAAGGCCGTTGAAGATAGGGATGGTCAGAACCAGGTTTATCGAATAATAATTGGACCAGTTCTTGAAATTTAGCTTGTCTCCCCAGAAATTGAACGTCCCGCCTATCGCCAGACTGGGCAGAAAGGCACCGCGAGACATCTTGACCATCTGCCCGGCCATTTTCAACTGGAAATCGACCTGCTTCAGTTCGGGCCTGTTGACGCCCGCTTCAGCGACGGCGCTTTCGACGTCGACTTCGACCGGATCGAAGGAAAGCTCGCCCTCGACGACGAGCGGCGTTTCGGGCTCGACGCTCATCACAGTTTTCAACCCGAGCTCGGCCGCGATCAGGCCGTTCTCGGCTCTTATCAATTGCGGCTTCAAATTGGCAGCCTGAACCTCTGAACGCAGCAAATCGAATTTGGAGGCCAGCCCGACCTCATAAAGGTCCTCGACGTTTTCGTAGTGTCTCTCGGCCAGCGAAAGTGCTTCTTTGGCCACGTCCAGGAATTCCTTGGCCAGGAGATACCCGTAAAAGGCGCTTTTCACGTTAAAGACCGTCTCATGTTCGGATCGGCGGATTCCTTCCCGGGTGGATTGCAAATTATATTTGGCCTGTTTATACCCGGAAAGAAGCTGGCCGCCCGTGAAGACCGGAGCGGAGAGGGAGAAAACGCTCTGGAAATCCCTCGTGAAGTCAAGGGCGATCTTCTGCGGCGGTTCGCCCGGGATCATGGACGGGAACTCGAGAATCATCAATTTCTCGGCCAAAGTGCTGGTTCCTTGTCCGTTGAGCGACGGAAAGAATTTGGCCGTCGCCCCCCGCACCCGGGCCCGGGCCTGGTCCTCTGTTTCCAGGGCGGCCCGGTGAAACGGATTCTGGCCCAGAGCCATGTCTATCGCCTGATCCAGGGTGACCGTCAGCGGCCCGGTGGACTGTTCCTCCTGAGCCGCTGATACGGGCCCAAGCCATACTGTCAGAAAAAGAATGAGGAACGGCCAAACGGTCTTTTTCATGTTTTGTCTCCTTGAAAGTCGCCAGCCTGTTTTTTGATACTCGAATATATGAATACGTATATTTTCTCGGCAAGTTCATCTTCTTTGAAATCGAAGATCTTCTGGCACCACAACTGGTTGTGAACGAGACCCTCAATAAGAGAAGCAACGAAAGCCACGGTTTCCAGGGGATTGACCTGCCTGAATTCGCCTGAAGACATCCCTTCCTCGATGATGCGGGTGCCGCTTCGAATAATGTCCATTGACTTGCTTCTCATAAGGTTCAGGCTCTTGCGGTTCGCGTTGCCCGCCCGGTTGGTTCCCTCGTGGTAAATCAGGTGCAGGAACTTGAAAATGGTTCTGTCCATCATGAGGATCCGGGCGATGTTCCTCTTTTCCCCGTGAAAGCGGACGATTTCCCTGATGACCCGCCGGAGCTTTTCCCGGGCCGGACTATCGATTTCCAGGATGTCGGCAACCGCCTTTTGCACCTCGTCCAGATAATGGCCGACGATCTCGAAAAGGATCAGCCCCTTGCCCGGGATATATTTATATATCGTCGCCTTCGACAATCCGGCTTCGCGGGCTACGTCGTCCATGGTCATGTCCGTAAAGCCTTTTCTGGTTATGACCCCCTCGGCGGCGGCCAGAATCGACAGCCGGATCTCTTCCCGGCGCCGCCGTTCCCTTTTCTTTCTCGGATCGCCTGTCTTCACTTCCGGATTCTCCGTTCGGCTTTTCCCGCCATCCTTATTATCAGGGGGAAAACCGGCCATACAATAAACCTATAAGTTCATTTACTGAACTTATTAGTCTATGAATTATAGCGGCGGGCTGCCGGTTTGTCAAGGGCGCCCCGGCCGGGTTAAAATAAATCCGGCGGCCCGGGTGACGAAATGTTCTTACGGCGGAAAAACCTCTTGCTCGATTATCTTACGTTCTGGGCGGCGCTTTCTTCCTTTTCCCTTCTGCCGGGCCTCCTCCCGGTCGGGGCCTCCGGCACGACCGGCGAGATGTGGCAGGTAAGTTTGATAATTTCAGTCTCCGGGACGTATGCCGCAGGACCCCGGGCTTCCGGAGGTGAATACCGCTACTCCGCCCGCTGGGACGGCTGGCTCGAAAAAGACGAGGACGATTTCATAGTTTACCAAACGGGCGTCAGGACACTGGAGTGGAAGATCACAAATGAATCCGGAAAAGGTTGCCCGGCCGAAGTTACCAGGGGAAAGGAAATTCCGGAAGAACCCGAGCTGCGTTTGAATTTCGTTTCCCGCGAGGGCACGGATATCTTTTTCGAATACGAGATATCCTCGATTTCTGAACTTCTGCCGCTGCCGGCTTTCTCTTCGGACGAAGGTTCGGCCGGAAGACTCTATCTCAAACACGTCACGCAGGGGACGGCCATTCCCTCGATTCCCGTTTCCGCCTTGAAACGTCCGTCATACGAAAAAAAATTCAACTGGCAATGGCGGGAACGCCGCCGGGGTCCGGCCGGCCGGGTTTACTTCACCAGCGGACATGCGGCCGTGATAGAGATACTGATCAGGCCCGTGGGTGAAACTTATCGTAAACCCGCCTGAGCCTCTGCCCGGTCACGTGGGTATATATCTGGGTGGTCGTCACCTGGCTATGTCCCAGCATGAGTTGAACCGACCTTAAGTCGGCCCCGCCTTCGAGAAGATGAGTGGCGAAAGAGTGGCGGAGGACGTGGGGGTGGATTTTATCCGCCAGGCCGGCCTTCAGACCGTATCCTCTGAGCATTTTCCAGACTCCCTGCCTGGTGAAGTTCTTCCCTCTCCTGGTCAAGAACAGAAATGGACTGCCGGAGGCGAGAGACTGCGGCCTCCCCTCCCGCATGTACCTGGCCGTGAAAGAACAGGCCGTCCGGCCTATGGGAACTATGCGTTGCTTGCCGCCTTTGCCCAGACAGACGAGAAAACCTTCCTTAAGATTCACGTCTTCGGTTCTGAGCCCGGCCAACTCGGACACGCGGAGACCCGAAGCATAGAGCATCTCAATCATGGCCCGGTCGCGCAATCCGGGCGGCTTGTCCAGAGCCGGAGCCCGCATCAGTTTGTCCACTTCAGCGGCCGTCAGAACCCTGGGCAGCGTCCGCCAGGAGGCCGGCCTCCGCAGGCCGGCGGTTGGATTACGGGCGGCCAGCCCGTTCTGCACCAGAAAACGGAAAAAAGATTTCAGGGCTGATATTCTCCTGGCCATTGATCTCGACGAGAGCCCGAGGCGGCTTTCCCTGCGGATGAAATTCACCAGGTCGCTTTCCTTGAGATTCGGCCATGGCCGGCGGCCGGCCTTGACGAAACCGATCAGTTTCGCAAGATCGATCGAATATGAAATGATCGTATTCGGAGACAGGCCTCTTTCGACCGCGAGATATTCAAGGAACAGCTTGAGCGACTCTTCCGGAGACAGAGCCGGTTTCTTCATGATATATCCGCATTATATGCTTTCTCATCGCCGACTGTAGTGTGGGGACCGTGTCCGGGCAGGACGACGGTTCGTTCCGGCAGGACGAATATCTTTTCTCTTATCGACAGCTCAAGCTCTTTCCGGGAGCCTCCGGGCAAGTCGGTCCGGCCGACTCCGCCGCAGAAAATGGTGTCGCCCGAAAAGAGCAGGCCGTCACCGTAAAAAGAGACGCTGCCCGGAGTATGACCGGGGGTGTGAATGACCCGGAGGGAAAAACCGCCCACTTCTATTTGGTCACCGTCTTCGAGCAGGCGGTCGGGGCTCGGTGAGTGCTTCGCATCCAGCATCAGGCTCAATTCCAGATATTCTTCGGATCGAAGGAGTTCGGCGTCCGCCGAATGAATATAAAGAGGAATATCGAATCTCTCCTTAACGTCCTTGTTGGCTCCCGTGTGGTCTATGTGCCCGTGCGTATTCAGAATGATTTTCGGCTCGACACCCAGGGCCGTAACGGCGGCGAATATCTTTTCGGCTTCAGCCCCCGGGTCTATGACCGCGCAGCCCCGCGTCTCCGGCGAGAAAACCAGATAGCAATTGGCTTCCAGGGCGCCGACGACTACGAGCTCATATTCGAGGCTCATAAGCCGATGATAGAACTTGGCCGGGCCTGAGTCAAGGAGACTCCCGGCCAGGTCTTTCTCAGTGCTCTCAGGGAAGGGTGGTCACCGAACCCTTTATTCCCGGGACAGAAGCGAATGAGTCGAGGCCAGTTTGCCGGGAATGGCGAGCTTCTGGGGACAATGGGCGAGACAGTCTCCGCAGCCTGAACAGACGTCTCCCTTGCGCTCGAGACCGGCGTAAAGGTCCCTGGCCTTCTTCAGGTCGCCGTCGTCGAGAGCATAACGCTCGAAACGTAAGATCTCGGCAATGGGTATGTGTTCCGGACAGTAAAGCTGGCATTTAGTGCACAGGCGGCAGGCCGTGCTGTCGGCTCTGAGGGTCATCATTTCGATCGCCCGGGCGTCTTCAGCACGGAGGCTCTTGCCCGCGCCGGAGTAAGTTTCGGCGAATTCATTCAAATTCCGGACCCGGATGACGGCCCCGGTGAGATCCGTAGCCGTGGTCAGCCAGCGGGCCAGGGCATTGTGAGGCACGCTTCCCGCCGGCAATTTGGCCATGAACTCGCTGTCCTGCTTCATCCGGCCCATTCCTCTGGCGGTTTTCATGGCTATGGTTCCGAAACCCTTGCTGCGGGCAAAGCTCAGGAATTCGTTGGTCTCCGGATCATAACCGTACGAATACATCAACTGGGCAAATTCGTATATTCCGTCTTCAATAACCGCGGTCAGAATTTCGGCGGCGCTTTCGCCGCCGGGGACCCTCGGATTGCCGGCGTAGCTGTGCTGGGAAAGGCATAGGTGCTTGACCAGACCCTCCTTTTTCAGCCGTTCGAAAGCTCTCACGAAACCCCTTTCATTCTTGACTTCGGCAACGTTATGGTAGCCGTAGTGCAACTGCATGTCATCGAAATAACTCAGCCCGGTTCTTTCCAGAGTCTCCTTGACGAAATCATAATGGGATTGCTCGTCTATGTGCCCGACTTCATGACGGCCGCCGATCCTGTCGACCGTGACCTGGATATAGTGAGCCTCCCTGTCCTTCAGAATGGCCGCCGGAACGCCCGTCCGGGCCCATAAGTTCGCCTTATGCCAATAATTGATGCCGCACAGGATGGCCGCCTCCGTGGGAGCTGCAGCCAGGTCCCCGGCCCCGATGATAATGCTCACCTCGCGGCCGCTGTAGCCGAGTTTCCGGCGCGGCAGGCGGCCGACTATGCGGGCCGCCTCCTGGATGGATTCGATCCCGGTCTGTCCCGCCCCGGCGGGAAATCTTGCGGATAAGCCAGCGGCCAGAATGGCCGTCGATCGCTTGAGAAAATCACGGCGGTTAAGACGATGCGGATCGCTCATGAGGCTCTACCTCCCGGCACAGGTTACACGGCTGCGGCCGGCCGTGTCAAAAGAAATCTCAGCCGGGGCGGGGCATTGAGCCGGGCCGGATACCGGAGTATAATCGCCGGGTGGATGTTTTCTTAACTAGCGATGCCAAGCGCGACATCGAGATCCTGCGCCTTACGCGTCCCCAGACCGGCACCTGGGGCCTCATCTTCGGTCACAACAGGGGAAGCCGGGTCTACATCGAAAGGTTGTTCCCGGCCGGCAAGAATCCGCCCCGGAACCTGTCTCTTCTGTTCTCGAACATCGGCAAGGCCTCGGCCCGGACACCGAACGGCTTATTCGTCTTCGGCAGTTCGTCCGCCATCAAGAAGGCCGTCCTCGGGCCCGCTTTCTGCGGTAAGCTCTTCTCCGAAATCAGTCCGGCCGGCCTTGAGAAACGCCTGAAATTCCATATCGTCGACTTCGACGGCGCATTCTTTCTGTCGCCGGTCCGGACGGCTGCCGGCCGATGAATGGCAAAAAGGAACCCGGATAGAAGTTTCTACCGCCCAGGTTTTTTAGGACTGATCCGGCGCCGGACTATTTCTTTTTCCCGGGAGATTTCAACTTGTCAAGCTCGGCCTGAGCTTCTTCTTTCAGCAAGTGGTCGTTGGAGGTTGATTTGGGCAGTTCCAGGCATTTCTTGAAAGCCTCCTCGGCCTGGTCGAATTTTTTCAGGGCAACCAAGGTTCTTCCGAGCTCCAGGTAATGATTGGCGTAATCGGGTCTGAGCTCAACAGCCTTCTGCAAGTATTTTTCCGACTCGGCCATCGATCCCTTGGGAATCGACCCGTATATTATGCTCCCGAAAAATCTCTTGGCCCCGCCGATCTCGGCCATCCGGCGGTGCCACCGGCCGAAGGCGTGATAGGCCAGGTCGTTCGCCGGATCGAGAGCGATGGCTTTCTCTATTGAGTCGCGGACGTCCTTCGAGGCCTCGATTTGTTGTTTTTTGCTGAGCATGAGAAGCCTCATGCCGTTGGCGGCGGCCAGCTGAAAATGTCCCCATGTGTCGTTCGGATTGACAGCGACGGCCTTACGAGCCAGGCTGGTGCCCTGAACGTACAATTTCATCTGCCGGTCCCTGCTTTCTTTGTCGGTGGGGCGCATTAGGTCGGCGACATCGACGTAAGCCCGGGATGCTTTCCAGAGAGCTTCATAATTTTGCGGATCGAGCTTGATGGCTTCGAGATAATATTCGAGAGCCTTCTGATCGTCGAAAGCGGCGAAAGCCTCGTCTCCCATCCGGATGTATTCTTCCAAGGTCTGGGCCGAAGCAAAAACCGCCAGAGCCAGGATCGCCGCAATGATAATGATTTTTCTCATATCTTTCCCTCCACGCCTTATACCTTCTACTTATTTCCGACCAAAAGTCAAGCACCGGGCGTGACCGGTTCGTGCCGGCCCGGAAAACGAGCCGGCGGCATATGCTATAATGCACGCATGAAAGCTGTTTGCCTGGCCATCAGCCTGACTCTCTTCTGGATACCCGTTCTCAAGGCCCAGGATGCTCTGGAGACGGCCCGCAGGCTGGAAAACACCATAAAATCGATGAGGACCCTTCGGGCTGACTTCGAACAGCTATATTTTCCGGCCTCGGTGTCGGAACCCATCCAGGAGAAGGGCGAACTGTACCTGCAGAAACCCGATTTCATGCGTTGGGAGTATAAAACTCCGGAAGAAAAGGTCTTTCTGGCCGCCAACGGCCGGTTCGAAATGTATCTGGCCGCTGAAAAACAGGTCATCCGGAGCGTCATCCCTCCCGAAGCCTACGAATCGGACATAATCGGGATACTCCTCGGATCAAGATCGGTTATCGAGGCCTATCAAATCGAGTCCGTCAGATTCCCGACTGACGCCGTTCACGTCAAACAGATCAAGCTTACCCCGAATGAAGAAGGCGAATTCTCGCATCTTCTGCTCGAGGTGGACAGCAGAACCTGGCTCCTGCGGCGGGCGGTGATAATCGAGTGGGCCGGCAACAAGCGCGAGTACGTTTTCCGCAAGCTCCGCCCCAACGCGACTTTGCCCGGGGATATTTTCAAGCTCCGGATCCCGCCCGGCTGCGAAATAATCGAGGATCGCGGGGACTGAACAGTTGAACCTTCCCGTCCCTTTTACGTATGAACCACTGCGGACAGAAAGGCGCCATCATGGCCGACGAAGCTGACCTCGTCCGCAAGGCACTGAAAGGAGACCGGAAAGCGTTCGAGATGATCGTCCATCGCTACGAACAGCCGATAATAAACTACCTCGGCCGGGTTCTGGGCGACCGCGAACTCAGTCTGGACTTCGCCCAGGATGTCTTTCTCAAAGCCTATGCTTCGCTCAAATCCTATAAACCAAGCTACAAATTCAGCACCTGGCTTTTCAAAATCGCCTCCAACCACGTGATCGACCACTGGCGGAAGAAAAACCTGGTTCCCTTCTCGCTCGATCGCTCGTCCAGGGAAGACGATGAGGCCCTTCTCCCCCAGGCAATTGATCCCGGCCACTCGGTAGCCCGGAATTACGAGTTGGCCGAGCTCAAAGCCAGGATCGAACAGGCCCTCCTTTCAATCCCGGCCGGTCTGCGCGAACTTTTCGTCCTCAGACACGTCAACGAACTCTCTTACGAAGAGATCGCTGCCGTCAAAAACCTGCCGGTCGGAACGGTCAAAAACCGGGTGTTTCAAGCCAAAGAACTCATAAGAAAGAAAGTTGAGGCTGACTCATGAAACACGCCGGCCTCCTCGAAATGGATTTATATCTCGAAGGCGAACTCGACGGGCCTCGAAAAGAGCGGCTCGAAGCCCACCTCGGCCAATGCCCTGCCTGCCGGGACCTCCTCGAGGAAAGACGGGCCCTCCTGGCCGCTTTTTCGAGCCTGGCCCCGATCGAAGTGCCGCCGGCATTCGCGGCTTCGGTCCTCAGCCGCATCCCGGCCCGATCCCGGAGCCGTAATAAGGTTGCGGCCGGGATACTGGCCACATTCGGATTCTGGTTCCTCTCGGCCGCCGTGTTCCTGGCCCTCGCCCCATGGCTGCTGCCTGATGCGGTTTCAAAGCCCGGGCGCTGGCTGTCGCTCCCGGTCGGCGGGCTGGTAATATTTTTCGGCAGGATGTTAAACACGCTGGCCGCTCTGGCCAAGCTTCTGGGCATAGCCGTCCACATCGCCAGCCAATGGCTGGACAGCTTGATCCATCTCCTCTCGCCCGGCGTCCTGGCCCTTTTACTGGGCTTGACCTTGTTGGCTGCGGCGGCTGCTTTCTTTGGCCTGAAAAGATTCATATACCATGGAGCCAAGCCATGAAAAGTAATATAAAAGTCCTGATGGCCGCGGCCTCGGCTATGATCCTCTTAACGGCGGCTTCGGCCGCCGGAGACGTGAAGGACGCCAAATCGAGGCAAGTGACCGTCGGCCCGGGCGAAACTCAACAGAACATATTCAGCATCGGCGGAAACGTCATAATCGAAGGGGCCGTCGAGCGGGACGTCGTGGCCATAGGCGGAAGCATCACGGTCAGCGGCCAAGTCCGCGGATCCGTCGTCGGCCTCGGCTCGGTAGTGCTCATCAAGTCCACGGCCCGTATAGACGAAGACATCGCCGCCCTCGGCGGCAGCCTGGAGAAAGAACCGGGTTGCGTGATCCAGGGCGAGACCGTTTACGTCCAGACGGCCGCGATCGGCGAGCGGATTTTCCGGCAGGGCCCGCTCATGGGCCTTTTCTCGCTGCAATATACGCCGTTCTTTCTGTTCCTGAAATTAGCGCTTTTCATAATCTGGGCCCTTCTGGCCGGGGCCGGAGCGCTTTTGATTCCCAGGCAACTCGAGTCGGCTTCGTCCGTCATCCGCAATTCATTCTGGCCGGTTTTCGGGACCGGTTTCCTGGCCGTAATCATTTTCACCGGCCTGATCCTCGTCTCGACCCTCCTGAGCATAATACTGATCGGAATTCCGCTCCTCATGGCCGCAGGAACGGCCGGCTTGATCATAAAAGTCTTCGGCCAGATAGCCGTTTTCCACGTCCTTGGCCGCAGCTTTCTGAACGCCATAGGCACGAAGGCAACCACGGCCGTCGGCATCGTTCTTACCGGCTTGACCGTGGCCACCTTCCTCAATCTCATTCCCGTTTTCGGAACCCTTTTCAACCTGGCCGTCGGCATCACGGCCTGGGGCGCGGCCATAAGGACTAAATTCGGGACTACGGAGAACTGGTTTAGTAGGTGCCGTCCGCTTGCCGCCGGCACTGAGAAATCCTGATCCTGGCGTGGAAGCCGGGCTTCAGTGCTCCAGGATTTCCTTTTCCTTGGCCCGGGCCAGTTCGTCGGCCTTGGCCGCCGATTCGTCGAGGATCTTCTGGAGATCGGCGATACCCGAGAACTTTTCGTCTTCGGAGATCTCCTTCTCCTTTTCCATCTCTTCGATGAACTCTTTGACCTCGCGGCGCATATTGCGCAGAGCGGTTTTTTCGTCTTCCAGCATGCGGCCGATCTTTTTGACCAGCTCCAGGCGGCGTTCCTCGTCGAGAGGCGGCACGGGAAGCCTGAGAACTTTGCCGTCATTCAGAGGATTGAAGCCCAGGTCCGCGGTCCGGATGGCTTTGTCCAGAGCCTCGAGCATCGATGGGTCGTACGGCTGCAGGATTATGAGAGTCGGCTCCGGGACCTTGATCGTAGCCACCTGATTGACGGGAGTGGGGACTCCGTAATACGGGACCCGGATTTCCTCGAAAATGCTGATGTTGGCCCGGCCGGTCCTGAGCAAGCCGAGTTCCTTTCGGAAATGATCGAGCGAAGCCTTCATCTTCTTCTCGACGGATTTCAGCTCCTCTTTAACCATCGAATCCCCCAGGTTCAATAAACTTTGGTCCCGATTGACTCTCCCAGGACGGCCCGCTTGACGTTGCCCCTGTGCCCCACGTCAAAGACGATGATCGGCAGGCCGTTGTCCTTGCACAGGGAAATAGCCGTCGCGTCCATGACTTTGAGGTCTCTTTTGAGGACTTCCATGAAGCGAATCGATTTGAATTTCTTGGCTCGGGCGTCGATCATCGGGTCAGCCGAATAGACGCCGTCAACCTTGGTAGCTTTAAGAATGACCTCGGCCTTGATCTCGAGGGCCCTCAGGGCGGCGGCGGTATCGGTGGTGAAGTAGGGGCTGCCGGTGCCGGCCGAAAAAATCACGATCCTGCCTTTTTCCAAATGCCGCACGGCCCGCCGCCTGATGAACGGCTCGGCCAGGGACCTGATCTCGATGGCCGAGATGTGACGGGTCACGACGCCGGCTTTCTCCAGGACGGCCTGAAGAGCGATGCCGTTGATGACCGTGGCCAGCATGCCCATTTGATCCGAAGACACGACATCGATGCCTTCTTTAATTCCCCGGACGCCGCGGTGGATGTTGCCGCCGCCGATTATAATGGCGGTTTCAACGCCGAGATCGTTGATTTCTTTGATCTCCTCGGCGATCGCCGCTGCCTTGTCGAAGTCGATTCCAAAAGAAAGCTTGCCGAGAAGCGATTCGCCGGAAAGCTTGAGAAGAATTCTTTTATAAGCCGGTTTGATGGCCATGGGTTCCGCCCCTTTATATATGAATTTCGGAACGTCTGGTCAATCCTGACCGATCTCGTAGCGGACGAAGCGGCGGACCTTGATGTTCTCGCCGATCTTGGCTACGGCCTGAGCGATCAGATCTTTTATCCTGACCTTGTCGTCCCTGATATACGGCTGTTCCAAAAGGCAGATTTCCTCGAAAAGCTTGCCCAACTTGCCTAGGACGATTTTTTCCATTATTTCGGGCGGTTTCTTCATGTCTCCGAGCTGAGCCTTGATGATTTCCTTTTCCGAATCAATCAAGTCCTGGGGAACATCATCCGGCGAAATGTACTTCGGGCGGGAAGCCGCGACCTGCATGGCGATTTCTTTTACCAGATCCTGGAAATCGCCGTTCCGGGCCACGAAATCCGATTCACAGTTGACCTCGACCAGGACACCGATCCGGCAATTCATATGAACGTAAGATCCGATTATGCCTTCCGAGACGGTTCGGCCGGCTTTGGCCTGGGCCCGGGCGTGGCCTTTTTTCCTGAGGACCTCGATGGCTTTGTCAATGTCGCCGCCGCTTTCCCGGAGGGCGGCCTTGCATTCCATGACACCGATACCCGTTCTCTGACGGAGTTCCTTTACTGTCTCTGCGCTGATCTCCATCTGCTTACTCCTTTGGACGCCTTTCAGGGCTGCTCTTTATCTGTATCGTTGACCGGCTCCGGTTCAGTCCCGGCCGGCGGCTCGGCTTCGGGGGCCGATTCTTCGACTTCTTTCTCCTGGGCCATCTCCCTGGTTATGCGGTTTCTCTTTCCTTCCACGATGGACTCCGCGATCTTCGAAGAAAAAAGTTCGATGGCCCGGACCGCGTCATCATTCCCGGGAATCGCGTATTTGACCTTTTCCGGGTCGCCGTTGGTGTCGACTACGGCCACCACGGGGATGCCCATCTTGCGGGCCTCGGTAATGGCGATCTCCTCCTTGGAGGAATCGATGATGAAAACAGCCCCTGGGAGCTCGGACATGTTAAGGAGCCCGCCCAGGTTCTTTTGAAGTTTACGGTAGACTTTTTCCTGCCTGGATTGCTCTTTCTTGGACAGAAGCTCCCAGCGTCCGTCCTCGCGCATCTCTTGAAGCTCTTTCAGCTTGTCGATGCTCGTCCTGACTATGGTGAAGTTCGTCAGCAGGCCGCCGAGCCAGCGCTGGTTGACATAATGGGCCTCGCATTTCAAGGCGTAATCGCGGATAAGATCCTGGGCCTGTTTCTTGGTCCCGACGAAGAGGATTTGCTTGCCTTCCTCCGCGATGCCGCGAATGAAACTGATAGCTTCCTTGAAGTTCTTTATCGTTTTCTGGAGGTCGATTATATAAATCCCGTTCCTCTGTCCGAAGATGTATTCCTTCATCTTGGGATTCCACCGCTTGGTCTGGTGACCGAAATGAACACCCGCCTCCAAAAGTTCTTTCATCGTGACTGAAACCAAATCGAGCCTCCCCTGCCGTACTTTAGCGTTTATGATACTGAGGAGCCTTCCTGGCCCCCAGTAATCCGTACTTCTTTCGTTCTTTGATTCTCGCATCCCGGGTAAGAAAGCCGGCCTGTCTCAAGCCGGACTTAAGTTCCCGGTTGAATTCGACCAAGGCTCTGGCGACCCCCAGACGGGCCGCTTCCGCCTGTCCCTTGAGGCCGCCGCCGTCGATCCTCATGATAACGTCGAATTTGTTCTCAGTTTCCGTGACCAGGAAGGGCTGGCGGATCAAGTACCTGTATGAATCATCATGAAAATATTCTTCGTAAGGCCGGAGCCTTTTGTTCACAAAAAGGGTTATATCGCCTTTGCCCGTCCGGAGATAGACCCGGGCCACGGCCGATTTTCTCTTGCCTGTTCCGTAGTACTGAATAAGACTCAAACTGCCTCCTAAAACCGGTATTCCTGCGGGTTCTGGGCCCCGTGCGGATGCTCGGAACCGCGGTATACTTTCAGCTTCTTGAATACGGCCCGGCCGAGCTTCGTTTTCGGAATCATGCCCCAGACGGCCTTGCGAATTACTTCCTCCGGCTTCCGGTCCAGGAGATGCCCGAGCTTCTCCTCCTTTAAACCGCCCGGATACAGGGAGTGGGAATAGTAAACTTTCTTCTCGGGCTTATCGCCGGTTACCTTGATTTTTTCGGCATTGACCACGACGACAAAGTCACCGGTGTCGATGTGGGTCGTGAAGTACGGCTTTTTCTTTCCCCGAAGAAGATCGGCCACCTCGGTGGCCAGGCGGCCCAGAATTTTGCCTTCGGCGTTCACCAGCCACCACTTCTGTTCGATATCTTCTTTTTTTGGAATATAAGTCCTCATTAGGTTCTAACCTTAAATAGACGTAGAGAGAATAGATAAAATACTAAATCCAAAGGTAATTGTCAACTTCCAACCGGGCTCTTGTGATAGCCAAGCAGAAATGTCCCCATTAACAGCCAAGGTAAAATGTCCCCATCCGGGAGGAGGCGGACAGAAAAGGAGATGGTCAAATTGAGTAAGCGAGAGATCAAACGTATCCGGGTTT
>Ga0172363_10000607_pt1 | contig 27783 bp, 16 predicted proteins | sample LakKivs2_kivu2a2_FD_114541 | JGI IMG/M metagenome (GOLD analysis project Ga0172363, IMG submission 114541) | Sediment microbial communities from Lake Kivu, Rwanda - Sediment s2_kivu2a2 | ecosystem: Environmental > Aquatic > Freshwater > Lake > Sediment | place: Rwanda: Western Province, Lake... | reverse complement strand
GGATCTCGCGGGTGACCGTGTCGTGGACCGCATCGACCGGAGGCCCGACATCCTACGAGGTCAAGCGCGGGAGCGCCGCGGGCGGGCCGTTTACCTCGATCGGCACGCCCGGCGCCAGTCCCCACGTCGACTCGGACGTGACCAACGGGACGACGTACTACTACGTGGTGGCGGCACGGAACGCTGGCGGCGCCTGCAGCTCGCCAAACTCGGGTGCCGTGTCAGCCACGCCGCGGAGTTGTACCGTGATCTCTGGGTGTGGCAACCCCTGCGCGGTGCAGAGTTTTGGCACCACCGCCGGGAGGTGCTTCGTGACCTGCGGGACGATTTCCGGCTGGGCATGCTGGAACAGCGCCGGCCGGACGTTCACGATCAACGGTCGTCAGATGAGCGGTTGCGGGGCCACTCCGGTTGCTGCGCCCAAGATTGGCAACTACAACGTGATTGACGTGTCGGCCGGAACGAATGCCGCGGCTGGGCTCAACTGGTGGGACATGAAGAACAACACCTGCTCGATCCCGGCCGGCGGGCTGGATTTCTAGATCTTGGCACCTTCGCCGAGCTCGAACACGTCGTGCAGGTAGCGCTGCGCAAGCGGGCTTTCGGCGCGGCTCACCGAGAGGATCAACTTGGAATCGCCAAGTACCTCGATCGCCGCGCGCCGGCCGCGCAGCTCGACGCCCGCGAGGTCGAGATCGCTGCCGCCCACCGCGAGCGCGACGTCTCCTACGAAGTCGCTCGCCGTGATCCGCACCCGCGAGCCCTTCACGTCGAGCGCGGTGCCCTCCCCCACGATGCGGGTCTTCTCGACGGTGACGTAGGAATCGCGGATGCGCAGCGAAGCCGCGCGCACGTCGCGAAGCACGACCTCGGTGCAGCGCTCGATCTCGATCTCCGCGTAGTCCCCGTCGAAGTGCGAGGAGATCTCGCCCTGGCAGCGCCCTTTGCGCGAGGGCAGGACCGGGAACGGCGACGCGGTCCTCGGCCCGGCGGGGGCGGCCGGCGCGGCAAGCGCTTCGAGAAGAAACCTCTCGACCGCGGCCGGCCGCGAAGCCATGGGATCGTGGCCTGAGTTCTCCAGCACGGTAAGCTGCGCCGAGGGCAGCCGCGCCTGCAGGATCAGGCCCGCGCGCGGAGAGGCGATCGCGTCGTTGCTGCCCCACAGGATCCAGGTCGGAGAGCGCACATTGTCGATGGCAGGCGCGAAGTTCTCGAGAATCACGGCCATGGCCGCGATGCGGGTGGGGGTTCCGAGGAGGGTGGCGCGCAGGGCGTCGCTCGTGAGGATCAAGGACGGATCAGGCGAGACCGGGAGTTTCACCGGGCCGAGCACGGTCGAGGTCGTCTCGGTCGCCAGGGTGGCGAGATCCTTGACCGGCCGGGCCAGAAGGCCGAGAAGATTGTCGAGCCCGGCCTCCACCGCGAAGTTCACGAACGCCTTGCGGTGAAGGATTCCGGCGGCGTCGATAAGCAGAAGGCGCATGACATCGGCCGGAAAGCGAGCCGCGTAGAAGAGCGAAATCGCGCCCCCCATGGAATGCCCGACCAGGTGAAACGGGCTGCGCAAGCGCGGGCCGAGCAGGCCATGGATGAATTCCGCGTAGCGCGCCGGAGAGTAGAGCGCGTTGGCGTGGGTCGAGCGGCCGAATCCAGGTAGATCGAAGGCCACGACGTGGTAGCGCGCTGCGACCGCCGGCAACACCGGGTACCAATCGCGGCATCCGCTCTCGCCCAGGCCGTGGACAAAAACCACGGCGGGCGACGATGGGTCTCCTGCTTCCATGAGGAAGGCCTGCCCGCCGAAGACGGGCGCCTCGAGAAGCTCGGAGCGGTAGCCGGGCAAGCTGCGAACGATATCCTCGCCCGGCTGACCGCTCTTGACCGGCGATTCCGCGGGGGCGGAGGCCGGCGCAGCCGTGCGACAGGCGACGGCAAGCGTGCAAACGCCACAGAGCCGACAGGCCGCAGACAACTGGAATGACATCCCCCGTCTTCTACCACTCCCCCGCGCCGTGCGCGGAGGAGTCTGCCTGCTGCTGCACGGATCTATCGTCGGCGCGCGGCACCCTGGTCCGAGAAGAGAAGCACCGCCGGGACGTCGCAGGGCTCAGCACGGAACGAACCACGGAGGACGCAGCGGACACCAAGACAACGGAGGGCGCAAAGAACGGAAGCATTCGGTTCACAGCCTGGAGCAGCGAACGGGTTGGAAACCAAGTCTTTGGAGGATGTTGACCACAGAGGGCACGGAGTGACCGGAGGGCGTAGAGAATGAGAAGACTCGGTTCACAACCTGCGAAGGTGTACAGAAGAGAGCGCAGAGACTTCCAAGCGCGCCGAGAACGAGAGGTCTTGGACCTCCTACGGGACGATAGCCTTGCAGTCGACCGTGCACAGGCTGCGGCCGTTGAGGGAGCCGTTATCGCACTCCTCGCCGAACAGGCTGTCCACGTGGCCGTCGCCACAGTAGTGCGGCAGCCGGCACCCGGGCATGCAGCCCGTGGCCTTGCCGTAGGTCCCCATGTTCACCCCGTCGTCGCATTCCTCCTTGCCGATGGCATCAACCTTGCCGTCACCGCAGTAGGGGCCGAACAGGCACTTGGTGGTGCAGCCACCGTACGCGGTGTCGGAATTCGCGGCGCCGTTGTCGCAACTCTCGGAGCCATTGATGATGCCGTCACCGCATCGCGGCGAGCAATCGGTGCGCGTGCGGCTGAACTTGCCCAGGGTCAGCTTGTAGCTCGACCGTACTATGTGGCGCTCGGCCTGGAAGACCACGATCTCGTAGATCTTGCCCTTGGTCAGGTTGTAGGTCGTCGCCGCGGTCGCATTGAGCGTGACGCTGCCGGTCTCGGCGCCGTGGATGCCGCCCAGATCCACCGCCAGCATGCCGTTGACGAAGACCCACACATCGTCGTCGCCGACGAACGACAGGCTCTCCCCGCCCTGGTACTCGAACCAGTAGCGTACCTCGCTCGTGAAGTAGAAGTTGTGCTTGGCTCTATCCAGATCACAAGTTCCGAGGGAAGGGATTTCCGGGCCGTCGGGAGGAGTGGCCCAGCCCCTGCCGTCAAGCGGGAAGAAGGCGGGGGTGACCCAGGCGCCGTTCCGGTAGGTTCCCGAGTGGTCGTATACATAGGTGCCGCCCGCGGCCGCGACCAGCGGCAGGGTGTCGACCACGACGCTCGAGTAGTCCGAGTCGTGGTACCAGGAGTGGAAGTCGTCGGCGTTGGTGGTCACGGACTTGGCGGCGTCGACGTTCGGGTTGTATACCGGCTTGCCGTCGTCGCCGAGGGTGTCCATGACCATGCCCAGCGCCAGACCTGCTGAATCCCTGCCCACTTCGAAGTTGGGGTGCGGCGGCGGATCCGTGGAGGTGGAAATGAGGCCCAGCATGTCGCGGAAGACGACCGGCACGGAGGTCATTATTTCCGCCTTCTGCACGCAAGACCACCCCGGCTCGAGCTTGCAGTCTTCGGAGCAACCGTCATTCGAGCTCAGGTTGCCGTCGTCGCATTCCTCTTCGGGCAGCTTGAGTCCGTCGCCGCAGGGCGAAGTGCAACCCTCGCCGTTCTTGCAGACCGGCTCCGCCTTGCAGTCCGTCGTGCAGCCGTCCCCAGGAACCGTGTTGCCGTCATCGCACGATTCGGATCCTTCCTGGGTGCCGTCGCCGCAGACCGTGAGATGGCAGGGCTGTCCCGGATCGGGACAGGCGTGGCCCGGCTCGAGCAAGCAAGCGGCCGAGCAGCCGTCGCCGGCCTCGGTATTGCCGTCATCACACTGCTCCCATCCCACAAGCGTGCCGTCGCCGCATTTGGGCTGGCAACGCATCCCAGGCGCGAGGCACAACCAGCCCGGCGTGACCGCCTTGCAATCCGCGGAGCAACCGTCGTTGTCGATGATGTTGTGGTCGTCGCACACCTCATTGCCCGAGATCCGCCCATCGCCGCACACCACGGCCGAGACGCACGGCGAGCCGGGCGTGGGGCAGACCCAATCGGTTTCGAGCTTGCACTCCGCGGTGCAACCCTCGCCCGGGGTCGTGTTGCCGTCGTCACACTCCTCAGCCCCCTCGAGGATCCCGTTGCCGCAGGTTGCGTTTGAGCAGTAGGTTCCTCCGTCGATGACCACGCAGCTCGTCGTCGAGGTGGAGCTCCCGCTCGCGACATCCAGATTCACGATGGCGCTCGGGGCATCACCCCCGGGTTTCGTGGTCGAAGTACTTGCATCCGGCAGAACGCCGACCGACACGCCGCCGCCCCCAATATCGCAGCCCCAAAGGCCGAAGCTGGCAAACCCAACCACGACGACTTTTGCCAACGTTTCACGCATGGAGATCCCTTTCCAATCATAAGAGTACCGCGGGCCGGGGCAAATCTGTCCAGCTATTTCTGGGATTCGGGGTAGCCGGGAGCGGTGTGACTATGCTGGGCGAGCCCTATGGCTCCCGAGGGAGCGCGCTTTTCCGGTCCGCTTGCCCAACGCGCCGGAGTCGCATAGCCTCACGCCGTTCGCACAGACTCCCCATCGACTTCCCATCCGGAGGTGACCCGTGAGCAAGAAGGACTTCAGCAACGCCCTGTCCAAGATCCCCTACGGCGTATCGGTGGTGACCGTCGGCCGCGGTGGGACCAAGGTCGAAAATGGCCTCACCGTCTCATGGCTCAGCCAGGTCTCCTTCGAGCCGCCGATGCTCATGATCGCGGTCGACAAGCTGCACTACAGCGTCGACATCCTGCGCAGCACCAAGAACTTCTGCGTCAACCTCCTCGCCATCGACCAAGCGACCCTGGCCGGCCGTTTCGCCAAACAGGCGACCACCGCCAATGACAAGCTGGCCGACGTGCCGCAGCGCCCGGCCGACAGCGGGGCGGCCATCCTGGTCGACGCGGTCGCCTACTTCGACTGCGAGGTGGTGAGCACGGTGGAAGCCGGCGACCACATGGTCGTCATCGGGCGGATCGAAGACGCCGCGGTGCTTAACGACCGCGATCCACTTACCTCTGCCTCAGGCCTGCGCTACCGGAGGTAGAAGTGCGCAGAAGTGCGTGCAAGCTCGGCTGTGCGCTGCGGCTCGGTCTTTCGACCTCCGTCGTGTCGCCATTCCCTTCCGACCGCTAGAATCACGAGTCATGCCGGAAACCGGTCCGCCGCCTGCTGTGACCCAAGCCCTGGCCGCGCTCGGGAAGCGTAGGCTGGTCGTCGGGATTCACGATCCGGCGTTTCCGGGGCTTGCGGGCGATGATGTGGGCCGGGGCTCTCCCTATTCGCGCGGGGCCGAGCGTCTTTTGCGCTTCGTGCGCGGGCTCGGCTTCGACGCGGTGCAGCTGGGACCGCAGGGACAGACCTCCGCGGTCAACCCCTCGCCCTACGACGGCACCATCTTCTCGCGTAACATCCTGTCCATCGACCTCTACGCGCTGGCGGCTCCGGGCCGCGGCCCTGCCCTTCTGCACGAGGAAACCTTGGCCACCCTCGCTGCGTCTCGGCCTGCGGCCTGGCCCAAAGATCGCGTGCCCTATCGCCACGCCTTCGCGGCGCAACGGCGGGCGCTTGCCGAGGCCTTCACCCGCTTCGCGGCAACGCGCGCTCCGGAGATCGAGGATCGGCTCGGCCGCTTTCGGCAAGAGCACGCGTCCTGGCTTATGCGCGATGCCCTCTACGAGGTGCTGCGCGAGATACACGGCGACCGCGGTTTTCGTGATTGGCGGCGCGGCGCGGAGGCGCACCCCGACCAAGACCTGTGGGATCCGCCGCCCGGCCAAGCCGAGGCCGCCGAGCTGCGGCGGGCCGAGCTCGCGCGCAATCATGCGGATAGGCTTGAAGCCTTTGCATTCTTCCAGATGCTGGTCCATGAGCAACATGCGGCCCTGCAGCGGCGCTGTCGCGCGCTCGGCCTTGAGCTCTACGGCGATCTGCAAATCGGGCTTTCCGAACAGGATGTCTTCGCCTACCGCTCGGTGCTTCTGCGCGACTATGTGATGGGAGCGCCGCCCAGTCGGACCACGCCCGAGGGCCAGGCCTGGAACTACGCGCTCCTCGATCCCGGTCAAGCCGACGCCGCGAGCAAGGAAAGGGACGGTGCACTGCGGCTCCTGCTTGCGCGCGTAGACAAGCTCTTCGCCGAGTTCGACGCTATCCGCATCGACCACCCTCACGGTCTCGTGTGTCCGTGGGCCTACCGCGCACAAGAGCCCGATCCCCTCTTCGCCGTGCAACACGGAGCGAGGCTCCATGGCTCCCCGGATCTCCCGGACCATCCTGCCCTCGCCCGCTTCGCCATCGTCGAGCCGAGTCAGCTCGATCGCGGGCTGCCCCGCTACGCCGACGAATGGGAGCGCGACTTGCGCCCCGAGCAGATCGACCGCTACGCCGTGTTCTTCGACGCCATGGTCGCCTCCGCGGAACGCCACGGCCACGACAGACGATCGATCGTCTGCGAGGTCCTGAGCACCCTGCCCCGACCGCTCGCGGAAGTGCTCCGGCGGCACGGGCTCGGACGCTTCCGTGTGGTGCAGAAGGCGAATCTCGCCGACCCTTCCGACGTCTACCGGCCCGAAAACGCCCGACCCGAGGACTGGATCATGGCCGGCAACCACGACACGCCGCCGATTTGGAGCGTCGTGCGCGGCTGGGCGGCATCCGACATGGGCGCGGGCTGGGCGGCGCACCTGGCGGGTCGGTTGGGGGTGGACGCCGGAATGCTGCTCAAGCAGCCGGGCGGCCTCGTACACGCGCTTTTCGCCGAGATCTTTGCCAGCGCGGCCGAAAACGTCAGCGTGTTCTTCACCGACCTCTTCGGCATGGAAGAGCCGTACAACGTGCCCGGCACCTTCAGCGAGGACAACTGGTCGCTGCGCCTGGGCCCGGATTTCGAACCCGACTATGCCGCAAGCCTGGCCCGCGGCCAGGCACTCAGCCTGCCCCGCGCCTTGGCCCTGGCCTTGGGCGGCCGCGGCCCGGAGTTCCGCCGCGCCCACGCCGACCTGATTGCCGAGTTGGAACGGCTGGCAGGAGGATGCCGGTCGGTGCGACACTCTGCCACGTGAGACTAGATGCCACGCATGCCGACTACAGACACAACGCCAGGCCCCATCGAGCCCCCTGGCCGGCACTTCCGATGCATGCGCTCGGTGAAAGGGCGGGCTGGACAGAGCGACCGAACGTATGAGAGTACTCACCCCACGGAAAGCAGACGATAGCAAGGAGCCAACACCATGGAGAAAAAAGCAATCGCGTGGCCGGCTGCAGGACTGCTCACGCCTTCTCGTCTGGCATGTGCGCTTGCAGTTTGCGCCGCATCCGTGGGACTTCTGGCCGGCAGCGCTCAGGCTGCCGACCCGAAGCAGGCGCGCGAGAAGATCGTCGAGCTGAACAAGCAGGCGCTCTTCTTCTACGAATCCAAAGACTGGCAATCCGCCAAGGAATCGCTCACCGAGGCCCTTGATATCGCGGAGGCAGCGAACTTGGAAAACAACAACATGAACGCTCGTACCTACGTGCACCTGGGCGCCGTCTATTGGGTCGGTTTCCGCGATCGCGAGGCGGCCGTCCGGAGTTTCGTGATGGCGAAGAAGATTCGACCCGATATCCAGCTCACGCCATTGACCGAGACTCCGGAATTGAAGTCGCTGTTCGAATCCGCGTCCGTGAAGACGGATACCGCCTCGCCCTTCGCCTCCGCCGCGCCTACCCGGCCCACCAGCCCGGTTGCGACCGGCGGTCTACCGGGTGCCTCGGGAGGCGGGGAAGCAGGCGGGCCGAATCTCGTGTCGGGCACGTCCGCGCGACTTCTGTGCTCCCTGCCGACCATCGCCTCTCCCAATCGAGACCTGACCATTCGCTGCAACCTTAGGCCTGCGCTCGACGGCGCCACCGTGGTGATGAACTATCGACCTCGCGGTGTCGAGGCATACCGGACCCAGCGCATGCGGCGACAGGGTCGAGGCTGGTACAGCACAACCCTGTCCCGCGGCGCGCTGCAAAAGGGCAACGTGCAGGTGTATTTCGAAGCCCGCGACGAGGCCGACAACCACGTGGCGAGCATGGGTCAACACGCCGCGCCGTCCGTCGTCGCAGTCCGCGAACCAGGTTCCCTTGTGGGTGGCGGTGGAGACGAGGATCCGTTGAGTCGGATTCGATCCAGGGCGAGGGAGGAGAGATACGAGGCGGGCTTGCACCGCATGCGCGCCGGATCCGTCTGGTTCGGCATGGGTGCCGGGGTAGGGTGGGGGTACGTACCCCGCGGGAATCTCGAGTGGCAGAAGAATGTGAAGGTCAATGCGCTCGGCACCATGACGGGCATGCTCCATCTCCTGCCGGAGATCGGCTACATGGTTTCTGACAGCTTCGGGCTGGCCCTTCAGGGCAGGATTGAGTTCATCCGGCAGCATCAGGCCATGTACAAGGACCCGCTCACGGACAAGACGACCCCGGTCCCGCCCGCCCCCGGTCTCAAAGGCGAGCCCAATACTATGGCTTCGGCATTGCTTGCACGTGTGATCGGCTACCTCGATCTTTCCTCGAGCGGCAACCTCAGACTCTCGTATTCAGGTGACATCGGGGGTGGTCTTGTCCGACTCCCGGTCAAGCCTGCGGCGAGCATCACCGGCGTGGATGAAGACGGCAAAGTCGTCCTGGACTACGACACAACCATCGCCAAGACGGACACCCGACCCGTGGGCATGTTCCTGGTCGGCGCCAGCATCGGCCTCTCGTGGAGTCTCTCGCGGCATTTTGCCATCGCGTTGAACGGACGGGCTCTCGGCGGGATACCGAACTGGGGGGTGGTGGTCGAGAGTGGGCTCTCCGCGCAGGTAAGCTTTGGGGTCGGGCGCGGACCGGATGCCCTGCCAGAAGACGAGGAGGATCCGCAGAGCTTCGGGGCAAGGCGCGGACCGGAAGCCCCGCCACAGAAGGAGGAGGATCTGCCGATCCCGACCGAGGAGGAGGAGGAGGAGGAGACCCCGACCGACGACAGTTGACCACAGCCCCGACCGAAGGCGGCCAGGCCCTCCGGAAGGCAAGACGCAGCCGTCACTTGTCGCGACCCGGCCGAGAGCTTGCGTTCTCCACCTCGCCGGTCATGGGCACGAACCTGACCGGAATCACGGTGCGATCCTGCCAGCCCTCAGTGGTCCGGGTGATGACCCGCAGCTCCTGATCGTAGGTGCCCACGGGCAAGACCAGCCGACCCCCGATCTTGAGTTGCTGCCGCAGCGGCTCCGGCACCGACGCGGGCGCCGCGGTCACCACGATTGCGTCGAAGGGCGCGGCCTCGGGCCACCCCCGGTAGCCGTCACCCGTGCGCGTTTGCACCTCGGCGTAGCCGAGCCGGGCCAGGGTGGCGGCGGCTCGGCGTGCGAGGGGCGCCACGATCTCGATGGTGTAGACCTCGGCGCCCAGCTCGGCAAGCACCGCCGCCTGGTAGCCCGAGCCGGTGCCAATCTCAAGCACGCGTGCCCCCGGCCCCACTGCGGCCAGCTCGGACATCAGGGCCACGATGTACGGCTGGCTGATGGTCTGGCGCCATCCGATCGACAAAGGACCGTCCTCGTATGCCAGGCGGACCGCCTCGGCAGGGACGAACTCGTGCCGCGGCACCTTGCGCATGGCCAGGAGCACCGCCCGATCCTCCACGCCGCGTGCCGCGATCTGGGTGTCCACCATCTTGGCGCGTGCCGCGGCATAGGGGTCGCCGGCGGGTGCCCGGTCTGGCTTGACCGACTCACACGCAAGAGGTGTTCCAATGCCCCGGCAGGCTCCAATCGCAGCAATCACCACCCAGAAGTATCGCACATCCTGAGCCTAGCATACGCCCGTGATAGGCGGCCGCCGCATCGCCCTCGCACTTTGCGGATGTGGGACATACCCGTGTTCTTGCGCAGCAATCCCTCTTCCCTCGGCCTCGGAGATGGGTATTCTAGGGACTCTCCTATACCCATCGAGACTATCCCCGGGAGATTGGCGATTGGCCCGTGCTTCCATTCGGCACTCGCCCCACCGTAGTACCCGCAGCCCCCGAGCAAAGAGAACCGCATCCACTTGGGCTGGTCCTTGGCCAAAGGAAGATCATGACCGGTGCGAAGAACGAGGTGTCCCCGCGTCCAGGTGGCGCGAAGGAAGAAACCGTCTTGACCGCGAGCATCGCCAACGGCTCACCGTCGGCCGCTGTGCAAGCGTCTGCTGAAGATCAGATCAGCGACGACGTAGAACTGATGGAGGCGACCCCCACGCCCGTCGCAATTCCGCTGCCGGCCGACGGGGTTTCACCTACCACCGGCGCAGGGCCTACGCGACCGCCGCCCGTGCCGCACCGGCCACCGGCGCGACCCGCGAGGCCGGAGGCGCCGCCGCACGCGGTTCCGCCGCCGCCACCCTCCGCACCGCAAAGACGCAGCGACTCGAGGCCTCTGCCCGTCCCGGCTCCGATCTCGTCCACAGGCGTGCCACCGCCGCCCGTGCCACCACCGCCGCCCGTGCCCCTCCCGCTGGCCACGCCGGCGGCTCCGGCGCCCAAGACGGCAGGAGCCGCCCCGCCCCCGCCCCAGGTCGCCGCGCCCGCGCCCGGCCAGGTCGAGATCGAGCGCTTCGCGCCCGACCGAGCCATCGCGGATGCACGCAAGCGGGTCGAGCAGTTGTCGGGCGGGGATCGCGCCGCGCTGGCCCGAGCCCGCACGGAGCTCGGCATCCTGCTCGAAGTGGCGGGGGGAGACCCGGCCTCCGCCCTCGCCGAATACCGAGCCGCGCACGGCATCGCCGCCAACATGCTCGCACCCTTGGCGGCGGCCCGGCGCCTCACCCCTCTTCACCTCCCCGGGCCCGCGCTCGCCCTCTTGGAGGCCGAGCTGCGCGCGGAGCCCGCGGCGAACGTCACACGCTTGCTCGAGAAGGGCATGCTCCTCCGCGCAGACGGCGCGCCCGCCGACCGCACCGGTGAGGCCTACCGCGAACTCCTCTCCCTGCGTCCCGATCATCCGGGGGCCCTGCGCGGACTCGAGACCACGCTCGCGACCGCCCACCGTACCACAGACGCCAAGCTGCAGATGGAAGCCCTGGCCAACCATCTCGCAACCGTGGCGGCGGCGTTTCGCAGCGATCCCCGCCTGTCGGCTTGGATCGAGGTCGAGCGGGGGCAGTTGCTCGAAAGACTGGGACGCGCGGAGGCGGCCCGCGCCGCCTTCGAGGCCGGGCTTGCCCTTGATGCGCAGATTGGGCCGGTGCGCGATGCCTACACGCAGCACCTGCTCATCCACGACCAGGTCGAGGCCCTTGTCGAGGCCTGGGCTTCCGAGGCCATGATTGACAGCGACGGTGCGCGCACCGCCCGTCTCCTTTACTGTGCCGGCCGACTGGCGGCGGAGCGGCTGGAGCAGAAGCCCCAGGCCATCGAGCTCTTCGAACGCGCGGCGAGCAGCGAATCGGCTGCGCCCGCCATCCGGCGCGCGGCCCTGCGCGAGCTCTTCCGCCTCTACGAGGCCGCGGGCAGCACGGAGGCGGCGGTGAAGACCGGCGAGAGGCTCCTCGTCTTGGCACGCGACAGGGAGAAGGCCTTCTGGCACCGGCGCCTGGTGGCCGGCTGCGAGGCGCTCGGCCGCTTCGCCGAGATGGCGATGCACGCGCATCATGTCCTGGCCGACGAGCCGGAGGACGAGCCCATGCGCGACAAGCTCGACGGCGCCCTCGCGTCTCTCGGCCAGCACGAACAGCGGGTGACCATGTTCACGGACCAGGCCGCGCGTGCCGGCAGCGTGAGCGCACGCATCGACCTGCTTCTGCGCGCGGCCCACATTGCCGAGCACGACCTGGGCCGAACCGATCTGGCCCTGCTCGCCTTGCGCTCGGCCTTTGCCGTCGATCCCAGCCACGCCGACACCACCGACGCCATCGTGCGTTTGCTCTCGCCCGGCACGCCGCCCTCGCTCACCGACGCCAACGATCCGTCGCGCGTGCGGGCGCGGATCGATTTCTACCTGGAGGCCGCGGCCGCGTCCACGGACGCCGCGCGCAAGATCGCCCATTTCGAAAAGCTCGCCTATCTCTGGGAGGACGAAGTGCGCGCGCCCGACCGCGCCCTCGCGGTGTTCGACGAGATCCTCACCCTCGATCCGCAACGACGCAGCGCCATTCTCGGGCTCGCCCGCTGCGCGGCCAAGGCCGGCAATGCGCGCGAGCTTCTGCGGGCGCTCATGCTGGAAGCCGACCAAGCCGGGGATGACATCTTCCTCGAACGCTCGCTTTTGCTGCGGGCCGCGGACGTGGCGTCGCAGCAACTCGGCGAGCCGGACACGGCTCTCGAACTCATCAAGCGCGTCATCGATCGCACCGGCGGCGATCCCGCCGTCTTCCGCGCCGCCTTCCGCATCCACGAACGCGCCGGCCGCCAGGGCGATGCCCTGGCCCAGCTCCGCCTGCTCCTCGGGCAGACACGCAAGGGGCAGAGCAACTACGCCGTGCAGGCCGAGATCGCCCGCTTTCTCGAGGAGCGGATGCATCGCTCGGGGGATGCGCTCTCCGCCTGGCGCGAAGCCCACCGCAAGGAGCCGTCTAATCCCACCCCGCGCGCCGAGATCCGCCGCATCCTCCTTGGCACCCTCGACCATCGCGCCGTGGCCGACGAGCTGGCGGTGCTCGCGGCCGCGACCGCCGAACCCGTCGAGCGCGGCGAGCTTCTGCTTGAGGCCGCGGAGATCCACGACGACCGCTTGAACGACCCCGAGCGCGCCATCCCCCTTCTCTCCGAGGCGCGCAGCCTGCTGCCGGACGACCCCTTGATCGTGGAGCGACTGGACCGGGCCTATCTTCGCACCCACCGGCGCGCCGAGCGTCTTGCGCTCCTCCATGCCAGCGAGACGCCCGATCCCCGCTGCCAGCTCGCCCTGGCCAGCATGCAGGTCGAAGAACGCGATCCACAAAAAGCGCTCAAGCGCCTGGCCGATCTGTCGAGCCACCCCGTGGCGGGCGTGGCCGCGCTGCGCATCCTCGAGCACGCCTTGCGCCGAAGCGAGCGCACCGGAGAGCTCGACGCGCTCTTGCGCAGGCAGATCGAGAGCTTCGGCACGCTCGCCGCCAAGCTCGGCAGCGTCTTCGAGCTTGTCGCGCTCGAGGAATACGGCAAGGATCGCTTTCCCGACTGGCAGCCGTCCGCGCGCGAGCTTCTGGCCCGCCTGGCGCCCGAAGAGATGCTCCATCACGAGCTCTTCCTGCGCAGCGCCGGCCTGGATTTCGAGAGCGCCGTGTCCTGGCAAAGCGTTGCCACCTCGCTCGCCGCCCTCGCGGCCGCCACGCCTGACCCGCATCGTGCCGGGTCTCTGCAACTGGCCGCTGCCCTGATCATCGAGCACCGCGCCGATGGCAGCCCGAATGCGCAGTGGGAGGCCCTGCGCGCCTTCGCCGCGGCGCTTGGCAACTGGCCTGACTGCCTGAGCGCGGCCCGGGGTGCACGCCGCATGGCACTGCTCCTGGGCGATGCCGAGAGTTTCTTCAAGGCCGCGGCTGCGCTCGGCGAGCTGGAGCTGGATCCGCCCACGCGCTGCGAGCGCTTCCTCGAAGCTGCCGACGGGTACCGCGCCCGGCCGGATCGCGTGGCGCAGGCCTTGGATCTCTACTGCAGGGCGCTTTCCGAGCATCCCGATTCCGTGCGCGCCGCGGACGCCGTCACTGCCGCCGTGGCTCAAGGCCTTGACCCGGGCAAGGCGGGCGAGACCCTGCGCGGCGCACTCGAACGCGCACAGTCGCCCGATCAATCGGCCAAGCTGGGGACGGCGCTGGCCCAGGTCGCGGTTCGCTACCTCGGCGACCAGACCGTCGCCCTCGAGGCCCTGCGCCGCGCCCGCAAACGCGCCCCCAGGCACGTGGAGATCCTGCTCACGCTCGCCGATCTCAGCCACGCGCTCGGGCTGCGCACCGAAGCGGTCGAGGCAGCGACGAGCGCCAGGGGGCTCTCGCGCGATCCGGGCGAGCGCTTCCGGGCCGCGGTGACCCTGGCCGAGATCCACGTGCAGATGCCCGCCTTCCGGGAGACCGCGCGGCGCGAAGCCGCGGAGGCGGAGAAGCTGGCGGAGCAAGTCGGCCCCCTGAGCGGCGATCTGGTGAGCCGACTGGGCGCGGTCTTCAGCGCCCTCGGGGAGGAGCAAAGCGCCGAGCGCGTGCTCATTGCCGCGGTGACCCTGAGCGCGGAAAGCGCCTCTGCGCTCGACCACCTGGTGACCATGTTCGGCACCGACCGCGAAGGCGGGCAGAAAGCCGCCAACGCCCTGACCAAAGTCCTGTCGCTGGCCGACGCGAAGGGTCTGCCCAAGCGAGCGGAGTGGCTGGCCGCGCTCGGCAGGATCGAAGCCACCCTGCTCGGCATGCAGCGCGAGGGCCTCGCGCGCCTGCGCCAAGCGCTCCACATGGCTCCCGGCCGCGCCGAGATCTACCGGGCACTGGCCGAGGCCCATGGCCCCGCACACGAGGAAGCCGCGCGGGAAATCCTCGGCATGTTCGCCAAGCTGGGACGCTCATCACCGACCTGCGCGCAGGTGGCCGCCATTCTCTCCGTACTGGCCAACACCTACCGGCAGGGATTGCGAACCGACTTGGCGGCCGTGGCGGAGGAATTCCTCGACTACGTCGCCAAGCTCCCCTCGGGCGCCGAGGCCGCCGGCCGCGGCCAGGAGCAGACCCTGCCCGTGGGCGCGCCCATGCCGGGGGCCCTCGCACGTGACGCCGTGGTCTCGATGCTGCTCCCGGATTCGACGCAAGCCCCGTACCTCGAGATTGCCAGCCTGGTATGGGAAGCCGTGGCCAAGCTGGTTCGCATCGAACCGGAGACCCTGGGCGCGTCGGCGCGTGATCGCCTGACCTCGCGTGCCCTCCATCCCGTGCGCGCCCTCGCCGACCGGGTTGCACGGGTCTTCGGCGATCTCCGCTTCGACCTCTTCGTCGATGCGGGCGGCACCAAGCTGCCTCGCCTGCTTCCCGGTGATCCGCCCGCACTTGTGCTTCCCCCCGGATTCGCCGCGGAGTCCGAGATCGAGCAGGCGGCGGCGCTGGCGCGCCTGCTGGCCTATGTCGCGCTCGACATACCCTGGGTGGAAGAAGTCACACCCGACGACGTCGACGGTATCCTTTTCGGCGCCATGCGCACCGGACTCGATCTATGGGGCCAGGGCGAGCTTTCCCCGGCAGCGGAAATCAACATCGGCACCTGGTACGGACGGGTTTCCAAGGCCGTCGGCCGCAGGGTCAAACGCACCTTGGAGGAGACGGTCTCGCGCATCCGCGCCCAACCCGACACCTCGGCGTGGCGCCAAGCCGTGAGTATCATCGGCTTGCGCGCCGCCTATGTCGTCACCGGCACCCTCCCCGCGAGCATGAAGCTGGCCGCGCGCCTCGACGGCGAGCTGGCCGCGGCGACGGGCGACAGCCTGGCCGCCAAACTGCTCGAGAATCCCATCACGCGCGAGCTTGCCTTGTTTGCCCTGTCCGAGTCCGCGCTCGCCTTGCGCCGAGCCGCCGGCACGGCTTGAGACACGGAACGGTTCGAGAGCCGATCGATTCTCGCATGGTTCACCACGGGTGATGCACACGAAGGGGTTGTAGTTGCTGGCCCGTCCGATCTAGGCTCGGGCCGCTCGAAGCGCATCGCCCGCGCAGACTCGAAGCAGAAGAGGTGAAGGATGAATTGCATGCGCCGCTCAGTTTCCGTCCTGCTTGCCGCCACGCTGTCGACCCTGGCCGCCGGCTGCTGCCACTGCCCTCCGCCGCCGCCGCCGCCTCCTCCTCCTCCTGCCCCTCCGCCGCCACCGCCGGTGGCGGCGGCACCTGCCCCGACGCCGCCGCCGCCCGCGGCTCCGACCACCATCGTGGTCAAGGATGTTGGGCTCGCTACGCCGGAGTGCGTGCTGTGGGACCCGGATCAGGACCTCTACTTCGTCAGCAACATCAACGGCGATCCGACGGCGGCCGACAAGAACGGCTTCATCTCGAAGGTCGGGCCCGACGGCAAGGTCATCGCGCTCAAGTGGATCGACGGCACCCGACCCGGCGTCGACCTGAGCGCACCCAAGGGGATGGCCATCGTGGGCGACATCCTCTACGTCGCGGATCTGGACACGGTGCGCAAGTTCGACCGCAAGTCGGGAGCGCCGAAGGGAACCATCGCCATCAAAGGCGCCACGTTCCTCAATGCCCTTTCCGTCTCGCCCGACAACAACACCCTCTACGCCTCCGATAGCGCCGTGAAAGCCGACGAGACGGGCTTCGTCGGTACCGGCAACGACGCCATCTACCAGATCGGCCTGAACAAGAAATCCGTCAAGCCTCTCATCCGCAACCGCACGCTGCACTGGCCGAACGGCATTCTCGCGGACGAGAGCGGGGTGTGGGTGGTCTCGCTCGGCAGAAACGATCTCAACCACGTCAACTACGAGGGCAAGCTCGGCTCGCTGACCAAGTTGCCCATGGGCAAGCTCGACGGCATCGTGCGCATCAACGACGGCTCGCTTCTGATCTCGAGCTGGGAAGCCTCGGCGGTCTACCGCGGCCTACCCGGCGGTGAGTTCGCCGAGGTCATCTCGGGTGTCACCTCGCCCGCGGCCATCGGTTACGACGGCAAGCGAAATGCGGTGCTGATCCCCCTGTTCGTGGGCTCCGCCGTCGAGATCCGCCCCTTGCCGCCACTTCCGCCCCTCGAACGAGTCACGCCGTCGGCATCCGGGTCGGCAGGAAAGACGGCCGCGACCCGGCCGCCTGGCTCGACAGAAGTGCCAGCACCTCCGGCGCCGCCGCCTGCCGCACGCAAGCCTGCGGCGCCCAAGGAACCGTTCTTGCTCCCGGCTCCGGCACCGGAGGAGGCACCACCTCGGGCCGCAAGCGCAGGTCCGGTGCTGGCGCCGGTTCCCGCTGCCGCTCCGGCCGCCGCTCCGGCCGCCGCTCCGGCCGCCGCTCCGGCACCGGCTCCGGCACCGGCTCCGTCCACGGCTGCACCGGCACCGGCTCCGGCACCGGCTCCGGCAGCGCCCACCGAGCCGCAGCCCAAGCGCTGGCGTTAGGATACGCTCGAAGATCGAGCTACAAGCCCACCCCGGACGTCCCCGTAACCGCGGTCGGCCACACCGCCAACCGGCTTTGGCTACCGGCCCGACCGCCGTCAATCCGGCTGCTCAACCGGCTGCGAAATCCCGCCGGCCCGCCCCGGCACCCCTGACGATGCGCAACATATGAACGAGGCGGGCTAGGATTCGCGGCCGGAACGGTTACTATTCCAGAACACCCGATGGCATGGGCGCCAAGAGAGGCCGCACCTCCACACACCGCCGGCCAAGGTGCGGCTTCGGACAGGCGGCGGTGGCCCTTGGCTGCGATGTTTCTCTCGCTAGCCCTGGTCCCCCGGCTGAACCACGCACTGGGAGAGGAATCCGCATCCGCCAGCGAGCCGGCGGGGCGGACATCCGAGCCCGAGGTGAGGTTGCAGCCGCCGCAGCGAGCGAAGAAACCTCGGGCGTGGCGGTCCGCTCCGGGCAGAGGGGCTGTCAGTTCCACTTCGAGCCCGCGCCCGCGCCGTCTCGAACCCCGGGCCGGGCTGCCCTCCCATCGCCGGAGCCGGAGCGCGGAGATTGCCGACCCGAGCCACCCCTACGTGAAGGCGAAGCGAGGGGGCACCGCCGCCAGGACGGCATCCGAAAGGCGCCAGGCCGCACCGCTCGTTCCTCCGCCCGTGGAAGCGGAACCCAACCAACCGCCGCCCTTCACGCCGCCCGAGCCCGGGCTCCAAGCCGGCAAAGGCAGCCGCGTGGTCGCGGCTCCGGTATCCATCGCGCCATTCTCGGCCCCGGACAGCGCCCCCCCTGCGACGCCGAAGCCCGAGACGGCCACGCTCGACGACGACGTGTTTGAGCAGATTCGCCTGGAAATCAAGGGCCGCCTGCCCTACCTACAGGCCTGCGCCGACGCCGCCCGCCGGCGGGGCGGCCCCGACGTGCGTCGGCTGCAGGTGACATATACCATCGCAGCCGATGGCACCGTCAAGGAGTTGAAGCTCGAAAACGTGCCGGATCCCCAGCTTGCCACCTGTATCACACGCATGGCCGGCCGCCCCTTCCCGGTCCGACCCGGGATGGATCTGACCATCCCCACGCCGATCGTGTTCATTCGCTGATTCCTGCGGTGACCGATTCATCAACACTCGTTCGTAGCGCGGGCTTCGCCCGCAACCGAAGAGGGCTGCAGGCTGCAGGCGTCAGGCTTCAGCCCGGTTGGCTGAGAGACGCGTTGAGCTTGGGCGCGGCGCGAACGAGGTCACCCTGGTGTGCCTCGATGGAGATCCCAGCTCACACCGCAGCACCTCGCCCTATAGCCTGGAGCTTGCACCCTGAAGCCTGGAGCCCGAAGCCTCACAACGCAGCCGTTGAAGAGATCTTCGCGCCGATCGAGGATTCTCGAAGGTAGTAGATCAGGCACTCGGCGTTGGCCTTGTAGCCTGCCTCGTGGCTCAAGGGCCGCACCATGTTCGCGTCCAGCTCGAGCACCAACCACCCGGTGTAGTTGATGGCCTTCAGGGTCTCTTTGAACTTCGCGAAGTCGATCTTTCCCTGCCCGAGTCCGATGCAACACCGGCCTCCCTGACCCAACGCAAACTCGCCTGGGTTGAGCCGGCCGTCGTGCATTCGGAATGTGTTCGAGACGCCGTTGGCCGAGCGCGACAGCTATTCGCTTCCTTCCTCCTTCGCACGTGCGCTGTCAGGACCGCCGGTTGTCGCGTCTGGTCGCCTAGCGTCTAGCCGGTGCGCCGGGAGGCTCTGGCTTGGCCCTGCATGCCGCCGCAGGGACAGTCGCCGGAGTAGGCCGGCCAGGACCGCGCCGACCGCCAGCATGGCGCCCCACCGGAGGCTGCCGCGACTCCGACCGCCCAGGTCGCAGTCACATCCGGAGTCGTAACCCGATTGGAGCACGGTACTCGTTGCCCCCCGGTCGTCCCGCCGCCGCCCGTCATGCTTGAGGTGCCGCTGCCGCCATACCCGCTGCCGCCATACCCGCTGCCGCCATACCCGCTGCCGCCATACCCGCTGCCGCGAATGCTGCCGGAACCCACTTTTCCCTCTCCGCCACCGCCGCCCACACTGCTGGAACTGGTCGCGCCGCCGGTACCCGCGCCGCCCGTGCCGTTCCCACCGCCGCCTCCAACCCCGCTCCCGCCGGCGTTCGTGCTTCCACCAGACGCGCCCCCCGACCCAGTCGATCCGCCTCCGGCTCCACCCCGGCCTGTTGCCCCTCCCCTACCCCCAACGTCGGCCCCGCCCGACCCGCTCGATCCGCTCGATCCGCCTCCGGCTCCACCCCGGCCCGTGGCTCCTCCGCTCCCGCTGCCCCCGCCGCCGGTCCCGCCCGACAGCATCTTGGCCAACTCCTCGGCCATCAACATGAACGCTCCCTCGCCCTCGGGCGCCGAGTTGCTCTGTCGGACCGCGGTCGGCCGTTCGGTGACCTCTTGGCACCATTGCAGCCGCCCGTCGGCGGCGATGTTCTTCACGAGCTGCGACCAGGTCTTGCGGATGTGCGGCTCGTAGGTTGCCCGGTCGAGATAGCCTCGGTTGACGCCGAACGCGAAGCAGTATCCGAAGAACGCGGAGCAGATGGACTCCACGATGCATGGCTTCTGTCATTTCGGACATGAGCGGTGAAGCGGCGCCATCGGGGCGACCGGAAAGGGCAGGGCGCCTTCCCGGTCCAGTTGCCTGAGCGAGCCTTCGATGTCCTTGGGCAGCGCAAAGCCCGCGACGACGATGACATTGTCCGACGTCGGTGTGCGTTGAAGGATGCATTCGCGGAAGGCGTTTCGGATGCGGGTGATGAGGACGCGTTCACGATTAGGGTTGTTTTCGGAGACGTTGGCGATGACCAGGCCGCCGGGGGCGAGCCGCCGAGCCACGCCGGCGAAGAAGGCGCCCGTGGCGAGCGCGGCGGGAACGCCCGCCGCGCCGTAGGCATCGAGGAAGATGATGTCCCAACGCCGTCGCGTCCGGCGGATGAAGGCGGCCCCGTCGGCGATATGCACGCGCATGCTCCCGTCCTCGACGAAGCCGAAGTAGTCGCGCGCGACCGCGCGCACCATCGGGTCGAGCTCGACCACGTCGATGGTCATGGCGGGAAACGAGCGGCGCAGCAGCATGGGATAGGTGCCACCGCCCAGCCCGACGACCAGCGCGCTGCCTCGTTTGGGTGTGAAGGCGAGCGCCCCTCCCGCGTGACGGATGTACTCCATGGGCACCGCACGCGGGTCGCGCAGGGACACCGTGCTCTGCGTGTCGCCGTTCCCGTCGCCGAAGAACAAAGATCGTTCGTCCTTTCGATCGATCACCAGGATGCGGTTCCACTTCGACTTGCGGTCGAAGACCACCCGTTCGTGCGATGCGGCGGTCTTGGCAACGCCGCGAGCTTCGGCGGGGCGAGTCGCGTCGTCGCCGCGCGCTGGGCATTCGCGCGCAAAGCCGAGTAGACCGATGAGCCCAGCGAGGAGCGCGCCGCAAAGACGCCGTTCACGAGGTCGCATGACCGCGCAGTCTGGCCCGGGTTGGTGTGCGAAGGCAATCGCTACCAGCATCGGCAAGCCAGCTCGACCATCGATCGCTTCGGACTCTGCTTGCACATCCATTACCACCGCAACGGTGCCGCGAAGAACTGGTACGACAACGTGGTCGCCGCGACCTCGCACGAGCGCAGAGCCTTCCAAGAGCGCCGAGAACGAAAGGGCTTGGACCTCGATCCGGAGACTCCTGCTCCCTCTCTCTCTCTCTGTTCTCCGTAGGCTCTGCGCTCTCTGTGGTTCACATTCTGAGAACTGCTCGGCTTCCAACCCGTTCGGTGTCCTAGAGGTGCTTCGCCGCCTCGTCCTCCTTCGGCGGGGGCTCCTTGGTCTGCGATTCGAGCGCGCGCCTGACGATGTCGCGGGCGCCGAGGCCCAGCGCGAGCGCGAGGGCGAGCACGATGCCGCCGAAGAGGATGGCGAATGCGATCTTCACGATATCGCCACCCACGTTCAGGTGGTCGAGGGCCATGGCGTAGGTGACGGTCAGAAGCAGCCATTTCATGACCTGGCTGAGCAGGCGTGCGGATTGAATCTGCAGGTTGACCGCGCCCACGAGCACGCTGCGCGAGAGAAATCGTGCGAGCAGGCTGCCGAAGAAGACGACGGCCAGGGCAACGAGGAGGCTGGGCAAGAACTCGAACGCACGGATGAGCACGCGCGCCGTGAGGCTGTCCTGCACGGCCAAAAGCCCGAGCAGCAATCCGAAGAGGATCACCACCCAGGTCACCCCCCGGCACACGAGCCGGGTCGGGCTGCGGCCGGGCGAGATCTCGGCCAGCCCGACAAAGCCCCACTGCTCGAGGCGCGCATCGAATTTCACACCGCGGAGCATCCGCCGCAACACGATGCGAATCATCCAGGCCAGAAGCACGGAGAGGAGCAGCGCCAGGAGTATGGCGAGGAGGCTCGGGAAGAACGCCGCCAGGCCGGTGAGCGCGCGTTCGAGCGACGCTCCCAGGGTTTCTTCGAGGTTTTTCCACATGGTGAGCTGTCCTTTCGTGGCGAAGGGTTCAGGGGTTAAACCGGTCAGGCGACCGCCAGCGGGAAATCAAGTACGGCTTCTGCGCTTCGTAGGCCTGGCACAGGCGTTCGAGTCGCACTTCGCTCTGCGCGTGCGTCGCACTCTGCATCTCGCACACGAACGAGGCCAACCAGCCGAGGTAGAGCGGCAAGAAGGCGCCGAGCAGGTGGCTGCGGCTCAGGCTGCGCGTGCGGTAGCCGAGCGCGAAGTCGAACACGGTCCGGCACCAGAGATCGTCGGGCAAGGTGAAGGACTCGGGCGGCGTGTTCGCGACGCGCCGGATCTCAAGCAGGGTGGCGGGCGGCAACACCGCGGACCACAAATCCTGCAGATTACGTATGCCGAGCCGGAAGGAGTCGACGAGCTTGCGCACGTCGAAGGTCACCGTGGCTGGAACGCTGTCCGGGGCGACGCCGAAAACCGGGATGGGCTGGGCGCCACGCACCTTCTGCCAGACGGCGGCGTTGCGCATCATGTCCTCGAAGAGCACGCCCAGGATCTGACCGAGGGTCGTGCCCAGGTCGAGCGGGGTGCCCGAGGTGGCTTGCTGCTTCGCCCCGAGTTGCACCTGGCACAGCTTGAACGAGCCGCACAGGGCTTGCGTGGCGGTCCAGATGTCGCTGCCGAAGCGGGCCTGGTCCGTGTCCCACACGTTCTGCCCGAGGTAGCGATCGACCAGGGCCGCAGAGAAGGCGTACTCGCCGCCCATGGGTTGGCGCATGTGGCGGCCGTAGAGCGAGCGCAGAAGCGGCCGCACGATGCCGTTGGTGATGGAGCCGTCGAACTTGTGCCGAGCGTAGAGCGGCACCGCGAAGTCGAAGCCCTGCTCCACCACCGGACGGATGAGCATGCCCAGCCACTCGGGCGCGACCGGAGTGATGTCGGGGCTCCACATGATGCACGCGCGTGCCCCCGCCATCCTCGCGATCCGTAGGGTCAGGTGCAGGCCCTGCGCCTTGCCGGGAATCCCGTGGTAGGGCATGTCGAGATCCCGGGCGGGCAGGATCGCCTGGACGAGGCGGATGCTGTCGCTCTCTGCCACGGCGGCCACCTCTTGTGCCGTCCCGTCCGTCGAGCCGCTGTCGGTGTTGACAATCAGGGCCGTGCGGCCCGGGAAGGCGGCGCGCAGACCTTGGCGAATGCATTCCGCAACCGCGCTGATGTTGCCCGCGTTGTTGTAGCTCGGCAGGCCCACGATGATCTCGACGCCGCCCTGCCGGCGCACGGCTTCGGCGATGTCGGAAGGAACGAGGTCTTGGTCAGCCATCAGCTACTTCCATGCACGCATCGCCACCTACCCCGGCAGCTCGCGGCAAAGGGCCAAGATGCCGATGAGGGGGATGCGCGTCCAGACGGGCCGGTGATTGAGCTCGTAGTTGAGCTCGTAGAGGGCCTTGTCGAGCAGGAACGCGTCGAGCAGCAACCCGAGACCGGCATCGTCCGCGGGGATGAGGTCTCGGCCGGCGACGGCCTCGCGGTAGGTGGCGATGAACGCGGCCGACACGCAGTTCTCCCACAATTTGGCCCACGGCTCGAGCGGGGCCGCATCGCGCGGGTGGCGGGCCACGAAGTTCTGGTAGCCGGCCTGGGCCGCATAGCCAAACGAGCGCAGCATCCCGGCCACATCCTTGAGGGGCGAACGCGCTTGGCGGCGTTCGGCCAGGGGGCGGGCCGGCTCGCCCTCGAAGTCGAGAATCACGAAGTCGTCCATCACCCGCAGCACCTGCCCCAGGTGGTAGTCGCCGTGGATGCGCGCCACCTTGAGCGTGAGATCGAGAGCCTCGATCTCGCGAAAAAGATCCGCGATCGCGCGCCGGCGGCCGAGCACGAGGGCCGCGTACTCGACCACGTCGTCAGGGAAGCGCGCGATACTCATCTTGAGGGCGTCGAAGACGTGGCGAGCGTGTTCACGCAGACCGTGCGAGAGGCTCACGAGATCGTCGTGCGACATCTGGGCCACCCCAAAACCGCTCGCCGAGGAGCCGGATGCAAGATCGATGTGCAGCTCGGCGGTCCGCCGTGCCAGGGTGACCGCGGCCTTGACATAAAGGCCGACCACGTCCACCGCCTCGCTCGACAGGATTTCGCCGAGCGCAGACAGCGCGGGCCGGCGCAGGAGCGGCCGGAGACCCGGGGCGAAGGGTTGGGTGGCCTGGTGCTCGTAATAGCGGCCGAGCTCTTCCAGGGTCCACGACCAGCCGTCGCCCTGGTTCTCCACCAGGTTCTGAAACATGCCCAGGGTCACGTCTTCACCTTCGCGGGGACGGTAGGCGAGCGACCCCACGAAGCTCGGCACATGCGGGTTCTTCCGCTCGTCGGAAAGGTACTGGGTGATCTCGCAGTCCGGGTTGGGCCCGGATTCCAGCCGCCGGAAGATCTTCATGATGATCTTCTCGCCGAAGCGCACCGAGGTGTTGCTCTGCTCGGCGGAGCTGCGCTCGCTGGGCAGAGGCTCGTTCTCGTCGCCGCGCAGGGCCGCGAAGGACTTCCCCTGTGTACCCACCAGGGTGCCGGCCAGGAAGGGTCGTTCGAGGCCCTGCGCGACCACCCGGAGAAGCCACTGGCACAGTCCCTCGTCCACGGTGGCGTCGAAGAGCGTGCACCCGCTGCCCCGGCATTTGGCCACCGAGGCCTGGGGATAGCGCTCGCGGAAGTCCTGGGCCACCTCGTCGGGCAGCCGGATGAGGGGCAGAAAGTAGGTCTCGTCCGCGCCCTCGGTGAAATGGACGTCGATGAGCAGCAGGGCCGCGTCGAGATCCGGGACCACGGCCAGGTCGCGCAGTGCGACGTGGTCGATCTGGCGCGCCTTGCTGCCGAACCAGCGCTGGCGTACCAGGAATTGCGGCAAGAGGTGCTGAAGCTGCGGCCGCGCCGGCCCGTTCGTGAGGTCGCTCCAGCCGCCGAAGTCGAGCGCGGGCTCTTCGGCAACGTGATCGTCGCTGACCACGCTGGCCTGGGCCGGGGCTTGCAGCTCGAACCAGAAATACCCGTAGGGCGCCAGGGTGAGCGCGTAGGGGGCCTTGCGGATCTTGGGAAACTCGACGTAGCCCAACATCTCGACCGGAATCAACCCCTCGAAGCGCGCCAGGTCCAGCTCGGTGGGCTGGGCGAAACGCGAGAGATTGGCCACGCACAGGATCTTCTCGCTGTCGAAGGTGCGCACGTAGGCCAGGACCTTGCGGTTGGCCGGACGCAACAACTCGACGGTGCCGCGACCGAAGACGCGAAACAGCTTGCGCAGCGCGATCATGTTGCGCATCCAATTGAGCAAGGAGGCCGATTCCGTCTGCTGCGCTTCGACGTTGACCGATTCGTAGCCGTAGACCGGATCCATGATCACGGGGCAATACAGCTTGGCCGGGTTGGCGCGCGAGAAGCCGGCGTTGCGGTCGCTGGTCCATTGCATGGGCGTGCGTACGCCGTTGCGATCACCCAGGTAGAAGTTGTCGCCCATGCCGATCTCGTCCCCGTAGTAGAGGATGGGCGTGCCGGGGAACGAGAGCAGGATGCTGTTCATCAATTCCAGGCGGCGGCGGTTGTTGTCGAGCAGGGGCGCCAGCCGGCGGCGGATGCCGACGTTGAGACGCATCTGGGGATCGTGGCTGTAGGCCGCGTACATGTAGTCGCGCTCTTCCGTGCTGACCATCTCGAGGGTCAGCTCGTCGTGGTTGCGCAGAAACAGACCCCACTGGCAGTTGTCGGGGATGTCGGGGGTCTGGCCCATGATCTCCACCACGGGGTGACGGTCTTCCAGGCGCAAGGCCATGAAGAGGCGGGGCATGAGGGGGAAGTGGAAGGCCATGTGGCATTCGTCACCCTCGCCGAAATAGGCGCGTACATCGCTCGGCCACTGGTTGGCTTCGGCCAGAATCATGCGGTTCGAGTAGCCCGCGTCCATCTCCTGCCGCAGCCGCTTGACGACGGCGTGGGTTTCGGCAAGGTTTTCGCAGTTGGTGCCGTCGCGCTCGATCAAGTAGGGGATGGCATCCAGCCTGAGCCCGTCCACGCCCAGGTCGAGCCAGAAGCGCATGATGTCGACGATCTCGCGCATCACCTCGGGGCTGTCGAAGTTGAGATCCGGCTGATGCGAGAAGAAACGGTGCCAGAAGTACGCGTTGGCCACCGGATCCCAGGTCCAGTTGGACTTCTCGGTGTCGGTGAAGATGATGCGTGCATCCTTGTATTTCTGATTGGTGTCGCTCCAGACGTAGTAGTCACGCTCTTTCGAGCCGGGCGGGGCCTGCCGCGCGGCCTGGAACCAGGGGTGCTCGTCCGAGGTGTGGTTGACCACCAGCTCGATCATGACCTGCATGCCGCGCGCGTGCGCGCCCGCGAGGAACTCCTGGAATTCCTCCAGCGTGCCGTACTTGGGATGGACGTTGCGGTAGTCCGAGATGTCGTAGCCGTCGTCGCGCAAGGGCGAAGGGAAGAAGGGCAGCAGCCACAGACAGGTGATACCCAGATCTTGCAGGTAGTCGAGCTTCTGGTTGAGCCCCGCGAAATCCCCGACGCCGTCGTTGTTGCCGTCGAAAAAGGCCTTGACGTGCAGTTCGTAGATGACGGCGTCCTTGTACCAGAGGGGATCGCTGGCGCTGCCGCTTCGCTTGCTCATGCTGGCCGAGGGTCCTTGTGCTGGATGTCGCTAGAAGCAAGAGTACCACGGACACAACCTCGCCGAGGCACAGCCTTGGGGCAGGCCGGTCGCCGGGGAGGGCGGGGCCAGGGTGAAGCAAGCGGCGAGCCGCTACTTCGGCAGCAGATCGGCCAGCGTGAGGTCGCCGATGCGCGCCTTGCGCGCTTCTTCCAGGTCGGAAATCAGCGCCGCCAGCTCGGGCGAGGTCTTGCCCTGCGCGGCTTCGAGGTCGGTGGAGCGGAACGCGCCCAGCACCTCGTCGACCGGGATGCGATGGGCGGGGCGGCCGGGGATGAAGCCTTCCCGATCGCCGGCCACCTGGGCCAGAAGCCCACGCGCCCGCAGGCGTGCCGCTATGCGATCGATGACCTCGAAGGAAACCCCGAATTCGCGACTCAACGTGGCCCGGTCCACCCCGCGGCCGCCCTTCTCGTAGTCGGCGGCCACCGCGGCCAAGAGCTGCGTGGCGACCAGCCCGTTGATGGGTTCGTCGTCGTTGCGGCGGCGCTCCTCGGCTTCCAGCAGTTTCAGATTCTGGATGGCGTTGGCGATTTCCGCACCGAGCAAGACCAACCACCACGAGACGTAGAGCCAGAGCAGCATGAGGGGGATGAGCGCGAGCGGGCCGTACACGCCGCCGTAGTTGGCCAAGAGCGTGCGCTTGGCGAAGTGAACGAAACCCCACTTCAGCCCTTCGAGGGCCAAGCCGGTGGTCAATGCGCCGGCCAGGGCGGCAAACCAGCGTACGCGAACGTTGGGCAGAAGCCAGTTGATGAGAAACAGGCCGACGAATTGGATGAGCAAAGGTCCGAAAAAGCGCGCCGCCTGCCCGCTGCCGATGAGCTTGCCCGACAGATAGAGATAGACCCCCGCAAGCACGGGCAGAAGAGTGACCACGGGGTAGAAGATCATGAACTTGCGCATCGGGCTGCGCCGCGCGGCCACGCGCCAGATGTCGTTAAAGGTCCCCTCGACCGTGTGGAAGAGGTAGAAGCAGGTGGCCAGGGTGAACGCCAGGCCGAGGCCGCCGGCCGCGCCGACGGCCACCTTCTCGGAAAAGGCCTGCAGATGGCCGACCACTCCGTCCATGCCGGGCAAGATCTGCGTCGAGATGAAATCGACGAGATGGGACTCGACGTCCAGGTTGTGCGTCATGTGCAGACCAGCAAAAACCAGAGCCAGAAGCGGCACCAGCGACAGCGTGGTTTGGTAGGTCAGGGCTGCGGCCTGTTGCGGGCAGCGATCGGCCAGCCACTGCTTGACGATGCGAACCGCGAGCCGGCTCGCGTAGATGCCGGCCCGCGCGCGGCGCGAGATGACCTTCGCCATCTCGTGCGAAGGCATGGCGCCGCTTATCACGGCCTTGATCTGATGAAGCGTCTGGCGCATCCGCCTTCCAGTTCACCACAGCGCGGGCTTCGTCCGCAACCCAAGATGTCTGCAGGCTGCAGGTTGCAGGCTGCAGGTTGATCGTCGATTTCGCATACCCCGATGACGGGACTTCACCACCCGGGTGCGTGCGAAATCGACGTGGCGATCGCGCAGCGAGCGCGCCGAAAG
>Ga0172363_10000603_pt1 | contig 27805 bp, 37 predicted proteins | sample LakKivs2_kivu2a2_FD_114541 | JGI IMG/M metagenome (GOLD analysis project Ga0172363, IMG submission 114541) | Sediment microbial communities from Lake Kivu, Rwanda - Sediment s2_kivu2a2 | ecosystem: Environmental > Aquatic > Freshwater > Lake > Sediment | place: Rwanda: Western Province, Lake... | reverse complement strand
TTTGGTTTATCCCCTGTAGTTATAACATCCCTTAATAATGGCATATTTTTTCCTTCAAATTCTACAATTTCAAATTATCATCTATCTACATTTTTCATTTTTTTACTTTTTCCCAGTCTTTTAAAAATTTATCTATGCCTACGTCTGTTAGTGAATGGCCTACCATTTTTTTGATTACGTCTGGTGGTACTGTTGCTATATGTGCGCCTAGTCTCGCTGCTTGTATAACATGTATCGGGTGTCTTATGCTTGCTACTATAACCTGTGTTTTAAAATCATAGTTTTTGAATATGTCCATGATCTCTTCTACTATTTTCATTCCTTCTTTCCCTATGTCATCTAATCTTCCTATGAATGGGCTTACATATGTTGCACCTGCTTTCGCTGCTAGTAACGCCTGGTTTGATGAAAACACGAGTGTTACGTTTGTTTTTATTCCTTCTTTGCTAAGTATTTTTACTGCTTTAAGTCCATCTGATGTCATAGGTATTTTTACTACAACGTTTTTATGTATCTTTGCTAGATTCCGCGCTTCTTTCACCATATCATCTGCTTTCGTGCTAATTGCTTCTAGGCTTATTGGTCCGTCTACTATGTCAAATATTTCTTTTACTATCTCTTTGAAACTTCTCCCACTTTTTGCTACTAGCGTCGGGTTTGTTGTTACCCCATCTATTACTCCCCAGCTTGCAAGTTCTTTTATTTCATCTAAGTTTGCTGTGTCAATAAATATTTTCATAAAGCCTCACGCAGGGGTGTAATGCGTTTTTGTTCATAACTTTTTGTATCTGTAAAATTACTCTGTCTTAGATTTGATAGATACGTTTAGATATTTTTGGATAAACAGAAACATATATATATTTACGTATACATTACTTAGATTTAGGTGGATGGGATATGCCTCTAACAAGAAAAGCCCGAGTAGTGGGTAGCAGTCTAGTACTAACAATACCTAGTCAACTTGCAAAAGCCCACGATATAAACGATGGGGATGACATAGAAATCATACCCACAGCAATAGGAGAATTCAAAATAAGAAAACTAAAGAAATAAAAAAACTTCTCCAGACTAAAGCCTTCTAATCAAAACACTTGTATTTATAAACAGAAACGGCATTTGCAATTTTTGATAACAATGACTATTATAGCACCTTCTATACTATCAGCAGATTTCTCTAAACTAGGAGATGAAATAAAAGCAGTTGAAAAAGCAGGAGCAGAATGGTTGCATGTAGACGTAATGGATGGACATTTCGTGCTAAACATAACTATAGGACCTATCGTAGTTTCTAAGATTAGAAAAATCTCAAACATATTTTTTGATGTACATCTAATGATAGAACACCCAGAGAAATACATAGAACAGTTTGCAAAGGCAGGTGCAAACCTAATTACTGTTCACGCAGAGGCATGCGATGAACTAGAATCTTTGATTAAAAAAATAAAAGAACATGGTTGCAGGGCAGGCGTGTCAGTAAACCCAGAGACACCAATTGATGTAATCAAAGATGTTATCGGTATGGTAGATCTTGTTCTTGTTATGACTGTGCACCCAGGTTTTGGAGGACAAGGTTTCATAAAAGAGGTTTTACCAAAAATAAAACAAGCGAGAGACATGATTAATAAAACAAAGAAAAAAATATACCTTGAGGTTGATGGTGGTATAAACAAAGAAAACGCAAAAACAGTTAAACAAAACGGCGCAGACGTTCTTGTAGCAGGAAACTTTGTTTTCATAAGCAATAATTACAAAGAAGCTATACAATCTTTGAAAGATGCATAAAATTATTTTACAAACCTGATGCTAGATCACGTATAACGCTTTCTCTGTCTTTTGCTTTAACAACACCGCTAGCTAATAGTACACCATCTGCACCAAGCTCTACGGCTTTTGCAACGTCTTTGCCATTTTTTACTCCAGCGCCACATAGAACCTTGATTATTTTGTTTATATTTTTAACAGCATCAACAGTGCCGCTAACAATACTAGGGTTTGCTGTTGTAACCGATATATCACCGCCAATCAGTTCAGGCGGCTCAACCGCTATAAAATTAGGTGAAAACGCTGCTATAGACTTTGCTGTAGGAACATCATTTGAGCAAACAATATGATCCAGATCAAGTTCTTTGGAACGTTTTATACAAGCATCAATATCAGCTAATGCTAGTCTATGTTCGCTATGATTTATTAGAGTACCAACGGCACCAGCTGATTTAACAGCCTCTGGCAAAGTCCACCCTGTGCAGCTACCAGGTTTTATAGGATCTATATGCTGAGCAAAAACAGGTATACCAATTTTTTTTGCGCACATAGCTATGTCAGTAGCTTGTACAGCAATCGCCATACTGGTTCCAGTTTCTTTTGATATTTTATCCATCAGATTAGCAATTTCTAAAACCTTTTTACCTGTAGCCTCTGCATAGGTTTTAACGTTAAGAACAATAACCGGTGTCTTTAACATAAACTCAGCTCCTCTAGTTTTACGTTTTAAGTATCGATGACCTTTAATATATTATTTCCCATTTCACCTGGATTCAAAATGAATATATTGCCACCTGCAAGTTTGTTTCTTGGGATAATACCAGCGCTTATACTACTTTTCATAAGTCTAAAAGGATTCGAAGGTCATTACAAAGAAAAAACAATGTTCATTGTTTTTATAGCAGGTATCATAGCAGGTTTTGTATCTGCGATAATAGAACTTCTGACTGCAAACGTACGCATCTTCTATCTTTTTTTATTCCCAATACTTGAACAACTCTTTAAAACAATGATTCTTAACATCGGCAGATTTCAAGGTAAACGAGAAACAACAATTTATGGTCTTGTGCTAGGTTTAGGTTTTGGTGCGATTTTCACACCAGTATCTATACTTTTGAGCAACATTCAAACAACAGACTACATGCTTTTCGCTCTTGTTCTCTTTGGTGCCATTGGAATAATTCTTTTCCAGGCAGCAACTGGAACCATTATTGGATATGGCGTGTATTATGGTAAATTGTCAGGATACTTATTATTAGCAATTTTATTACATCTCCCAGTTACAATAGTGATTTTTGTAACCAATCTTTTCCAAGTTGGATACCTTCAGATAGGCCTTGTTGGATACGGTTTGATTCTTTACTGGTATGCAACTAAAAAATTAATGCCACGTATTTTATTGCAGAGTCAGAGACGCAAGAGAAGTAAAAAAGAAATAGAGTTAAAAACAAATTAATCTTTACAGTTTTTAAAAGGTGTTTATTATGGACACAGAAAAAACAGAACCTGATTATAATACACTAGGAAAAGATTTATCGACGCGACCTGTTGAGAATGATCCATTTAAACAGCAACCAACTAGCAGTTCAATGCCAATAATAGCTGGTTTGCTATTGATTCTTGCAGGTTTGCTTGGATTGTTTTTGTGGGCAGGATTTCTTTTAATTGATTCGACACAATTACTTATACAAATTCAACAAGTTACAGAATTGCCTCCACAGATAACTCCTGAGCAACTGATATCTATCTTTCAGATGTGTTCTGTTATAGGATGTATACTCTCAGTTTTTACAATATTGGGTGGAATATTGGCTTTTAAAAAGAAAAGATGGGAGCTAGCGCTTATAGGCGGTCTCCTTGGATTGTTTACAATAGGTCCATTCCTCTTGGCGAGTATACTCTCACTTATAGGACTCGTATTAGTTGGCATATCAAAGAGAGAGTTTCAGTAAACCTCTCGAGAATTTTAGTTTTCAATTATTATAGTTAATGTTAAAAATCTCTAAATGAAATAAACTATTTATAACTCAAATTTATACTTTTCAACATGTCTATCGTAAATTTTGGAGAGTTATTAGGCGGCGGTTTTAACACTTGGAAAAAAAATATGGTTATTTGCGTCCCATTTATTTTAGGTGCAATAATATCAATAGCAGTGGCTATTTGTATTCTATTGCCAGTGATGTTTTCATTATTTATTCCTTTTATAGAACAGGCCATTACAAATCCTGCATCTATGTCATCACCTGAAACAATGTCTCAGATTTTTAAAATTATTTCTGAAAACCTTATTCTTTTCATTGGAAGTTTTATAATAATTATCATTGCAGGTGGTTTAATCATGTCTTTCTTCACAGCAGGTGCGATAGGAATGGCAAAAGAAGCAGTTCTCACTGGTAGAACAAACCTCTCACATATGACTAGTTACGGAAAAAAGAAATTTTTAAGCTACTTCTGTGCAACTATCCTAGTAGGTTTAATCATTTCTGTAGGATTCCTATTTATCCTTCCTGTGCTCATCGATTTATCTGCTAACATGGAGAGTTTAGTATCCACTTCAACTCCTCAAGAAGTGATTGATATTATGGCCCCATCAATGGGTTCGTTGATTTTGGGTGGTTTTTTGATGTTTATTTATATTATTCCAATGTGTAAAGTAAAGGGACATCCCCAACATTATTTATGAAAACATTAACAATGAAGTGATCACATCCCTGTTTTTGGGATGAACAAAGGATGGGATCACTCACACCTGAAATACGAGAAAGGATAATTAAAGCTTACAAAAAAGGATACCCTGTCAAGGACATCGCAGACATGCTCGATGTCCACCGATGGACAGTTTGGTACTGGGTAAAACGAACACGACATCCAGGACGGAAAAACTTCAAAGATCAATCACGAAAACCACACAGGATCCACCGGAAAATCACACCAACCATCGAAGATGCTATCACTCTTCTCAGAGATGAATTCAACTGGGGAACACACCGGATACGAATCGCATTATATGCTCCTCCACCATACATTCGTCATCTCTTAGAAACTGTTCTTGATCAAGAATGGCGACCTATTCTTCTCAGTCGACAAAGCATCAACACCATACTACAAAAACATCTTAGAAATGGGTCTCCTTACACGAAAAACAAGAAGGAATGGAAATTCTTCAGAGCCAGCCGCCCAAACGAACTGTGGCAGATCGACATCAAAGGACCATTCCTTATGGATGGAGAGCGATGGAACGCTCTCCTCATTCTAGATGACTATTCCCGGTATCTGCTTTCCATTCACTTTCTGAAAAAGGTCACCACAGAAGCAGTTACCCAAGAGATGAATCACTGCATCACTACCTATAAAACACCAGAGAAAATCCTTACTGATAACGGCCCACAATTCAGGGAACAATTCAATACGTGGTGCATGGAATCAAAGCGGAAAATCGAGGTGATCCATGCACCACCCTTTTACCCACAATGTAAAGGGAAAATCGAACGGTGCATCCGGAATTTCAACGAGGAATTCCTCCCGTTAGATAAGGTTTTTGAAGAACCGTTATCGCTCATTGAGGAGTACCGAGAATGGTACAATCATGAGCGATATCATTCAGGGATTCAAACCCTTCCTTCAGAACTTTACATCACGTGATGTTGGTAATCTTACTTGACATTACACAATGTCAATTATACTAGCACTTGTGCCATATGCTGTTGTCTTAGATGATTTAAAAGCGGTTAGCGGGTTATTCAGAGGAGTGAAAGTTTTCTGGCGTTACAATAAAATCAACGTATTTCTCCTCTGGTTGATATCTCTGGTTATTAGTATTATACTAGGACTTTTTGGTAGAATTCCCTACATTGGTGGTATTATTGTTTTGATATTCTCATTTTTTTTAGTTGCTCCTATAACTACAATTTGGTGGACAAAGCTTTATCTGACTATTACAAAGAAAGATAGAGAAATTATTTCTTCTGATAAGTAGCCAAATCAATCTGTGACTAAAATTACCGTAATAATTATTATTGGAAACCGAACATTTCATTTAAATGAACATTGTAAAAATATAAAGATAAAAAGAAAATTGTTAGATGGTGGATAATCTCTTACTCTTCGCCCGGTCCCTTTGGTGTAGTTTCACCTATTTCAGCAACTGCCATACCGGTTTGTTCTTTTATGCTTTTCAATACACCAAATGAAACGAAAAACAGTATCATCGAAATAATTATTATGAAGAAACCATAGGTCCATTTAAACATACTAGCTGCTGTGCCTGTTGTGTCTGAAGACAATGCTATGTTAATTCCAGCAAAGAAAAAAATAATTGCAAGCAATGATGCTATAGCTGCGAATAACGGCATCAAATTCTTCTTATTCTTTTTTAATGATAGTATGGAAATCAGCCCAAAAATAAGAGCTAAAATAACAAATATAAACGACAAAATAAGGGCTGCTGTCGCTGCCATGTTACCAGAAGTTACATCAGTTGTAGGCAACCCTGAAGTTTCTCCTGTTTCAGGAGCACCAATGTTAAAAAGATATAAGATTGACCACATATCCATTGATGAAGGCACACCAGGATAACCACTCAAAGCGCCTCCTAAATCCATATAGATATGACCACCCCATGGATAAAAGTCAGATCCAGCACTAACTTCTACTCCCTCCACTCCCGTCTCCATACTCATGAAAAATCCATTCCAAGGTAAAACCAGGCTTATAATGCACAATACAACAGCTACTATCATCAATATTTTTGCAATATTTTTAGTATCTTTTTCTTCCATCTTTTCTCTCTCCATCTCTAATTTATATATCTTATAGAAATCTAATCATATGTTATAAAGATTGTTATTTTATTTTCTATGGAGAAATTTTAGTTTATTCGTAGAGAATATTTCCTTAGTTTCATCTATAATCACTCCAATTGTAACTCCACATACTCCGCCAGCCAATAAACCGGTTATTAGTCGAATGATGTTTGTGCTTTCCCAGAAACCAAAAAGCTGGCCTACACCATCTATACCAATTGGTACTAAACCAATTATTATCGCAAACAAAAATTTTTCATCAAGCTGTATTTTATAAAAAACCATAAAACCTAGACCAATAGCAATTCCCAACCAGATAGCTGTGCATCTAGCACAAAAAGGCATCTGGTTACCATTAATGAAAAAAGACCTTTCCGCTATCTGATGACAAAGCCTATCACCACTATTATAAATAAAATTCCATGGAAATGGCATATCCTGTATCAGCTTGTCGTTATCAGATATTGCAACTGAACCAGATATGTCTGGTACACTTCCTGCAGGTAAAGTTAATGGTGCTAGAAACTGTAAAATCGCCCAGATAGAAAACAAGATGAATAAAACAAAAATTAGACTTTTAAAACATTTTCCCCTTCTTTCCATGTTCAAACTCTTCCACAGATCTTAATATCATCAAAAGTGCAATAATGCTTAGTATAGGTCCTACAAAGAAAAAACCGAAAGAAAATACACCTAGAATTGAGCATGCTGTTGCTACATCGAAATTTTGTTTTTTCAAGATTATTATCCCACCTAACAGCGCAAAAAGAGAAAAAATACCTATGATCACAGAACAGCCTATCATGTAAAATGGAAAGTAATCCTCGTCTTTATCATCACCTATCACTTTTTCCATGGTTATATTATGATCAAGTGTAAACAGAGGCATAACAAATATCTCGTAAGTTTGTGTTTTATAACCTGCTAGAGTAATTTTCATATTAGCCATACCTAATGGAACCTTTTCTATCGAACATGATCCGTTTTTGTCTGTCTTTTTGGAAAATGTACCGACTATTACAGTAACGTTTTCCAGTGATTCGTTGTTAGATTTGTCAATCACTGATAGTTTTATGGTCCCGGTTAATCCAATGTCTGATAATGCTTTCATAGATGAATCTAAAATTGGGTCAGATAAAGCTGCGGTCATCATTCCTAGAATAAAAACTAAAAATAATAGATAAGCAGCTATCTTTGGTTTAGTTGTTTTTGGTTTGTATACAGGTAATATAGTTTTTCTTGGTTCGCCATGTTCCACCCAAGTAATCTCATGTGGAGGCGGCTCTTCTTTTAAGATTTTTTTAATAGAGAATTTTTTGTCAAATCTTGGGCTTTTAGTTCGCCCTTTCATATCTTGTTTCTCACCGTAGAGAAATGTGGGTACTGTGTTAAGTATATTTCTATAAATTTCTGTAAAAATTTTTTGAAAGAAAATTTTGCTAGTATCTAAATTTTAGTTGTCTGCATTATCTTTAAATAATATTTGTTTATTCCGATACACTATTACGACCTACTTATTTGTATAGGATGGTTATAATAATGACTAGATTTCCAGAAGCTGAGGCACGTTTGCTAAACAAAAAGATATGTATGAAATGTGGTGCATCTAACGCCCCCAAAGCAAAACGATGTAGGAGATGCAGATCAACTGAACTTCGACCAAAGGCAAAAGAAGGACGAGGAGTTACATAATCTCGTTAAACCATTATCTTTAAGTTAAGAATATCTATTTCTGTTTTCTAAGGACTGTATTTGGATATGCCAGAAACAAAAATCAAGAAAAATGAGGATTTTAACGAATGGTACAACGAGATAGTCGAGCTAGCAGATCTATGTGATAAAAGATACCCTATAAAGGGTATGAATGTGTGGCGTCCATACGGCTGGAAAATGATGACCCATGTCGATCATATGATAAGAGAGGAGATGGATAAAACAGATCATAAAGAGGTTTGTTTCCCATTGCTCATACCTGAGTCTTTATTCAAAAAAGAAGAAGAACATATAGAGGGTTTTGGTAGCGAAGTATACTGGGTTACACACGCAGGCAATAACCAACTGGAAGAAAGATGGCTTCTAAGACCTACTTCTGAGACAGCAATGTATCCTGTATTTTCACTTTGGATAAGATCACATGCTGATCTGCCATTGAAAACATACCAGATAGTAAACACGTTTAGATATGAAACAAAACAGACACGAGCGTTCATAAGAGTTAGGGAAATCCACTTCTTTGAGGCTCACACCTGTCACGTTGATTTCGAGGATGCAGAGAAACAAATAAAAGAAGACAAAGAAATAGCTGATAGATTATTCAAAAAAATATGTTTACCATATTTTTTCAGCAAACGACCAGATTGGGACAAGTTTGCTGGTGCCTATTACACAATTAGCATAGATGTGCTTATGCCATCTGGTAGAACACTGCAACTTGGTTCTATACACCAATACAGGGATAATTTCTCTAAACCATATGAGATTTCTTACGAGGCAGATGACGGTAAACACAAATATTGCCATCAAACAACGTATGGTATGAGCGAACGCATATTGGGTGCATTGGTTGGTATACATGGTGATAACAAAGGACTTGTTTTACCACCGATGGTAGCACCAATACAGATAGTTATAATACCTGTTGTTTTCAAAGGAAAAGAAAAAGAAGTCATGGATGCATGTGAGACACTTCATAAAAAACTTTTAAAAGAAAAAATAAGGGCGCATATAGACAACAGGGATATTACCCCTGGGAATAAGTACTATGATTGGGAGCTAAAAGGCGTGCCATTGAGAGTAGAAATTGGCCCTAAGGATATTGAAAAGAAACAGATAGTGGTTGTTAGAAGAGACACTAGTGAAAAAAAGATGGTTCCGATAGATAATGCTGTTAAAATCATACAAGAAGAATTTGAGGCTATGTCTAAAAAATTGTATGATGCTGCAAAGAAGTTTCTTGATGGAAACATGCACAGGGTTAAAACAGTCGAGGAGGCAAAAAATAAGAAAGGTATTGTCGAGTTACCATGGTGTAGAAACAAGGATTGTGCACTTGAAATAGAAAATGTTTTAGAGGGAAATACGTTAGGGGAACCGATTGAAAACATTAAATGCGAGCATCTTTGTCCAGTGTGTGGTAAACCTGCTGAGACTTGGATGAGGTTTGCAAGAACATATTAAAAAAAATATTTAGGTGGTTGATGAAGTATGGCTGGAAAAATAACTGGATTCTTTAGGAATTTTGTGCTAGCATTTAGCTTACTGCTTGTTATTGTTGGTTTAGTTTTAATGATGATGGGAGTAATCTGGTATTGGTTTAGAGATTTGGAACTAGGTTTTTATACAGATGCCATAAATCAGTTGGGAGATTGGAACGCCTACATATTAGCTCTAGGTTTCATAGCTCTCGTATTTGGCGTATGGTACCTATACAGTTACTTCAAAAAAAGGAAATTTGTTTTAGATGAGCTAAAAACAAATAAGAGGTCAGAGTTGCTTAAAAAACGTGCTGAACTTGAAGACACTGTTAAACATTTGCCATCGAAATATAAGAAGATGTTGGAAAAAAAGGAAGAAGAACTTAGAATAGAATAATCATAGTTTTGTATTCTTTCTTTGTTTGGATGGTGAAAAAACCATAACCGAGTTTTATGTTGTACTTGTGGAACCGAAATATGGTGGCAACATAGGCTCTGTAGCAAGAGCCATGATGAATTTTGATTTCAACAAACTTTATCTTGTTAAACCATGTGATCTTGATGATGAATGCTACGCTCGTGCTATGCATGCCCAGAAAATTGTTGATAACGCAAAAATCTTCAATTCTTTTGATGATGCTGTTGGTAATCTTGATTATCTTGTTGCAACATCCTCTATAGACAGCAAAAGTGATAAAAGGCATCTCAGAAACCCTGTTTTTCTAGAGGATTTCGTAAAGAAAATATATGATGTAGATGGTAAAATCGGGCTTCTTTTTGGTAGAGAAGACTATGGTTTGTATAATGAGGAGATAGCAGCATGTGACATAATGGTTAAGATACCAACGAGTGAGGCTTATCCCTCTTTGAATCTATCTCATGCGGTTGCACTGGTTTTGTATTCTTTATATGCACAGAAAACTGTTTCTAAGAAAAAAAGAACTCTCGGCAAAGTAGAGAAAAAAAAGTTGTTTGAGTTTTTTTCAAATCTTTTAGATGATATAAATTACCCGGTGCATAAAAAAGAAAAAACCAAGATAATGTTTAAGCGGATGATGGGTCGTGCTATGCCATCTAAATGGGAATACCATACTTTGATGGGTGTTTTAAGTAAAACTTTAGAAAAAACCAAAAAGAAAAAGACTAAATAGATTTTCTATATGGTTTCTATAGTGAAATGGACCTTGCTTTTTTTCAAAGCTGAATGTATTTTATCTGCAAACCATACTAGTTCATCTACACCGACAGATTTTTCATCCCATTCGTAGACAAAATCATAGTTTCCCTTAGTTGCTTTGAAACCCATGTTCATCAACTGGGTTTTAACCTCTGAAGGGGTTGATCCTTCGCTGTTGAATACAATTTTTAGATATGTTTTCATTTGTATCACTTCGATTTTAGAATCGGTTTTAGAGTATTAAATAATTACTATACTCTTAACCTGAAAAAGGTATTGGAGCAAAACATAAAATAAAAATAATTACTACCGCAAGACCTAATAATTTCCTTTTTGTATCTAGAGTATCAATTTCATTCAGAGGAGGTTGATGTTGCGTACCAATAAGTAACAGAATAAGTATGGCAAACATGAACCAGCCCGTATAAATCATACCTAAACCAAGTAGTACAAACAAGACACTCCAGCTTGCGTATTTGTGTTTCTCTTTAAGAAATGCTCTTGAAACATGTCCACCGTCTAGTTGGCCAACAGGTAAAAGATTCACAGCAGTGAGAAATATTCCAACCCACCCTGCGAAAAGTGTTGGGTGTATTTGAATAACTGCATTTTGCGGGATTGTAAAAAAGTTGCTTATCCATTGGATGATTAGAGGCATAAAAATAATATTTTCTGAGGCGTCAGTTAGATATTTTGGATTTTGTAGCATAAGAAAGAATCCTAAAAAGCAGATAGGTATTGCAACTAAGAATCCACATATGGGCCCGGCTATGCCGATGTCCAGTAATGCCTTTCTGTTTGGTATAGGTTCACGTGTAGAAATCAACGCACCAAAAGTACCGAGAATGAATGGCGGTGGGAGAGGAATAAAATATGGTAATGAAGCATCGACATTATGTTTTTTTGAAATATAATAGTGTCCCATTTCGTGTACTCCAAGGATCAATAGTAATGGAACAGAGAAAAAGATTAGACCATTTAGTAAGTAATGTGGTGAAAACATCTCGATCCATTGCACTTTATCGATATCTACCCATTGCAGGGCGCCAGCTAGTGTTGTTGTAAAAACTGTTGCTATCAGAAGAGCTATGTTAATCCAAACAGGTTTTTTCTTAACCTTTGGTCTCCTGATAACATATATAACATGTTCCCCGTGTTCATAGCGTAGCATTGGTATGTATCCTTTTTCTGAGAGAGATTGTCTTAGTGATTCGAATTTTTCTTCCAATATCATCTCGTCGATTCTGCAGAAAAATATTGCTACATCTGGTCCAGATTTAACGTCATAGAATGGAAAACGTTGGCCTACTTCTCTTTTCAGGAGTTCTAAGTCAAATATTGCATCTGTATTAGTTTGTTCAAAATTATTCCATTCTTCAGGCATTTGGCTGGGGCATATAGCATTTGTTTTATAAAACCTTCGTACGAAACTATCTAGTTTAATACATCATCTTTATGTATTTCTTTTCTTATGCCATGTAAGTGAAATAATATGACTGTCAATCTAGTAATTGGTACCCAGTGGGGAGATGAAGGCAAAGGAAAAGTTGTTGACTATTTTGCTAAAAATGCTGACTATGTTGTTAGATTTCAGGGCGGTAACAACGCTGGTCATACAATAAAAGTTGGTGAAGAAGTATATAAACTTCACATAGTACCATCTGGCGTTATTCAAGGAAAAATTGGTATTATTGGGAATGGCTGTGTTATAGACCCTGAGGTTTTGATTCATGAAATAGACGAACTTATAAAACGTAGTATAAAACCAAAACTTCTAATCAGTGACAGAGCGAACATAATAATGCCTTATCATAAAATCCTTGATGGTGCTGAAGAGCGATATCTTGGTGATAAAAAGATTGGAACAACCAAAAGAGGTATTGGGCCGTGTTATTCTGACCATGTAGCTCGTAATGGAATAAGAACTATAGATTTGATCAATAATGAGACATTGAGTAAAAAGCTTGATGTCGTATTACCAATTAAGCAAAAAATCATTGATGCATATGGTATAGATGAGAAACTTGATAAAAAAAAGATTTTTGAGACTTATTCTGGTTTTGGTAAAAGATTGGAGAAATTCATAACATCAACCCATATCGAATTGAATAAGGCTATTAAATCTGGTAAGAATATTCTTCTTGAGGGTGCTCAGGGAACTATGCTTGATGTTGATTATGGCACATATCCCTATACAACTTCGTCTCATACAATTGCTGGTGGTTCAACAATTGGCGCAGGAATAGGACCGCGATGCATTGATGATATTATAGGCATCGTAAAGGCCTATACTACTCGTGTGGGCGAGGGGCCACTTCCAACTGAATTACTCGATGAAACTGGCAAATATCTTCAGGAAAAAGGGCGTGAGTTTGGAACAACGACAAGTAGACCGAGGCGCTGTGGATGGCTTGATCTCGTTGTAGTAAAACATTCATGCATGATATCAGGTGTAACAAAAATTGCGATAACAAAGCTTGATGTATTGGATGGTTTTAAAACAGTAAAAGTTTGTACAAACTATCTGCTTGATGGTAAAAAGATTGATTACTTCCCAGCGGAAATAGAACAAGTAAATAGAAGTAAACCTGTTTATAAAGATTTCAAGGGGTGGAACAAGCTAAATACAAGTTCAACTAAACTAACTGATTTACCAAAGGAAGCACGGGATTACTTAAAGTTCATAGAAAAAGAAATAGATGTGCCAATACACATAGTTTCTATTGGTCCTGGCAGAACAGAGACAATTGAGGTTCAAGCAATATATTAGATTATACTAATTATATATTGGACTTTTTCTATCAAATAATTTGCTTGATCAATTGATATTTTTTTGCCACTTTGTGCCCTAATTTCATTTATAAAAGCTTTACATATTGCAACGGCTTCATCGTAATCGTCTATGTTAATATATCTTATAGCATTGTTCAGTTTAGCAATTAAACTTGTTTGCGTACCCTTGTTTAGATTCATATCTCTAATATATTGTATTAGTTTTTCGATAGCATCAACAGTATTTAAACCTAAAACAATAACATCATATGAAACGGTGTCAGTAGATCCCATTTCGTCTGCTACTGTTAATGTTACTGTGTATATTCCATCATTCGTGAAAGTAAAGATTGGATTCTGTGATAGGGACGTACCTAAGCCACCGAAATCCCAACTCCAAGAAACAATATCACCAGATCGCGAAGCGGAAAGGTCAGTAAATTGAATTGGTAATCCTTCAGTTTGTTGATTTGGGCTCCAGGTAAAATCTGCAACGGGAGGATCAAGAATCTCTTTCATTTCACCACTTAGTTTTACATTAAAAACTTGCCACCAGTAACCGTATTTCCCAAAATCACGGAAGTAAAATTTTATCATCACTTTTGAATAACCAGCAGCAATATTTGTTATATCAATTTTTACGATACCCTGGTTTATAGTAGCAGGTAGATAGGTAGCAACATTAATCCAACTTAGACCACCATCATTTGAAACGTACACATCGCCCTGATTAGTATAACCGTTCTTACCACCATTGAAGTTATGGAAGTACTCTAAAATCACAGTGATAAATCTTGAACAGTCAACAATCGGTGATATCAATTGTTCATCCATAACAACTGATGACCCTGCACTTCTATCATCACAAAAAACACCAAACCCCCCCTCAAGATATGTCCATGTATCTGCTGTGTTACCTCCATCTATTATTGTCCAATCGCCAGGAAGACCCTGCGTGAGATCAACGTAATATATCGATGAAGTTTCAGCAATCACCACAGAAACAGATGCTAGAATCAAAATTAAAACTAATAGCAATATACTGCTTCTTCTTAAATTGATGTGAAGTATTTTCACTTTTCACCACCCCACCCAAATATATCTAAGTAATATTTTGTAGCTAATATTATAAAAATATTTCCTGTAAAAATAACAAAATGTAAAAAAACCAGATAAAAAACAATTAGTTAAACCGTTTTTTTCACAGACAAAGCAGTATTAATCCATCTAAGATAGGAGTTACAAGCTGCCCTTAGAGAGCTTATATCATCTGATTTTATATTCAAAGACAATTTTTTTTTAGAAATAGATATCTGAACATCTGTTTTTGGTATCTTATTTTTAACTTCAGGGTTTAAAGACTCTAAAACTATCTTAGCTTCTTCTTCAGATTCAAACATAAATTCAAAAGATGCTTTTTTCATAAAAACCATCAAAGGGATTTTTTATTTTGATTTAATACGTTTAGCAACAGTTGGTCTCTCTTTGTAGAAAATCTTGCTGCCGCAATAAGGGCATTGCATACCTATGTTTTTCACGTCGAATTTTACACTCTTTTTACAGAGCCCGCATTTGTAACCAGTCATGGTTTTTCTTCACCTTTTTCTTCATCGCGTTCTTTTACTATCTCTGGTACCATTTCTCCTCGTAATATTTTTTCTATGTTCTGGCCAGGCTCTGTCCTAGGTTGGTAAGCACCACCAGCAAACTTTACACCACATTTTTTACACTGCCAGATACTTGTACCTACCCTTTTAACTGTTTTATGGCCGCATCTAGGGCAATCATGTTTTGCCCTCTCAATTATCTCAACGTTTTTAACCCTAGTTTTTGCTCTAACACCGTATCTAGCCTGAAAGCGGCCTATTGTTCCTACTTTCTTTGTTCTTTTCGCCATTTTTATTTCCCTATGCTCTTCTGTAATATCTTCCTAAGTTCTTTCCCGTTATCAATGGAGACTTTAATAACTTTTTTTATCTCATCCTTAGTAAAACTACCGCTAAGACCTTTCTGCATAGCCCTTATATGCCCGTTTTTATCTGTTGCAACAGTTAGTCTAGCCTCTGCAATCTCCTCTTCATCAAGAGATGGGTCAAAGACTACCACCCCGTTGAATTTAACAGATGTACAAGAAACAGGTGGTTCTTTTAGTGGAAGCGGGTAATCTTCTCCAAGCTCAAAACGCTTAGCAGGTACCTTGGCTGTAAACAATGCAGCCAGAGCGGCAAGTGATGCTGCATCAAACAAGTTACCATCATAATCAAGTATGTGGATATCAATGAAAACAATCCAGACTTTACCTTTGTTGTCCTTGTCCATTGGTTCTATACAAAGTTTTTCAACATCTATGATTTGCGATTCGCGTATACCTCTGTCAACAACTCTGGCAAGTTCTATAGCATCTTTTTGTGGTGGGCCAGATTCAAAATCAGGTGAAGCCATTGGTATAAGCTCAGCAGCCGTGGTCATAACACCACAGTTAGGTGAATCAGGGTAAGGCTCGCCTACATCCATCTTTATACCAACAAGAACCTGGGTGTTCCCTATTTTAACCTTAGCAGAACCCTCGGCTCTGGAAACAACACCTGTCTCAATCTCAATTTTTCTGTATTCATCGAGTTTCCTACCATCCGCCCTTTTGCCTTGCTCAGCAAGTTTAGATAGATAATCACGTTTTAAAGAAGCTATAACTGGCATACTTATTCTACCTCCACCACAGATTTGTATTTATCTTCAATTGCTTTCTTCTGTAACTCAGAAACTACATGACATCCCTTGATTGCTAGATCAAAAGCCTCATCAAACTCTTCCATTGTTAGATGACCATCCATCTGAAGAAGCAGTATCTCACCTGTACGCGGTGAAATAGCAACAGGCAGATCAGCGTCGCCTAGGTTATCCTCTTCTTTACCAAGATCAAGAACAACCTTTCCATCTATTTTACCAGCAGCACAAGCAACAGGTATATCTTTCATTGGTATACCAGCATCAGCTAATGCTACACCAGCTGCAGTTAGACCAGCGCATCTTGTACCTGCCTCAGCATCTAAAACCTCTATGCTCACATCGATAGATGCCCTTGGGAATTTATCTGTTAAAATCACTTTCTCAAGAGCCTCTGAGATAACCTTTGATATCTCAACGCTTCTACGATCAGGTCCTGGTCTTTTACGATCCTCTACACTGAAAGCAGCCATGTTATATCTAGCGTTAACAATAGCTTTTAATGGGTTCTGTGTATGTTTTGGTAAAGCCTCTCTCGGTCCATAAACAGCTGCGAGAACCTTATTTCCACCCCATTCAAGGTAACAAGATCCCTCTGCTCTGTGTAAAACTCCTGCTTCAATTTTGATTTTTCTAAGTTCATCCGGTTTTCTACCGTCTAACCTTTTTCCTTTGCTATCTATCAATTTAACATCTGATTTCGAATTCATATTTATCGAACATCCTTTGCATCTTTCTTTAAGAAAGCTTCAATTCTATTTGTAAGCCCATAGCTTAGGGCTTCATCCTCAATTTTTTTTAATGTTTGAAGTACTTTTTCTATACCTTCGTTATCACCATCTATCCATATTCTTCCGTTTTGACCAACGAAAATACGGCATCTTGTATATTTCTTTAGGAGAGCTATCATTGAGCCTTTCTTACCAATAATCCTTGGTACTTTAGAAGGTTCGACATCGATTATCTGCCCTCCTTTGATTTTATACAAGTTACGATCGTTCAATGTTACCTGTATTTTCTTTGTTACATCAACTTGAAGAATCTTTGCCATTATGGAATCACCATGGTTTAAATATTTTTCTGTTTCGCCGAATTCTATCTCCCAGGGTACTTCATTGACATGTAGCAGTGCTGGGTAAGGGGCGTTTATGTCAATAAGCCAACCAGATTGTAAGGCCTCTTCAACTATGCCTATAACAAAATCTTCTTCGATTGGATCATAACGACCTTTCAATGGTATAACATTTATGTAATCAGAACTTTTGCTTAACACTCCAAGTCTTTCAGCGTATATTTTACCGTTTTCAACAAAAGTTCCATGACCTGCCTTGTTTTTATGTATATCGCCTATAAGCTGACTCGGGATAACTACTTCACGTTTTTCTTCGGACATAAAATAATAACACCTTTAAACCTTACTTCAGAATTTTTGTAGAAACGTTACCTTTGGTAACTTCATTTAATTTATCGTAAAAATCTGTTTGCATACCAGCAGCAAGTCTAACAATACCAATCCATGACCCATCAGATTGCCAGTCCTCCCGCTCAAGTACACCAAAGTTACGAGCAATACCATAAGCCCTGCCAGTGAACTGTGCAGGAATTTTAACAGAAATCCTAACCTGCTCAATTGAAATCGGAATGAGAGGTCTCAAAGCATCAATAACTACTTTAACCTGCTCGTTCACAGATTTAAATGGATCTATATGAACACCTGCTTGGTCCATAGCCAACTCGATTCTCTGACGCGGATGAGGTGATTTTGTTTTCGGATCCATAGCATTTCTAACAATTATGTCAATAATCCTGTTCCTCTTGTTTTTTTGCATTTTATGTCTTTGATCGGTAGTAAGCTGAATATCTCCCTTCAAAATAATCATCTTAGCGACTTCTTCTATATTATCAGTGCCAAAACTTTTCTTCAAAGCCTCAGCAGAAGCATGAGAACCTTTTTTAGAATCCTTAAAAATGGCATCAATGGCGAGATTCTTCAAAATGTTTACATCTTTACCATCAATCAAATCAGATGCTGCATCAGGGTCAACCAACACCTCGAAGTGCTCTTCCCCCTTTTTTAACCTAGCAATAACAGCCTCATCAAGACTAACCAACTCTATTTTCCCCCAAGAGCCTTAGCCACATAATTTTTTGTTTCACTTGGTGATAAAATATGGAACTTAAAAGATTTATCAACAACACCTATCTCAGTGGCATCAGCATTAAGTTTACCCTCAGTGCCCTTATTAAGGGCCTTTATACCCATATCAACTGCTTCTTCCATTGATACATCCTCTTTGTAGTACTTTTCAAAATAATCGACAGCACCGTTGCGTCCTGCGCCCTCGCTACTAGCCTTGTACTCCATATAAGCACCAGATGGATCAGTGGAAAACAAACGTGCACCAGTTTCATCAACACCAGCTATCAATAGAGCTGTACCAAAAGGTCTAACACCACCATACTGGGTATACGTCTGTTTAAAATCACATATACGTTTCACAAGAGTCTTAATTTGTATCTTCTCATCATAGGTTATCTCGTTAATCTGGGCATCTATACGAGCACGATCAATCAAAGCCCTAGCATCAGCAACAAGACCAGAAGTAGCGCAACCAATGTGGTCATCTATCTCAAAAATCTTCTCTATAGATTCAGGTTCAACTAAACGAGAACTAATACGCTTATCAACAATTAAAACCACGCCAGTCTTATATTTCAAACCAACTGTAGTTGTTCCTCTTTTTACAGCCTCTCTAGCATACTCTACTTGAAACAGTCTACCATCTGGAGAAAAGACAGTAATAGCTCTATCATATGCCATATTTGCTGGTTGCATCTACACAATCACCTCATATTATCTAATAAATTTTTATTATAACAATTTCTAATTTTTTAAGTCAGAATACAATTACTGTCTATATAGTTTGTGTTACCAGATTTTCCCTTATAAATTGATTATACTCCTCTTTTGTTGCCCCATATTATTTTATGAATCTGCAAACCAAGTTTAACATTTAGTTTATCTTTTAATATCCATTCTGCTAAAAACTTTGGATTTGTACCATAAACCGGTTGGAAAAAAACAGGGCAAACAAGTTTGTATCTGCTAATTATTTTTTTAGCATAATCATAATCTTTTTTATCTTTTATAACAAACTTCAACTGATCGTTTTTACCAAGTTTTTTTATATTACTTATGTTCATTTTTTTATGCATTTTTGATGATGGGCATTTAATATCAAGTGATATCATCAAAGATTTTTTCCCGCAAATTTTTTCTATGTTTATACTGCCATTTGTCTCCAAACAAATATTGTATTTCTTTTTTATTAGAGCATCTATTAGATTTATTGTTTCGTCTTGTGTTAACGGTTCTCCACCTGTTAAGCATACATATTTACATTTATATTTACTAATAGTTTTCATTATTTTTTCTATACTAATTTCTGTTCCATCGTCGTATGCATATTTTGTGTCACAGAAACTACAACGTAAATTACAGCCAGTGGTTCTAATGAAAATATTCTGAGAGCCAGACCATCTGCCTTCGCCTTGTATTGAATAAAAAATTTCGTTTATCTTCATTTGCTCAACTCTATCAAAAGAATTTAATTAAAATATTTTTCTACATCAAAAATCAAAAACTATTTTTTTATCTTCTAGTTCTCATGGACTCGATTATTTCTCTACCAAAATTAGTGATTCCATATAGTTTTATGTCTTTTCCACTGTTTTTCATCTCAACTATTTCAAGGCTTATAAGTGATTCGTCCTGCTTGTATCTTGATTCCATGCCACGTATAGCACCAATTACGTTAGATGGAGTAGTCTTGACATGATAAGCAATCTCAGAAGTATAACTATAACTAGGACTTATATCAAAAAGATATTCTGCTATTTTCTTCCGGATATTGCTTCTCCTCAGCGCTCTCATAGCTAAGGGGACTTTAATATCTGGAGAAGTCTGAATTTTAGTGTCTTCTCGTTGCATCCCATCCACTTGCTTTCCAAATAAGAGATGCTATTTCCCGTTTATAAATTATTCGTTCGGTGAATAACTACCTGCATATGCAGGTGCATATGCATGTAAAAACGAATTTTTTTGTGATTAAATAAACTTTTTCAGTTAAAACAATGAAACTATAATGTAGTGTATCTGTTGAGATATGAACCCAAGTCTATAGCTCCAGAAGCTAGATAACTTAGAGGCGGCATAGGATACAATTACACCAAACTAAAATACAAATTTTGTATTTACATCTTCAGAGAATCCGTATATTTGTATAATGTAGTATAAGATCTACATTAAATTTTGATAATTGTTACTGTGAGAGTTTTTAAAATTAATGAGACTAGATTATATTATAAAAATATCCATCTCATCATAAGCTGTTTTGCCAGACGTAGTTGTAACAGTTACTTCCAATGAGTGTCTGCCCAATAATGGAATGTGTTGTGTCTTTCTCCTAATCTTCCATTCGAAAGGTGGTTCTGTAACTACATCACTATATTTTATCTCATTGTCAATTGAATAAATTACATTGCTTATTTTCTCTTCACTAGTGATATTTATACGTGCAACAATCCTTTTCCCTAATAAATAAGTCATACCTTGTAAATAAGCAGCGATTGATTTTTTTAGAGGCATCTTAAAACAGATTTTATCAGAAATATAAAAAAATCCTTCAATAGGAGTCACAAATCTTACTTGGACATCAATTGGTTTATTTGCCATACATATTGTAGTTACTAACAATAATTTAGTTACCGTTGTTAAATAAGAATAATTAATTCTATCAAGGTCGTCCTCTGGGCAATGATCCTCAATATCAGATGGCCCTGGGATAACAGTTGTTGATGTAAACCCATATCTTGTAAATGGTAAATTATCACAAAACCAAATAGGTACAGGTTCAACTGTTACATTTAATTCATCTTTGTATTCTTCTGCTATATCGCACGTTAGATAATAAATCCAATCAGATCTATAACTTTTGGATAACTGTATAATGCTTCCATTTTTTGAAGGGCGGCCTATACTTCCAGGGCAGAGGACGCCTTGAATGTTTTCGTCTTTATAGTATGCTTTCTGCGCATAATCAGTACTGCCATATGCCCCTTGTTCATGGCCTGAAAAAAGTATAAACTTAACAGTATGATTAAATGAATACTGACTCATTACTTTAGCTATTGCTAAGATTGCAGCACAACCCGATGCATCATCATTAGCACCAGGGGAACCTGGCCAAGTGTCATAATGGCAACAAATAATAAAAACAGCATCACTACTAGAATCAGATCCATTAAGAGTTGCGATAATATTTTTATCTTTATATCTAAAGAAACTAAAATGATCAAATTCTACATTTAAACCCATTTTTTCAAACTCATTATACAGATAATCTGCGGTTCTACTACAATTTTCAGAACCAGTTGGACGTGGACCAAAAGCAACTTGTTCCTCTAGATACCTTCTAACTAATGACTCATTTACCAAGTTTATCATATCACTAATGTTAGAATCAAAACTTCTTGTCTTAACAATTTCATTACAAACCAAGTCTGATTTTTGAGTGATCGCAGTGGTTTGGGATAAAGACAATATTATTAAAATTGTTAGAATAATGACATTCCTAATTTTTATCATATACATCGTCTCTCAAACATCTGTTTATAGAGTATAATCTGATTTCTTTATATTTAATATCTTCTATTTATTATATATAATAAAATATTATTTTAGATAATTTATTTTCGTTAGAGGTATGGGCCTGTTGAGATTTGAACTCAAGTCTATGGCTCCCGAAGCCACAAGGATACCAAGCTACCCCACAGGCCCAAGATTAAACTGGGTATCAAAATCTGTGTTTATGTAAAAGATGTTTTTGGTAAAAAAAAGTTTGTTTATTTTATTTTTTTAAGTAACTCGTTGAACTCTGCGTATTTATCCATGAGTATCTTAGCAGATTCTTTTAATGCATCCTTTGCGCTTATTGATCCGTCTGTTTCAAAGTGGAACAAAAACTTATTCTCATCACCGCTAACTGTTATTGCTTTACTCTCGCACACCTCCATACATGATTTGCATGTCGTGCATTTTTCTATATCAGTAACCACTAGTTTGTTGTTTTTTATCTCCAAAATCTTTTTAGGGCAAGCATCTACGCATTGTTTACATAAGTTGCATTTCTTTTGGTTGATTTCAACAACCGGGTAATATTTATATGCTGGTGCTTGAACACATTGCCATTTCGCATGGTCTTTTCCACGTCCTAGCACAGCCTCTACTTCCAATATCAAGCGTTGGTCGCCATATAATTCAACAATAGGAATCTTATCTTCTTTTATAGCCCAGGTTTTTTCCTCTGGTTGAAGATCGCCTGAGTAAACAACACCTTTTCCCTCTTTGCTTAGGGTATATCTCACTGTACAACTTGGGCATCCTTTGCCGTTGCAAACACACTCGTTTTTAAATTTCAATAAACTTAGATCAGTTGGAATAGGTATCATACCAAGACGATGCGCTATGATTTCATCAAAAAGCGGGCTTGTGTTATCATATATAACAACATCATCAACAGCAAGTTTTGGTAACTCTGATAGCATTATTCTTCTAAGTGAGTTAACAAAATAGGGTTTTGTGTCCTCAATTTTTAAAACAGCTTTTTTAGGTTTTAATTCTTTTACATCGATTTTCATTGTTGTCACCTAAACCCTTCTGCCACGTCTGCCACCTTTTTTTCTGCAGCCATCATGTGGTATAGGAGTAACATCCTCTATTTTGCCTATCTTTAAACCGCTTCTAACAAGTGAACGTATAGCAGCTTGGGCACCACGACCTGGCGTGGTAGGTTTATTTCCACCCTGGCCTCTAACTCTGACATTAACAGTATCTATACCTTTCTCAATAGCTGCCTCTGCGACTATCTGCGCAATTTTCATAGCTGTATATGGTGCACCTTCATCCTTAGCAGATTTTGTAACCATACCGCCTGAACAACGCGCTATTGTCTCAGCACCTGTTGAATCTGTTATTGTTATAATCACGTTGTTAAAAGATGCAAAAATATGTGCAACGCCTATTCTACTCATCTTGTTTTCCTCCTTCTTTAACCTCTGGTTTGTCTTCAACTACAGTTTTTTCTTCTTTTATCTCATCTGGTTTATCAGCTATTTTTTCTGGTTGTGTTTCTTCTGCTGGTTGTTCAGTTTTTTGTTCTTTTGGTTTCTCAGCAGCTGCCTCTTTTTTGATTTGTGCAGATTTAAAATCAGGTTTTGGTCTAGCAGGATGCATAGCATCATTCATTGGTGAACCAACAAGATAACTAATGTTGCCTTCTTCTTCTTTTGTAACCATGTAACTTGGAACAGTCACTTTTCTGCCATTTATTGCTATATGGCCATGTGAGATAAGTTGTCGAGCCTGAGTTGGTGTGCTAGCAAGACCTTTCAGGTAGGTAACAGTCTGTAGTCTTCTAGATAATATTGATTCTGTGTTCAAAGCCAATACATCATCTAATGTTGGGTTAGCTGGTAGTATATTCAACTTAGTAAGACGTGTTAACAACTGGTCACTCTCTTTTTTTGTCTGAGAATCACCAACTCTGATCTTTGCTAGTAGCTCTCTAGCCTGGCCACGATATCTCTTCAAAGCGGTCTCAGCTTTCCAAATCTCTCTCTTGTTTTTTAAACCATATTTCTGAACTAACTCATTCTCAGCTTGTATACGATCCGCCTGCCACGGATGACTCGGTTTTTCATATCGTTTTCTAGAAAACTTTGGTTTACCCATAAAAATCACTCTTTACCTTTTCCCTTCTCCTTCTCTTTCTCTTTACTGGCTGCGGCTTCTCTGATTATTTTTCTAGATACACCCATCGCTAAACCGACTCTGCCATGAGCCCTAGTACGCTGGCCTCTAACAGGAAGACCTGCCTCGTGCCTAACACCCTTGTATGATCTTATCTTTTTCATTATGTTGATTTCTTCTCTCAACCTAGCATCAATATCTACACCGATAATATGTAAATCTTCCTTAGTCTCGTAATCCTTACGATGATTCAGCATCCATTTAGGTCCTAACTTGTTTACCTTAGTAAGAATATCCTTAATTTTTTCTATCTGGTCATCTTTTAAATCCCCGATTTTTGTCATTCTGTCGAGACCTGCTAAATCAGCAACCATAGTACTAACATGCCGGCCTATGCCTTTTATTGTACTCAAACCATAGATAAGTGATTTTTCACCGTTGATATCTGTGTTAGCAATTCTAACAATATATTTGAAATCAGGGCCTCTCTTTGGTAACTCTTTTTTAACCTCAGGTTTTGCCGGTTTACCTTTTTTTTCCGGCATACCTTCTTTTGGTTTTACTTTTTCAGTTACAGATCCTTGTGGTTTTGTCTCTTCTTTTATATGCTCTGGTGTTTCTTTGGTTTGAGCCTCTGGTTGTGGCTGTTCTACTTCCTCGTCTTTAACTTCTTCAGGCATCTTTTCATCTGGTTTTGATGTATCGTCCAAGTTGCATACCTCAATATATTTAGTAATTAATTACTCCCTATTTAACATAAGAAAGTATTTGCCAATAATAAAGGAAGCTATATTTAAGCATTAGGTAGGTTGATTTTTTTGGAAAAATTAGTTGAAATTAAATTGCTGCTACTTTTTTATACGCTATCGTAATTCATATATTCAATTCTGTGGAGATTTCATTATGTCAGAATCAAGCTTCACAAAAATAGAAGAAATAATAGATGGAAAAAAAACTGATAAAAAGGTACATGTTCGCGGCTGGATTTACAGAACACGTAGTAGTGGAAACATTGTTTTCACAGTTATAAGAGATGTTACAGGGATTTTGCAGGCAACTGTAAAAAAGGGCAATCTCCATGATGAAGAATTTGCTGATGCAGAAAAAGCTTTGATAGAATCCTCAATAGAAGTTGAGGGTGTTGTAAAAGAAGATAAACGTGCACCTGGTGGTTACGAGCTACAAGTAACAGGTTTTCGTGTTGTAAATTTTGCTGAGCCTTTTCCAATTGTAAAAGATAAGAGTCCTGAGTTTCTGCTTGATCAGAGGCATCTTTGGATTAGGTCGCAGCAGCTTTCCTCTGTTTTTAAAATAAGGTCCACTGTTGTTGGTGCCATACATAAATTTTTTAGGGATCTTGGTTTCTATGAGTTTGATGCACCTGTTTTGCAACCGAGCCAGTGTGAGGGTGGTTCAACTCTTTTTGAAGTAAAGTATTATGAAAATAAAACTTACTTGTCTCAGTCTTGGCAGCTTTATGCAGAGGCAGCAGTGTTTTCTTTGGAAAAAATCTACAATATGGGACCTACGTTTCGTGCAGAGAAATCAAAAACCTCCAGACATTTGTCTGAGTTTTGGATGGCTGAGATGGAAGCAGCATGGATGGATTTACATGATGTCACAGAAATAGCTAAAGATGAAGTAAAATTCATCCTTGGTGAGGTTTTAAAAAATAACAAACGTGAGCTTGAGATTCTTGGTCAGGATATAAAAAAACTAGAGCATATTGCTAAATCTGATTTTCCGACTATAACTTACACAGATGCAATAAAAATACTAAAGGAAAAAGAAAAGGCTGATGTTCAATGGGGTAAGGATCTTAGAACCATCGAGGAGGATAGTCTCATGAAACATTTTGATACACCAGTTGTTGTTACAAACTATCCGGTTGATATAATGGCTTTTTACAAACCACGTGACCCAAAGGACCCAAAAACAGCTCTGTGTTTTGACATGATAGCGCCTGAGGGTTATGGTGAGATAGTGGGTGGTTCTCAGCGTAGCCTTGATATTGAGGATATGAAAAAAAGATTGGAGGATGCGGGTGAAAAAGTTGAGAACTACGAATGGTATTTTGATCTTAGGAGATATGGTTCAGTGCCTCACTCTGGTTACGGTTTGGGTGTTGAGAGACTTGTTGCGTGGATATGTAAACTAGAGAACATAAAAGATGCTATTCCTTTTCCACGGACGATATTGCGTTTTAAACCATGATAAGGTTTTTTTATGAAAATTAGAGTCAATGTTGTTATCTCTGGCAGGGTTCAAGGTGTGTTTTTCAGGGCTAATACTAAACAAAAGGCTGAGCAGCTTGGTTTAACAGGTTGGGTTAGAAACAGATATGATGGTAAAGTAGAGGCGTTGTTTGAGGGAGAAGAAAAAGTTGTTCAGGAAATGATTAATTGGTGTCATAAAGGCTCACCGTCAGCAAGGGTTGACAACGTTGAAGTAAGAAAACAAAATATAATTTCATATGAGTTCAAAGATTTCTCTATAAGATATTAGATACGATTTTTATTTAATTTTTTGCTGTTGTTTCCTGATTATTAATGAAATTTTTAAATGACTTTACAATCTCATCATTTCTGTCTATTAAGATTATCTTTTCAAACTTATCTTCAAAGTCTTTTGCTATTTTTACTATAGCCTTTGCAGCATCGTCAATTGGTACGCCACCAACACCTGTACCCATGCCAGGTATAGCAATACTTCTGAGATTTAGTTTAACAGCAAGGTCTAATGCTGCTTGTGTTGCAAGTTTTACGTTTTCTAAACCGATTTGCATAGCTGGCTGTTTCATTGTAGGTGCATGGATAATGTATTTACATGGTAGATTACCTGCTGTTGTTACAACTGCTTTACCAATTTTTATCGGTGCTTTAGAAATAGCCTCTCTCTCAATTTCTATACCACCAACACGTTTTATTGCACCTGCAACGCCTCCGCCCATGTAGCCATAAGAATTTGCGGGGTTGACAATAGCATCACAACTAATCTGAGTGATATCCCCACTCATAAAAACAACGGACATGATTTATTTTTCCTCTTGTTCTTCGCTTTTCTCTTCCATGGTTTTTTCTTCTTTCTTCTTTTCTTTCTCTTCTTTTTTCTTGAGTTTTTCTTCTTCTTTCTTTTTTTTCTCTTCAGCTTTTTCTTCTTGATGTTGTTTCTCTCTAACCATGCCGCCTTGAAGAACACGAATTCTTGATTTCATCCCGTTAATTCTCTCTTCTATAGCCCTTTTCTTTATTGTAAATTCAGCTTTTGTAATTTTCTTGTTATCGCATTTCTGTTGAAGGTTAAAAATCCCCATCTGTTCTTTTTCTATTCTTTTCTCCAGCTTAGCAATATTTTTCTGCAATCGTTCTATGAAACCCATTTTATTTACCCCACAGTTCTTTTCTATGTGCCTCAAGGGTATTGTTTTCTTTACCTAAATATTCTGCGAAAGTTTTTACTCTCCTGCCACCTTTTTTGTAAGGTTGAGGAAAAACCTCTTTATATTTTAGATCTCTGAGTAGATGATGATCTAGGATAACATCGCATCCAGTTTTTTCTATTA
>Ga0172363_10000596_pt1 | contig 27918 bp, 40 predicted proteins | sample LakKivs2_kivu2a2_FD_114541 | JGI IMG/M metagenome (GOLD analysis project Ga0172363, IMG submission 114541) | Sediment microbial communities from Lake Kivu, Rwanda - Sediment s2_kivu2a2 | ecosystem: Environmental > Aquatic > Freshwater > Lake > Sediment | place: Rwanda: Western Province, Lake... | reverse complement strand
TGAAAAGTATGTTGACGGCGAAGATGAAGTTATTGACTTTGAAGTACTAATCAACGAGGTAGCACTTTTGCGTAACAAGTGGTTGGGTATTATGAAGGGTCTTGATAGCAAGCAATGGCAACTTGGCCATATCGTTCGCCTGCGTACTGCTGGCATGGAAGATGTGACGGTCAGCTAATGGCACAAATAATTCATCTTATTACTTCTTACCTTAACACACAAAAGAATTACCTAGATAATAAACCACAAATTGTAACAAATACTAAACATACTTGTATAAATTTTATCTATCTTGGTTACAATATAGAAGTTTGCATATATAACGATAATTTTATTAAACTTAAGGTAGATAATATTCCGCATGCTATTTGTGATAATATCAAAACATTTCGTAGCGAAATAGATAGATTACATATATTACGTTATCAATGATTGGACAAATATCCTCTTGACACAAACTATAGTATAGTGTAATCTATGTATTGTGTTATCTAAAGGAGTAATTTATGAAAGTTCGTACTAAGGCTTTTTTTCAGACTATTGGTGCCGTTACTGGTGGGGCAGGAACTGTCATACTTTTGGACTTCATAACTCCCAAATACGGATTAGTGATTTTCATGTCGGGTTTGTTAATTTACCTGATGTGGATCATGTATAATCTGCGCGTCAGTATGCTGGAGCGTGAGCAGGACAAGATAGTTGATATCCTTAAGGAATAATACTTATTATAAGTCATTGATTTATATGGATTTATAGTTCTTGACCTAGAAGTAGTTTGGGTTCATAATATCTATACAATATGAGTACGGAGAAAGAAATGAACAAACGTCACGGCGGTCCTTATGATCGCGGTAGTGCTGATAGTTATTATCAGCGTGGTTTTCGTCCCCACTACTTTGTAGGCGATACTTACAATTCTGAGGAGATCGGTCAGGATCGCATGACCCTTCAGGAATGTGAGGAATATGCTAGGGGCTATAGAGACAATCAAGCATCTGGTAACTTCAAGGATTGGGGCTGATCGTAAGTTATTGATTTTTAAAGGTTTATAGTTGTTGACCTCAGGGTATCAAGGGACTATAATATTCATATAGTTGATTAACGGAGTTTAACTATGTCGACGGTTCTTGTTCGTAATGGTTCTTATCGTAACATCCCGATCATCAATACTGAATTCAAGTTGGTGAAAGGTTTTCAAACTGGTAAGAAGGGTAATTATATTACTGTTCGTAACGATGGTATCTTCCCGATTGCTATCGACAACATCAAGGTAAAGGTAGAAGATATGAGTGATTTTGAATTTGTTGAGGGTTCAGCACCTGTTGAACAGGTCGTCAATAAGGCACCTGCTGTTGTCGAAACAGATGAAGAGGCAATGAATCGCATTGCTACCCGTTTTGCGATTCTTGACGAGATGGCTAAAGCGACTACTAACGGTGGCATTCGTGCTATGATCGTGTCAGGTCCCCCGGGCGTTGGTAAGTCGTTTGGTGTTGAGCAGCAGTTAAAGAAGGCGTCAATGTTTGATCGTCTCGCAGGTAAAACACTCAAGTATGAGGTCGTCAAAGGTGCTATGACTGCTTTGGGTCTCTATGCTACACTGTTCAAGCATAGCGACAAGAATCATGTGCTGGTGTTTGACGATTACGACTCTGTTCTCATGGACGATTTGTCGCTCAATATTCTCAAGGCTGCACTTGACAGCGGCAAGAAGCGGCGCATCTATTGGAACTCTGATAGCAGCATGTTGCGTCGAGAGGGTATTCCCGATGCGTTCGACTTCAACGGGTCATGCATCTTCATCACTAACATCAAGTTTGAGAACCTGCGTAGCAAGAAGTTGCAGGACCATCTTGAGGCACTTCAGTCGCGCTGTCACTTTCTTGACTTGACGATTGACACCGAGCGTGACAAAATGTTGCGTATCAAGCAGGTGCATCGTGATACTGAAGGCGGACTGTTCCGTGACTATCACTTTGATGGTGATCAGGGTGAGCAGGTGTTGCAGTTCATGTTTGACAACAAGGCTCGACTGCGCGAGTTGTCGATGCGTATGGCCCTCAAGATTGCTGATTTGGTCAAGATCAGCGACAATTGGAAGTTGCTTGCTGAGAGTACCGTGATGAAGCGGGCTTGATACTCCGTTACCCGCTGAGGCGAGAGGACCATAAAGGTCCTCTTTCCTTTTTAGGTTGCAATATCTAGACGAGGTGTTATAATATTTCTATGTTTAAGAATAAGGACCAATTAGCTAACTACTTAATAAGTGGTCATGTACATCTTAGTAAGAAAGATTATGGATTTTTCAATAATATGAAAATTCTTACTACTGATAAGAAACCTATAACTAGCAATCAAGATAAACTATTCAATAAGTTATTGATCAAATATCAACGTCAGTTAAATAAGTTAGGTCATGAAGTACAAAAACTAACTAAACTATCTTGGAAACATGATATACTAGAAAGCAAACAAGAATATCTAGATGCATATATAAGTATCCATGATACTACTATTAGTATAAGGGCACCATTCAATAATAAGTTTATTCAAGCGTTTCGTAAGATACCATTAAATAAGTTCGTTTGGAATAAGAATAAAAAAATTTATGAAGCGTCTTTTTCTACATATCAATTAAAGATCGCTATTGATAATGTGAATAATTGTTATGAATCTGTGAAATATTGTGCCAAGGTTAATCAATTATTAGTCGGGGTAAGCGAATATGTTGATGTAAAATATTGGAAACCTACATTAGTAAAGATACATGATCAATACTATATCTTAGCAAGTAATAGTTACTTAGATGAATCGACTAAACACATTGAATTGAATGACGACCTTAAAACGTTTTATATATTGAGCCAATATGGTGTAACAGTTCATGAAGATTTAATCATAGATAAAAAATCTAAGTTTGCTAGCGAATATATTACATCGGTTGATACTATCGACCTAATAGAAATGTGTGATTGGTTGAATACTCTCAATGTAAAGTATGTTTTTACATCTAGAGATATAGTATATAATAAAGAGTTGAGTAATGATCTAAAGTTGGCATTACTTGAAAAAGGAATAGCTTGTAGGCCAGTTAATTTGAATATGCATAAAAATAGTGTGCTATTAAAAACACATGCAAATTATACTTTATTTTCTCATATGAATTATGATAAGATAATACATCTTACTAATAGCAGACCAGTAAAGATAAGATGAGATCAATAAAGTGTGAGCGCTGTGCTAATGAATTCGTGTGTAATAGGAATGATATAGAATGCTGGTGCTATAAATTTCCTCACGTGAGGCTAGATAGTACAGAAAAATACAACGATTGTTTATGCGAAAAATGTTTAATAGAATTACATAATGAAAGAAGCAAAGATAATAATTAAAGATGAAGTCAATTGTAAAATCGAGGGATTAGACCTCGATTGTCGCAAAGCACTAGTGCGCAAGTTTGAACATGAAGTTCCCGGGGCGCGTTATCTACCTGCAGTCCGTCTTGGTAGATGGAACGGTAAAGTTAGTTATTGTAGTTTGGCAGGTAGCACGTACATCAACTTAATTCCAGATATCGTTCCTATATTACAAGAATATGATTACGATATCGATTTAGTTGACCTGCGCGAGTATCAAACTTCATATAGTTTTGATGAGATTAAAGAAGACAGTTTTAGTGATAAGATATGGCCAAAAGGACATACGCAAGAAGGTCAGCCTATCACATTGCGTGATTATCAGGTAGAGATCATCAATAACTTTTTGAGTAATCCGCAATGTATTCAAGAAGTAGCCACGGGTGCTGGTAAGACTATCATGACTGCGGCATTGAGTAAATCTGTAGAACAATATGGTCGCAGTATCGTGATCGTGCCCAATAAAAGTTTAGTCGTACAGACTGAGGCAGACTATATCAATCTTGGACTAGATGTTGGTGTATATTTCGGTGATCGTAAAGAATACAACAAACAGCATACAATATGTACTTGGCAGAGCCTAAACAACTTATTGAAGAACACCAAGTCAGGTGAAGCAGAAATCAATATCAAAGAGTTCATTGAAGATGTTGTATGCGTAATGGTCGATGAAGTACATATGGCTAAGGCTGATGCATTAAAGTCATTGCTAACCGGACCATTTAGTCAAATACCTATACGCTGGGGACTGACTGGTACTATACCTAAGTCAGTATATGAGCAAGTAAGCTTATTGGTAAGTCTTGGTCCAGTGATAGGAAAACTTAGCGCAGCAGAACTACAAGAGAAGGGTGTATTGGCACAGTGCCATGTCAATATCGTGCAATTAAAAGACGGGGTTGAATTTACAAACTATCAAAGTGAACTCAAACATTTATTAGAAGATGAAAAACGTTTAGATAAAATTGCCCAACTTATTGATAAAGTAAAAGATAGCGGAAACACTCTAGTACTTGTTGATCGTGTCAATGCGGGGCGCGAATTAGTATCACGTTTGAAAGATAGCGTATTCATTTCGGGCGAAACAAAACTCACGGAGCGCAAAGAAGAATATGACGAAGTAAAGACTAGTGATACCAAAGTTATCGTTGCAACATATGGGGTCGCTGCTGTAGGTATTAATATTCCACGTATCTTTAATCTTGTATTGATTGAACCTGGCAAATCATTTGTCAGAGTCATTCAGAGTATCGGGCGCGGTATTCGTAAAGCAGAAGATAAAGATCACGTAGAGATTTGGGATATTACAAGCGATTGTAAGTTTGCCAAACGTCACTTGACACAACGTAAAGCATATTACAAGGAAGCAAAGTATCCATTTACACTTGAAAAGCTTGACTATTGAGATGTACTGTAGTAAAATTACAACATGCGTATATTAACATTAGAAAACAAATATTACAACTTAGAAACTCTTCCGGAAGAAATTGATGATCTTAGATTTGCTATACTGGATAATAGCAACCCACAAAACGTAGATTATCATTATATCCCATTAATATTTCTTGAGTCATTCAACGCTCCTGCATTAGTATTAAAAATTGGCAACCGTATGGTAAAGATGCCATTAGACTGGCAAGTATTGATCGGCGAAAAAGAACACGGGGATTTAGAAACGTTGCCATTGAGTAGCCTAAATGATCGCGGCTTCAGTGCGTTTGAATTTAATCCCCTCACTAGTTTTAATCCTACATTTTTACCAATAGAAATCGTAGATATCTATAACGATGTCACATGGTACGCCCCTAGATTGCGTAATGGTCAGTTCTTATGTGTGCCTATTGATGATGGTGAGAAGCCACGTTGTGTATATTTCGTTAAAGAGATTAGCCGCAATTGTGAGATCGTAGATTACAATCAGGTGTTTTAATGAAATACGGTATCAAAGTTCCACTAGCACTAGATCATCATGGTGAGTATAATGATTGGTTGTGGGTCACACAAGGTGATAGTAAATTTCATCTAGCACCGCTATTATTTGAAACTAAGAATGAAGCGGAACAATATGCCTTGAGTGTATGGGGAGAAACTGCTAAAGTAGAAGAGTATGGCGAAAACAAAGACACCAACTGAGGAAAAATTTGATAAGCAAGACTTCAATCTATTTGAAGCCTTGACCGCCATCGATAAAAAAGATTATGGGTATTACGATAGACTGACAGACGAACAAAAGAAAAAGTTTAGTCCTTATGTGCTAATACAATATCTAAGTTCTGTTAAGGGTAGCAAGGATCTGCAAACTTACTATCTACAAAGTGTAGATTATCACAGTAACAAATATATACTAGATAGCACACTCAATAAGAAAGATTCTGCTCACCCTAAACTACAATGGCTTATGTTATGTGCATCAAGTCCCGGATTAGGAAGTCAGTTTCATCCTTGGATTCCTTCATTGAAAGAACGCTGCACTAAATTTAAAGATAAGATTACATTAAAAGAAGTGAAAGATTTTTATAAAAAAGTTTATCCTAAATCCGATGATCAAATAATCACTGAGATTAGTCAAGCATATACCAGTCAGCAGAACAAAAGATATCGACTAGCGCAGATATTTCCTACTATGAAAATATCAGACATAGAAATTCTATCAGAGTCGGTCACAGAAGAAGAATTAGATAAGTATGAAGAAGAAAGAACCTTCTAATTTAAATTGCGAGTTTTGCGGTAGAGATTTCTTGCGCGAAACTACTATCATTAAACATCTATGTGAGCCTAAACGTAGGTGGCAAGACAAAGATAAGCGTGGCAACCAGATAGGTTTTCAAGCTTGGATACAGTTTTATACTAAACATTCTAGCAAGAAGAAAAAAGAATATGAAGATTTTATAAAGAATGCTTATTATAGCGCATTTGTTAAATTTGGTAACTATTGTTTAGATGCACAGGTCATGAATGTTCCAAGATATATTGATTGGCTTTTAAAAGAAAAGGTAAGTATAGATCATTGGAATAGAGATTCTGTTTATACTAAATTCATCATTGATTATAATCTTGCTGAAGACCCATTCGATGCTATAGCACGTAGCATAGAAACTACGGTAGTCTTATCTCAACACGATAAGATACAAACAAAAGATGTGTTTCGATATGGTAATAAAAATAAAATTTGTTTTGAGATAGTAAAAGGTAAAATTAGCCCATGGATATTATATCAAAGCAAAAGCGGTCTTCAATTTTTAGAAACTCTAGATAACACACAGCAAAAAACTATAATAGACTATATAAATCCAGAACGTTGGGCTATAAAGTTCAATAAAAATAAAAATGTTATCAATGAAATTAAAGAATTTTTAAATGTAGGCGGCTACTAACTTTATGTCTACTGATTTTAAAAAAATATTAGCTGAAGAGGAAGGATATGTAATACTTCACGGCTTTATTCCTTCATTGCTTATAGCCGACTTCAAGAACAGATTGTCTGAATTATATCCTGTACGTGCTAGCAGTAGTAAAAAAGCATATGCTGAAAAAGAAGACATCAAAAACTTAGAGAACATCAGCGTATGGTGGAGCCAGACTGTGCATGAATTCCCTGAGACACAGAAGATACTGAAACTCATTGATCCACTTATAAAAACTAATTTCACTAATCTGACTTTTTATGCTAGTGATGTCGTAACTATACTTAGCGGCAGTAATTGGGTAAGCCCGCATGTAGATACTCCACATAGATTTAGCAAATATAACTTTGATAAACGACTATTGGGCATACAATGTATAGTGAGCTTGGATGATATAGATAAAGATAGTGCTAGCACTGGATTAGTTCCTTTCAGCCAAAAACGCGATTTTGAGATTGATAAATGCTATACCGGCGTATATGATCGCTGGTTCTTAGAAAATTGTAAGCAACACGATATGCCTAAAGGAAGTTTATTAATGTACAACTGTAGAGTATTACATAGCAGTATGCCCAATTATACAGATAAAAGTCGCCCAGCATTATTGCTAAATTACCTAGATAAAAGTATAATAGACGATGTGAAGAAAGTGGATAACGTCTGGACAAGCAATGGTAAACGTCCCTAAAGATTTTCAAGACTATGATGACGATGATAGTGATCTAGAGAAAAGACTGTCGCGTTTCAAGTACTGGACAAACCTAAAGAATCTCAAACTAGAGTTTTATAATGAAACTCAAAGTAGAGATCACAGAGAATACACAATATGGCTTGAAAACAAATATGGGTTTAGACCAATCGAAACTCATGAAGGTATGATGACTGATGATTATAAAGTCATTGACGAAAAGAAATTTATAGTGTATATTTTAAAGTATGGCAAATGATATAATGATCGATATGGAAACATTAGACACAAGTCCTTATTGTGTCATCCTCACTATTGGGGTAGTAAGGTTCGATCCATATGGAGAAGGGGTAGCAGAAAGATTAGAATTACGTCCTACTATTGAAGAGCAAACTGAAAAATATAATCGTGTCATTAATGAAGACACACTACGTTGGTGGAGCGAACAAAATCCAGCTGCATTAGAAGAAGCCATGAGCGATAGAGATAGAATTTCGTTTAATGACTGTTTAGAAAAACTTTATAGGTTTGGATGGAACCGTAGAGCAGTATGGAGCAACGGTGCGGCCTTCGACATAGTTGTTGCTGAAACAGCTTTCCGCCAGGTATTTACAGACAAACCAAATCCTATACCATGGCCGTTTTATACTGTGCGTGATACTCGCACACTTTACGAAATCGCAGGTGTTAAATTAAAAGACGGGGGACATGTAACAAGTCACCGTGCTGTAGATGATGCTGAACGTCAGGCCATCGTAGTACAGCAGGCTTATAAGAAATTGGGTTTAGTGAAGTGACTAGGCGACACGTAATGCCATATAAGCGTTATAAAGAGATGCTATTATGGTTAGAAGAAAATGTACAGCCTAATTATCATAATAAAACTAGAGATCAATTTGCTAGCAGTTCAGTCAGCCAATTTATAGAATGGCGGAGTGCAGATAAAGAAAGTTGGATATTACGCTTAGCAGGTAATCCTCCTAAAGTCTATGTTGAGATAAAAGACGAACAAAAAGAGATTTTATTTTTATTAATATGGAATTAAAATGTTAGGAATATTCGGAGACAGTTTTACACATATACCAGAACATAGATTACGTGATAAAAGTCGCAAGGATCTATCTTATCTTGAAATATTAAACAACAAACTTAATATCCATAGCAAAAATTATAGTATGAGTGCTACTTCTATTTGGTATAGCTATACTAACTTTATAGAAAATTATCAAAAATATGATAAGATTATTTTTTGCTATTCAAGCCACTTAAGATGGTTTTATTTCAAACCTGATTTCAAATGGCTTAGTAATATAGGTACTCAGGGCAAATATGTGATACCTAATATGCAGGGTTGGACAGATGAAGCAAAAAGAGTGGGCACACATTTTGCAGAAGTTTATGATTACATTTTTGATGAAAATTTACAGCTTTATGTATATCAAAAAATATTCAATGATGTGAATAGAATATGTAAAGAAAATAAAATACAACTCTGTAATATAATGCCATTCGAAACTAATGAACATCTTATAGACTTATCATTTAGAGCAGGATCTTGCATAACTTCATTACATGTAGTGTCTTTAAAAGAAAGCACCACAGGAAAACACTTTGCTGAAAAATTAGCTTTTAATCTAATCAATGGAAAAACCCATGATCCTAGATTTCATCATCTTAATCAAATCAACAATATGAGACTTGCAGATTGTGTAGAAAATAATTTTAATACTAATTACATAGTAGATTTCAGTAAATATGAAGGGCTTGATTATAGTGATAACTTGTTAGAGTTTAATTATGATTGCTACTGACATTGACATAGACCTTGCTGACAGAGATAAGTTGCTATCAAAAATACAGCATAATACTGCCAGCATCATTAAAAATGATAACTTTAAAAAACATCCTACAGGAATCTATGTCACAGATATACCTTATAATCCCATATATAAATCTAGTAATTTAAACTATGAATTAGCAGAGCAACGTGGATATTTTAAATTAGATATACTCAATGTTAATCTATATAATTATGTGAAGAATGAACAACATCTTATAGAGTTGATGCGAGAACCAGACTGGACTATGTTGAAAGATAAAAATATAGTAGAGAAATTGATACATATAGGAAATCATTATAATACACTCTGTAAGATGCCTGAACCTGTAAATACTATACCTAGGCTATCAATGTTTTTGGCTGTTATACGTCCTGCAAAAAAACATTTGATAGGAAAAACTTGGACAGAGATCAATAAAACTATATGGGACAAAGAAGAAGACAGTTACAGTTTTAAAAAATCACACGCAGTTGCTTATGCAAATCTTGTAGTAGTTAATATGAATTTAATCAAAGATGGTACAATTACTTAAAGAAAACGACCCATTACTTAGACAGACTGCAACACAATATGACTTTGCAGCAGACGGTGATCCTACGGAATTAGTTAGGCAAATGACTAAGATCATGTTTGAAAATAATGGTATAGGACTCGCCGCACCCCAAGTCGGAATTCTCAAAAGATTGTTTATAATGGGCAATAGTGACAAACTTGTTGTTTGCATAAATCCTCAAATCATTGAAGGATTAGAAGAATATAGAGACACTGAGGGCTGCTTGAGTTTCCCTGATCTCTGGCTTCAAGTGAAAAGATATAAATCTATTAAAGTAAAATACCAAGATATAGCCGGTAATACAATAGAAGCTACCTATTCAGGTTTGATAGGGCGCGTATATCAACACGAATTAGATCACCTAAATGGTGTGTGTTTTGATACTAGGGTAGGTCCAGTAAGCCTAGATTTCGCAAAAAAACGCAGAAAGAAAAAATTAACTTAAGCGTTTAACAAGAGTTATGCTTTTACGCTTAGACCTGCGCGTATTAAATTCGCTGATACTTACTATAGGACCATGAAGTATAGTAAGATTTTTATTATTAAACGTTCTAAGATAAGGCTTAAAAGGACTCCATTCTTCTTTTAGAAAAATGTTTATAGGTATCTGACGGTTACTTTCCCACCACCAAATATCACCCAATTGCAGGAATAACTCTTTTACTTTAGTATCTATTATACTACCATAATCGTAGATGCTAGTACATTGGTCGTCACGGTTCTGCATTATTCCTACATAATCTTGATTGGCAAAGGAAACGACCGTTATGAATGGGTGGTTTTCGTTAAGTTTTTTAAAAAAATCTGGTTTAATCATCGCAATAAATCTGTATTATTTACTCAACAATGCCCGAAATTAAAATTAATTTTCTAGCGAATAAATACATTTATGTCAGATATTAGAAAATATATGGATATTATTACTGAAGGCGAAGTCTTACCATTTAAGACCGACAGGCCCAAACATAGACCATTATTTAAGAACGGCTCATTCGTAGGTTGGAAAAGCAGACCCGTGGGCGAGCCCAAGTATTCTAATCAAATAAGAGTTTTAAAAACAGATGATGGATTTGTTGTTTTTATAGGAAATGAAAAATACGGGGTATATAATGATCCGGCTAAAGCACATTCTGTAGCATTAAATTTGCAGGATAAGCTTGATGACGATTATTAATTGTCAGGAGAGGGATCGTGTATAGCACAGCAGTATTTTATTTTATACAGAGACAGATAGTAGTTTTACTATCGGGTAACTCGCCGAGGAGATATATGCCAGTTTATGCTAAAACATTGATGCTGCACAGGGGTGTAGATAATCAAATACAGTTTCAATTTTTAAATCAAGAACAGAAACCGGTAGATATTACTGGTAAAAATATTACCTGTCGTATCATAAATTACGACGGTACTGAAGTATTGATTAATAAGGCATTGACTCTTCAACTTCCGGCTACCGGAATAGCTGCTTTGATACTAGAAGCAGTCGATCTTGAAAATATAGATCCTCAACGTTGCCACTATAGCTTAGAAATTCCTGTAGGCGAGTTTGATTATCCTGTATTCGTAGATCCGGCAGCGGGAGCGAGGGGAGATATAAATATTGTAGATAGCGTATTGCCTAGCTTTGTTCCGAGCCAAGTTGTTACTATACCAACAGGTCAACCATTTCCTAATCTAGATGCTAACAATAACATAGAAAATGCTTTACCGAATGCCAACACTTATTATACAAGCATTATCAATACTGAAAATAATCCAGTATTGACGATACAAGCACACTATACAGAATTTAATGGGGACGTATCAATTGAAGGTACCACCAATCAACAAGGTACAGATTGGTATCCTATCACTACAGTAGAATACAGTAACGTAACAGAAACAAAAGGATATACTATAAGAGGATATCATCCATTTGTGAGAATGGTATTCACTAGTAATACTGGTGCAGTAACAAATATTTTGGCAAGGTAAGTTACCAATAGTCTTTGTTTTTTCGCAACACTTTGTTATAATTACAGAGTGTTTGATATTCTTCAAATAGTTCCAGGCAAAAAGAAATTAACGCAAAGCGGTTGGCATAGTTTCAACGCTGTGTGCTGCCAATACCATGGCCACAAATCTGATCGTAGAGGAAGAGGTGGTATAAAGTTTGATGGAGATAACTGGAGCTATCATTGTTTTAATTGTGGATTTAAATGTACATTCACATTAGGAAGAACCCTTACTCGTAATACAAGACAGCTATTATCTTATTGTGGAATAGATAAAGATGATATTAACAAATATAATCTTGAAAGCTTACAGCATAAAGATTTGCTAGACTTTGTAAAAACAAAACGAGAAAAGAAAAAGATAAAATTTAAAGAGATGCATTTGCCTGATGCTGAACTTATCGATGTCAATAATCCAAAACATGAAACATATGTTTCATACTTGAATAAACGAAAAATTAATGTAGAAGATTATCCTTTTATGTGTTCTCCTGATATGGAAGGCAGACAGGCTGACCGTATTATTGTACCCTATACATATGAAAATAAAATAGTGGGTCATACTAGTAGATACTTAGATGGTCGTACTCCTAAATTTATCAATGAGCAGCAACAAGGTTATGTGTTTGGATATGATCTACAAAAACCCGAATATGAGGTATGTATTGTATCAGAAGGTATATTTGATGCGCTCAGTATAAATGGTTGCGCATTAACACATAATACAATCAGTGAAGAACAAGCGGAAATATTAAAAAATTTAAACAAAAAGATTATTGTTGTTCCAGATCAAGATAAAACAGGATTGCAGATTTGCGACCGCGCACTTGATCTGGGTTTTTATGTCAGCATACCTAATTGGGAAAATGATGTAAAAGATATAAATGATAGCGTAATAAAATATGGGAAACTAGCTACATTACTAAGTATCTTGCAGTCGGCAATAAATAGTAAGATCAAAATAGAAATAAAGAGGAAGCAACTTGATAAACGACTACAACATTGATGTACAAACGTTATTCTTACGAATGATGGTTACTAACGCGGAACTCTATACCCGTGTCATGAATATTATGAATAGCGAAAACTTTGATAGGAGATTGCGTCCAGTTGCTGAATTCGTTGTAGAACATACAAAGAAATATAATGTAATGCCAGATCCAGTACAAATCAAGGCTACAACTGATGTGAGCATTGATAGATTGGACGAATTAGATGAAGGTCATTATGAGTGGTTCCTTGAAGAATTCGAGGCATTTACTAAACGACAAGAACTTGAGAGGGCTATTCTTAAGAGTGCTGATCATCTTGAGAAGGGCGAGTATGGACCTGTAGAGAAACTGATCAAAGATGCTGTTCAGATTTCTCTACAGAAGGACATGGGTACAGATTATTTTGCTGATCCAAGAGCAAGACTCATGGCATTGAAGTCGAGCAATGGACAAAACAGTACAGGCTGGCCAACACTTGATCAGAAATTATATGGTGGTTTCAACAGAGGTGAACTACAAATCTTTGCAGGTGGATCAGGTTCTGGTAAGAGTTTGATCATGCAGAACTTGGCAGTTAATTGGGTTCAAAATGGATTGAGCGGTGTATATATCACTCTTGAATTGAGCGAGGGCTTGTGTTCGATGCGTATCGATAGCATGATGACTGACACAAGTAGCCGTGAGATTTTCAAAGACATCGATAATGTCGAGATGAAAGTCAAGATGGTCGCAAAGAAAGCAGGACAGTTGCGTATTAAGTATATGCCTGCACAAAGCAATGTTAATGATATCAGAGCATATGTCAAAGAATTACAGATACAGACAGGTATGCGTGTTGATTTCTTGTGTATCGACTATCTTGATTTGATCATGCCAGTAAGCGCCAAGGTCAGTCCTAGCGATCTGTTTGTCAAAGACAAGTATGTATCAGAAGAATTACGTAATTTGGCTAAGGAACTAAACGTATTGTTTGTCACAGCGAGTCAGTTAAATCGTAGCGCAGTTGAAGAAATCGAATTCGATCATAGTCACATCTCAGGTGGTATTAGTAAGATCAATACTGCTGATAATGTATTCGGTATCTTTACAAGTCGCAGTATGCGTGAGCGTGGATTATATCAGATTCAGTTGATGAAAACACGTAGCAGTTCGGGTGTAGGACAAAAGATCGAACTCAAGTTTGACGTTGAAACACTAAGGATTACAGATGATGGAATAGAAGACAAGAAAGCTCAACCTTCAGGAACACAATTATTAAGCCAAATTAAAGCAGTTAGCCGTATAAATGACGATTTAGAACCTGTTAATGAGGACCCTCAGCCTAAAATAGCAGTAGATATACAGAGCGCAAAACTCAAAACTTTATTGAATCAACTTAAGAAATAATTCCCAATATTCTGATAAATACTTTAAGGAATAAAAGTGATGCAAAAACGCACAAAAAGCCTTTTAGAGGAATTACAAGCTATTGGGAATAATCGTGACATTAATCATGTCATTGAAAATAGAGCCAATAACATCATTTCTAGTGCTATAAACCTCATTGAATTGATGAATAAACATTATGCTTCCGAAAAGGCCGAATTACTTGAGAAAAAGCTCCTTAGCGCTATAAAAAATAAGGATCATCACAAGTTTGCTAAGTCCTTGAGGAAGAAAAATGAAGATCAATGAGTTTGGATTAAGTGACATTTTAGGAAGCTGGGGAGCAGCATAGCTTAAAGGAACCTCCGGCGCTACTACAGTGCAGAAAATGGCGCAACAAAAGTTCATTGACAACTTTGTAGGTGACGCATTATCAAATTTAGATACTGCTATAAAGGGTGGTCTTGTAGCAGCAGGGAAATCAGGACAGGTAGCACAACCTGCTAACCAAACGCCAGCCGCTGCGCAGCCGACTGCACAGCAGCCGCAATCAAATCAAACTCCTAGTCAGTTGAACATTAGTTATCAAGGAAAACCAGTAGCAAATACTGCACCTAATTTAATGCCTAATGCTAAAAAACCTGAGGTCAAACAGCCCGGTATGTCTTACTCTACGACTATACCAGCTAAAAATCAACCACAAACGCCTGCTGCTGCAACAGCCACAGCCACACCGGCTAGCGCAGCTAGTAGTGCGACTCAAACTTCTACACAACAACCTAGACAGACTTACGCACAAAAAGGAGCTGCTTATCAACAGCAACAAAGTCAAAGAAAAGCATTAGGAAAAAAGAATCAACCACTAAATCCAAGTCAAAGGCAATCTATGCCGATCAGATATCCTACACGCGAAGCATCACAATATGATCAACTTAATATGATATTTGAAAGCTTAGTAGGTGAAGATTATATTAACGAAGCTGATCCAAAACAACCTATGAGTATAAGTCAGTACTTAAGTACCCAATGGTATCCGGGATTCATGCAAGGTGTAGATTATAGTGCCGGACAAGATAAAATTGATGCTCTTATGAAAGAGATAGAAAATACATATTCTAAAGATCGTGGTAAGGCGGCGCTCAACAAACTAGCACAGGTTTCTTTCGCGTTATCTGCTAATAAATTAGGTGGTGCAGTAGGTAAAGGTGCTACGAAATCAGGAACATTGCCTGCTTCAACTACTGCTTCAGACCAAGATCAAAGCCAAGCAGGAAAAGCACAACAAGCAGCTACTAGTACTTCAGCTCCTAATCAGTCTGGGAGTCAATCACCAAGTAGCGGATCAGCGTCTGCTTCTTCATCATTACAGATGCCTATGTCTAAAGTTATTGATATATTACAGGCATCGATCAAGACAAGAAGAGATAAGCAAATGGTTATAAATTATTTGCAGGGTACTGGAACAAAAAATAAAACTAAATCTAGTCAGCCCACACAAACTCAACAGCCTAAACAAGAACCTATCACATTACCTGGTGGAGAGACTATAAAACCTACCGATCCTAGATATGATGAAATAATGAAGGGTAAAGGTCTGCAGGCAACTCCTGCTAAAAAATCAAGCGGGACTCCAGTAACAAACATGACGGGCAGATTCCCCTCAGCTACAGACCAGGCACAGCAAAAAGCTGCAGCAGCACTAGAATCTAAATCCAATGCTCGTAGAATCAATAAGAAGCCTGTACAATAATCTCACAGAGATAGTTGATAAAGAAATCAATGAAGCCTTTGTAGGAGGTCATGCCCCTCATCCCGAAGATGACGTTTATTTAAAAGGAAGCAAGGGTTCTCTAGAAGCTATGGATGCGATATTAAAAACATTTAAAAAACCACAAGCTACTACTATTAAATGGGACGGATATCCAGCACTGATATTTGGCAGGGGAAACGATGGAAAGTTTATCATAGCTGATAAACACATGTTTAATAAAAGTGATGGTTCAGGTAGACAAATTTTTAATCCTGAACAATTTATTCAATATGATGCATTGAGGGGAGTAGCAAGACCCCAATTGGCAGATGTGGTAGGTAAATTATGGCCACACTTAGACTACGCTACTAAAGGACAGAAGGGTTATTACTGGGGAGATTTACTTTTTAGTCAACCATTGCAAGACATTAACGGTAAATATAAATTTAAGGCTAATCCAAATGGTATAACTTATGAAGTTGATGTTGATAGTAACATAGGAAAAATGCTGACTGATAAAATTGCTGGTATAGGAATACATCAATTTATAGACGCTGATGCACCTGCTAATGCAGAATCTATGAGCAAGAAAGGCAAAAAGGTAGCCCCTACGGATTTAGCCATTAGTTTAAACGGCACGACTGGAAAATTAGGAAAAACTAAAGATGTAGCTATATTACCCAGCGCTATGCCAGTAATACCTAAAGTAGATATACCAACGCAGCAAATAAAAGACACACAAAAAGTAATACAGCAATATGGTCCTGCACTTGATAAATTACTACCCGGACCAGGATCTCAATTTAAAAATGATATAGGTGTTTTCTTTAATAATAAAATACGCAGCGGTAATTTAAATAATTTATTAAGAGACTTTTATAAATTTTTTAAAACTAGGAAAATGACTGTTCCTATGCGCAAAAAGGTCGAAGACCATTTAGCTAAAAATAAAGATGGGGTGATAGCCCTATTAAAGATTTGGTCAGAAATTTATAAATTAAAAATGATTCTTTATAAACAGCTAGACGATAATGCAAAGCAAAGTCCTGTTAAAGGATATTTAGATGATGGAACTCTAGGGCAAGAGGGTTATGTAGCTCATGGTCACAAATATGTAGATCGAATGGGCTTTAGCCGTCAAAATCTCGCTGGCCAGCGCTAATCAGACCATTTTTTTTAATTTGGACTAAATAAAAGTATGAGACAGTAGGTCTCAAACTTATATGGAGATTTAGAAAATGGCACAATTTACAAGAGTCAATGGTGACTACAAACAAGTACTATGGTTAGACGCCCCTGAATATACAAACACAGGTGTCAATGCTGTACAATCAGCCCTAACAGTTCAGCCACAAGGCCCAAAGTTAGACTTTTTCACTCTAACAGGCAATAGTTCGCAGGTCGCTGATAACATTCAGACTATCTTCCAAACTGTTCAGCAATTAGCAACTGTTCATATCTATGAATATACTGATGCTACCGATGACAGATTAGCTCTAGCACTTTACCCAACAGGTGCATGGTCAGTTGCTACACTTGACGCAGCATTAGCAAATGCTTATGTTGGCGCAAACGTAACAGCAGCAGCAACAGCAACTTTCACTAACTAATAGTTAGTTTTAGTCTAGCAGAATAAGGCCCGAGAAGTAAAATTCTCGGGCTTTTTTATTACTGTAAATACAGAATGAACCATAGGATAACCTGCTATACTCTATTTGATATTACAGTTACCGGGGTACTCAATCGTGCTAGGCCTGCAGATGACGTAACAAATATACCAGAATGGGTATATCAGCGTAATACTCAAAGTAACTTTGATACTTTAATGCAAGTTATAAGTTTAAGAAGCTTACCTGAGCTATTAACTACTCCTAAAAAAGAATTTATTAAATTTGATGGGGAAAGCAAATTTGGTTTTTTATACGTAAATGATAGCGACGAGAAATATCCATGCTGGGCTTTTGATTTTGAGATACACAGTATAAGTGTGTTTGAAGATGGAATATCAGAATTAGGTCACTTATATAGAGATTGCGAACAGATTCCCATGATTAAATGCGGAACTGAATATAACAAATTAGGTAACTTTTTAGATACTAGTCCTGAGTTAAGAAACGTATATTTTGTTAAATATTAATATGAACAAGAAGGATCTTAAAAATAAAATAAATGATTTATTAATCGTTAAAAATGACGATGGAAGTTATTTTTTATTTGGAAAATACTTTATATTACCCAAAGAGGGATATTATGAAGTATTAAAAGAAGAACAAATATATGATTTTGCTACTTTACAACATGCAGTAACTTGGTGCGTCTTCGATAAAAATCAAAAACATAAAGAAATAAAGAGAATTCACGAATTAGACAATCTTATAAGCGGGTTGCAGGTAGCTATACAGCAACATGAAAAATTAGTAAAGAAAAAAGACGAAAACTCACCTATTTTTTTAGCCAAACTATATGAAGAAAAACTTAAAAAAAGAGAATTTATCTCAGAAATGAAGGATTTTATTGCTATATCTAGGCACTGGCAATCTAAAAAGTTCAACGAATATTAGGGTTAAATATCCTAGAAAATAGATAAATATTAACACATACTGGAATTAAACATATGAGACTAACAGACTTAGACCGTTCAAACACAGCTTCTAAAGCATTGCAAGAATCATTTGATATGTCATTTGACACTTCAAACTTAGACCGCGCAACTACACGCAATATGCTTACTAGACTTAAGGGATTAATGCAGGAAGCTAAATCAAAGCCAACATTCTATTATGATCAAAACAATCCTAGCTATATGAAGCTAGTATTCATGGCTCAAGCATTGACTGAACATTATAAGTCATTTAAGAATGCTAAGATCATTATCGAGAATGAACAGGTCGATAAGTCAGAAACTATCCTAGCAGCGCAGGATATTATTGATAATGTCCAAAAGATGATTGAACAAGTCAATGACATGCTTGTAAAAGAATTGCCAGCATTAACTGATAGCATTCAAAGTGAGATTGGTGTAAATGAAAGCTCTACATTTAATCAAGCGGCTACCGAAGCCTTAACTTCATTAAGTTCAACATTGAGTCAAAGCAAAACTACATTGCAAAACGCAATGAATCAGATGACTGGTGTAGGCGGCGAGGCATTTGGTGCAGGCCCTGCAGGCGGAGAAGAGATGGCAGTAACTGACATTGCTGCTCAAGCAGGTCCCGGCGGTGAAGAAATCGAAGCTGATGCTGAAATGGATATGGGTCTTCCACCAGAAACTCCAGAGCTTCCTGAACTTCCAGCAGAGCCTCCTAGCAAGGTAGGTCGTGCAAAGAGATAATCATGTATCTCTTTGAATTTGATGAAACCGAACCGTTGGTCGGCAAAATAGTTGCAGCTACTGGACAATTAAAAAATGATCTCGACCGAGGGAAAATTAATAATTGGAATGTAGATCAACTTTTGGATTACTTTCAAAAATTCGATATCATATTAGATCCCACGGATCTTTATAGCATGATACAAAAACATCCATTAAAATCTGTTATCAGTAATATACAAGGTGACAAAGTAACCTTTAAAGGCCAAGAGCAAGGCGCTAACGTAGATATGCCGGCTACTGATGATAAAAAAGTAGTCAAGCAAATGGCTAAAAAAGCTTTAAAGAAAAAGAAATAACCAAAACTGTTGATTTTTTACAACTATCTTTTGTATAATTAGTTGATGATCACTATAACCGATAACGCTAAAAATAGATTTAGACAACAGTTAAAAGACCGCGGTAAAGGAATAGGAATACGTTTTGACGTTACTATGACCGGTTGCAGCGGCTACGCATATAAAATAGATTTTGCTGACGAATGGCGCGCAGATGATCGCCTAAGTATTCACGACGATATTTATATATGGGTTACTCAGGATGCCATTAAATATCTTGAAGGTATGACAGTAGATTATATTCGTAAAGGATTAAATGAGCAATTTGAATTTATTAATCCAAATGAAACAGGTCGCTGTGGTTGCGGGGAAAGTTTTACAGTATGAGTTTTAAGATTTCACACTTAGTTACTGTAGGTTGTAGTTTTACTTACTGTCAAGGATTAGAAAAACCACACGAACAAGGTTGGCCTAGATTATTAGCAGATAGGTTGGGCGTGCCTATAGTTAATCTAGGTATTGGTGGAAGCGGTAATGATAGCATCTACCGAAGAACCATAGAATATTTTTATAAAGATTTATCAAATAACAATCATCCTTTTTATGTAATAGCATTATCGCATGCCACTCGTCGAGAAGAATGGTTTAAATATCATCAAGGTATAGAAGTAAATGAATTTGTAGGGCTTGATATGGGCGCAAGCGCCGCCGATCTGGTTGATAGCGCATCAAAAGAAAAGTTTGACAACATAGATTCATTCAGTAAATCATATGTTATCCACCTAGACTACAATATAGTAGAAAGAAAAAAGCATATTAACTGGGCTTCTATAAATCAATTATTTTCTTGTTATAATATTAATAATATGATAGGTGATTATATGCCTACATATGATGAAGACCCTGTTAAATTTGTAAAAGAAAGTTATAGTAATTTATATTATTATAATGTTAAAAATAAAAATTTTGTAGGCGATTTGGCAACTTTGACTCGCGCTATTCCTAAACTACCTTGCGGTCATGATAATCTTGAGTCTATGTCTATAATATCTGATCATTTTTATAAAAACATGATTGAGCAGTATGGACTACCTGAGGTAGTTAATGAACCCTTCGTCAAAGCTAGAGATTATTTTCCAAAACATTCAGGTAGAACTCATACGTATAATACATGGGTACAAAATTTTTAAGGTGTGATGTTGATTTATATTCCAGACAAATTTAAATATCAGGAACTAAAACGAGAAACAGTCAATGGTTCAAGAAAATATCTAACTCCCGATGGATTTGCAGTTCCCAGTGTCACCACGATATTAGATGCAACTAAATCAGAAGAAAAAAAACAAGCATTGCACGAATGGCGCAAGCGCGTAGGCGAGCAAAAAGCTAAAGAAATCACTACTGAGGCCGCGGGTCGAGGAACCCGTATGCACAAATGGCTTGAAAATCATATCAAGACAGGTGACATGGGACAACCCGGAAGTAACCCTTATAGCATACAAAGTCATCAAATGGCACGAACTATCATAGATCAAGGATTGAGCAAGTGCCAGGAGTTCTGGGGCACAGAAGTCAGTCTTTATTTTCCTGAAGTTTATGCAGGAACTACTGACTTAGTTGGTATACATGATAATAGTCAAGCGATCATGGACCATAAACAGACAAACAAGCCTAAAAAGCGTGAATGGATTGATGATTACTTCTTGCAGTTAGCCGCATATGCATTAGCGCACAACGAAGTATGGGGCACTAAGATACGAAAGGGTGTCGTTTTTATGTGTTCCGCCGATAATCAATACCAAGAATTCATTGTAGAAGGCATAGAATTTGACAAATATACAGAGTTATGGTATCAAAAGCTAGAGCAATATTATAAACAATTCCTATAGCCCAATGTGATAAATAGCTATATTACCGGTAAGTTTATAATATGGCTATTATACAGATTTCTAAAATACAGCAACGCGCGGGCGATTTAGTCGATCTACCACAATTAGACGAAGCAGAATTTGGATTTGCCAGCGACGAAAAACGTCTATTCATTGGTAAAGAAGATCCTAACGAAAATATTGAAGTATTAACCTCATATTCAGAAATATCTTTTGGACAGCTTGAGGGCGCAGTAGGCAATCTAGAGATAGATCCTGTCACTGTAGCTAATGGACAAGTATTAGTTTATGATGGAAATAATTGGATAAATCGCGGCGGCGAAGCCGGCGGATTTATAGACCTAGGTGATGTCAGCAATCTCAAGATCAGCGGCGGAACTATAGGATATGTTCTTGAAACAGACGGTACCGGCAATGTAAGCTGGCAACCAAAAGGTGCATTATTATCTTTAGTAGAAAATATAATTCTAAGTCCGGACTCTAATATAAGCAATCTAGAAAATGCAACAACTGTTGTTACCACAGAAGATAACCTATTAACAAACAGCGCACAAATAACTATTACTGATATACCTGGTGTAGGCACTCCAGGTACAGTAGGAGAATTATTATCTGGTAGCAGTTATTATGTTAAAGTAATATCGGCAAACACGTTTCAATTATTTCTAGATTTAGACCTAACTATACCTATTATAAGTTACGGATTAACACCTTTTCCATATACAGCAGCAACAGCTACTCAGCCAGCAAATGATCGTGTATTAGTTGTAGATGCTGCGCAATTTAATGTCGATGATCCCGTGCAATTTGTTGGTAATCTAAATTCAAATACCTCAGGTATTTTTGCTAATACTGTTTATTTTGTGGATAGTAAAGATTTCGGTAATACTTGGATCACATTAAAAAATTCTGACGGGGATATTGTTCCCTTAGGTGATACTTCTATCACAGCAAACGTTTATGTCCCGGGAGGTAGAGTAGTATCATTGTTATCATTAGGTAACGGTACATTAGCTGGTGGCAGCAATACTACGATACAGTTTAATAATAAAAGTTTATTAGACGGTAGCACAAATTTTGTATATGATTTCACTAACAGTATATTCAAATTAACAGGTCTAGCGAACATAACCGGTAATATGAACGTTTCCGGTAATATAGTTGTCAGTAATGTTTCTGGAGCAAATTTGATATCAGCGAATTTTATTTCCGGTACATTGACTACATCTGCACAACCAAATATCACTAGCGTCGGTACATTAACAAGTTTAGCAGTAGCCGGAAATGTAACTGCAGGCAATGTGTATGCCAATAGCGGTACATTTGGTGCAAGTTTATTGACCGGAACACTAACTACTAACGCACAACCAAATATCACATCAGTAGGTACTTTAACATCACTAAGTGTGTCAGGTACTCTTAATACAACAACAATTTCTACTGGGGCTAATACAACATCAGGAAATTTAACTGGTAACTGGATTCTAACATCAGGTTCAAGATTGCAAGCAACATATGCTGACTTAGCAGAATACTATGCATCAGACAAACATTATCCAGCCGGCACTGTATTAGATTTTGGTGGCGAATGTGAAGTTACATTAGCAGGTATTGAATCAAATAAAATTGCTGGTGTGGTATCAGCCGACCCTGCTTACGTAATGAACGGTATGATAAAATGTGATCATCCTGTCACTATAGCATTACAAGGTCGTGTACCATGTAAAGTGAAGGGCAAAGTACATAAGGGTGACATGATGGTTAGTTCCGGTGACGGATTCGCTAAAGCAGCAACATCAGAACCTAAAATGGGAACAGTGATAGGTAAATCACTAACTAACTTTGATGGGGAAGAAGGTATTGTCGAAGTAGTAGTTGGTAGATTATAAGATAAATAATATTATGGCAGCAGCAATCTACACACCTAGCGGATCAAGTCAACGTACAACAGTAGCAACTACTGATAAGGTCCGTATTTCAACTACTACTAGCGCCATTGCTGTAGCAGTAGGTAATAGTACGGTCACAGCAAATCTCACAGCCTGTGAGATTATTCCAGCAAACACAGTTAATAACAGTTTCATCGTAGGCGAAGGAAATTACATAGCATATATTGCTGTCAGTGGTACCGGCATATTTTCGGTCACTGAACTCGGCATGCCAATTGGCGAATAATTTAGAGAATCTTTTTACATATTAAATACCCGATATGAAAAATATCCTCGTAATCGGGGGAAATGGGTATATCGGCTCACGATTAATCTACGATCTCCATACCAAATACAATATTGATAGCATAGATATATGCTGGTTTAACAAACCTCATACAATTAATCAAATTAAAGATTATAGAGATTTGACTATAGATGATATTAAAAAATATGATGTAATTATATTATTGGCTGGGCATACCTCAGTAAAAATGTGTGATGGTCCAGTATTCTCAAGCTGGAACAACAATGTTAATAATTTTATAAATCTTGTCAATAAAATAGATAAAAAACAATTGTTGATTTACGCTAGCTCAGGTAGTGTATATGGTTTGACTAGCTCAAGAGCTAAAGAAGATCAGCAGATATTATTCAAGCCTATTAATAATTACGACCTCACAAAATATACTTTAGATACACATGCATCTAATTTTATTAAAAACAATTATAATATAGTAGGTCTACGTTTTGGAACAGTGAACGGCTGGAGCCCAAACACAAGAGAAGAATTAATGATTAATAGTATGGCTAAAAAAAGCATACTAGAAGGTGAATTATTTGTCAATAACCCTGATATTAAAAGACCAATATTGGGTATAACAGATATATCATTAGCTATAGATAAGATCATACAAAATCCAGTTGCCGGAATATATAATCTTGCTAGTTTTGTAGATAGTGTAGGTCATATTAGTTCTTACGTGGCAAATTATTTTGGAACAGAAGTAGTAGAAACTCCAAAACAAAAAGGAATATATGACTTCGATATGGATACTACTAAATTTATAGAAACTTTTAATTTTAGATTTACACAGACGATAGATAGTATTGTGCAGGAATTATCTAGCAAAGTAGAAGATACGAGTTTTACCAATAGAAACAAATTTATAGATTATGAATAACACACATATTAATAATAACTGTCTAGCTTGCGGAAGTAAAAAACTTACTAAATCATTACAGTTAGGGAAACAGCCTTTAGCTAATAGCTTTAAAGAATCGTTGGGGTCAGATGAATACAAATATGACCTAGGATTAAATTTATGCACTGATTGCTTTCATTTACAATTAACCACTACAGTAGATCCAAAAATCATTTATAAAAATTATCTTTATGTGAGCGGTACAAGCAAAACATTAAAAGATTACAGCAATTGGTTTGCTGGATTGGTAGATGAAGTCATAGATAGACAGTCATATAATATTTTAGATATAGGTTGTAATGATGGTACGCAGCTTGATAGTTTTAAATCATTAGGTTATAATACTTATGGTATAGATCCTGCAGAAAATATACACTTGTTAAGCAGCAAAAATCATAAGGTAGTTTGTGATTATTTCAACAAAAATTCTGCTGAATCTTTCAATGTGATATTCGATTCTATTATAGCACAAAACGTTTTTGCGCATAATCCTAATCCATTGCAATTTTTAGAAACTTGTAAAAACATAATGAGTGACCATACATTGTTATTGATACAAACTAGCCAAGCAGACATGGTTTTAAATAACGAGTTTGATACGATATATCATGAACATATCAATTTCTTTAATATCAATAGTATGAATGAGTTATGTAAAAGAGCTGGTTTAAATCTAGTCGATGTATTCAAAACGCCCATACACGGTACTAGTTATGTATTTGCTATAAGCAAAACTATAGCACATCCATATTACATACAAAATCTAATAACTATGGAAAATAAATTATTACAATTAGAAACCTATAAGAGTTGGGAAAATAATATAATTATTAATATGAAAAACCTTAAAAATACTATTCAATTTTACAAAAATGAAAGGTATGAATTGATAGGTTATGGGGCTGCAGCTAAAGGTAATACGCTCTTGAATTTCGCTGATATAAAATTAGATGTAATAATAGATGATAATCCATTAAAACAAAATTTATTTACTCCGGGCACAGACATACCTGTAATGGGTAGTGAAATGTTAGATACATTAAAATATAATGATAAAGTAATGTTTATACCACTAGCTTGGAATTTTTTTAATGAGATAAAAGACAATATTATGAAAAAACGTAAGAATAAGAATGATGTGTTTATAAGATATTTTCCGAAAGTAGAGGTCATACATGTATAAATTTCCTGTAATAGAACTTGTAGATCGTTGGTGCATAGCCAAATTAAAATTTGATAAGATTGGTAATAATAAAGAAGAATTAGATTTTTATACTGACCAAATAAAAGAATTACCCCTATATCTAATACAATCCGATCTAGACAGACTTTATGAAGTACATAGACAGGTGTGGGAAGTTGAAGACGAATTCAAGAAAAAGAAAGCTGATACTAAATATGAACTAGAAGAGATAGGTCGCAGGGCATTATATGTCCGTGACATAATGGAAGAACGATATCATCTTAAAAATAAGATGGCCGATATATTAAATGATCCTGTAAAAGAAAAAAAGAATTATGGGGACGTTTATAAAATATAATTATATTTTAGTAGATGATTTTCTAGTGTAGTAAAAAAATAATCTATCTGATCTTGTTTATTAGTGTGAAAGGGATAATCGCCGCATATTATAAGTGTTTTCATAACCAATATGTCCTTTCTAATGGAATAACGTGATTAAATTTCTTTTTTGATAATAAAACATTGTAATTATAGTCACAAATACTTTTACAATTAATTAAAAATTCTTCTAATTGTTGATGATTTAAATTACAAAGTTTTTCTATCTCATCAATTATTTTAACGAATCGTTTAGCATCATCAAATTCATCATCATAACTTTCATCTATAAATGGATTAAAAGTTTTATAACCTAATGATCTTAATAATTCTAATGTTTTAGGTACTGCTAATAATATAAACGGATGCTTAAGACCTATAGTTCTAAAAGTTTTTTCGCTGATTACTCGGCCCACTCCTGTGTCACCGCCCCAAGTTAAAAAATAATTAGTCAATGATCGTAGGGTGCAATTAGTTTCTGTTATTACACTGAAATAAGTATTTTCATAAAACTGATATACTTGGTTATCTATGCTGTACTTAGCGTTCCAATTAGGATCATCTAATCTAATTATATCTGTATTTAAAAATTTTTCTTTTCCTTTTTCTATCAATTCTAAAAATTCTGAGCTAGATTGACCCATCTCACTTAAAAAGTATATGCTTTCTTCTGGTGTCGGCTTTAATATAGAAGATGAATTATAACTTAAGTACCCTTTATTTTCTAGATTTTTTGCATATAACATTAACAATAAAGATGCTCTATGAGGTCTATAGAAACCATTAAATGATAGAAATTTTTTATCATAAGTTTTAAATTCTAATGTTTTAGGTTTTATTTTATTAGCTTCTGCATCCCACTGAGAACTCTTTTCAAATTCAAATACTGTCTCATGTAAAAAAGGTTCTAAATCTAGTTTAGTAGATACGTATATTATTTCTCTAGATATGTCTGCAGATTCTGTTATTAATAAAACATTTTTACTAGGTATATCATGCTTCTTTATTACTTCTTTGAATATCCATTGAACTACAGTGTGATAACATTCGTGGCTATTACATAAAGCTAATGTGATTTCTCCTTGTTTTAACTTAGTAAAAGTATTATCATCCATCAATGTGTTTATAGGATAATATACAAATGCATCACCGTGCAAAAATTCTATATAAAAATAATCTTTATCAGTCCAGTCTCTTATGTGAAATAATAAAGAATTATTTCTATATTCTATTTTATTTTCATTAGGGTTGGGAGTATTTAAATCGTCCCAATTCCAAGTTAAAATATATGGATAATTATCAGCATTTAATAACGACATGTGCATTATTTATAAAATAGATTAACTAGGTAATTATTACGTAAAAACGATAAATACATTGCTCACTAATCAGTTTTAGTGACTTACGCGGTTCCCGCCGCGTACCGGATAGAACCCGGCTATACAGGAGAACAAAACAATGGGTCGTCCACTTAAAATCGCAAAGGCACAAGCCGTTATTACATTAACTGCTACAAATGCCTCAACAGAAGTAGTAACTACTTCAGCAAATCTAGACACATTAGGTATTATTGCAGGTATGCCATTCATTCCAGCAAGCAGCGTAGGTGGTTTAGTAGCAGGTACTACATATTTTATTCTAGAAGTAATTAACGCAGGTGCTAACAGTACATTCACTGTGTCTG
>Ga0172363_10000595_pt1 | contig 27922 bp, 29 predicted proteins | sample LakKivs2_kivu2a2_FD_114541 | JGI IMG/M metagenome (GOLD analysis project Ga0172363, IMG submission 114541) | Sediment microbial communities from Lake Kivu, Rwanda - Sediment s2_kivu2a2 | ecosystem: Environmental > Aquatic > Freshwater > Lake > Sediment | place: Rwanda: Western Province, Lake... | reverse complement strand
GATGGCGTGACTCATCAACTCGGGTATCCAATCCTCTGGCACGACGCCGGACAGGGTCGCCCTGCCCACGCCTGGGGAGTACCTGAAGACGCGCTTCTGGGTCGTGGTTCCGTCCCTCTCCTTCTTGACCCCGTTGGACAACGAGTCCTTGAGCCCCATGATGTGGTCGTAGAACTTCGGGGAGGAGTCGAACTTCGCCGACATGTTGTTGCACCACAGCTTGTCGCCGTATTTGCAGCTGCCCGTGTACGTCATCCTGATCCTGGTCATCCGCTCTTCTCCTCCGCAGGCATGGTCTTGCGGCATTTCGGGTAGCCGCTGCACCCGAGGAACTGGCGGCCGTCATGCTCCCTCAACATCATCGACTTCCCGCACTCCGGGCACTTCACCTTCGTCTTCTTCGCCGGGACCTTCGGCTTCATACCATCGTCGGTCTTGACATAGACCGTCTTGCACTCGGGATAGCGGTTGCACGAGTAGAACTGCCCGAACCGCGAGAAGCGCTCGACGATCTCCCCCTTCTTGCAGACCGTGCATTTGCCGTGCGTGACCTGTTCAGACGACTGCTTCTTGGCCTCGCCGACATGCCCCTTCAGCTTCTCGTAGACGGTCGACACGACGTCGAGGAACGTGCTCTTGCCAGTGGCCACCTCGTCTAGCCTGTCCTCCAGCCCAGCCGTGAACTTGATGTCCATGAAGAAGTCGGAGAACGTCGGTGTCAGGAAGTCGCAGACCTTCAGGCCCAATGGCAGCGGGACGAAGGCGTTGCCGTCCTTCGCCACGTACCCCTTGTCCTGCAGCCCCTTCAGGATGGTCGCCCTGGTCGACGGCCTGCCGACCCCCTCCGCCTCCATCCTCTTGATGATCGAGCCGTCGTTGTACCTGTCGGGAGGCTTGGTCGTGTGCTTGGAGGACTTCGCCTCAGCCAAGTCGAGACCCTCGCCCCTCTCGGCGGCCGGCAGCGTCACGCCCTCGGACTTCGAGTGCTGCCAGACGCGCTGGAACCCGTCGAACTCCACGGTCTGACCGGACGCCACCAGCTTGCGCCCGCAGGAGGCGTCGATGTCGTACCGCACCACGGACACCACGGCCGGAGTCATCTGGCAGGCGATGAACCGGTCTCTTACAAGGTCGTAGAGTTTCCTCTCGTCGCCGTCGAGACCGACCACCTCGTCCTCTACATGCGTCGGACGGATGCACTCGTGGGCCTCTTGGGCGGCGGCTCCGCTCTTCTTCTTGTAGATGTTCGGGGACGCCGGCAGGTAACGCTGGCCGAACTTCGCCACGAGACCCCTGACGGCGGTCATCGCCTCCTCCGAGATGTTGTACGAGTCCGTCCTGATGTAGCTCACATGCCCGTTCTCGTACAGGTGCTGGGCGGCGCGCATCGCCCTCGTGGCGTCCCACTTGAACGCGCTGGAGCACGCCGACTGCAGCGACGCCGTGTCGAACGGCGGCGGCGGGTTGATGTTCTTGCTCGACCTGTCGACCGACGCCAGGGTGAACTTCGACCCCTTGATGTCGACGAGGGCACCTTCGGCGTCCTTCTGGGAGGAGAACCTGTTCTCCTTGGCCTTGGTGACCACCCTCGCCCAGAACTTCCCGTTCCTGCACTTGAGCAGGGCGTCGACGAACCAGTAGTCCTCTGGCTTGAACGCCTCGATCTCGCGTTGGCGGTCGCAGACCATCCGCAGGGCGACGGACTGCACCCTGCCGGCGCTGGTGCCCCTCGCCACCTTGCGCCACAGCACGGGGGAAACCTTGTAGCCGATCAGACGGTCGAGCACCTGCCTCGCCTTCTGGGCCTCCACGAGGTTGGTGTCGATGTCCCGCGGGTTGGCGATCGCCCTCTTGACGGCGGCGGCGGTCACCTCGTCGTAGGTCGCCCTGCGGCACTTCTTCCTGCACTTCGTCGGTAGCAAGTCGTAGATGTGCTGGGAGATGGCCTCGCCCTCGCGGTCTGGGTCGGTCGCTAGGAAGATCTCGTCCGCCGCGGCGGCCGCCCTCTTGATCGTCTCGACGACCTCCTTCTTGCCGTCCGAGACCTTGTAGGTCGGCACGAACCCGTTGTCGACGTCGATGTTGACGCCGTCCGGCGGGATCTCCATGACATGGCCCACCGACGCCTCCACCCTGAAGTCGGGACCGAGGATGGATCGAATCTTGCGGGCCTTGGCTGGGCTTTCGACGATGAGAAGTTTCATGCGCCGTGTTTCGACCTGTGCCCGCGCAGTCCTTCAGGCGGGCATAGATGTTACTTCACGGGCGGATCTCTCGTCTCCTGCATCTTGACCTTGACCGACCTCGACTTCATTATGCGTTCTGCGAGGGCGCGGGGGGCGGACTGAGGGCGGTTCCATGCGGAGATGCACATCCTCATGGCGGCCCACTGCCTCTCGTATGGGGTGTCGCCATCTTCGATGCTGAGGATGTCTCGTTCGACCTTGATGCCGCATCCTCTGGCGAGGCATTTGATCCCGACGGACGATGCCGACATCACGCCAATCTGCAGCACTTTCCACCCGCAGCATGGGCACGATAGGACGTCGAAACTGTCGACCTCACTCACGGCGCCTCCTCTTGGGGCTGGTGGGATCCTTCCTGAAGCTATGGGTGTCGAACCCCAGCGGAGCCGCCTCTATGGTCAGCCTACGCATGACCTCCCTGGCGTTGGAGTTGATCAGTCCCCTCTCCCTGCAAGTCGCCGGCATCACCCCTCCGTGCCTGATCGCCCCCGTGCAGACGACCCTGTCGTACGCCTCCGTCAGGAGGTGGTATCGCATGGCGAGGGCGTGCAGGTCTGCCGACATCGGCTCGAACTCGCCCGTGAACAACGCCTCGAACCCGACCACCTCGCATTCGCCCGCATGCATCGCAACTACCCCATCATGGCGTACAGATCGTCCTCGGTGATGATCGGCACGCCGAGCTTCCTCGCCTTGTCGCTCTTACTTCCCGACCCCTCGCCTGCCACCAAGTAGCTGAGCCCCTTCGACACCCCGTCCTTGATCTCCCCGCCGGCTGCGGCGACGTCATCGCCGATCTGCTTCTTGCCCCTCGGCATCGTCCCGCTCAGGCAGAACGACTTTCCGGCCAGCTTGCCCCCGACGACCGCCTTGGGCTCGTCGTAGACGACCTTGACGCGCTTCAGGAGCTCGACGACGATGTCCATGTGCTTGACCATGCCGTCGAAGAACGCCTTCGCCTTCTTCTCCTTGATGCCTGGCATGGCACCCATCTCCTGCAGGGCGGAGGTCTCCTCGGGGCTCCAGGCGGCGGTGTGGGTCACGAGGTCGACCCAGAACCTGCTGGTGCGGTCGCTCGCCTTGAACAGGATCTCGTACATCCTCTCGCCCCACGAGTTGATGCCCATGCAGGCGAGCAGCCTGGCCGGGGTCGTCTCGATGCCGGACATCGCCGCCGCCCAGTTCCTGGACTCCCCAGCCCCGAAGCCCTTCTGAACCAGGGAACCCTCACTCAGGTCGAGGATGTCCCACTCGTCCTTCACCAGCCCAGCGACGTGGAACTTCTCGATCGTGGACTCGTCAATCCCCTTGACTCCTAGCTTCTCCAGCATGTGACGGATGCGCTTGAACAGCTTCGCCTCGCACTCGTCGTTCAGACACACCAGGTGGGCTCCGGGCCGGCCGTCGCCGAGGGTCTGGCGGGCGACCTCCCCATCGCAGACGGGGCACTTCTCGGGGACGCAAGAGATGCGGTCGTCCGTCCGCTCCAGCACCTTCACGACCTTCGGGATTATCTCGTTGGCCTTCTCGAACAGTATCCTGTCGCCGACCGACACGTCCTTCGCCAGAACCCCTGCGACGCCGTAGACGTTGTTCAGGGTGACCCTGGAGACCGTCGACCCGCAGATCAGCGTCGGTTCGATCTCGGCGACCGGCGTGATGGCGCCAGTCCTGCCGGTGTCGTAGACGATCCTCAGGACGACGGACGCCGCCTTCTCGGTCTCGAACTTGTACGCCAACGCCGCTTGCGGGCACTTGCCGCTGAGGCCTGCCGCCTCGAACTGGGCGATGTCGTCCACCACGACCACCACCCCGTCCGTGTCGTACGGGACGTCGGCGCTCCTGACCCGCTCGATCGCCTCGGCGACGGACTGCTCGTCCGACACCGTCAGGACCTCGAACGGAGGGACCTCGAACCCCTCCTTTGCCAGCAGGCCGAGGTTCTCGGAGAACCTGGCGCCGTAGTCTGACCCCTCCGCCATGATCTTGTAGGCGACGAACCTGACCTTCCGCCTAGCGGTGGCGGCGGTGTCGCTGTTGCGCAGCCCGCCAGCGGCGGCGTTGCGGGGGTTGGCGTAGCCCTTCGGCTGGCCGTCGTACCCGGGCTGGTCCATCTTTCCGTAGAAGTCACCGGAGGCGATGTACGCCTCGCCGCGCACCTCGACGCCGACCCACTCGACGAGGTCGCCGAAGGCGACCAGCGGCAGGTTCGATATCCTTGCGGCGTTCGGGGTGACGACCTCTCCGACGAGGCCGTCGCCGCGCGTCGCCGACGCCTCCAGCCCGCCGTTCCTGTAGTGGTTGGAGAGCGACAGGCCGTCGATCTTCGGCATGACGCAGACCGTCATCCTGCCGAACTTGGCCACGACCTCGGCGGCCGTGTGGCACTTGTCGAGGGACCCCATCATCGAGGAATGGGTGAACTTGGTTCCGAACGTCGGGTTCCCGATCTCCCTGAGCACCGGGTCGTCGGGACTGAGGCGTCGCAGCGCCGCCGCCAGCCTGTCATAGACGGTGTCGGGGATGGCGGGCGCATCGTTGTCGTAGTAGAGCCTGTTGTGGTGCCTGACTGCCGCCCGCATGACGGACAGGATCGCGTCGCGATGCTGCCTAGGGGTGTTCCCGTCGACCTTCTCCGCCCGTTCGATCAGTCCCTCGACATGCTGCTGGTCGTAGTCCATGGCTCCTCCAATGTTCTTGCGCCAATGTATCAAACAGGTCAGATGTTGTCAAGCGGATTTGTCAGATCCACCCGTGAGCCCACTCCGGACAGCGGTACGAGCGGCACTGCATCGGCCTGAAGGACCACATGATCCTGCAGCCCTTCGGACCGAGGTACTCGCACGCCCCGATGTCGACGCCGGTTGGCGGAGGCTGACCGCCCGAGAAGACCGCCTGCGTGTCGAAGTTCGGCTCCACCCCGTACTGGCTCCTGCGGTCGTGGAACTGGTCGGCCCACTCGTGCATATGGAGGTGGTGCGGAGGCATCGCCCCGCCCTGCTCGGCGGGCGTGTAGATCCTGCAGCACTTGCCGCACGACGCACAAAGCGGATGGGGAGGGAATTCCTCGTCGTGCGGAGGCGGACGCGACGCCAGCTTGGATAGCCTTTTGGCCCCGACCTTGCGCAGGGACGCCCAGTCCGGGAACTCGTCGTCGACAATGACCTGCTCCGCATGCGTCATCGGCGAAGGGGTGTCTTGGTGGATGCATCCTATGGACCCGTCGCTGGCTCGATACACGAGCCAGTTGACGGCATCCTTGTCGTCGCACGGGTTCGTCCTGTGCTCGTGGGCCCACCTCCCGAAGTGGGAGAATAGGTCCTCTCCGCCCTCGAGAACCTTGACCCTGCCGTCCCTGCGGTCGAGGACCACAACGAGCCTGTAGTCCCTGAGCAGAACCACGGGGTCGGAAATGAGGCGGAACATGACCATGCCCTCCCTCGGGACGGTCACGAACTCGGGATTCCTTCGACCAAGAAAATGCCTGAACACTGCCGTCAATGTCCGCCGTCCGCCGTGCCCACTCATGCGTTCCTCCCGCAGCACTTCTTCCACTTCTTCCCGCTCCCGCACGGGCAGGGGTCGTTCCTGCCGACCTTGCCTGTCACGACGCGCCTCTGTGCTACCTCGACGCTGCCCTCCTTGAACGGGACGACGACGCCGTTGAGGTGGTCTATCTCGTGCTGGACGGCCATGCAGACCATTCCGCCGTACGCCTCCATCGGCTGGCTGTATGCGAAGGCGGCCGTCCGCTTCACGAGGCGGATGTCAGCCGGCAGGACCATGTCCGACCGCAGCACGGGCATGCCGTACGTATACCGGGCGAAGGACGGGTCGTCGGACCAAACGGAGTCGACCTCTATGTGCACGAGCTTGAACCGCGGGACGTCGAACCGCCTGCCGGGGTAGCTCATGCACCCCTCCTTGCGGTGGACCATCGGATCCTCGGCCTTGAGGACGACTGGGTTCACCAACATCAGATCTACGCCGCTTGCGGCGTGGCAGATGATGCTGATAGCCTTCGGGATGCCGATCTGCGGGGCGGCGAGGCCCATGCAGTCCGTCAGGGTCATCATCCTCGTGTGCAGGCGGAACGCAAGGTCGACGGCCTCCGCGGCGGACTCCACCGAAGCCGCCTTGGCCCTGAGTATGCTGTCGGGTACGAAGTCCAGAGGCATCAGTCGCCCTCCTCGTCAGGCTGGTCGTGCAGACCGGCCCACAACTCCTCCTTGAACGGGAACCTCTCCCCTTCCAGGAGGCTCGGAAGGTCGTCCCTGTGCCACCAGCGCACCCCTAGCGGGTCAACAACCACGGCGAAGTCCTCGATGTCGTGCCTGACCATCCCGTTCTCCCCTGGGCCGGGAACATGCAGGAGCTCGTGCATCACCAGCCACTGCTTGCGCGACTCGCCCCATGTGACATAGTCGCTCAGGTACACCTCGATGTAATACCTGAGCTGGCTTCCGCAGTCAACAAGCAGTTTCCTGGCGGGAGGGTCGATCCTCTTGATCTGTGCCAGGCGGCGCATGTGTTCGGGTCGGTTCTTGTTGGAGACCGCAAGGAGCACGATCTCGTCGGGGTTGACGGCCCAGAGCATCTCCGGATATCTGGACTTCAGGGAGGCGATGATCGCCTTGCCCTCCTTGATCTCCTCGTACTCCTTGTCACCCTTCATCCGCCGCCACCTCCCTCGGGCAGTCTGACGACCCGAGGCTGACGCACCCGCAGCACATCGGGCCCTTCTTCCCGCACGCCTCGATGTGCTCCTTGCCGGCGCACGACTGGCAGAGCGTCCTTCCGTCATCGCACAGCACCCAGCCGTCGGACTTCTTGTCGCCGGGGCTGTCGCATTCGTCGCACGCCATCACGATGTCGTGGTCCACCAGTTCCTGGCACTCCTCGCAGTCGAACGCCTTGCAGGTGCGGTAGTCGTGCTCCGCCGGCTTGGAGGCGGATCCTGCTTCGAGGTCGTCGCCGACTGCGACCCGACGGTAGCGGCAGCTGCCCTTCCACCTGGCGACCTCCTCGGAGGTCGCCGTCGTCGGCCATGTGTGGCCGGCGTCCAGCGCTGACTTCGGGTCGACGACGCAGTGCAGCTTGAAGAGGCCAGCCTTCGACTCGATGTAGACTGCCGAACTCTCGTCACCGATCGACTCGAAGCAGAATGCCTTCATGCCACCCTCCTCACGGGTACCTGACGGAGGCGTCCATCCCTGCCTCCCTTGCCGCAGACAGCATCGCCTCCACGGTTGCCGCGTCGTACGGCCGCACATGCTCCGCAGCCGGGTCGATCAGCCCCGCCTTCGGTCGGAACTGCTGGAGCACCCACCTGGTGCCAGGCTTCAACAGCTTGGAGATCGACTTGACGGCGTCCATGTCGACGAGCGGAGGGAACAGGGTCGTCCTGACCTCGAAGTCGAAGGACGGATCCTCGTCCGCCCTCATCTCCAGCAGGTGGTGCGACGACATGACCCTCGAAGACATCTCGGCCAGCGATCCTCCTCCGACGCCCGGGGCGATGATCGGAAACCTCTTCCAGAAGTCGGCGGAGTAGCTGGTCTTGATGTCCATGGCGACGAACGACACCCCGCCGGACGCCAGGACGCTCTTGAGGACGGACGGGAACGTCCCGTTGGTAGACAGTCTGACCTTCAGCCCCTCCTCGCGGAACGCGTCGACGAGCTCCTGAATCCTCGGATTCCATGTTGGCTCCCCGCCCGATATGAGGATATGCTGGGATCCGAGCCTTCTGACCTTGGCCACGACCTCGTCGAAAGCGATCTCCTTCAGCGAACCGTGGGGAACCACTATGGAGGCGTTCAGGCAGTAGGGGCACCGCAGGTTGCACCCCTGAAGGAAGACGACAGGGCATTCGACATCTGGGTATCCAGCCTCAGCGAGAGGGTTGAACCCCACGACCTTGCAGCTTGGAAAGGCTCCCGCCATGTAGCATCGCCAGTCTTATGTCGGCCCTCGACAGGGCCTGTTTGTTGAACCCAACGCCGTTGACGACGAATGACGGGACGACCGTCAGGTTGTGCTCCAGCGACAGGTCGCCGGCGTCGTCGACCTTGACGAGCCTTATGTTGCCAGAGACTCCTATCTCTCGCAAGGCATCCTCGACGCCGGACTTGGCTGCCGCGCATCTCTCGCAGCCGTCGTCGTAGACCATCACGATATCCACGCTAGTTTGCATCTGGGAGGATCTCCTGAGGTCTCGGCCCCTCCCCGAGGAACACCAGCTTGAACGGGTCCCGCCTCTTCCGAAGCTGCTCGGCCAGGGACCTCCATGCGTCATGGTCGTCGAGTGAAACTGTCAGCCCGTATGCCTCGACGAAGTCCTTCACGAGCATCTGGTGGGTGATCGGCCTCCGAGACTGCACCTCCTCGCCCACGATGACCATGCTTCTCTGCTCGGGATAGTACCGGGCGTCCCTGACCATCATCTGCAGTTCTTTGCGCTCAGGCATTTTGCGACCCTTCCCTGCCCTTCATGATCGCCATCACCTCGCGCATCTCTGGCGTCTCGACGGTGACAAACCTGCCGCGGAGGTGGTGCTTGATGGACTTCTGTTCTATGCGCCTGCGGCGCTTGTAGTCCTCGAACGACTCGCCGTCTAGCCTCTTCGCTCCCTTGAGTTCCGCCATCGGGATCATGAGGTCGAGCTTCGCCTGCTTATTTGGATCCTCTGGTATCATCTGCCTCCTTTCGCGCCGTCCCTTGCATCCTAGCGACGCACTTCACGCCTCTTCCCGCAGAGAACTCGCATGTCCCACCGCTGTTCCATGGACATCTTAGCAGCCGTCCTCCGTCGAGTCCGCACTTCGGCCTGTCCTTCGCCAATTTCATGATCTTTGCGGCTAGAAAACCGGCGGCTAAAGCCGCGGGAATATCAGAGCACAGTTTCCACCATGGCCTCGAACACCTCGAGGAGCTTGTCCCTCTCCTCCTGCGTGTTGTTGAGGATCATGTTCGTCCACTGCACGAGGGCGTCCTCCCCCCAGAACTTCAGCAGAACCCAGTCATGGAATGTCCTATAGTTCCACGACGCCTTGATCTTGGCCTCTGACACGCCCATCACGGCATCCAGGGCGTCGAGCGAGTTGAACAGCTTCGAGACCTGGGCTCCGGTCAGCGGCGAGGGTGACACCTTGCCAGTCCCTCCACAGACCTTGCAGCCGTCCGCGGCGACATCCCCGGGCTTGGGCTGGCCGTCGCATGGCTTGCCGGCCCCCTTGCATTCGACGCACTCCTGTGGCGCCCTTCTGACGTTCGGGCACTGCACATTCAGCGGCAGCTTCTCCCTCGGCAGTCCCGTCGACTTCACAAAGTTCGCCACCCGCTTCTCCCAGTCGTCGTGAGGCCACAGACCGAACAGACGGCAGTTCAACGGGCGGCTGTCATACACCCTGCACTCGTAGCCGTCGAGCAGCAGGCACGGCTTGACGAGGCTGTCCGAGAAGAAGTACCTCACGCACTGCACCAGGATGTGCTTGCGCTCGTCCCTGGTGAACAGTCCGTTCGTCTTGTCGAATACCAGGTCGATGATGTTCGCCGCCTCGGAGTACTTCATCTGGGGGCATGCGACGCGGCAGCATGTGCACTGGCGGCAGCAGGTCGTCGACAGGTCCTCGAAGGCATAGACCTGGGCGAGGTTGCCCCGCAGGGTGGTCATCTTCTCGGCGGGGACATGGATCCCGCCGTGCAGTCCGGCACGCGCCCTCCCCCCGACAGCCTTGCCGCTCATTGCCCCACCTCGTCTTCGTGTGTCACAAGTGCCCCGAGTATCCTCTCGACCTCGCGGATCCGCTTGTTGTAGTCGGCGACCTGGTTGCGCATGAATGTCCGCATGGTCTCCGCAATGACCTTGGCGGCCTCGTCACCGATCGGCACGATGGGGTTGTTCCGGAGATACTCGTCGTCACATACGCCGAGTTCGCCAGTGCTGACCACGATGTAGCGGCACGCCATCCCTGATATGCCGGGAGACTTCCCGTCCTCCGACGGAATGATCTCGAGCCCGTGCGAGTAGATGAACACGACCTTGGCGTCAGCCGTCAGATAGAAGCCTGTCTGCATCTCAGCCCTCCTCGACCAGATTATACATCGTACCCGTTTCGGCGGACCCGGCGTTCGGCGGTCTCGATCCCTGTGCGGAACGGGCAGCTGTCACAGCACTTCGACCCCTTCTGATCTGCACCCTGCAGTTCCTGTAGAAGTGCGACCCGAAGTCAATCCAACCGCTCACCAGATCCGCCCCGGGAGTCGGCTTCCTCTCGTCACTCATGCTCCTTGCCTCCCTCCGCCTCGAACACCTGCCTAGCCACCCTGCTCACATCGTCGACCATGTCTATCGTCACGACATTGCGGATCCTGTCCTGCACGGAAGGGTCGTGGCTGATCACGACGACCGTGCGGAAGTGGCTCCGTATCCTGTCGATCACCTCGAAGACGGCCTCCTTGCCGCCGACGTCGACCGGGGCTATCACCTCGTCGAGGCAGACGAAGTCCGGGGACGAGTCGCTCCGCTCCAGCGCCGTCATGCCGAGGGCGAGGTTCACGGCGATCATCATCCTCGTGAACTGGCCGCTGGACGACAGCTCCACCTGCGGCCCGGCGAGGCCGGTGACGGCGAACTCCATCTTGCCCTCCCTCTTGCCGTCGGTGACGACCTGCAGCGACGCCCTGCCGCGCGTCAGGACCGACATGAAGTCGGCGATGTGCTTGTTCAGCAGCGGTATGTACCGTTCGCATACCTGCACCACGACCCCGTCTGGCCCGAGCTGGTCGTCCAGCGCCCCCATCAGCCTGACGACCCTGGCCTCAGACTCCGCGTCCGCCCTCTTCTTGGAGACCTTGACCTCCGCCTCGCGCGACGCCTCGACCTTCGCAAGGATCGACCCCTTGGCGGAGTCCAGCGAACGCCTGGCGGAGTTCTGTTGTTCGACCCTCTCGGCGATCTCGTCGCAACGCCGCTTCGCTTCGTCAGCCTTGACCCTGACCGCCGAAATCTCCGCGCTGATGACCGCGATCCTTGCCTCGAACGGCCTGCGCCCGTCCTGCACGCGGCGCATCGCCTCCTGGGCGGCGAGCACGAGGGTCGCATGCCTGTCGGCGGCTGTCCTGGCCGCCTCGGATGCCGCCGTCACGACGCCCGTCGCCTCGATCAGCCTCGCCTCCTTGTCGGCCACCGCTGCCATGTTGGAGGAGTGCTCCGCCAGCGACCGCTCGGCTGCCGCCTCCTTCCCGACATACTCGTTGATGTTGGCGATCCTCCTGTCGACCTCTGCCCTCTCGGCCGACAGCTTGTCCCTCGACGCCGCCAGGTTCGATATCTCCGCCTCAGCCTCAGCCGCCGCCCTCTCCTTGGTGGCAATCTTGGCCTCGACATGTTCCCTTGTGACCTCGGATTCGCACTCGGGGCATGTCGTTCGGCCCCCGCCGATCATGGATCTGAACTTGGCGATGTCCGTCCTGAGCGATGCGACGACGCCCTGTCTCTTGCCTACCTCCGTGGCCACTGATGCGATCTCCGCCGAGACCTCCGCCAGCCTCTTCGTCCTTGCGGGGAGCGCCGCCTTGGCCTGCGAAACCATCTCGAGCAGCTTCCTGACCGGCTTCTCGTCGAACCCCGCGACCTTCGCCCTGAAGTCGACCAGGGCCCGTTCGACCCCGGACTTGGCGTCGATTGCCGACCTCTCGCCCAGCTTTGCCCTGTCCACGGCAGACTTGGCGGCACCGGCGTCAGCCTCGGCCTTGTTCCAGGCCTCGGTCAGCAGGTTCGTCTTGTCCGTCATCGCCGCGGCCTCCATCTCCGCCTGCCTCGACAGCGCGTCCAGCCTCGCCGCTAGGGCGTCCCTTCCCACGGACTCCATCTCCGCATGCAGCGCCGCCACGGCGGCGTCCACGGCGGCGACCTCGCCGTCGATCTGGGCGACCCTGGCGTTGGCGGCCGCCACCTGCTCCGGGGCCATGATCCCCTCGGCGATTGCGTCGACCTGGGCGGAAAGTGCGGAACGCCGCCTCTCGCACTCCGTCCGGCGCCTCCGAAGCTCCTCGAGGTACTCGGCGATGACATCGAGCCTGAGAATGTTGGCGAATATCTCCTTGCGCTCCTTGTCGGTGCCGCACAGGAACCCCTCGCTCTCGTACTGCCCGAGGGCCAGGCTGTTGCACATCGTGTCGTAGTCGTACTGGACGATCTGTGCGAGCATCGCGGCGGCGTCACCCTTGCGGTGCCCCTCGACCCCGCCCTCGGCGGCGGCATCGGGCGATGTCAGGCAGGCGAGCCTCAGGATCGCACTGTGCTGGCCGGACTTCGACACCTTCCTGCCGCGCCGCACGACCCATAGCTCGTCCTGCGAACTGAACAGGACGTCGACATGGGCCTCCTTCTGCGGGACTCCGTTCACCGTCCTGACGACGGAGACCGTGGACTCCCCCTTCATGCCGCGCTTGCGCGCCGACTCCTTCATCAGCTTGCCGTAGAAGCCGTAGAGGACTGCCTCCGGGACCGAAGTCTTGCCGACGCCGTTGGAGTCCTTCGGGTCGCCGTTCGTCATGCCGACGATCGACATGACCTTGGGGGTGCCCGCCAGCGGGGACGACAGGAAGGATGTAGCCTCCTCCTTGGCATTGGCGACCTCCCCGTCAGCCAGGCTCGGAACGGCCTCCAGAACCCGCTTGGCGCCGATGTCGAACTCGACGACGTTGTCCGTCGTCCCGTACCTCTGGAAGTTGTGCATCCTGACGCCATGGATCCTCATCCTGCTGGTCGACGGGTGGCCGGTGACGCTCCTGGCGGCGTCCACCTTGGCGACGACGGCGTCTAGGATCGCGCAGGCGTCCTCGTGTTCCTTGGGGTCGGACAGCGTCATGCCGACGGCCTTCTTGACCATCGCCGACACCACGGAGGAGTCCACATGGCCTGCCGTCTGGACCTCCTTGCGGAGCTCGGCGACCCTGCGGTCGCGCCCCTCGTCGACGGTCTCTCCCTCGAGCTCGACGTGCCTGACCCATGACAGTGCCTTGCGGATCGCCGGCTTGGCCTCGTCGTACCTCCTCTGCTCGTCGCGGTCGCCGACGCAGACGACCTTGACGATGGGCGGCTCGGGGAGCTTGTCTGGCGACACTGACTGGACGCCGGCCATGATCTCGGCGACCCCTCCGGCGATCCTGATCATCGGCCGGCACCCCGCATATGGCACGAACGACGCCTGCCCCATGTCGCCGGATGCGGCATCGGAGTTGTAGACCACGAACCCCTTGTTCGACGTCAGGTCTCCGAAGTTCGACCTCTCCAGGCTCCCGACGTACATGGCGTGGCACGACTGGGAGGAGCGCAGCCGCTGGAACGCATGGAAGTGACCAAGGAACACATAGTCGGGACCGAACGGGTCGAGGTCCTCCCAGGACGGGTCTCCGTCCTTGGCGTTGACCGACCCGTCGTTCTGGGAGGCGCCGAGGTACGGCATATGGCCGAAGAACAGCACATCCTTCCCGTCGGCGGCCGCAGCGGAGATGCGGCCAAGGTCCCTGGCGGCGAACTCCGCCAACGCCTCCTTGAACGACATCCTCTCCTGTTCGACGGCCTCGGAGTGCGGCATGAACAGCAGGACGGCGGAGTCCGTCTCGACGACCTCGGGCTCGCTGACGACATGTAAGCCGGGGATGTTCAGCGGTCGCAGGGGCTGCAGGGCGTGGTGGAAGAAGCACCTGTCGTGGTTGCCGACCAGGATGTGCGTCCTAGCCCCGGTGGCGCTGAGCCTCATCATCTGCTCGTTGAGGAACTCCCTTGCTGGGCTCTGCGGGTGCGGGTTCTCGTAGGTGTCGCCGACGATGACGACATGTTCCGGCTTTGTCTCGATCATGCGGTCGACGAAGACGCCGAACGCCCGCATGAAGTCCGCCGACCTGAACGACAGCCCGTTCTTCTCGATCCGGCCGAAGACGGAGTTGTTCAGGTGCAGGTCGCCGGTTATTCCGATTATCATTGCGGCTTCCTCCCGTCGTCCGCCCACTCTCTAAGCAGTGCCGACCAGGTTCCGCTCTGGACAAGGGAACGAAGGTTGTCGTCCCACAGGTAGGCAGAGAACGAGTATCCAACTGTCTCATGGGTCAGCACGCGCCTGATCGCCTCGCCGATGTCCATGCCGAGACCCGTCGCCCACACGACGTCGTCAGCGAGATGCGGGAACCTGTGCTTCGGGAGGGCGAGGAAGGCGTCGGGCGTCAACAATGCCGCGCGAAAGGCGCCAGCGTCCCTGACGAACATCTGGTTCCCGCGCACCACGCCCCATCGCTCATGGCCAGCCGGGAGGTTCTCGGCGGACATCGGCGGGACGATCTCGTGCCGGCTGAGGAAATCGATGTCGTACAGGCATGGGGTCGCCGGATGGGAGACGAAATGTCTGGCGCTGGAGACGTCATGCGTGTCGAGGAATCTCCATAGTTCCAGTCCGCCGCTGCCGACCGCGATGACATCAACCTCGGTCATCGTGCGGCGACCGTCGTCGCAACACAGCCCAGCTACGGCGTCGGCGACGCCGAACCCTCGTGTCTTCGTCGTTTGCATCAAAGTGGCGCCGGTCACTGCCCAGTTTGCGGATGCTGAGCGGCTCCTGACTGGCTACTCACCACCAGGAACGAGATGCCTGTCATCTCCTTGTCCCCCATCTGGGTGGTGATGAAGCACGGCCTGCAGTAGAGGTCGTATCCATAGACGGCAACGAAGCTCGATGCGATCGCCACCGCCTTCGCGCCCTTGTGGACGCACTCGTTGCCGATCGCCCTCACATGCACCTCGCCGTACTGGCGCAGACCATGCGAGATGGCGCCAGCAAGTGCCTTGACCGCCTTCTTGCGTTGTTCGGGCGTCGTCCCGGGCGGATCCGCCTTCACCCTCAGGACGTTGCTGTACTCTTTCTGGCCGGATGTCTGTCTGTTCTGGGTCGCATGCGGCTGCTCCGCCGCGCCCTGGGTGCTCGTCTCTTGCGTCATGGCTACCTCGGTCAAGTGTTACGGTGTTGCCTCGCCGCCGCCGCGACGGCGAATATCGTTCTAGGCACCTATTATACCGCAGCACATGCCAAAGATTTCTGCACGACCGAAGAGTCCTCCGTCTGACGTATCCTCGACTTGACGGACTCGAGTGCCTTGACGAGCTTCCTGACAACCCGCGGGTTCTTGGCATAGACCTCGAACCGAACCTCGTTGCCACGCATCTCGTGGGAGACCACCCTGAAGCCCTTGGGGTAGACGCCCGTGGCGGCGATCAGCGCCTTGATGTGGACCTCGGCTCGGCGTCCGCCAGAGGACAGTATCCTCCGGTCGCGCTCTGGCACAGCGAACACGCCCTTGCGCATCCCGCAGGCGGTCGACAGCCTCCTCATGTCAGGGGTGGCGGCGAAGATCGACATGGCCGCCTTCAGCTCCGCGTCCTCCCCAGCGATCTGGTCGATGATGTCGCCGACTGCGACCGCTCCGACCACCGAGTCTCCGTCCGTGTTCGATATCATCTCGCAGAGCGTCGTGGGGTCGTCGTCGCCGTATTCATAGTCCAGACTCAGCATCGTCTCGACGATCGGGCGGCCGTTGCTGTCGATGGAGTTCTTGCCGTGCCGCTTCTTGATGATGTTCCACACCTTGTTCCTGAGGGCCGTGAACATGTAGGTGTTGAACGGCGTCCGCTTGAACACCGTCTTCATCTTGCCGCCGACATTGACGACTGTGCCGTCCTTCTGCGTGACGTTCCTTCCGCCCTCGTAGACGATGGTGCCATCCTGGTTGCGCACCGGACGCAACTTGGCGGCGTACTCGTACTTGTTGACGCAGTTGAGCCACCGGGTGCAGAACTCCCCGAACATGTCGTCCATGTTGTCGAGCCATGCGAACTTGCGGGCCCAGACCCAGAGAGTCGGTTCGCGGATGGCGAACAGCTTGTCGAGGATGACCTTGTCGCCGGTCGCCTGATACTCGGCGACGAGTTTGTCCTCGGCAGGTCTGTCCACGCTCTTGAAGACCTTCTTCTCGGCCCAGGTGAAGTGCGGCTGGAACTGCCCTCCGCAGGGATGGTGCCTAGTGTCGCACTCGTCATAGTCGGCGTCAGCACACCCGTCGTCGTCCCCCCCGTCGCACGGCTCCACTACCCTGAATTGCTCATCGTGGTCGACATCGACCCCAACCCTGGCAAGCGCTGCACTCATCTTGTTCCCTCCATGTGTTTCTCGTCCCTGATCCGCTCGTACTTGGCGGCGGCATCGGCGATGTCCCGCCTTGAAAGCGTCCTCTCCAAGGAGAGATAGGCCTCGATCCCGTACCTCGTGACATACTCGTCCGGGTCAACTCCCTTGGGAAGGTCGATCTTCGAAACCTCGCCGAACCCGAGCAGTCCGAGGTCGGCGACCGACCGCAGCTGCGCCAAAAGCCCGGCGTCGTTCTCATCGTTGTCGAAGACGAGGCACACCCGGTCGCAGTACCTCGCCAACAGACCGATGCGACGGTAGCCAAGAGTGGTGCCCATCAACGCCACGGCGTTCAGGAGGCCGTGCTGGAACAAGACGCCGGCGTCCATGTACCCCTCGTGGATGTACGCCTTGTTGGAGGCGAAGATGTGCTTGCGCGCCAGGTTGAACAGGAAGATGTGGTGGTTCTTGTCGAAGCTGCTGTTCCACCACCCCTTCTCGGAACGCAGGGGCGACCTTCCGGCTACCGAGACCGGGGCACCGAACTCCGAGAATATCGGCACCACGACCTTGCCGCGCAGCCTCCTGTTGGAGAACGCCTTTCGCCTCGTGTCCCCGAAGACCTCCTGGCCGCGGCGGCAATAGCCGATCTGCAGCTGGTCGATGACCGACGCCGAAAGGCGGCGCTCCTCAGTCAGATAGCGCAGGGCCTTAACGGCGTCGTCTCTCCCAGACTTCAGATAGGTGTGGCACTCCCTTACGAAGTCGCCTATCAGCATGTCACCCGTCCTTCGGCGGACTGTCGTCCTCGGCACCCGTCCCTTGTTCGGGCGCGCTTCCGGCAGGCTTCTCGGCCGTTTCCTGCTGCTGGGGTTCGGCGCGCAAGGCCATGACCTCCGGAGGGATCGTGACGGCGTACTCCTTGGTCGCCTTGCTGTTCCTTTCCTCGACCATGTCGAGCATCTCCACGACATGCTCGTTCAGGGAGAGCCAGTCGGCCAGGTCGGTGACGCTCGTGCATCCGGTGTCCTCGGCATCCTTGCCGCTGCCCCAGATGTAGTGCTTCTGCCCGTCCACCGTCTTGCGGTTGGGGAGGGCCTTGAGGCGCAGGGCGAGCTGGACAAGCCTCACGGTCGGCGACGCCAGGTCGGACGAGAAGAAGATGTTGAACTCGCCCTCGCCGAACGGCTTCCCGACGCGGTTCTTGACGAACCTGACCCTCGACCGTATCCCCGTGGCCTCCTGCTTCTCCTTGCCGCCCTCCGTGACGCCGGACTTGGTCCTTTCGACGCCGATGCGACGGACGTCGAGACGAACGTGGGAGTAGAACTTGAGGGCCTTGCCGCCCGGAGTCTCCTCCGGGTTCCCGTACATCACGCCGGGCTTCGTCCTGATCTGGTTGATGAACACGACCGTCGTCCCGTGCTTCGCTGCGGCGTCGACGATGTGTGGCACGGCGAACGAGAGCATCCTGGCGTGCGTCGCCATGTAGTCCTTCATCAGGCCGCCCTCTACCTCGCTCTTCGGCAGCAGGCCTGCCGTCGAGTCGATCACGACGATGTCGGCGGTCTCGTTTTCGCAAGCCCCCTTGACGTACGCCAGCGCCTCCTCGCCATGGGCGAAGTCCTCACCGTAGATCAGCCTGTCCAGGTCGACCCCGTTGGTCGCCGCCCAGTCCGGCATGAAGGCGTGTTCGACGTCGACAAGTGCGGCCCTGAGGCCGAGGGACTGGTAGGAGGCTATCATCTTGAGGGAGATGAACGATTTCCCGCTCTGCTCCATGCCGAACAGTTCGATGACGGTGCCCTTCGGATGACCTCCGACATTGCTGGCGGAGTCTATCTCGGGGATGCCGAACGGAATGATCTGACTGCGGTTTGGCGGCCTTTGGCTGAAGACGTGGAACTTTGGGTCTCCTGTATTCCCCATCGCCTTTTCAAGGTGGGATATCTGCGTCTCGAGAGCCTTGATTCCGGGGTCCTTCTTGGTGGGCTTTTCGCTTTCTGATGACATAGCCGGTCTCCTCGTAGGCATGGCGGGGGGGGGCGGTCGACACCGCTCCCCCGCCTGCTTTCTTTCCGGTTAGAACAACTCTGCGGGCTGCTGTTCTTCCTCGCCGCCATCGCCGTCCTGGGGGCCGTCGTCCACCTCTTCAGGCGGCTCGACCGGTTCCGCGGGCTGTGCGGCTTGGGTCGGCTGCTGGGCCGGCTGTGCTGCGGGCTGTGGCGCCGGCTGCTGGACCGGCTGTCGGGCCGTCTGCTGCGTCGGTGCCCCCTTCTTGGCGAACTTCGACTTCTTCTGCTCGGGGTTCACCTTGAGGTCGGCAGACAGGCGGTCGTACAGTGCCTGGATCTCCTCGGGCGTGGCGCGCTTCTGCTCCACGAGCCGGTCGATCATCCACTGCCGGTTGAGCTTCGAGCCGTTCATCCTCTCGATCTCGTCGGCACTGAACGGCGCTGGGCCCTCGGGGGCCGGCATGACGGAGTAGGACACCTGGTCGTCCTTCGTGACGCTGATCAGGAAATCAGGGCCAGACGGGCCGGCGGGGTTCTTCTTCGCCATCTTCGTGTACTCGCCCAGGACCCTGAAGATCTGGGCACCGCCCTCGATGATGCGGATCATGCCGTCGTACTCGCGGTCGAGCACGAGCGCCATGAAGCGCTCCCTCGGGTAGTAGTCCCCCTTGGACCAGGCGACGTCCAGATCCTTTTGGGACGGCTCGTTCGCCGGGCTGATTGGGAACTCGTGCAGCGACCGGAATGCCTGGAAGTGTTTCCTGAACGGCACCGGCGTGCATATGAATCGGACCCTGTACGGCTCTTCGCGCGGCTTAAGGTCCATGAACAGGGAAACTTCGCCGTCGAACCTCCCCTTGCCACCTCCGACACCCTTCTTCTTGGTTAGCGGATCCCACTGGTCTGCTACCACGGCATCGGATTCGATGTCCATAGTGCGCCTCCTCTTTGCGCCCCTGTTGGGGCTGTTTACGCCCAGCCTCTCCGACCATCTGGTCGAACTACGCCAGGCACATTCTGTAAGGCCGTTCCTCGATGTACGGTTCTCTTATCCGGGAACCGCTAGAAAGTGTCGCCACTTTTTCTGTCGAATTTATCCCAGTCAGTGAAGGTCTCCGCTTGGCGGTCGCTCTCGACGGGAGCCCCCATCAGACGCACGTCGCGCAGCTTCGCCATGATCGCGTAGCATTTCAGCTGCTCGGCGAGGGTGTCATGCTTTGCGTCGAGGTTGAACAAGACATGCTGTGCGGTCTTCAGAAATGCGTCAGCCTCGGCGGCAGCCATGATGAACTGCGACGCCTTCAGCACGGACTCGCCCTCGCGCTTTCCGTCCGACTTGGCCTCGGACATGACCATCCAGCCCTTCTGCAGGATGTCGGCTGCCCGCCTGTATAGGACGGCGACCCTTGTGGAGTCCTCGACGAGCTTCGCAACGCGGTCGCGCAGCCCCTGCACGGTCTGCAGGTCGCGGCAGACCGTGTCGAGACTCGGGGACTCGGTAAGCGTCACATTGTACCCGGACAACTCGGCGTAGAGGGCTGGATAGTTCAGCCTCGTCACCCCAGCCAGCATGAGGGAAGCCCTGGCGGCGACCCTTTCATAGTCCGCCTGGTTCGACACGCTCTCGGTCACAGGGGCGTCGGTCTCGGGGATCATCGTCAGGCGACCTCGTATGTCACAAGGAAGTCGTTCGCATTGAGGTTCTGGCACGCCTTGACGACGAACGGCACCACCGTCCCGTCGTCCAGCGTCACTCCGACGTTTCCGAGCCCTCCGGCCACGGCCTTCACCGTCCCGTCGTCGCCGCGCTGGCAGAATGTTTCAAGCGTCACCCCTCCGGCGATGCCGAACACCCTCACGTCGACCATCGGGCTCGCCGCCAGGTCCTTGACTACCGTGCACTCGAACGACGGCAGTTCGACGACGCCCTTGGTGGCGGACACGGCTTCCTCGAACGCCTTCGTGAACAACTCCTCGAGACGATCATTCGGGCACGACATGATTCTCTGAACCATCTTGGCGTTTGACATGTGACTCCTCCTTTTCCAGACCATTATACGCCCTAGACGCGATTCCGGTCACACGGGCGTGTCGAACAAGCCCTCGGATCCGAAGCTCGCATACTTCTTGTCCTGCGCGACCCTCTTCTTCGACCTCTCCTTCGCCCTCTCGTATCCAGCCAGAAGATCGTCGTTCGTCATGCCGAGGCAGTCCATGCACCCGGCGCGCACCATGATCTCGAATGTCCGCCTGTCGACGGCATGGCCGCTGACCCTCGCGACGAAGTCGTCGAGGCTCGAATACGGCTGCCCAGCGACAAGTGGCCCGACCGCCTTGTCACCGACCCCCTTGAGCGACCCGAACGGCCTCCGTATGCCCTTCGCCTCGATCGTGTAGACGGACTTGCTGTGGTTGAGGTCGACCCCGAGGATCTGGATCGACATGCGGCGGCACGCCTCGGAATACCTCGCGATCTTGTCGTCGTCGCCCGTGTTCATCGTCATGAGCGCGCTCATGAACTCGAGCGGATAATGCACCTTCAGCCACACGGTCTGGTAGGCGATGTGGGCGTATGCGGCCGCATGGGCCTTGTTGAACCCGTACCCGGCGAAGGTCTCCATCCTGTTGAAGATAGCGTTCGCCAAGGTCGGGTCTATGCCGTTGGCGGCCTTGCAGCCTTCCACGAACCTCGTCCTCTGTGCCGCCATCTCCTCGGCGATCTTCTTGCCCATCGCCCTGCGCAGCAGGTCTGCCGCGCCGTAGGTGTAGCCGGCGAGCACGTGCGCCGCCTTCTGCACCTGCTCCTGGTAGACCATCACCCCGTACGTCTCCTTGAGCACCGTCTCCAGAAGGGGGTGGTCGTACTTCACCTCGGCCTTGCCGAGCTTCCTGGCGACGAAGTCTGGCAGCATGTTCATCGGCCCGGGGCGGAACAGGGCCACGACGGCAACCATGTCTTCAAACGACTCGACGCCGATCTGCATGAGCAGCTTCCTCATGCCGGGGCTCTCGTACTGGAAGACCCCGTCGACCTCCCCCTTGCTCAGCCGCTCGAACACCTTGTGGTCGTCGAGCGGAAGCTTGTTCAGGTCGATCTCCTCCTTGTCGCCGGTCCGCTCCCTGATCGAGGACAGGCACATGCCGATCGTCGACAGGTTGGTCAGGCCGAGCACATCGAGCTTCAGCAGCCCTATCGCCTCGACCTCCTTCATGTCGAACTGGGTGCAGATGGCTGCGGTCGTCGCCCCGGAGGTGTCCTTGGCCTTCCCGACCCGAAGCGGCGATATGCTGACGATCGGCTCGGAGCTCACGACCACCCCGGCGGCGTGCAGGCCGGCGGTGATGACCGTGCCCTCGAGCCTCCTTGCCACCTGGAACAGCCTCGGGTGCTGGACCTCGTAGCCGGCGAGCTCCCGGTTCTTGGGGTTCTTGACCGCCTGGTCGATCTTGACGTCCTGCTTGCCCCAGACCGCCTTGGCGATCTTGTCGGCGATCGCCCTCGTGCGCGGGCTGTTCTTGGCCCATCCCTTCTTGTCGCCAGCCAAGGCCTCCCAGTCCCCGCCGACGTCGAGAGCCTTGGCAGTCCTCCTGAGGGCGTCCCTGGCCTTGAGCGTGCCGTATGTCCCTATCCTGGCGACATATGCGTTGCCGTACTTGTTGGACAGATAGGCGAACATCTCGCCGGGGTTGTCGAAGTCGAGGTCGACGTCCGGCGGGCTGACGCGCTCCGGATTCAGGAACCTCTCGAAGACGAGGCCATGCTGCAGCGGGTCGATCTGCGTCACGTTCAGGCAGTACAGGCAGAGCGAGGCGGCGCCCGACCCGCGGCCGGGACCGACCCTGATGCCGTGCCTGCTGGCGTAGTTCACGAGGTCCCACAGGACGAGGAAGTAGCACACATAGCCGCACTTCTCGATGACGGCCATCTCCATCTCCATCCTGTCGCGGTACTCCTTCAGCCCCGAGACGCCCCTCCTGACCATTCCGTCGCAGACGAGGTCCCGCAGGTATGCGATCTGCGACGGGACGCCGTCCGGGACGTCGAAGTTCGGGAGCATGTCCTTGAAGTCCCGCGGGACGATGATCCCGGACGAGACCTTCCCCGCCACCTCCAGGGTGTTGGTGACGAGATCCGGCCGCCTCTGGCATAGCAATGCGACCTCCTCGGTCGACTTCATGTAGAAGTCGCACGAGTTGAAGCTCATGCGGTCGGGGTTCTTGGTCGTGTCGTTCGTCTGTATGGCGAGCAGGATGTCCTGGAACGCGGCGTCGGAACGCAGGCAGTAGTGGGAGTCGTATGTGAAGACGGGCTTGACGCCGACGTCGTCGGCGATGCTCGCAGCGAGCCGCATGACCTCGGACTGGTTGCGCTGGTGGGCCTCCATCTCCGGCACATAGCGATGCAGCATGACCTCGATGTAGAAGTCGTCGCCGAAGATGCCCTTCATCCGCTCGGCGGCCTCCCTAGCGGCGGCAACGTTGCGCGACCCGTCCGCCGCGCGCGACGACATCGGCCGGCAGACGACGCCGCTCATGCAGGCCGACCCGGCCATCAGCCCCGCGCGGTGCTTGGCGATCTGCGCGTACGACATCCTTGGCTTGCCGTAGAAGCCGTTCGTGTGCGACAGGCTCGAGAGGGCGATCATGTTGCGGTACCCCTCGACGTCCTTCGCCCACAGTGTCACATGGCGTATGTCCTCGCCCTTCTGCTGGACGGACGGGTCCTCGACGACATATGCCTCTGTCCCGAGGATAGGCTTGACCCCTGCGGTCTTGCACGCCTTCTGGAACTTGATCAGGCCGGCACAGGTGCCGTGGTCGGTGAGTGCCACCGCCTCTTGGCCGAGCCTCTTCGCCGTGTTGGCGATCGACTCCGGGGAGTCGAGCCCGTCCAACACCGAGAAGTAGCTGTGGCAGTGCAGCGGGACGAAGGAATTAGCCGGCGTCGCCATCTGTCAACTCGCTTCCGGGCACATGTTCCTTGAAATAGTCCTGCACGGCGTGCGACTTGTCGTAGACCACCTCGTGGATGGTCTGGAGCACGAAGTCCGCCATCTCCTCCCAGTCGAATCCGGGGGCGAGGACGTCGTTGAACTTCCGAAGGGCCCTGCGAGAGCTGGTCACGAGGACGACCCTCGTGTCGAGGTCGCTGTTGAAAGCCATCCCTATGGAGTCGGTCACCGTGACGGAGCCGCCCTCGTTTATCAAATACACCGCATGCAGAGACGCCCCGTGCATGAGTTCGACGGACTGCGAAAACTCGTACATCTGGTCGTTGACTGTCACCGCCCTGTAGTCGGTGACCACGCCGGCGTCCTTGAACGCCTTGGCTAGGAGCGTGATCTTGGCGAGCACCCTCTGCGACACGAGGTTCTCGTCGGCGATCCTCCGCATGGCGGAGGCGCCGAACTTCGCCATGTACTGTCCATGCCGCTCCGTCAGCCTGTCCCTGATGATTATGAACATGTCGCTGATGTCTCTGTTCATTTCTCCCCCTCGGTCGAGGTCGACTCGTCGGCGTCGTCCTGCGCTCCGGGTTCGACCATCCTGAACTGCGGCCAGACCGACGGGTTCTCCACGAACATGCCGTCGGGGCGCTGGAAGGCTGCGAACTGGGGCATCGCCTCGACGAAAGCCTTCGCGTCGGCGATGGTTCCGTCTGCGGACACGACGCCGGCGGGCAGGCAAGCCATCCACGGGTCCTCTATGACCGCCACCTCTTCGCAGCGCACCCTCATCCTGAGGGAGAGCGACGGGACGAGGCACGGTGCCTCCAGGATGACATTCTCAGTCTTGTGCAGATCCGCGGCACGCTCCCGCGGAAGAATGTCGAGTACGGGGCTCCCGCTGGACTTCGGGCGATGGAAGGTGGCGAACCTCACCTGGGCGACGTCGCCGAAAAGGTAGTCGCCCTGCACGTCCTTGAGAAGGATGTTGTGCTCTCTGCCGCTGACCCTCAAGACGAGGGCGTAGATCTTTCCGAGTTCGATCCTGCCGTACTGGGTTTCGTTCATCAGTTCGATCATCGTCTTCCTCCGTTTCGTTGCGTCGGTTCGATTATACACCGAGGCGCCGGAACGGAGGCCGACCGAACTACCGCGGTGCGTTAAACTGGTCCAGGTCGACCCACTCGGCGGACATCATTGTCCACCAGTCCGTGGCGAGCCCTCTCGTCACGAACTCGTATGGAACGTATCCGAAGCCCTTGTCGCCCCACGACTTCGTCCACCAGTTGGCTATTTTCACGGCGCCGACCGAGACATGCCCGTCCGTGTGCTTGATCTGCCTTGCGTCGTCATAGCCCACGGCCGTGATGGCATGACCTCCGCGCGGGCGCTCGCCGCTCCTCGGCATCAGGAAGTTCCCAGCCTTGTCGTCGATGGAGTAGACGATGATCCCGAACATGCACGGGCGGTTGAGGATCAGGTTGGCCTTGATCCTGTCCAGGGTCTTGGCGGGGTCGACGCCAAAACCGTCGAGGCGGTAGTAGGTCAGGGCCTGATAGTTCTGCGCCAGGGCGTACAGGAACGCCGACGGCTCCTGCTCGAACGCCTTGACGTCGTACGGGTTGTACTTCTCTGGCGGAGCCCCGAACATCGTGATCGCCTGCATCGCCGTCCTGAGGAACGCCCCCGTGTCGCCCTGCCAGCCGAGCAGGGAACGGGTGACCTTGTAGACGAACAGGCGGCTCAGGGGGTCGACATCGTCGTCGGTCTGCGCCCTGAACGTCTCCAGCAGGTATGTCACAGCATGGGCGGTGCAGCTACCGATGCTTCCCTGCGGGCGCGGTTCCGGGAGCTTCTGTATCACATAGGAGGGCTGCAACACATCCTTGACTCCCTCGACCAAAAACGGCTTCGTCCCCGGCGAATCGACCGTCATGTCCCTGATGTCGACGAAGTCCCTCACCCATCCGGTCATCGCCGGGGTCTGCCCGTCCACCAGTGTCACAGGCGATCCGTCATCGGCCTTCAAGACGTGATCTGAGAACTCGTAGTGCCTCTTCATATCGGCCTCCTATCCAACCGAGTGCTCGTCCCCCGTGACCCCTTGGTACGTGCTTGGTCTGAACCCGCTGAAGCGATAGGCGTCCAAGACGACCTGCCTCTGTTCAGGGGTCAGTTCTTCGATCGGTTTGCGCGGAACCCCGTCGGGCCACCTGAACCTGTCGATGACCTTGAAGGACTCCGGGGTGACGTTGTCGCTATCGAGCGGCATGCATGGTGGTTCCTCGGCGGAAGGCTCAAGTCCTTGCCGCGGACGCTATCTTCGAGGAGGTCAGCGTGTGCCTGGAGGCCGCGGCGGTGCGGCGCGGGCACTTGCGCAGCTGGGACGGGTCTCCGACGACGATGACCTTCTTCTCGGCACGGGTGATCGCCGTGTAGACGAGCTCCTTGGTCAGCATGAAGGCGTGCGACGACGGCATGACGAACAGGACGTACTTGCACTGCGACCCCTGGAACTTGTGGACCGTCGTGCACCACGACAGCATCAGCTCGTCGACGTCGTCGCCCCTGTAAGTCAGGACCCTCGGCGGATCCTGGAAGGTGACGGCGACATACGGCTCCTCGTCGCCGTCTGGGTCGAATACCCTGCGGCCGACGGACTGCACCACCCCGACGTCGCCGTTGAAGACCCCTCGGCCGTAGTTGTTCTCGACCTGCATCAGCTTGTCGCCCACGAACACTCTCATCCCCCCGAAGGACATGTGGGGCGGCGAACCGCGCATCTCGGCGACCATCCGCTGGACGGCGAAGTTCATGGCGGATACCCCGCAGTCCCCCTTGTGCATGGAAGAGAGGACATGCATGTCAGAGAAGTCGATCCCCTTCTCCGCATTGCTTCGGCGCAGGATGTCGCAGACCATCTCCACCGCCTCTGGCCCGTCCCCCACCCTCTGCATCTTGATGTCGGACGCCTCTGGCGGGATCTCCGTCGGGACGCCCTTGGCGACCCCGTCGGCCACCAGCGTGATGTAGCTGTGCTCGTCCTGGCGGTAGATCCTCTCGAGCCGCACGACATTGGCGACGCCGGACTTGATGATGTCGGCGAGGAAGTTCCCAGGGGTCACGGAGGGCAGCTGCTGGCTGTCGCCGACGAGAACGAGATGGGTGCGCAGGTCGTCCGGCAGGCACTTGCAGATCGCCCCCACCGTGTCCAGACCACACATCGAGAACTCGTCGACCACGACGATGTCCTGCCCTATCTTGACCTCTGCCTCCTCGCCCGGCTTCATCCTCAGGGACATGTGGATCGTGTGGGCGTCGAACCCAGTCTTGACGGAGAGTACCTTCGCCGCCTTGCCGGTCGGCGCCATCAGCCTGACCGCCAGACCCTTCCTGGCGGCGGCCGTGCATATGCACCTGCAGATCGTCGACTTGCCCGTGCCTCCGCCGCCGGTGACGACCGTCAGGCGACTGGAGAACGCCGATCTGACGGCCGTCCGCTGCAGTTCGTCGAGCCGCAGGTCTCGACCGGACGCCCTGGCGATCTCCCCCTCCGCCGCCAGGAGCTCGTCGTCGCCGAGCGACAGCACCGGGGGGCGGGACGCCAGTCCGGCGATGGCCGCGGCGATGCGCGACTCCGCGGCGTGCACCCCCTTCAGATAGGCGAACCCCGGCGGGTCGACGACGAAGAGGTCGTCCCTCGACAGTGCCTCGCTCACGAGCGGCCGGTACACGTCAGCCTGGGCGTGCGTGGACATGAGGGTCATGGCCTCGCGGCATACCGACGCCACGGGCATGCACAGGTGCCCTCCCGACGCAAGGGCGTCCTCAAGGACATGGGTCACGCACGCCAGCGTCCTCCTGGCAGGGTCGACCGTCGGCAACACCTTGTGGGCCACCTCGTCTGCCGTCTTGAACCCGATGCCCTTGACCTCCACGAGCCTGTACGGGTCGGACTGCACCACGGACAGGACGTCCTTCCCGAACTTGGAGATCGCCCTCTTGGCTATGTCGAGCGAGACGCCGTGCTGGCTGAACCACAGGTATGAGCGCCTCGTGTCGCGGTCCTCGACCCACCTGCGCCTGAGGGCGTCCGCCCTTTCTGCCGTCAGCCCGATCCTCGCCCGCACCAGGCGCTCGGGGGACTCCTCGATGACCCTGCCGACGTGCTCGATCCCGAACATCTCGACGATGCGCGTCGCCCGGTGCTTGCCGACGTGGGGCATCGTGGACAGGTACGCCACCATCCCGGCCGCACTGCTCGGCACGTCGACGAAGGTGAATGCGCAGTCCATCTGCAGCCCGTACTTCGGGTGACGCTTCGACGCCCCGACGAAGACCATGGGCTTGCCGATCCCGCGGTTGAGGTCGCTGAGGATCCTGCCGGTGACGACGACGTTGTGAGGGGAAGCGGCCCACTCCGGCGGGCACTCGTCCGCACAGAAGTACTCGCTGTCCCTGGTCATGGCGACGGCGGCGACGGCATATCCCGTCGCCTGGTCGCACCAGATGACCCTGACGACCGTGCCGG